>C687J35164_10000012_pt1 | contig 81860 bp, 36 predicted proteins | sample RifCSP13_3_FD_35164 | JGI IMG/M metagenome (IMG submission 35164)
CATTTGCCGAGTCGCTGGCCATGGCCGAGGCTGTCGCAGGCTGTACCTGCTCGGTAGTGCCAGCGCCGACCGTGCCCCACGACCGTGTCACATTCAGGCCAAGATCGGGATCCCATTCAATCAGCCGATCGGTCCAGTTCGATTGTGTCTCGTTCCAGTTGCTCTTCAGTAAATAGAGATCGATAGTGCGATCGCCAGAGCCAAGCGAATCGGAGCCAGTGGTTAAGCGCAGCGTCGCGGACAAGACCTGTGCACCAGGTGGAATGAGATCGAAGTTGAAACGAAGAATGCCACGTGAGGAGGCGATGCTCCCGCCACTGCTCGCGTCGCCGGCATAAAAGTGATCATTCAAGCCATAGTTGGTAGTTGGGTTGTTGCTGTTGAGCCAATTGTCAGCAACCGAATTGAGGCTATAGGTGACGGTGCCCTCGACCTCGCCCTCAAATGTTCCCAATATCTCGATCTCCTTGAATCCTCGCCCCAGGCCGGAACCGCCGCTGGCAATGGCAATTCTCAGCGAGAGCGTGGCTCGGGGCGTGATGGTGTATTCCGTCAACTCGGTCGTCGAAACCTCTACATCGCCATCCACTATGCCAGTGGTGAACTCAAAGCGGGGGATGCCCCACGGCGCGGTGTGGCTCCGTAATCTGATCTCGTTAATCGTCACCGGCTGATTCCAGGTGAACTCAATCCACGACGCCGCCCCGTCATTGTCACTCGCCCACGCCGTGGACGTATTGCCGTCCACCGCGTTGAACTTGCCATACCACGTCGCATCTGGATAGACACCGCTCACGGTAATCTGATCGGCGCACGCAAGGTTCGCCGCCTCGCCGCTCGGAGTCGGCGTGGCCGTTGCGCTGTAATCTTCGTTGATCTCTATCTCGGACAGAAGAGGGTTGCCACCGCTAAGCCCCTCCTCGATGGAAATCGTCAGGCTGGTGGTGGTGACGGCTTGATTGAGGCGGTAGGTGCGTGTGCCAGTGGAACCCACTGCGTAGCACCCCATGACGTAGGTGTCATCGTCGAACGTGAATCGCGGCCACTTCCACCCATCCACGCCTTCTATGCCCCGAGTCAGGCGTATCTCGCGGATGGTCACATTAGACGGCCAGTCAAATCGTATCCACGCCGCAGCGCCGTCGCCGTCGCTGTTCCAACGGGTAGCTGTATTGTTGTCCCGCACATTCGAACTGGGATAACCCGGATAGGTGCTGGACACCGTGATGGTGGCCGAGTCTTCAAGGTCATACACCGGCGAGGCCACTGCCTGCGGGATGGTCGCCGCCGCAACGAGTAGAGCCAGGATGGGAACAATGAACGAGAGAGAACGTAACCACTTCATGAGTTTCACCTGCACTGCTCTGGCGAGCCCGCGAGCGGTCGTGAGCTCGCCAGAGAACTGGAGGGCCTCCTAGATCGCAGACTTGATTGAGGTCTGGATCATCTTGAGGATCGCAAACCCGAGCGTGAAGCCCACGCCCAGCGCGATGATCGGCCACAGTGCGTTGACGATCAGTGTTGCGTTATCAAACATGGTCGTCATATCCAATGAGAGGGACATTTCACTCACCTCCTTTCGTCAATAGATTCCTCTACACCCAAGCAGACTACTGCTTGATGTATTTGCTCAAGAGCCGCCCGATGATGGCGGCCACCGCCAGAAACACGATTCCGGCCAGGCCAATCCCCATCGCCCACAACAGGACGCCGCCATACGTGATGAACCAGGCCTGCTGGAGCGAGTTCCACAAGTCGCTCATTCCTGCCACCCGTCGGGGAGCTCGATGCTGTCGGCCAACAGCCGGGCGGCGCCCAGCACGAACACCCACACAATGACGATGACACCCAGGCCGGACAGGATGAATGTGAGACATTGCAGGCCGTAGGCATTTAGAGCCATCGCCGGGCCTCCTGATAAAACACCACCACCACGACAATCACCACCAGCACGATCAGGATGGAGCCGATGGCGAGGCCATCGACATCGGAGCACAGGTTCACCGTGTAGACCTTGCCGTTATCGAGCGCATAACTGAAACTGTCCTCGCAGGCGGTGCTGGGCTGAGTGGGCAGTGGGGTGGGGGTGACGGTTGGGGTCGGCGTGTTGGTGGGGGTAGGCGTCAGCGTGACAGTCGGAGTGTCTGTGGGAGTGTTCGTGATCGTCGGCGTGTTGGTAATCGTCGGCGTATCGGTGGGAGTGTTCGTGATCGTTGGGGTCAACGTCACGGTCGGCGTGTCTGTGGGCGTGTTCGTGATCGTCGGCGTATCCGTGACGGTGGGAGTAAAGGTGGGTGTGTCGGTTGGGGTGGGCGTGAGCGTCGGCGTCGGTGTCGGCTCGCACGTGGTGAACGGGTATTCGCAACCCGCGCCGGAGTTCCAAAGATAGCCGCGCTCGTCGCTGGTTAGAATGCGTTTCCAGAAACCAACAGCATCAAGTCTGCCATTTAAAAAATTCCCCGTTCCGACTGCATTACTCCCAAACCCAAAATTAGAAGTGTTGCTTCCTGCCCCCGCTGAAGTCGCTGCAGTATTGGCCGTGCCATTATTGACTTGAATGCCGCATTGGTTGCCTACGCTGTCGTGCCAAACGTAAAGAAATATCCACGTAGAAGTCGGCACTGACCCGAAGTTTGACGCTGCGTTGATGCAAATACTAGAACTCGTGCCGTTGAAAACAACCCACTGAAGTCGATCTGTTAAATTTTCGTAGTGCAGAACATATTCCCTTCCGCTGCCGGTATTGTCCTTTGAAATGATGTAATAGAGCGCGGCCTTCGCGTCCAAGTAGACCCATGCAGAAAACGAAAAATCAATATCGCCGGTTTGCAAATCGGCTTCCGATGCTCGGCTCAATGATTCTGAGTTCGCCGCCGTGAACTGCGCGGCGTCGCCAACAATACCGGTGTTCTGCGTGACGGTGTTGTTGTCGGTGAGATCGCAACCCGATCCGCCGCACCCGCTCAGTTCGTCGAGGCGTGTGCCGCTGGCTTCTTCAAGCCGCCAATACGCAATGAGCGAGTCGCTGAGGGATTGAGCCGGGCGAACGTTGTGCGCAGCTGGGGGCGCAACCTGTGGGGCGGCCGTGGCCGGCCAGGGGAACGCGGCCCCCGCGAGGCCGGCGAGCAGGCCCACCACCCCGACCGCCCGCATGAGACGGGCGCGGAGGCGCGGCGATTGACCGGCCGCGATCAATTGCGCGAGGGTGAGGTCAGTGAGTCGCGGCACGATAGATCATCCAGGCCTCGACCAGGGCGGTCAGCACCAGCCATTTCCGCGGAAATGATTGGGGCGACCAGTGCCCGCGGCGGACGCCAAAGAACTTCGGGTAGGGCGGGGGGGCGATCAGCAGATAGGCGCCGGCCAGCACGGTCCACAGCGCCAGCAACAGCGACGCGACCGGCAGCACGTCCTGCGGCCCGCCGTTGTGAAATACAAAGTGCCAGACCACGCGCGACCCAAATTCGAGATCGCTCATGACTGGCAGGGTACGCCCACACGCCGGGGTGGGGTATCGGGCTGGCTAGGGCGGGGGGGTGTCGTGCCGGCGGATCACATCCTGGAGGGCGGCCCACACTGCGCCGAGGTCCACCGCCAGAGTTTTCAACACCGCCAGGTCGAGCGACAACGAATCGCCGTCCAGCGGCACGTTGAGCCGGGCGCGCCGGGCGCGCTCGTCAGCGCGCAGGACGGCCGCCTTCATCGCCGGCGTTTCGCCGATCTTGCCTTTGAGCATCTGGTCGAGCTGGCCGTGGTTCGGTAGACGCAGGGCGCGGGCCGCCTGGCGGAGACTCAGCCGCCGCACCTTGATCAGGTGGTGAATCAACTGCCGGGCTTTGCGAGACAACTTTTTGCGCTGGCGCGCATCAGGTCTTCTGGTATGGCTCCGGGGAGTTCGTGGCTGTGGCATGGCCTTACACCTTCCTTACAGCACCGCCACGCCGCCCCGACGACGTGTCTGCGGCCCGGCGAAAACGGGGCTGTGGCAGGGTTTGAGTCATTGCGGGCGGCGCGGCCTGATGATGAGCTGACTGCCGTCGATTCGGTTGCGGCCGCGGTTGAGCACGACGACGTGGCCCGCGCGCTCGTGAACTCTCAGCCACTTCCACGCGGTGGAGTAGGCGCAGTCGGTCCAGGCGGCCAGCTCGGCCAACGACGGCTCGGCTTCGGCCGTATCGCAGACCACTGATAAAAACTTGTCGCGGTAATTGGATCGCATTCTGACTCACCTCGTCTCCGAAACAATCGTCATCACGCCAAGCGGTGTGCTGGGTGTGCGGTGTTGGGTGTGCTGTGTTGGGTGTGCGTGTTGCCCCGGCGCCCAGAGCACTACAGTGGGCGGTTCTCCGTTGGGGTAGGGGAGGGTGACCACGTCATTCTTGAGCGCCGACCGCAGACCGTAATAATTCCAGCCCCGGCCCCAACGAGTCCCCTCGTTGTCTGTCTCGAGAATGTGGTGCGGCACGAGCAGGTTGATATAGACCTGGCGCCGGTCGCGCTTGATGTAGGGGTGCATCGACCGCACGCTGAAGCCCACCCGGTCACCCACCAGACAGAACTGCATGACGGCCGTGTTCCACCGTGTGCGGTGCACCTCGGGGTCGTGCATAGCCTGCTCGGCCCGTGTGCTGTCGCGTGCGAAGGCGTGCAATACCTCCTGCACACCGGCCATGGGCGGGATGAGTTCGATGGGGGTGGGGCGCGGGGCCAGGGTCCGAAATGACAGGCCCAGCACATACACGCTCAGCGAGAGGGTGCCGCACACGATGATGACCAGCAGGGCCAGAGCCGCCACCGGCCACACCACGGCCAGCACCCGCTCGACAAACGGCGTGAGCCAGGTGAGCAGGATGATCACAATGCCGGTGACGGTGATGAAGTGCTTCATGCGTCGCCGCCTTTCGCCGTCGCCGGTATCACCTCGTCGGCCGGAAAGAACTTACAACCGCGCTTGCCGGTGCGGCCCGGCTCGGTGATGGTGATGGCGTATTCGAGGCCGCGCTCGGGCGTGTTCATTTTGCCGAACACATGGCCGCGAAATTTCTTGTCATTGCGCAGGGTGACCAGTTGATTGAATACCAGATGCTCGCGTCGCGTGACCACCACCGGCGCAACCGGCAATTCGAGTTGGGGGGATACTTTCTTCTTACGCGGCATAGAGGTGTCCTTATTTGTTTCAGAGCAGTGTCAGCTGCTCGTGTTGCACCAGCCTACCGTGTTTGCGCACAAAGAACCGCTCAGCCTCCGGGTGATCCGTCTGCCAGGACTCGATCCACTGTTCGGCCATCTGTTGCGTGTTCGCGGCGGCCCGTTGCTTGCCAGCGCCATGGTTGACGCCACGGCAAATGCAATTGCACTCGGCGGTGGTGGCGGAGTAACACTTGGCATCGCACCGGCCCACACAGCCATCGGAGTTGTAGACTGAAATCAGGGTGGTCACTTCTTCTTCCCCTTCGTCTTGACGATCGGCTGTTTGTTTTTGGCGCGCAGATCATCCCAACCGCGCGGCAGTTTCACATTCAACTGATTCGCCAGGGCCGCGATTTGCTTGGACACAGTTGCCGGCGTCGCATTCATATCCCATTCGCTATGAGGCATGTTGTGAAGCAGCATCCATTGCATGGTGAGATTGCGCAGAGCCGTGCCACTGGCCTTTTTCAGAACGCCCTGCGCTTGAGCATGGGTCATGCCGATGCCCGCACCCGTCAGGCTTTTGGCAATCAATCTCAACACCGAGTCATTCGACGGCAGAGCGGCGGCCAGCAGTTCACCGGCCTTCACGCACAGTTGTTTGCATGCCTTCACCCGTTCGCGGCGCTTGGCCTGTTCGCGGTTGAAGTTGGTTTGATATTTGTTGGCAGCTGCCTTGGGTTTAGGCAGAGCGCGCCTGAGGGCGGCCATGTCGATCGTGACCAGTTCGGCGTGCTCAGTGCCCAACAGGTTGCGCCGTGACCAATCGCCAGAACTCTGGTTGATCGGTGACAGTCGCAACAGAGTCGCCCGGTTCCTCAACTTCAACGACTGGCGGGCGAAGTCATCGCCGCGGGCACCGTTGTACACCGTCTCGACCGTCTCGCCCTGCGCCACCACCGGCACGCCCAACTTCTTGGCGGCCCGCTCGACATCGTGCTGCTGATGAAGTTTGAACTTCAACTCGAAGCAGGCCGTGCGCAGGCAATATGAATGGCGGTCTACCTGTGCCCTGAACTCACAGCCCGCACAGGCTGGCACCTCGGCTGGTTCGCCCTTCTTTCGATCGAAATCCTTTACTGCAATCGGCTTGCCGGGCCAACTCAAATCCCAATCATCGATACGGTGATGCCGCCAGATAATGTCACGCATTTGACGCTCGACCACGTCAGAGCGCTGATCCACCGGAGACTTGGCTGCATGTTGGGCAATGGTGACGACTTGCTTATCGCCGCCGGCTATTCTCAGAATCGGCAACAGCAGTCGCGCATCGCGCTCGGCCAGGTCGCCGCGCGCAACAATATCGAGCACGTTGACCGGCAGGCGCAATAAGCGCAAGGTGTTGCTCACCGCGCCTTGCGAACCCAGCCCAAAGAGTTTGCCAGCCTCGGTCTGGCTGACTTTGAATTCGTCGAGGTAGCGCTTGAGTGCCCTGGCCCGCGCGATGGGGTCGATGTCCTGACGGCTGGCATTCTCGGTGATGGCGTGCTCGGCCATCTGGCGATCGGTGAGCGCCCGCACGTCCAGCGGGAATCGATCTCCCGGCCTGGCGATCTGAAACGCGGCCAGGCGTGAATGTCCGAAGGCCAGCTGATAGCCCTTGCCGTTCGACCGGCCCACGGGGGGGCTTAAGAGGCCGTGATCGCGAATGGAGTCGGTCAGCTGGCGCAGATGCTCCGGGTCGTCGCGCCCGCGCGTCTGCCACGGGTTCGCTTGAATGAGTTTGGGGTCAATGTGTTGAATGGTCATGGTAGGTATCCTCCGTATTTGCGTTTAGAGAGTCGTTCCGGCCGCACACACCGGCGCGCCGGACCGCGCGGGGTCATCACCAGCACCCACACCCGCTGGCGGGTGAGCCGCACCACCCGCGCCGCCTGCCACGTCGTCAGGCCGCGTCGCGTGTGGCGCCAGAGTAGTTTGTGGCCGGGCCGGATTTGGATCAGTTGCATGGTCAGCCTCCATGTCCGTGGAAATATCTTCGACTTCCACGACTAACTCGCGGCCGGTGTAGTAGTGGCGCACGATGCGGAGCGCTCGCTCGGCCAGGTAATCGCCCAGGACCGCAAGCGGCACGATGACCGGGGGAGAGGGATAATCGGCGGTCAGCCGGCGCGCGTCCGTCATTGGCCGTTCGGGTTGGGGTGGCAATTGACGCACACCAGCCCGCCTCCGGCGCTGGCCGGGCGTTCCCACCAGACCGACTGTCCGCACGCGGAACAGGGGCGAATTTGCGATTTTGTAGGGGCGTCACCTGTCAGAAATGTCGAGGGTGTCGAGGATAACGAGGATGTCGAGGGTAAGTTTACGTAGATTCTTGCCTCGACACCCTCGACACCCTCGACACCCTCGACATTTGCGACTGGTTCGGGTGTTTCAGATCGACTAATTTCTGCGTTTTCGTCCGGCGGAGTGAGCTTGTATGCGCCGCACAGTCGCGTGACCAGGCGGCGGGAAATGCGCCAGCCCTTGGGCTTGGTGTTCACGTCGTGGACGAGACGCATCTTCCCCAGCCGCCGCCCCAGGCCCCGCGCCGTCACCTTCTCAACGTCGAGATCGATCTCTTTGTCGGCGATTGCCCGCTTCACCTGCTCCACGATCTCGGCCGTGGCAAATTGCCATTCGCGCTTGGCCGGGTCGTCCTGCTTGCATAAGTCGACCAAGGCCGTCACGATCACCTTGGTCATGTCGGCCACCTCGAGGTCGAGACGCTCGACCTGATACTTGTCCGCGGCGAGGGATTCCATTCGCTCCCACAGGCCGGGCACGCCGTGTGCATTGAGCCATGCGGACGCAACGAGAATGCCGCGCCAGGGCTGGAGGTCTCGGCCGGTGAGTCGGGCGTGCTCGCCTACAACGGAATCGTATTGGACGACTTCGACCAATCGAGACAGGGCCAGCGCCCAGAGATCGTCGATGAGCGTGCGCCGGTCGTGCGGCCACTGTCGAGGATCGAACGGATCGGCGTTGCCCCGTTCGCGGTCGGGTGTTCTCACCAGGGGCACGATGATGGCCCGGCTCGAAAGCACATCGTCTGGTTTGTTGATTGACGAAAAGACCTTGGGGCAGAACGCATTGACGTGACGAGTCACCCATTGTCCGTTTGGGCTTTGCTCTTTGAGGGTGACCGGCACGCCGCGCCGGTTGCCAGCCAGGAGCAAGGCGCGAATGTCGGGATCGGTCTTCTGGGGATCGGCGAGGATCTCGGCGTCGTCGAAGCCCAGGGTTGCGCCGTACTCGGCGATGTCGCGCACGCTGGCCGGACTGCTGGAGGTGGTGAGGGCCTGCCCCAGATGACTGAGTTCGCAGACGACCAGCAGTAATTGCGTTTTACCGCATCCCTTTTCACCGTGCATCCATAGCGCCCCCGATACGCTGGTCATTTCCAGAAACCAGGTCGAGAGAATGAAGCAGGCGATCATCTCGGACATGGTCCTCTGGTCGGCGAGGGATGACTCGAAGTCGATGAAGTGGCTCACCACTTCGGACACGCGCCAAAAGACATCGGCCGGGTCGGGGCGGTAGCCGTCGAGGTACAACTTGACGCCGGGCGTCGACCAGAGTTTGTCGCCCTGCGCCGGGACTTCTGGCAGGTGATGCTTGTGTTCGAGATCCGCGAATGAGAATTGCACGCCCTCGCCGAAACGCGCGCCGTCGTCGCGAACGATGATGAGTTGTCTCTCTTCGATGACACGCGGCTGGGGCAGTGTTTCAATCTGGCCTTTGGCGAGAATGTGATGGTGGGTGACTCGCGTGTAGGGCCAGATGGCGGCGTAGGCGCGCCCGTTGATCAGCGCCAGCGGCCGGCGGATGATGAGGGGCGCCGAGTCCAGCAATTCAATCTGCGCTGGCGGAAGTTGCGGGGCCGGCCGGGGGGCGTCGATTAAGTTCTGCAACTCGGCGACGGTGTGCCCACTGGACAGCCAATCGTCCACGCCGATTTTGCCGCGCTTCGGATCGTTGGGCAGTACCACGGCGTTGACGGTTGCGCCCTTGCGTTGCAGATACTTCGTCAGGGCATCAAGGGCGTGCCGGACTTGGGGCTTGCTCATCAGGTCGGAATCGAACACGATGTTGACGGTTCGGCCTTTGAGTTTGATAAAGCCCCAGTCGGTTTTGCCAATCTCGTCCCGGTGTTTGGTCAGCCAGTTCCACACGCCTAGAATGGCAATCGCGCTTAGACCGGCGCTGGTCAGCGCATCGGCTTTCTTTTGGCCTTCCGTCACCCAAAGCGGCACGGCCGGATCGGCGAGCCTGGGCAGGCACCGCGGCGGGCAATCCAGCCGGATGGTTTCGCCCTGGGGCGTCTCGTACTTGATTACCTTCTGGGGCCACGTTCCGTCAGGGTTGCGTTTGCCCCGTTTGTCGTCGTAGGTTCGGGGCGTGTCCGGGCGAAACACGTGCAAGGCCTGGTCGCCATCTACACTGTGCAGGGGGATGAGCAGGCCAGGCGTTCGGCATTGCTTCGAGGCAAAGCCCAGGGCTTTCAATTGGGCCGGGTCGGTGATGGTGCGATAGCCGCGTTCGGCGATGACATCATCCGCGATCGCCGATGCTTTGAGCTGCTGCTGGTGGTGGGTAGCCAACGAATCTGATTTAGATTTTGTCTGCATGGCAGTGGTTAGTGCGGGGTTGTAGCCGAGATGCTCCGCTCAATTTCATCGCGCGGACGACACACGATGCAATGCCCGGCATCGGTCTCGTATCCGCAAATCGGGCAAAGCGGATCGCCGTCCCACTGGTCGGCTTCATGCATTGCATAAGGCGATTCGTCGGGCAAGAAGAATGCGGTCTGACCCCCGATGACGGCCACAATGTAATCGCCGAAATCTCTGGGCTCGTCTTGCTCCAACTCGCCGACGGCGCCGCCGTCGAAGTCAGCCTGGATGATTTCGGTGACGGTGTGGAATTCTTCGATGTTGAACATGGCAGATGTCCTTTCAAGTGACGAGGTGTTTGCGGCGGCGCGCCCGGCGCGACATTAGAAGACGTTCCCCCTCGATGTCCATCTCGATCTGCATTTGCTCGATGGCGGCCCGGTAGGCAGTGGTGGCGACGAAATAGCGGTTCAACACGAACGGGCGATTCAGGTACTTGTCACCGGCATCGACCTTAGCCAGCAGGCTAAACACGATCCGTCTTTCGCGCTGATAGAGTTTCAGGAGCGCACGGCGCAGGAGTGGTTTGGTGATTGGGATTCTCATGAGACCGCCTCCGCCATGTGCAGAACGAGACGCCGCGCCGCTTCGGCGTCGGCCCGGGCGCGGTGCAGGTCGCCGGGCAATGTGATGCCGCATTGCGCGAGCGCATGGCCGAGCTTCTGCCAGCGATAGTTGTCGTGGTGGGCGTCGCGCTCGCCGTGGAACTCGGCGTAGAGTTCCATGGCGCACAACCAGCGCGGCGCGCCGGGTTCGTGCGAGCGGCTCAGACTCAGATTGCCAAAAATAAACAGTTGGGAATCTATGCCGACCGCCTGCGCCGAGTCCCACAGCCGCGCCCGGTCGTAGTCGGCCTTGTAGACCACAACCCAACGGTTGCTGAGAGCGGCATGGATGGCGGGCCAGATGTTGGCGAAGGACGGCGCGCCGGCCACCATCTCATCCGTGATGCCGTGGATGGCGGTGGCGGATCGCGGGATGGAGATGGTGGGCCGCACCAGGGTATCGACGATAGGCGCGCCGTCGGCGGCCAGGATAGCGATGTCGCAGACCTGCGCGTTTTCTTTGCCGGTGGTTTCGGTATCGAGGTAGACCGGGTCTAGCTCGAGCCATCCCCTGGCGATGTTGGAGGGTATTCTGTGTGGCATGGGTCAGGTTCCTTTCTGGCAGATGGGGCACAACTGCCTGCTCTTGTGCCAATTCTTGAGTCGGCGTTCGAGGGCACGGTCGCCCTCCTCCCAGGTGCGCGCCAAAGTGAAATTGATTCCGGCCTCGGTGATGACTTGCAGAAGCCGCGCGCCGTGGCCGGTTCGGTGATGGTCGAGCCGGGTCTCGAGTGGCAACGATGTCCAGCCCAGATAGTGCCGGGCGTGGAAATAGGGTGAGTCGAAGTGAAGTAGATAAACAACCATGGGCAGGTGTCCTCCTGGAGTTGGGTTTGTTGGGTGGGGTACGATTCTTGCAATGAGTGCTTTTCTCAAGTGGGGATGAATGCTCTTCGCTGATGCAATCGACGAATTTATACAAGCCCAGTCGGGCGTTGTTGGAAAAATAACGATCGACTGGTATCGCAAACATCTCAGGCCGCTGGCGCCATTGGGCGTAGAGACGTTGGAGACGGTGGCGGTCTCCCATCTGCGGTCTGTCTGGGCCGGGCTGGCCGGCCGCACGATGCGCTGGGAAAATTCCAACCGGCCGCCCAAGCCGGGCGGGTTGTCGCCGTTCACACTCGACGGCTACTACCGCGCCTGGCGCACGTTCTTCAATTGGTGCGTCGAACAGGAATACATCGTTCGCAGTCCGCTGAAGAAACTCAAGCGGCCCAGGTTGCCGGCCATGGAACCCAAGGCGGTTGCCGAGAGCGATCTGGCAAAGATGTTGGGGGCCGCGACGAGCAAACGCGACTATGCGTTATTGGCGCTGATGGTCGTCACTGGCTGCCGGCTGGGCGGCGCGGCGGGCCTGCGGATGCGCGACGTGGATTTGCAGTCCGGGCGGGTGTGGGTGACAGAGAAGGGGAGGGGAGGGGGGAAGCGCCGGGCGGTGTACGTGCACGGCGAGGCGCTCGATGCGCTGAAGGATTATTTGCGCGAGCGCCGGGACGCGGATGATCCGGTCTTCACGTCGAAGACGGGGAAGCCGCTTACTGCGGTGGGAGTGAGTCAGGTGATCGAACGGATTGCCAGGCGGGTGGGTGTGACCGGACGGTCGAACCCGCATTCCATCCGGCACCGGTTCGCGCGGGAGATGTTGAACAATGGGTGCGACCTGGGGGCGCTGTCACAACTCATGGGCCACGTGGACCCGGGCGTGACGATACGGTTCTATGGCCGATGGGCGGATAATGAGCTTCAGGAGAAGGCGCGGAGATTTTCCCGGCTGCCTGATCGGGATGACGACTCATAAGCCCTTGGTCACAAGTTCAAATCTTGTCGTCGCCACCTGGTTCTACTATTCAGTTTTTAATGTGCTGCCGTTCACTTTGCCCTGACACGAGTTCAGTGAACTGCCAGCCCGCTTGGGCTGAGTAGTAGGACTAACGTGCGCGTGGCCGCTTGCCGCGCGCACGTTTTTGTTTGGCTTCTTGGGCTGCTTTCCGCTGGGCGACCAGCGCGTTGACGGAGTCGGTGGGGATGATGTAAGGGGCGGTGTGCTTGTTGCTCAGCTTGCGGGCACCTGGCAGATCGCCGGTTTGGATTAGGCGTAGGACCTGCCGGGTGGTCAGCTCAAGTCGTTCCGCTGCTTCTTCGGTTGTGATGAATGGTTGCTTTTCCATGTCTAAACTTGGACATTTATACATCGGATCTGTAATCGCTGTCAAGTACCAATTGGCCTTACTATGATCGGTATGAGACATTGGCGGCGTGGTTGCTGGTCGAAGGAAGGGTAGGGTGATAACTATGACGACGAACGATCCCTGGCTGAAGCCTCAGCAGGAAACCCCAGAGCAAAAGGCCGAGCGCAAGCGCCGGGCGGAGGAGAGCCCGGCTTCGGTCAGGCAGGCCATCCGGCAATTGGAGGCCATGCAGTCTCAGCGCCAGGCGTCGTCGCCGCCCCAGCCATCGACACAACCCGAAGCACCTGCGCGGCCGCATCCGCAACAACGCTACGATCCCAGGGTCGTCGTGACCGGGCCGGAGCCACAGCCGATCGCCGAGCGGCCTGTGCCGCGCACGCTCGACGAGCCGGAGGCTGAGACGCCGCCCGAGCCAGATTCAGCAGCCCGGCCTGCGCCGGATCCGCGGCTGGTGGAGATTGCACAGACCTGGTCGTGGCTCAGCGAGCGCGACCGCGAGGAGCTTCTGTTGCTCGTGCGCGTGAAAGCCCATCTGAATCAAAAAGCCGCCGGCAAGTGACCGGCGGCTTCGTTTTCGGCGTGGCCGCGAAAATCGTCTGCACAGGAAGGCCGCAGACGAACGCTGTGCAGACCACAGGTCATTTAGCACCCCCGCTTTTTTGACTCCTTGCCGTCGGCTACAAGCGGTTGCTGGGCGGAACGTCGGATTGTAAAACTTGGCAATACTTCTACTTCTATTTCCAACAATGCCCCACAAAAACATTCCCATTGAAAAACGCTACCGCCTTCGCTGGTGATGCGATCATAGAGCGCATCATACACATCTGCGGCGCACGACGGGCATTTGGTGTCCGTTGAATATGTTTTGACAGCCATATCAGCCATAGCTTTATGAAGTTGCATTGCTTTCTCCTGCGGAAGTCCGCCCAACGATTACTCCAGCGTCTCCACCGCGGCCTGCAGATCGTGTTGGCCGGGGATGGTGTAGCGCCGGGTGGAGTTCAGATTGGTATGGCCCAGCAGGGCGGCCACCCGATCGGCGGGCACGTGGTCGGCCAGGTTCTTGGCGAAGGTGTGGCGCAGGGTGTGCGGCGTGGCGGGCACACCGGCGCGCCGGCCGAGTTCTTCGATGGCGCGCTGCACCTGGCGCGGCCTCACCGGCAGGGGCAGGGGGATCGCCCCCAGGGCGGCCCGGGCTTCTTTGTTGAGCGCCACCGTTCTCTGCTTCGACCCCTTTCCGGCGCGCACGACGAGTTGCCCGCTGCGTTCGCCGATCGTCACGTCGTCCGGTTGTAAGGCACACAGCTCACTGACTCGTAAGCCCGTATTCAACAACAGCACAATGACCGCGCGATCGCGGGTGGCGAGTCCCTTGCGTGTTGAGAAGTTCGCGGCATTGATCGCGCGCTCGGCCTCGCGGAGCAATGCAGATTGTTCACGACGATCCAGCCAGCGCGGCGCGAGGGGCTGTTGCTCGACGCCGGCCACATAGAGCGCAACGTCACACCAGGCGGCGAACGAACGCAATGCGGCCAGACGGACATTGATCGTGGCCGGCGAAGCGCCGCGCTGTTGCAGGTGCTGGCGGTATTCTCGCGCGTCGGTCTGGGTGAGGTTGGTCTTGTCCAGCGCCTGGCCATTCGTTTGCTCGAACCAAATCGAAAAGTGTCGCAGGTGATCGGCGTAGGCCGTGGCCGTGCGAACGGCCAGGCCTTTGTCGCCGACAATGTGCAGATAGAAGTCTGAGGAAAGGGTCATTTGATTTTTACAATCCCATCATCATAGAGTTCGTACAGGCTCCAGCACTTGCAGCACTCAGCTGCGAACACACCATAGCCTTCATGGATATAGAGATCGCCGACTTGTTTCCATCGCTTAGTGAAGGCGACAAACACAAGCAGAGCGCCACATTCGACGCACTCAATGATGGTATCGAACTTGATCCGCTCTTCTTCCCAGCGGTTATTCCGATCCGCCTCGACGACCTTTGCCGCTTCCGGGCTGCCGAATGCAATCATCTCTTGTCCACCAGGCGATTAACTTCAAACAATGTCAGGTGAAACTTCCGTTGCGTAGCGGCGTAGCCGTGCGCTTTCAAGTGCCCAAGTATTTCTTGAATAACCTGAAGACAAAGGCTTTTCCAACACTTAGAGCACAACGCGGCCTGACCAAGACCAATAGGATGCATAGTCTCTGCAGTACACAGATTTCCGCAGCCGTCACAGTAGTCGGTGCTCATTGCTCACCGCTCATTTTTTAATCTTCTTGGCCAATTCTTTGCCCAATTCCTGCAACTCGATTTGTCGCGTAAAAAAATCGCGCGCCATCTTTTCCTGCTGCTTGGGTGACAGCCACCAGTTCACATAGATACACCAACCCAAAGAGAGCACAAAAATAGCGATGCTCGGTACAGGATGCTGCTCGACGAAGTTGTTTAGCATTTTATACGTCTCGCTTTCTGCGGCTTAGGGGCCACGTGGATAGGGATTGCACGGCATGGGAAAGCCCTGCAGGGTCGCCCAAGGGGTATTATGCGACATAGTCACAGGAGGGCGTATCGCCCTGCCTAGGGTATTTCCGTGGAAATGTTTTAGAGTGCTGGAAATGTTTTCAGGCCCGCCTGGCGCGAGGCCAGGCATTTTTGAAAAGGTCAACCGGTTTCAGCAGTGTCCTGTTGGCTGTCGGCTGTGACGGGTTTATATTCGATGGGCGATTTGATAGGCTGAAAATCTGCCAGGATGTTGGCGTCGGGTGGCGGAGGGCTGTCAGTCGGGGTCCAGGTCATCCGAGTCGGCGTCATCGTGCTCAGGCGATATTCGGATTAGTTTGCGGGGCTTTGAGACGGAACCCTTGAGGATCGGTGGAAGCATTTTGTAGACAACGCCATCGAGATCGATTTCCTCATTCTCGAAACGTTTGCCGATCTCTCTCAGGTCGCGCTGGGTCACATTGTGCACCTTGAAATCATCCGCCAGGCGTTCGACTGAAAAGCGGCCATCGTAATGGCTGAGAGCGTGGCGGAAGAAATCTTCCGGCGAATAGTTGTGACGCCGGCGGCGATCGAGCGCTTCCGTGCTTTCGCCGCCGACGATCGCGCGCACGGTTTCGTCCACCAGATCGGGGCCGACGAACGGGCCCTGCAGTTCGAGCTTCTCTTTGCCGGTGAAATAGATCATGCGGCCGGCCGGGCCGATGCCGGCGGCGTCCGTCGTGTCCAGAATGACTTTCGAACTGGCATAGTCGGCGCAGGCGAACGCCATCCGGGCGCTGAAGTTCGCTTTGATGAGGCCGGTCACGACGCTGGTCTCGGGCCGCTGGGTGGCGGCGATGACGTGGATGCCGGGCGCGCGCCCCTGGGCCGCGATAAAACCCAGGAGGCGATCCACGTCGGCTTTGATCTCCTTGTCCAACATGAGCGACGCGAGTTCGTCGATCACGATCAGCCAGTAGTCGAGCTTGAACCGGCCTTTCCGATTCCAGTGCCGAATGTCGACGATGCCGCGTTCCTCGAAGCGCCTCAGCCGGTGTTTGATTTCGCGCGCTGCATGGTCGAGCGCCTCCACCACCCGATCGTTCTCCTTGATGACCGGGATCAGCAAGTGCGGTACTCGCTTGAACTGCCCCAGCTCGACGCCGCCTTTGAGATCCACCATGATAAGTTTCAACCGGCGCGGCGTGTTGCGCAGGAGCAGAGTCATGAGCGCCTGTTTCATCCAGACGCTCTTGCCTTGTTTGGTCGCACCCCCGATGAGCAAATGCGGCATATCGGCCAGGTCGTCGAACTTCATCGCGCCGGCCACGCCACAGCCGACGGGCACGGTCAGCGGGGGCGCGTCATCGGGGATTGCCTTGAGCATCTCCGAGTAATCGACGTTGCGCGGAATGCCCCGCACCCCGGCGCGCAGTTCGACCACAACCCAGCATCCGTCCTCCGGCCGGTATTTGTTCCAGTGCACCGTGACGATCCGCCGCGTGGCCGCGCTGAGCGTGTTGGCCACGCGCTCGAGCATGAGGTCGTCGATGGCCACCAGGTAGGGCAGTTTCTCGGTGCGCACCTGATAATAGATGGCCTCCGGGGTGGCGATCGCCGGTTTGTGAAATTCGACCTTGCTGAACTTGCGCCGGCCCTCGACCAGGTGCGAATAGGAGACGCCGACTCGAGTCAGTGCGTTGATGAGCAAACGTTTGTACTCAGTGGACAGTTCGTTGAGGCGTTTCTCCAACGCGCGCCAGTCCGCCTCGGCCTGGCGGGCCCGGGCCAAGGCCGCAAGCTCGTCCCCGGTGGCGCGGTTGAGCCAGGCGCGCCAGGCCACCGGCCAACGGTTGACGTTGAGCGCCCGGCGCAGTGGTCGGGTGAGCCTGGCGAGCCAGGCCAGCAGACGGCGGCGCTGATTCACGCGCGGTCGCACCGGCACGGACGGCAGGGGGATCTCAATGTCGGTCATGGCACGCCCGGCCCCAGCCGGTAATTCCAAATGAGGTACACCGCCTGATGAGTCATGCTGTCGCGGCGTTCGTAGATGGTCTCGTACACGTACTGCTCGAGCAGATCGGCGACGGCCTGGTCTTCAGCGGCCGAGGTCATCGGGTTGGCGGCATAGATGAGCCAGGCGCGACGCCAGGCCAGCGACTCGAGCGGCGCGATCTGGACGCCATACGCGGCCCGGGTGGCCGGACTCAGCGCGCCCACGTCGCGCCACGTGGCCGGCAGTTCGTAGTGCGGCCACGTTGGGGCATAGGCCCGCGCGATTTGCAGTGACCCGTCGTTGGCATGATAGAGGATATCGCCGGGCCTGAAGTCCACGTACTGAAAAATTGCGGCGTCGCCCTTTTGGTCTGGCACCTGCAGGTAGTAGAGCACGTCGGCCATGAGAAGCGCGGGCAAGATCAGGAGTTGAATGATCGCCTGGCGGCGCGTGCTCAGCCCGGAGACGAATGCCCAGGCGAACACGATGCAGATCGGAATGCTCGCCGGCAGAAGGCCGCGGAAAAGGAGCACCGGCGACCAGGCTAGAGACACGCCGACCGGCACGCTTACCGCCAGGGCCAGGTAACCGCAGACGACCCGCACACCGGGTTCGCGCCAGGCTCGCCAGATCGCAAACGCCAACGCCCCGAAGACCAACCAGGCCGCATGGGCCTGCAAGGCCGGGCCGGGCGTGAACGCCCAGACGATCATGTAGAGCGCATATAGCACCGCGCCGGGTGTGACCGGTTGCAGCCAGTATCCGGCCGCCACGTCGCGCATCTGCCCGGCCAGCACCGAGAGCCACGGCAGCCAGGCGCCGAAGGCAATCGCGTTGGCCCACAGCCAGCCGATCAGATTCCAACGCCGGTCCGGAGCGCGCCACAGACCAGCCAGCGCAACCAGATTGAGCGGCGCAGCGAACAGCAGGCTGTAGTTGTGAGTCCAGTAACCGGCGGCCAACGCCAGACCAAACAGAGGCCAGCGCCGGGAAAGCGCCGCATAGAGCGCGAGGTTGATTTCGAGAGTCAGGAGGCTATACATGCGCGCCTCCTGGGCATAATAGATTTGCGCCGGCAACACCGCCGCCAGAAACGCGGCCGCCAGACACACCGGGCCGGTCAATCGCAACTGCCGCGCGATCGCGTAGGTCAGCGGAATGCAGAGTGCGCTGGCCAGCGCGCTGGGCAGGCGCAACGCAAATGCGCTGTCACCGGCGATGCGGAGCCACGCCCAGAGCAACGCGATATACAACGGCGGGTGGGTGTCGCCGGCCGTGGCCGCGATCATGCGCTCCCAGGGCAGGGTGGCCATCCACAGACTCCCGGCTTCGTCGTACCACAACAGCTGCGCGTTGCCGAGCAACAGCAGGCGGAGCGCCAGTCCGAACCCCGTGATGCCAATCAATGCGCGCCAGCGAAATGTTGTCATGGATCCACCAGCCAAACTTGAATGGTTGAGAACTGCCAGGCGTGCACTTCGCCGATCAGTACGCCTCCGGCGATGTAGTGTTGCATTCGCGCGTCGGCCTGGTCGGTCAACTCTGGATCTCTGGCCCACACCAACCACGCCCGATCGTGGGGGAGTTGCTCGAGCGCGGCGCGCTGGAGGCCGAAGGTGTCCTGCAATGAGCGGCGGAGCAAACCATCCGGCTGTTGCTCGTCGAGCAGATAGGCCGGGCGATCGCTGTACTCGACGAACGGCAACAGCGATGTGGCTGTGGCGTGGTAGACCACATCGCCCGGGCGCCACTGCCGGTCGATATACTGTGCCAGGGCACGCAGTGCGCCGGCTTTGCTCTGCGGCTGCCAGGCCAGCAGGCTCACCATCACCAACACACCCCAGAGCCAGACGGCGAACAGATTCACCACCGGCAGTCGTGCGAGTCGAGTTGCGATGAGCAGTGTCATCGGGATCGCCAGCGCCGATAGCGGCCGGTAAAAAATCAGGTTCTTCCAGGTGAGCGAGATCGCCAGCATGATGACCAGCGGGCCGAGCGCCAGCGCCGGCAGCGCCAGCGACCGCGTGTCGCGGGCGCGCCCGGCCTGCCACACACTCACACCCACCGCCAGCGCCAGGCTGGACGCGATGGTGATCGCGGCCATGACCGCGAAGGGGAGGCTGAGCGTGTCGGCGAACCAGATGCGGTTAAGCGCCAACAGCAACATCGTGGGAGTCAGCGGCCCGAGCCAGAATGAACCGGTCGAGCTGGACAGGTACGCCGGCAGCCAGGGGGCGAACGATAGCAGGCCTGCGCCGGCCGCGGCGGCCACGTGGCGCCACTGGCCCGGCCGTCTCAGCAGTGCATACATCGCGGCGCTGACTGCGTAGAACGGGCCTACGTTGTGGGTGTAGCACAGCAAGCCGATGCAGGCGGCCAGCCCGGCCCAGGCATTGCACTTGGCGCACCGGGCCGCGCCGAGGTACAACGCCGACATCAGCGCGTATTGCCTCGCGTCCTGGGCCATCCAGAGTTGATAGGGCGCCAGCGCGACTCCGGCCAGGGCCACGATTTGCAGAGCCTGGCTGTGAGAGCCATCGATCTCGATCATCTGATACGCGAGCCACAACGCCGCGACGCTGGCCAGCAGGGCCGGCAGGCGCAGTCCGATCTCGCCGTCTCCCACCAGGCGGACCGAGACCCAGACGATCAGTTCATTGAGGATGGGGTTGAAGTCGGCCGCGCCGGCGCGCACGAGGCCCGGCAGATCGAGGCGCACGAGGCGGGCGACGAACGCCTCGTCGTACCAGATGGCGGACGCGCTCAGGCCGGCGAACCGCAGGCCGGTCGCGGCGCCAAGCAGGACGAGTATGCCGGGAGGGGGGCGCCATCGCATCAGGGCGTGAACGTCTTCAGCAACTCGAACCCGCGGGCCTGCCGATGATCGTTGACCTCGGCCGGACGCTCGTAAACTCTCAGCGGCGCAGTGGTCATCGTATCTTCCTCTTGATCGCTTGGCGTCGCTCGTCGGGGATAGCGCCGCCTGATAGCACGACAGCCAGGTCGCGCCAGTCCTGCCGCGTGAGTGACTTGGGGCCGGCGCGCAGGTTGAAGCTGGCAGTCAGCATCGCCGGAAGTTCGTCGACGTGAATGGGCAACGGCAGCCAGGCCATGAATCGGCAGGCGGCCGCGGCCAGCGGTTTAACTTTGGGTTGGGTAGTGGTGCTCATGTAGGTCCTCCGAGAATGACACCCAGCAGGGTGAGGTAATAGACCAGGACGCACAGCGCCAGCAGGCGATCCTGGGTGCGCAGCGATACAGCCCGGCGAACGCCGAGCCAGAGCAACAGGGCCGTGAGTGAGATGGCCGCCAGCGATACCAGCGCGGCGTCGCGCTGGGCGAGCATCGCCAGGTAGGCCGTATAGCGATCACTCATTCATTGTCAGACCGCACGCGATACGACACCGGATCGCCCAGGCCCGGATCGCAGATCTCCACCTCGCGGTCGTCGTAGAGATAGCCGAGGATGGTGTGCACGTCGGTCAACTCGTGCCCGGTTCGCTTCGCGATCTGCACAGGACGAATCCCGGCCTCACCGGCTTGCTTCAGCTGATCGACCACGTCGAAGTAAATCGACTGTGGGGTTGTGCCGGCGCTGCTGTTGATGGCGAGACTCAGCAGAAGAAACACGACGGCGGCCAGATAGACCCCCAGGCCCATACTCACTACGTTGGTGGTCAAATCACAACTGCCGCGCTCCAGACACCAGTCCGCCGCAATGCGGCCCATCACCTCCGGGGCGTGCAGGGCATACGGCGCCAGCCCGACGTAGAGCGCGCCCAGCACCGAGGCGAAGAGCGCAAACGCGATGATACTGAGGAACGTCTCCGGCACCCCGTCGAGCAATCGGGCAATGAGCCGAATGCCCGGAATGCGCCTCGCCCAACGACCACGTCGTCGCACGGCTTGCTTGGGAACGGTTAGATTGGTCATAGGTCCTCCGTGAGTGACTGTGTGCGGCGCCAGCCCTGACGCCGCCACGTATTGAGAGTCCAGCCGGCCACGCCGCCGGCCAGAGGGCCGCCACAACAAAACCAGGCGGCGAACAGATTCGCGATGGCGCGCGCCTGCGCCTCCGGCGCCAGCCCGCCCCACCAGCTGGTGGTGACGCACGCCAGCCCGCACGCGCCCAGCACCCCGATCGCAATCAGCAGTTGTGACCGCGCCATCTCACCACACCCAATACACCAGGACGACCGCGACGCCGATCGCAACCATCACCAGGTACTCGCGCGCGCCGCCGGTGCGGATGGCCAGCAGAGCGGGCAGGAGGCGCATGCGCCGGTGCACCAGCGGCCAGAGCAGGGGCACGCCGTCGACGGTCAGCGCATCGGCGGCCAGGTGCGAGAGGTAGCCGAGGCTGAACGCGACCCACGTCATATTTCCGCGGAAATACACCCCGGCCAGGGTGACCACCAGTCCCCAGGCGAACAGCGAGTGGGTCAGCGCGCCGCGGTGGCCGCCGAACACGCGCACGATCCCCGACGCGATCCGGCCGACGACGCCCTGACTGCGGGCGGTGCCCGTGGCCTGGCGGAGCGTGGACTCGTCCGAGTCCACGTCGGGCAGTAGCGACCCGAGGAGGGTCGCGAGCGCCACCGGAACCAGTCCCGTAAGCGAATCGGCCAGCGGGACACGGTCGTGCACCAGCATAACGGCGGCAGTTCCCACCAGGACATGGGACACTCCTTTCATGGCGTCGGGGTCTCCGTCGCCGTGGCGGTTTCGGTCGGCGTCTCGCTCGGCGGGGCGGTGTCGGTCGGCCACGGGGTTTCGGTCGGGGTCGCCGTCACCACCACCGTGACCAGCCGCGTGACGGCGACGGTGACGATCGGGGGCTGGGTGATGTAAAACCACGGCGTCTGGGTCGGCCCGGCGGTGGCGGTGATGATGCGGGTCACCTCGACGTATTCGACCCGGGGGGTAAACGTCTGGGTGGCGGTGATGACCCACGGCGTCCACGTCGGCGAGGCCAGGACGATTACGACCGCCTGATTGGGATCCACGCCGCTGACGTTGATGATGTCGCCGGGCGCGGCCGCGGCAAACGTGGCGGTCATGTCGGCATTGTCGCAGGCCTGCTGGGTGAGCAGGTTGGCCGCCGGGCAGGCGGTGGGCGTCGGCGACTGCGGACTAGCGAACGCGGTCAGCAGGCCGCCCGCCGTGATGAGCGTTGCTGAGGGCGTCGCTGAGGGCGTCACGCTGGGACCCACTATCTCCATGGCTGGGTTGACTAATGTGGGTTCTATCACGGCGGTTGCCGTCGGGACATCCTTGCGAAACCAGCCGGTGACGCCCCACGCGCCGGCGCACACAAAACCGATCATCAAGACGATCAACAGCCCGAGCAATAATTTGTTCGGGCCGCGCGCGCGATGGGTCGGCATTGCCAGCGGGTCGGTGCCCGGCGGCGCCAGCCGCGAGGTGGGTTTGAGAAAGTCGGGAAGATCCATTAGGCGAAGGCCGGGATGAGTTTGTAGATCCAGCGGATGAACGCGATGATCGCCTTCACAGCTGTCAGGGCCAGCCCCGTGCCGACCGCGATCATGAGCCAGCGCAGGTTGAGGAACGACCCGACCAAAATCAGCAGGGGGGCGATGGCAAAATAAAACACCGTGGCGGCGCCGCCCAGGAGGGTGTTGGTCTGGCCAATCGGCAGCTGATTCAAAATGCCGGACAGCACACTGGTCAACCCCTCGATGAGATAACCCCAAAAGTTCATTACAGCGCTCCTTGGTCGATCCAGTTCCGCTTGACGTAGATCGCCAGAGCAATCGTGACGATAGCGTTGGCGAGCCACTGAAACCAGGGCAGGAATCCCGTGGCGCACAGCAGGTTGAGGAGAATGCACAACGCCCGGGTGATGTATGGCCCGACCACCGAAGCGGCCGGCAAGTTACAGAACTCGTCCAATTGATACTCGTTGGTGCCCCACTCGAAGTTGCCGGTCAGAATCCCTTGGGCCGAGCGCAGGATTGCCAGCGGGTCAGGCAGGTCACCTGAACAGCCCGCGCCGGTCGATTCCCAATCGGCGCCGCCGATGAGCGCCTGCATGTCGCCCAGAAATTGGCCGACCCCGTCCAGGGTGGTGAATGGCTCGTGCCCGGCGACCTGAGTTTGCATCGCCATAATCTGGGCCGTGTTGGTCGGCGACCATGACACGAACGTCTGCATCTGGCATTCGTAGTAGCCAGACCAGGCGACCGGGTCCAACCCTTCAGGCTCGTCGCACTGGAAAACACTTTGGGGCTGGGGCGATGCGAACGGCGTGCCAGTGGGGTAAGGTGTGTATGTTGGGTAGGGCGTGTACGTCGGCACGTCGGTGCCCTGGGCTGTGGCGGTCTGCTCGGGGCCGCTCTGGGTCGCCGTGGCCGGCTGGGTGTTGGTTGGCTGGGGTGTGCTGGTGGGACCTGGCGTATTCGTCGAGAAGGGAGTCACCGTCGGGGCCGCCGTCCGGGTGTGAGTCGAGGTCGCCGACGGCGTCGGCGATAGACTCGCGTTGGGAGTCGGGGTGCTGGTCGCGGTGACGAATGCGGTCGGCCCGCTGGTCGGCGTGATCGGCCCGCCGCTCGAGCCGCAGTAGGCATAGGTGTTCCCGGCCACCATCACGCCATCGATGCGGATGGTGTTGCCACTGCCGACCGCCTCGATGCGATAGGTGCCGGCGGACAGGTTGGCGGTGGCCGTGCGCAACTGCCACGTCGCCGGCGAGGCCGGGGTATACAGCGTCGTCGTTAGGTTGGTGATCACATTCCGCACCGTGACCCGGCCGTAGGAACCCGGCCCGATCCAAAAACTGAAATAGGCCAGCCCGCCCGGCCAACTGAACGATTGGCCCACTGTGCCGGTGACCTCGGCGTAGCGCGGACCGATCGGCCCGCCCGCAAGTTGGATCGAGTAGCCGTTGCCGCTCCAGCCGGCAGAGCCGCCCTCGAAACTACAATTGCCGAATTCGGGAGGCCGCGCGGCCGTGGCGGTGCGGGTTGGAGTGGGAGATACGACCGGCGTGTTGGTGCGAGTCGGAGATGGGCCGGGTGTGCTCGACGGCGAGGGCGTGCTCGTTGGAGTCTGGGAGGCCGGCGGGTAAGGTGTTCGCGTAGGGCCGCCGATGCCCAGACAGTAGCTCATGTATTGGTTGAGCGAGATCGTGATGTCGTCTACTGCGAAATCGCTCAGGTTGTTTTCTCCGCCTGGGTTCTGAGAACCGATCTGTAGATCGTAGAAGCCGGGCGACAGTGCGAGTGTTTGGTTGAGGGAATACCACGTGTCGGCGGGAATGTTGTACACCGACAGGGCGATGATTTGATCGGGCTGTGTGCCATCGACTCGCGAGAGGTGGAATCGCGCCATGTAGAACCCGCCGTCGTTGCTATTGTCGTGCACATATGCATGGAAATACGCCGTGCCGCCTGGCCACCAGAACCGCTGATTGATGGCTGTGGGTTGAGCATTGGCCTCGTCATAGCCGCCATCCACACCGGCATACCAGGTGCCGCACGACGCCGGGCCAACGTTGTTGGCGCTGGTCTCGAACTGATTGACGCGCGCACTCGCCCCACCGGCAAATGACCACTCAGGCGAATTATCCTCGAAGCTGCCATCCACAAACCAATTGGCGTCGATGGCGTCGCTCTGCTCAACAAAATCAATGATAAGCTCGGGACGGTAAGTGCTGTTGCTGGCTTCCCGTGTGTAGAACGATCGGATGACCCCCTCGGCTTCAGTGCGATCTTGAAACACCCAGCCATAATTGTTCTCTGCTCCAGAAACTATCTTGCGCACGTCGGTCGTCACATCGAAAACCACGTAGTCATTTGCCGAGTCGCTGGCCATGGCCGAGGCTGTCGCAGGCTGTACCTGCTCGGTAGTGCCAGCGCCGACCGTGCCCCACGACCGTGTCACATTCAGGCCAAGATCGGGATCCCATTCAATCAGCCGATCGGTCCAGTTCGATTGTGTCTCGTTCCAGTTGCTCTTCAGTAAATAGAGATCGATAGTGCGATCGCCAGAGCCAAGCGAATCGGAGCCAGTGGTTAAGCGCAGCGTCGCGGACAAGACCTGTGCACCAGGTGGAATGAGATCGAAGTTGAAACGAAGAATGCCACGTGAGGAGGCGATGCTCCCGCCACTGCTCGCGTCGCCGGCATAAAAGTGATCATTCAAGCCATAGTTGGTAGTTGGGTTGTTGCTGTTGAGCCAATTGTCAGCAACCGAATTGAGGCTATAGGTGACGGTGCCCTCGACCTCGCCCTCAAATGTTCCCAATATCTCGATCTCCTTGAATCCTCGCCCCAGGCCGGAACCGCCGCTGGCAATGGCAATTCTCAGCGAGAGCGTGGCTCGGGGCGTGATGGTGTATTCCGTCAACTCGGTCGTCGAAACCTCTACATCGCCATCCACTATGCCAGTGGTGAACTCAAAGCGGGGGATGCCCCACGGCGCGGTGTGGCTCCGTAATCTGATCTCGTTAATCGTCACCGGCTGATTCCAGGTGAACTCAATCCACGACGCCGCCCCGTCATTGTCACTCGCCCACGCCGTGGACGTATTGCCGTCCACCGCGTTGAACTTGCCATACCACGTCGCATCTGGATAGACACCGCTCACGGTAATCTGATCGGCGCACGCAAGGTTCGCCGCCTCGCCGCTCGGAGTCGGCGTGGCCGTTGCGCTGTAATCTTCGTTGATCTCTATCTCGGACAGAAGAGGGTTGCCACCGCTAAGCCCCTCCTCGATGGAAATCGTCAGGCTGGTGGTGGTGACGGCTTGATTGAGGCGGTAGGTGCGTGTGCCAGTGGAACCCACTGCGTAGCACCCCATGACGTAGGTGTCATCGTCGAACGTGAATCGCGGCCACTTCCACCCATCCACGCCTTCTATGCCCCGAGTCAGGCGTATCTCGCGGATGGTCACATTAGACGGCCAGTCAAATCGTATCCACGCCGCAGCGCCGTCGCCGTCGCTGTTCCAACGGGTAGCTGTATTGTTGTCCCGCACATTCGAACTGGGATAACCCGGATAGGTGCTGGACACCGTGATGGTGGCCGAGTCTTCAAGGTCATACACCGGCGAGGCCACTGCCTGCGGGATGGTCGCCGCCGCAACGAGTAGAGCCAGGATGGGAACAATGAACGAGAGAGAACGTAACCACTTCATGAGTTTCACCTGCACTGCTCTGGCGAGCCCGCGAGCGGTCGTGAGCTCGCCAGAGAACTGGAGGGCCTCCTAGATCGCAGACTTGATTGAGGTCTGGATCATCTTGAGGATCGCAAACCCGAGCGTGAAGCCCACGCCCAGCGCGATGATCGGCCACAGTGCGTTGACGATCAGTGTTGCGTTATCAAACATGGTCGTCATATCCAATGAGAGGGACATTTCACTCACCTCCTTTCGTCAATAGATTCCTCTACACCCAAGCAGACTACTGCTTGATGTATTTGCTCAAGAGCCGCCCGATGATGGCGGCCACCGCCAGAAACACGATTCCGGCCAGGCCAATCCCCATCGCCCACAACAGGACGCCGCCATACGTGATGAACCAGGCCTGCTGGAGCGAGTTCCACAAGTCGCTCATTCCTGCCACCCGTCGGGGAGCTCGATGCTGTCGGCCAACAGCCGGGCGGCGCCCAGCACGAACACCCACACAATGACGATGACACCCAGGCCGGACAGGATGAATGTGAGACATTGCAGGCCGTAGGCATTTAGAGCCATCGCCGGGCCTCCTGATAAAACACCACCACCACGACAATCACCACCAGCACGATCAGGATGGAGCCGATGGCGAGGCCATCGACATCGGAGCACAGGTTCACCGTGTAGACCTTGCCGTTATCGAGCGCATAACTGAAACTGTCCTCGCAGGCGGTGCTGGGCTGAGTGGGCAGTGGGGTGGGGGTGACGGTTGGGGTCGGCGTGTTGGTGGGGGTAGGCGTCAGCGTGACAGTCGGAGTGTCTGTGGGAGTGTTCGTGATCGTCGGCGTGTTGGTAATCGTCGGCGTATCGGTGGGAGTGTTCGTGATCGTTGGGGTCAACGTCACGGTCGGCGTGTCTGTGGGCGTGTTCGTGATCGTCGGCGTATCCGTGACGGTGGGAGTAAAGGTGGGTGTGTCGGTTGGGGTGGGCGTGAGCGTCGGCGTCGGTGTCGGCTCGCACGTGGTGAACGGGTATTCGCAACCCGCGCCGGAGTTCCAAAGATAGCCGCGCTCGTCGCTGGTTAGAATGCGTTTCCAGAAACCAACAGCATCAAGTCTGCCATTTAAAAAATTCCCCGTTCCGACTGCATTACTCCCAAACCCAAAATTAGAAGTGTTGCTTCCTGCCCCCGCTGAAGTCGCTGCAGTATTGGCCGTGCCATTATTGACTTGAATGCCGCATTGGTTGCCTACGCTGTCGTGCCAAACGTAAAGAAATATCCACGTAGAAGTCGGCACTGACCCGAAGTTTGACGCTGCGTTGATGCAAATACTAGAACTCGTGCCGTTGAAAACAACCCACTGAAGTCGATCTGTTAAATTTTCGTAGTGCAGAACATATTCCCTTCCGCTGCCGGTATTGTCCTTTGAAATGATGTAATAGAGCGCGGCCTTCGCGTCCAAGTAGACCCATGCAGAAAACGAAAAATCAATATCGCCGGTTTGCAAATCGGCTTCCGATGCTCGGCTCAATGATTCTGAGTTCGCCGCCGTGAACTGCGCGGCGTCGCCAACAATACCGGTGTTCTGCGTGACGGTGTTGTTGTCGGTGAGATCGCAACCCGATCCGCCGCACCCGCTCAGTTCGTCGAGGCGTGTGCCGCTGGCTTCTTCAAGCCGCCAATACGCAATGAGCGAGTCGCTGAGGGATTGAGCCGGGCGAACGTTGTGCGCAGCTGGGGGCGCAACCTGTGGGGCGGCCGTGGCCGGCCAGGGGAACGCGGCCCCCGCGAGGCCGGCGAGCAGGCCCACCACCCCGACCGCCCGCATGAGACGGGCGCGGAGGCGCGGCGATTGACCGGCCGCGATCAATTGCGCGAGGGTGAGGTCAGTGAGTCGCGGCACGATAGATCATCCAGGCCTCGACCAGGGCGGTCAGCACCAGCCATTTCCGCGGAAATGATTGGGGCGACCAGTGCCCGCGGCGGACGCCAAAGAACTTCGGGTAGGGCGGGGGGGCGATCAGCAGATAGGCGCCGGCCAGCACGGTCCACAGCGCCAGCAACAGCGACGCGACCGGCAGCACGTCCTGCGGCCCGCCGTTGTGAAATACAAAGTGCCAGACCACGCGCGACCCAAATTCGAGATCGCTCATGACTGGCAGGGTACGCCCACACGCCGGGGTGGGGTATCGGGCTGGCTAGGGCGGGGGGGTGTCGTGCCGGCGGATCACATCCTGGAGGGCGGCCCACACTGCGCCGAGGTCCACCGCCAGAGTTTTCAACACCGCCAGGTCGAGCGACAACGAATCGCCGTCCAGCGGCACGTTGAGCCGGGCGCGCCGGGCGCGCTCGTCAGCGCGCAGGACGGCCGCCTTCATCGCCGGCGTTTCGCCGATCTTGCCTTTGAGCATCTGGTCGAGCTGGCCGTGGTTCGGTAGACGCAGGGCGCGGGCCGCCTGGCGGAGACTCAGCCGCCGCACCTTGATCAGGTGGTGAATCAACTGCCGGGCTTTGCGAGACAACTTTTTGCGCTGGCGCGCATCAGGTCTTCTGGTATGGCTCCGGGGAGTTCGTGGCTGTGGCATGGCCTTACACCTTCCTTACAGCACCGCCACGCCGCCCCGACGACGTGTCTGCGGCCCGGCGAAAACGGGGCTGTGGCAGGGTTTGAGTCATTGCGGGCGGCGCGGCCTGATGATGAGCTGACTGCCGTCGATTCGGTTGCGGCCGCGGTTGAGCACGACGACGTGGCCCGCGCGCTCGTGAACTCTCAGCCACTTCCACGCGGTGGAGTAGGCGCAGTCGGTCCAGGCGGCCAGCTCGGCCAACGACGGCTCGGCTTCGGCCGTATCGCAGACCACTGATAAAAACTTGTCGCGGTAATTGGATCGCATTCTGACTCACCTCGTCTCCGAAACAATCGTCATCACGCCAAGCGGTGTGCTGGGTGTGCGGTGTTGGGTGTGCTGTGTTGGGTGTGCGTGTTGCCCCGGCGCCCAGAGCACTACAGTGGGCGGTTCTCCGTTGGGGTAGGGGAGGGTGACCACGTCATTCTTGAGCGCCGACCGCAGACCGTAATAATTCCAGCCCCGGCCCCAACGAGTCCCCTCGTTGTCTGTCTCGAGAATGTGGTGCGGCACGAGCAGGTTGATATAGACCTGGCGCCGGTCGCGCTTGATGTAGGGGTGCATCGACCGCACGCTGAAGCCCACCCGGTCACCCACCAGACAGAACTGCATGACGGCCGTGTTCCACCGTGTGCGGTGCACCTCGGGGTCGTGCATAGCCTGCTCGGCCCGTGTGCTGTCGCGTGCGAAGGCGTGCAATACCTCCTGCACACCGGCCATGGGCGGGATGAGTTCGATGGGGGTGGGGCGCGGGGCCAGGGTCCGAAATGACAGGCCCAGCACATACACGCTCAGCGAGAGGGTGCCGCACACGATGATGACCAGCAGGGCCAGAGCCGCCACCGGCCACACCACGGCCAGCACCCGCTCGACAAACGGCGTGAGCCAGGTGAGCAGGATGATCACAATGCCGGTGACGGTGATGAAGTGCTTCATGCGTCGCCGCCTTTCGCCGTCGCCGGTATCACCTCGTCGGCCGGAAAGAACTTACAACCGCGCTTGCCGGTGCGGCCCGGCTCGGTGATGGTGATGGCGTATTCGAGGCCGCGCTCGGGCGTGTTCATTTTGCCGAACACATGGCCGCGAAATTTCTTGTCATTGCGCAGGGTGACCAGTTGATTGAATACCAGATGCTCGCGTCGCGTGACCACCACCGGCGCAACCGGCAATTCGAGTTGGGGGGATACTTTCTTCTTACGCGGCATAGAGGTGTCCTTATTTGTTTCAGAGCAGTGTCAGCTGCTCGTGTTGCACCAGCCTACCGTGTTTGCGCACAAAGAACCGCTCAGCCTCCGGGTGATCCGTCTGCCAGGACTCGATCCACTGTTCGGCCATCTGTTGCGTGTTCGCGGCGGCCCGTTGCTTGCCAGCGCCATGGTTGACGCCACGGCAAATGCAATTGCACTCGGCGGTGGTGGCGGAGTAACACTTGGCATCGCACCGGCCCACACAGCCATCGGAGTTGTAGACTGAAATCAGGGTGGTCACTTCTTCTTCCCCTTCGTCTTGACGATCGGCTGTTTGTTTTTGGCGCGCAGATCATCCCAACCGCGCGGCAGTTTCACATTCAACTGATTCGCCAGGGCCGCGATTTGCTTGGACACAGTTGCCGGCGTCGCATTCATATCCCATTCGCTATGAGGCATGTTGTGAAGCAGCATCCATTGCATGGTGAGATTGCGCAGAGCCGTGCCACTGGCCTTTTTCAGAACGCCCTGCGCTTGAGCATGGGTCATGCCGATGCCCGCACCCGTCAGGCTTTTGGCAATCAATCTCAACACCGAGTCATTCGACGGCAGAGCGGCGGCCAGCAGTTCACCGGCCTTCACGCACAGTTGTTTGCATGCCTTCACCCGTTCGCGGCGCTTGGCCTGTTCGCGGTTGAAGTTGGTTTGATATTTGTTGGCAGCTGCCTTGGGTTTAGGCAGAGCGCGCCTGAGGGCGGCCATGTCGATCGTGACCAGTTCGGCGTGCTCAGTGCCCAACAGGTTGCGCCGTGACCAATCGCCAGAACTCTGGTTGATCGGTGACAGTCGCAACAGAGTCGCCCGGTTCCTCAACTTCAACGACTGGCGGGCGAAGTCATCGCCGCGGGCACCGTTGTACACCGTCTCGACCGTCTCGCCCTGCGCCACCACCGGCACGCCCAACTTCTTGGCGGCCCGCTCGACATCGTGCTGCTGATGAAGTTTGAACTTCAACTCGAAGCAGGCCGTGCGCAGGCAATATGAATGGCGGTCTACCTGTGCCCTGAACTCACAGCCCGCACAGGCTGGCACCTCGGCTGGTTCGCCCTTCTTTCGATCGAAATCCTTTACTGCAATCGGCTTGCCGGGCCAACTCAAATCCCAATCATCGATACGGTGATGCCGCCAGATAATGTCACGCATTTGACGCTCGACCACGTCAGAGCGCTGATCCACCGGAGACTTGGCTGCATGTTGGGCAATGGTGACGACTTGCTTATCGCCGCCGGCTATTCTCAGAATCGGCAACAGCAGTCGCGCATCGCGCTCGGCCAGGTCGCCGCGCGCAACAATATCGAGCACGTTGACCGGCAGGCGCAATAAGCGCAAGGTGTTGCTCACCGCGCCTTGCGAACCCAGCCCAAAGAGTTTGCCAGCCTCGGTCTGGCTGACTTTGAATTCGTCGAGGTAGCGCTTGAGTGCCCTGGCCCGCGCGATGGGGTCGATGTCCTGACGGCTGGCATTCTCGGTGATGGCGTGCTCGGCCATCTGGCGATCGGTGAGCGCCCGCACGTCCAGCGGGAATCGATCTCCCGGCCTGGCGATCTGAAACGCGGCCAGGCGTGAATGTCCGAAGGCCAGCTGATAGCCCTTGCCGTTCGACCGGCCCACGGGGGGGCTTAAGAGGCCGTGATCGCGAATGGAGTCGGTCAGCTGGCGCAGATGCTCCGGGTCGTCGCGCCCGCGCGTCTGCCACGGGTTCGCTTGAATGAGTTTGGGGTCAATGTGTTGAATGGTCATGGTAGGTATCCTCCGTATTTGCGTTTAGAGAGTCGTTCCGGCCGCACACACCGGCGCGCCGGACCGCGCGGGGTCATCACCAGCACCCACACCCGCTGGCGGGTGAGCCGCACCACCCGCGCCGCCTGCCACGTCGTCAGGCCGCGTCGCGTGTGGCGCCAGAGTAGTTTGTGGCCGGGCCGGATTTGGATCAGTTGCATGGTCAGCCTCCATGTCCGTGGAAATATCTTCGACTTCCACGACTAACTCGCGGCCGGTGTAGTAGTGGCGCACGATGCGGAGCGCTCGCTCGGCCAGGTAATCGCCCAGGACCGCAAGCGGCACGATGACCGGGGGAGAGGGATAATCGGCGGTCAGCCGGCGCGCGTCCGTCATTGGCCGTTCGGGTTGGGGTGGCAATTGACGCACACCAGCCCGCCTCCGGCGCTGGCCGGGCGTTCCCACCAGACCGACTGTCCGCACGCGGAACAGGGGCGAATTTGCGATTTTGTAGGGGCGTCACCTGTCAGAAATGTCGAGGGTGTCGAGGATAACGAGGATGTCGAGGGTAAGTTTACGTAGATTCTTGCCTCGACACCCTCGACACCCTCGACACCCTCGACATTTGCGACTGGTTCGGGTGTTTCAGATCGACTAATTTCTGCGTTTTCGTCCGGCGGAGTGAGCTTGTATGCGCCGCACAGTCGCGTGACCAGGCGGCGGGAAATGCGCCAGCCCTTGGGCTTGGTGTTCACGTCGTGGACGAGACGCATCTTCCCCAGCCGCCGCCCCAGGCCCCGCGCCGTCACCTTCTCAACGTCGAGATCGATCTCTTTGTCGGCGATTGCCCGCTTCACCTGCTCCACGATCTCGGCCGTGGCAAATTGCCATTCGCGCTTGGCCGGGTCGTCCTGCTTGCATAAGTCGACCAAGGCCGTCACGATCACCTTGGTCATGTCGGCCACCTCGAGGTCGAGACGCTCGACCTGATACTTGTCCGCGGCGAGGGATTCCATTCGCTCCCACAGGCCGGGCACGCCGTGTGCATTGAGCCATGCGGACGCAACGAGAATGCCGCGCCAGGGCTGGAGGTCTCGGCCGGTGAGTCGGGCGTGCTCGCCTACAACGGAATCGTATTGGACGACTTCGACCAATCGAGACAGGGCCAGCGCCCAGAGATCGTCGATGAGCGTGCGCCGGTCGTGCGGCCACTGTCGAGGATCGAACGGATCGGCGTTGCCCCGTTCGCGGTCGGGTGTTCTCACCAGGGGCACGATGATGGCCCGGCTCGAAAGCACATCGTCTGGTTTGTTGATTGACGAAAAGACCTTGGGGCAGAACGCATTGACGTGACGAGTCACCCATTGTCCGTTTGGGCTTTGCTCTTTGAGGGTGACCGGCACGCCGCGCCGGTTGCCAGCCAGGAGCAAGGCGCGAATGTCGGGATCGGTCTTCTGGGGATCGGCGAGGATCTCGGCGTCGTCGAAGCCCAGGGTTGCGCCGTACTCGGCGATGTCGCGCACGCTGGCCGGACTGCTGGAGGTGGTGAGGGCCTGCCCCAGATGACTGAGTTCGCAGACGACCAGCAGTAATTGCGTTTTACCGCATCCCTTTTCACCGTGCATCCATAGCGCCCCCGATACGCTGGTCATTTCCAGAAACCAGGTCGAGAGAATGAAGCAGGCGATCATCTCGGACATGGTCCTCTGGTCGGCGAGGGATGACTCGAAGTCGATGAAGTGGCTCACCACTTCGGACACGCGCCAAAAGACATCGGCCGGGTCGGGGCGGTAGCCGTCGAGGTACAACTTGACGCCGGGCGTCGACCAGAGTTTGTCGCCCTGCGCCGGGACTTCTGGCAGGTGATGCTTGTGTTCGAGATCCGCGAATGAGAATTGCACGCCCTCGCCGAAACGCGCGCCGTCGTCGCGAACGATGATGAGTTGTCTCTCTTCGATGACACGCGGCTGGGGCAGTGTTTCAATCTGGCCTTTGGCGAGAATGTGATGGTGGGTGACTCGCGTGTAGGGCCAGATGGCGGCGTAGGCGCGCCCGTTGATCAGCGCCAGCGGCCGGCGGATGATGAGGGGCGCCGAGTCCAGCAATTCAATCTGCGCTGGCGGAAGTTGCGGGGCCGGCCGGGGGGCGTCGATTAAGTTCTGCAACTCGGCGACGGTGTGCCCACTGGACAGCCAATCGTCCACGCCGATTTTGCCGCGCTTCGGATCGTTGGGCAGTACCACGGCGTTGACGGTTGCGCCCTTGCGTTGCAGATACTTCGTCAGGGCATCAAGGGCGTGCCGGACTTGGGGCTTGCTCATCAGGTCGGAATCGAACACGATGTTGACGGTTCGGCCTTTGAGTTTGATAAAGCCCCAGTCGGTTTTGCCAATCTCGTCCCGGTGTTTGGTCAGCCAGTTCCACACGCCTAGAATGGCAATCGCGCTTAGACCGGCGCTGGTCAGCGCATCGGCTTTCTTTTGGCCTTCCGTCACCCAAAGCGGCACGGCCGGATCGGCGAGCCTGGGCAGGCACCGCGGCGGGCAATCCAGCCGGATGGTTTCGCCCTGGGGCGTCTCGTACTTGATTACCTTCTGGGGCCACGTTCCGTCAGGGTTGCGTTTGCCCCGTTTGTCGTCGTAGGTTCGGGGCGTGTCCGGGCGAAACACGTGCAAGGCCTGGTCGCCATCTACACTGTGCAGGGGGATGAGCAGGCCAGGCGTTCGGCATTGCTTCGAGGCAAAGCCCAGGGCTTTCAATTGGGCCGGGTCGGTGATGGTGCGATAGCCGCGTTCGGCGATGACATCATCCGCGATCGCCGATGCTTTGAGCTGCTGCTGGTGGTGGGTAGCCAACGAATCTGATTTAGATTTTGTCTGCATGGCAGTGGTTAGTGCGGGGTTGTAGCCGAGATGCTCCGCTCAATTTCATCGCGCGGACGACACACGATGCAATGCCCGGCATCGGTCTCGTATCCGCAAATCGGGCAAAGCGGATCGCCGTCCCACTGGTCGGCTTCATGCATTGCATAAGGCGATTCGTCGGGCAAGAAGAATGCGGTCTGACCCCCGATGACGGCCACAATGTAATCGCCGAAATCTCTGGGCTCGTCTTGCTCCAACTCGCCGACGGCGCCGCCGTCGAAGTCAGCCTGGATGATTTCGGTGACGGTGTGGAATTCTTCGATGTTGAACATGGCAGATGTCCTTTCAAGTGACGAGGTGTTTGCGGCGGCGCGCCCGGCGCGACATTAGAAGACGTTCCCCCTCGATGTCCATCTCGATCTGCATTTGCTCGATGGCGGCCCGGTAGGCAGTGGTGGCGACGAAATAGCGGTTCAACACGAACGGGCGATTCAGGTACTTGTCACCGGCATCGACCTTAGCCAGCAGGCTAAACACGATCCGTCTTTCGCGCTGATAGAGTTTCAGGAGCGCACGGCGCAGGAGTGGTTTGGTGATTGGGATTCTCATGAGACCGCCTCCGCCATGTGCAGAACGAGACGCCGCGCCGCTTCGGCGTCGGCCCGGGCGCGGTGCAGGTCGCCGGGCAATGTGATGCCGCATTGCGCGAGCGCATGGCCGAGCTTCTGCCAGCGATAGTTGTCGTGGTGGGCGTCGCGCTCGCCGTGGAACTCGGCGTAGAGTTCCATGGCGCACAACCAGCGCGGCGCGCCGGGTTCGTGCGAGCGGCTCAGACTCAGATTGCCAAAAATAAACAGTTGGGAATCTATGCCGACCGCCTGCGCCGAGTCCCACAGCCGCGCCCGGTCGTAGTCGGCCTTGTAGACCACAACCCAACGGTTGCTGAGAGCGGCATGGATGGCGGGCCAGATGTTGGCGAAGGACGGCGCGCCGGCCACCATCTCATCCGTGATGCCGTGGATGGCGGTGGCGGATCGCGGGATGGAGATGGTGGGCCGCACCAGGGTATCGACGATAGGCGCGCCGTCGGCGGCCAGGATAGCGATGTCGCAGACCTGCGCGTTTTCTTTGCCGGTGGTTTCGGTATCGAGGTAGACCGGGTCTAGCTCGAGCCATCCCCTGGCGATGTTGGAGGGTATTCTGTGTGGCATGGGTCAGGTTCCTTTCTGGCAGATGGGGCACAACTGCCTGCTCTTGTGCCAATTCTTGAGTCGGCGTTCGAGGGCACGGTCGCCCTCCTCCCAGGTGCGCGCCAAAGTGAAATTGATTCCGGCCTCGGTGATGACTTGCAGAAGCCGCGCGCCGTGGCCGGTTCGGTGATGGTCGAGCCGGGTCTCGAGTGGCAACGATGTCCAGCCCAGATAGTGCCGGGCGTGGAAATAGGGTGAGTCGAAGTGAAGTAGATAAACAACCATGGGCAGGTGTCCTCCTGGAGTTGGGTTTGTTGGGTGGGGTACGATTCTTGCAATGAGTGCTTTTCTCAAGTGGGGATGAATGCTCTTCGCTGATGCAATCGACGAATTTATACAAGCCCAGTCGGGCGTTGTTGGAAAAATAACGATCGACTGGTATCGCAAACATCTCAGGCCGCTGGCGCCATTGGGCGTAGAGACGTTGGAGACGGTGGCGGTCTCCCATCTGCGGTCTGTCTGGGCCGGGCTGGCCGGCCGCACGATGCGCTGGGAAAATTCCAACCGGCCGCCCAAGCCGGGCGGGTTGTCGCCGTTCACACTCGACGGCTACTACCGCGCCTGGCGCACGTTCTTCAATTGGTGCGTCGAACAGGAATACATCGTTCGCAGTCCGCTGAAGAAACTCAAGCGGCCCAGGTTGCCGGCCATGGAACCCAAGGCGGTTGCCGAGAGCGATCTGGCAAAGATGTTGGGGGCCGCGACGAGCAAACGCGACTATGCGTTATTGGCGCTGATGGTCGTCACTGGCTGCCGGCTGGGCGGCGCGGCGGGCCTGCGGATGCGCGACGTGGATTTGCAGTCCGGGCGGGTGTGGGTGACAGAGAAGGGGAGGGGAGGGGGGAAGCGCCGGGCGGTGTACGTGCACGGCGAGGCGCTCGATGCGCTGAAGGATTATTTGCGCGAGCGCCGGGACGCGGATGATCCGGTCTTCACGTCGAAGACGGGGAAGCCGCTTACTGCGGTGGGAGTGAGTCAGGTGATCGAACGGATTGCCAGGCGGGTGGGTGTGACCGGACGGTCGAACCCGCATTCCATCCGGCACCGGTTCGCGCGGGAGATGTTGAACAATGGGTGCGACCTGGGGGCGCTGTCACAACTCATGGGCCACGTGGACCCGGGCGTGACGATACGGTTCTATGGCCGATGGGCGGATAATGAGCTTCAGGAGAAGGCGCGGAGATTTTCCCGGCTGCCTGATCGGGATGACGACTCATAAGCCCTTGGTCACAAGTTCAAATCTTGTCGTCGCCACCTGGTTCTACTATTCAGTTTTTAATGTGCTGCCGTTCACTTTGCCCTGACACGAGTTCAGTGAACTGCCAGCCCGCTTGGGCTGAGTAGTAGGACTAACGTGCGCGTGGCCGCTTGCCGCGCGCACGTTTTTGTTTGGCTTCTTGGGCTGCTTTCCGCTGGGCGACCAGCGCGTTGACGGAGTCGGTGGGGATGATGTAAGGGGCGGTGTGCTTGTTGCTCAGCTTGCGGGCACCTGGCAGATCGCCGGTTTGGATTAGGCGTAGGACCTGCCGGGTGGTCAGCTCAAGTCGTTCCGCTGCTTCTTCGGTTGTGATGAATGGTTGCTTTTCCATGTCTAAACTTGGACATTTATACATCGGATCTGTAATCGCTGTCAAGTACCAATTGGCCTTACTATGATCGGTATGAGACATTGGCGGCGTGGTTGCTGGTCGAAGGAAGGGTAGGGTGATAACTATGACGACGAACGATCCCTGGCTGAAGCCTCAGCAGGAAACCCCAGAGCAAAAGGCCGAGCGCAAGCGCCGGGCGGAGGAGAGCCCGGCTTCGGTCAGGCAGGCCATCCGGCAATTGGAGGCCATGCAGTCTCAGCGCCAGGCGTCGTCGCCGCCCCAGCCATCGACACAACCCGAAGCACCTGCGCGGCCGCATCCGCAACAACGCTACGATCCCAGGGTCGTCGTGACCGGGCCGGAGCCACAGCCGATCGCCGAGCGGCCTGTGCCGCGCACGCTCGACGAGCCGGAGGCTGAGACGCCGCCCGAGCCAGATTCAGCAGCCCGGCCTGCGCCGGATCCGCGGCTGGTGGAGATTGCACAGACCTGGTCGTGGCTCAGCGAGCGCGACCGCGAGGAGCTTCTGTTGCTCGTGCGCGTGAAAGCCCATCTGAATCAAAAAGCCGCCGGCAAGTGACCGGCGGCTTCGTTTTCGGCGTGGCCGCGAAAATCGTCTGCACAGGAAGGCCGCAGACGAACGCTGTGCAGACCACAGGTCATTTAGCACCCCCGCTTTTTTGACTCCTTGCCGTCGGCTACAAGCGGTTGCTGGGCGGAACGTCGGATTGTAAAACTTGGCAATACTTCTACTTCTATTTCCAACAATGCCCCACAAAAACATTCCCATTGAAAAACGCTACCGCCTTCGCTGGTGATGCGATCATAGAGCGCATCATACACATCTGCGGCGCACGACGGGCATTTGGTGTCCGTTGAATATGTTTTGACAGCCATATCAGCCATAGCTTTATGAAGTTGCATTGCTTTCTCCTGCGGAAGTCCGCCCAACGATTACTCCAGCGTCTCCACCGCGGCCTGCAGATCGTGTTGGCCGGGGATGGTGTAGCGCCGGGTGGAGTTCAGATTGGTATGGCCCAGCAGGGCGGCCACCCGATCGGCGGGCACGTGGTCGGCCAGGTTCTTGGCGAAGGTGTGGCGCAGGGTGTGCGGCGTGGCGGGCACACCGGCGCGCCGGCCGAGTTCTTCGATGGCGCGCTGCACCTGGCGCGGCCTCACCGGCAGGGGCAGGGGGATCGCCCCCAGGGCGGCCCGGGCTTCTTTGTTGAGCGCCACCGTTCTCTGCTTCGACCCCTTTCCGGCGCGCACGACGAGTTGCCCGCTGCGTTCGCCGATCGTCACGTCGTCCGGTTGTAAGGCACACAGCTCACTGACTCGTAAGCCCGTATTCAACAACAGCACAATGACCGCGCGATCGCGGGTGGCGAGTCCCTTGCGTGTTGAGAAGTTCGCGGCATTGATCGCGCGCTCGGCCTCGCGGAGCAATGCAGATTGTTCACGACGATCCAGCCAGCGCGGCGCGAGGGGCTGTTGCTCGACGCCGGCCACATAGAGCGCAACGTCACACCAGGCGGCGAACGAACGCAATGCGGCCAGACGGACATTGATCGTGGCCGGCGAAGCGCCGCGCTGTTGCAGGTGCTGGCGGTATTCTCGCGCGTCGGTCTGGGTGAGGTTGGTCTTGTCCAGCGCCTGGCCATTCGTTTGCTCGAACCAAATCGAAAAGTGTCGCAGGTGATCGGCGTAGGCCGTGGCCGTGCGAACGGCCAGGCCTTTGTCGCCGACAATGTGCAGATAGAAGTCTGAGGAAAGGGTCATTTGATTTTTACAATCCCATCATCATAGAGTTCGTACAGGCTCCAGCACTTGCAGCACTCAGCTGCGAACACACCATAGCCTTCATGGATATAGAGATCGCCGACTTGTTTCCATCGCTTAGTGAAGGCGACAAACACAAGCAGAGCGCCACATTCGACGCACTCAATGATGGTATCGAACTTGATCCGCTCTTCTTCCCAGCGGTTATTCCGATCCGCCTCGACGACCTTTGCCGCTTCCGGGCTGCCGAATGCAATCATCTCTTGTCCACCAGGCGATTAACTTCAAACAATGTCAGGTGAAACTTCCGTTGCGTAGCGGCGTAGCCGTGCGCTTTCAAGTGCCCAAGTATTTCTTGAATAACCTGAAGACAAAGGCTTTTCCAACACTTAGAGCACAACGCGGCCTGACCAAGACCAATAGGATGCATAGTCTCTGCAGTACACAGATTTCCGCAGCCGTCACAGTAGTCGGTGCTCATTGCTCACCGCTCATTTTTTAATCTTCTTGGCCAATTCTTTGCCCAATTCCTGCAACTCGATTTGTCGCGTAAAAAAATCGCGCGCCATCTTTTCCTGCTGCTTGGGTGACAGCCACCAGTTCACATAGATACACCAACCCAAAGAGAGCACAAAAATAGCGATGCTCGGTACAGGATGCTGCTCGACGAAGTTGTTTAGCATTTTATACGTCTCGCTTTCTGCGGCTTAGGGGCCACGTGGATAGGGATTGCACGGCATGGGAAAGCCCTGCAGGGTCGCCCAAGGGGTATTATGCGACATAGTCACAGGAGGGCGTATCGCCCTGCCTAGGGTATTTCCGTGGAAATGTTTTAGAGTGCTGGAAATGTTTTCAGGCCCGCCTGGCGCGAGGCCAGGCATTTTTGAAAAGGTCAACCGGTTTCAGCAGTGTCCTGTTGGCTGTCGGCTGTGACGGGTTTATATTCGATGGGCGATTTGATAGGCTGAAAATCTGCCAGGATGTTGGCGTCGGGTGGCGGAGGGCTGTCAGTCGGGGTCCAGGTCATCCGAGTCGGCGTCATCGTGCTCAGGCGATATTCGGATTAGTTTGCGGGGCTTTGAGACGGAACCCTTGAGGATCGGTGGAAGCATTTTGTAGACAACGCCATCGAGATCGATTTCCTCATTCTCGAAACGTTTGCCGATCTCTCTCAGGTCGCGCTGGGTCACATTGTGCACCTTGAAATCATCCGCCAGGCGTTCGACTGAAAAGCGGCCATCGTAATGGCTGAGAGCGTGGCGGAAGAAATCTTCCGGCGAATAGTTGTGACGCCGGCGGCGATCGAGCGCTTCCGTGCTTTCGCCGCCGACGATCGCGCGCACGGTTTCGTCCACCAGATCGGGGCCGACGAACGGGCCCTGCAGTTCGAGCTTCTCTTTGCCGGTGAAATAGATCATGCGGCCGGCCGGGCCGATGCCGGCGGCGTCCGTCGTGTCCAGAATGACTTTCGAACTGGCATAGTCGGCGCAGGCGAACGCCATCCGGGCGCTGAAGTTCGCTTTGATGAGGCCGGTCACGACGCTGGTCTCGGGCCGCTGGGTGGCGGCGATGACGTGGATGCCGGGCGCGCGCCCCTGGGCCGCGATAAAACCCAGGAGGCGATCCACGTCGGCTTTGATCTCCTTGTCCAACATGAGCGACGCGAGTTCGTCGATCACGATCAGCCAGTAGTCGAGCTTGAACCGGCCTTTCCGATTCCAGTGCCGAATGTCGACGATGCCGCGTTCCTCGAAGCGCCTCAGCCGGTGTTTGATTTCGCGCGCTGCATGGTCGAGCGCCTCCACCACCCGATCGTTCTCCTTGATGACCGGGATCAGCAAGTGCGGTACTCGCTTGAACTGCCCCAGCTCGACGCCGCCTTTGAGATCCACCATGATAAGTTTCAACCGGCGCGGCGTGTTGCGCAGGAGCAGAGTCATGAGCGCCTGTTTCATCCAGACGCTCTTGCCTTGTTTGGTCGCACCCCCGATGAGCAAATGCGGCATATCGGCCAGGTCGTCGAACTTCATCGCGCCGGCCACGCCACAGCCGACGGGCACGGTCAGCGGGGGCGCGTCATCGGGGATTGCCTTGAGCATCTCCGAGTAATCGACGTTGCGCGGAATGCCCCGCACCCCGGCGCGCAGTTCGACCACAACCCAGCATCCGTCCTCCGGCCGGTATTTGTTCCAGTGCACCGTGACGATCCGCCGCGTGGCCGCGCTGAGCGTGTTGGCCACGCGCTCGAGCATGAGGTCGTCGATGGCCACCAGGTAGGGCAGTTTCTCGGTGCGCACCTGATAATAGATGGCCTCCGGGGTGGCGATCGCCGGTTTGTGAAATTCGACCTTGCTGAACTTGCGCCGGCCCTCGACCAGGTGCGAATAGGAGACGCCGACTCGAGTCAGTGCGTTGATGAGCAAACGTTTGTACTCAGTGGACAGTTCGTTGAGGCGTTTCTCCAACGCGCGCCAGTCCGCCTCGGCCTGGCGGGCCCGGGCCAAGGCCGCAAGCTCGTCCCCGGTGGCGCGGTTGAGCCAGGCGCGCCAGGCCACCGGCCAACGGTTGACGTTGAGCGCCCGGCGCAGTGGTCGGGTGAGCCTGGCGAGCCAGGCCAGCAGACGGCGGCGCTGATTCACGCGCGGTCGCACCGGCACGGACGGCAGGGGGATCTCAATGTCGGTCATGGCACGCCCGGCCCCAGCCGGTAATTCCAAATGAGGTACACCGCCTGATGAGTCATGCTGTCGCGGCGTTCGTAGATGGTCTCGTACACGTACTGCTCGAGCAGATCGGCGACGGCCTGGTCTTCAGCGGCCGAGGTCATCGGGTTGGCGGCATAGATGAGCCAGGCGCGACGCCAGGCCAGCGACTCGAGCGGCGCGATCTGGACGCCATACGCGGCCCGGGTGGCCGGACTCAGCGCGCCCACGTCGCGCCACGTGGCCGGCAGTTCGTAGTGCGGCCACGTTGGGGCATAGGCCCGCGCGATTTGCAGTGACCCGTCGTTGGCATGATAGAGGATATCGCCGGGCCTGAAGTCCACGTACTGAAAAATTGCGGCGTCGCCCTTTTGGTCTGGCACCTGCAGGTAGTAGAGCACGTCGGCCATGAGAAGCGCGGGCAAGATCAGGAGTTGAATGATCGCCTGGCGGCGCGTGCTCAGCCCGGAGACGAATGCCCAGGCGAACACGATGCAGATCGGAATGCTCGCCGGCAGAAGGCCGCGGAAAAGGAGCACCGGCGACCAGGCTAGAGACACGCCGACCGGCACGCTTACCGCCAGGGCCAGGTAACCGCAGACGACCCGCACACCGGGTTCGCGCCAGGCTCGCCAGATCGCAAACGCCAACGCCCCGAAGACCAACCAGGCCGCATGGGCCTGCAAGGCCGGGCCGGGCGTGAACGCCCAGACGATCATGTAGAGCGCATATAGCACCGCGCCGGGTGTGACCGGTTGCAGCCAGTATCCGGCCGCCACGTCGCGCATCTGCCCGGCCAGCACCGAGAGCCACGGCAGCCAGGCGCCGAAGGCAATCGCGTTGGCCCACAGCCAGCCGATCAGATTCCAACGCCGGTCCGGAGCGCGCCACAGACCAGCCAGCGCAACCAGATTGAGCGGCGCAGCGAACAGCAGGCTGTAGTTGTGAGTCCAGTAACCGGCGGCCAACGCCAGACCAAACAGAGGCCAGCGCCGGGAAAGCGCCGCATAGAGCGCGAGGTTGATTTCGAGAGTCAGGAGGCTATACATGCGCGCCTCCTGGGCATAATAGATTTGCGCCGGCAACACCGCCGCCAGAAACGCGGCCGCCAGACACACCGGGCCGGTCAATCGCAACTGCCGCGCGATCGCGTAGGTCAGCGGAATGCAGAGTGCGCTGGCCAGCGCGCTGGGCAGGCGCAACGCAAATGCGCTGTCACCGGCGATGCGGAGCCACGCCCAGAGCAACGCGATATACAACGGCGGGTGGGTGTCGCCGGCCGTGGCCGCGATCATGCGCTCCCAGGGCAGGGTGGCCATCCACAGACTCCCGGCTTCGTCGTACCACAACAGCTGCGCGTTGCCGAGCAACAGCAGGCGGAGCGCCAGTCCGAACCCCGTGATGCCAATCAATGCGCGCCAGCGAAATGTTGTCATGGATCCACCAGCCAAACTTGAATGGTTGAGAACTGCCAGGCGTGCACTTCGCCGATCAGTACGCCTCCGGCGATGTAGTGTTGCATTCGCGCGTCGGCCTGGTCGGTCAACTCTGGATCTCTGGCCCACACCAACCACGCCCGATCGTGGGGGAGTTGCTCGAGCGCGGCGCGCTGGAGGCCGAAGGTGTCCTGCAATGAGCGGCGGAGCAAACCATCCGGCTGTTGCTCGTCGAGCAGATAGGCCGGGCGATCGCTGTACTCGACGAACGGCAACAGCGATGTGGCTGTGGCGTGGTAGACCACATCGCCCGGGCGCCACTGCCGGTCGATATACTGTGCCAGGGCACGCAGTGCGCCGGCTTTGCTCTGCGGCTGCCAGGCCAGCAGGCTCACCATCACCAACACACCCCAGAGCCAGACGGCGAACAGATTCACCACCGGCAGTCGTGCGAGTCGAGTTGCGATGAGCAGTGTCATCGGGATCGCCAGCGCCGATAGCGGCCGGTAAAAAATCAGGTTCTTCCAGGTGAGCGAGATCGCCAGCATGATGACCAGCGGGCCGAGCGCCAGCGCCGGCAGCGCCAGCGACCGCGTGTCGCGGGCGCGCCCGGCCTGCCACACACTCACACCCACCGCCAGCGCCAGGCTGGACGCGATGGTGATCGCGGCCATGACCGCGAAGGGGAGGCTGAGCGTGTCGGCGAACCAGATGCGGTTAAGCGCCAACAGCAACATCGTGGGAGTCAGCGGCCCGAGCCAGAATGAACCGGTCGAGCTGGACAGGTACGCCGGCAGCCAGGGGGCGAACGATAGCAGGCCTGCGCCGGCCGCGGCGGCCACGTGGCGCCACTGGCCCGGCCGTCTCAGCAGTGCATACATCGCGGCGCTGACTGCGTAGAACGGGCCTACGTTGTGGGTGTAGCACAGCAAGCCGATGCAGGCGGCCAGCCCGGCCCAGGCATTGCACTTGGCGCACCGGGCCGCGCCGAGGTACAACGCCGACATCAGCGCGTATTGCCTCGCGTCCTGGGCCATCCAGAGTTGATAGGGCGCCAGCGCGACTCCGGCCAGGGCCACGATTTGCAGAGCCTGGCTGTGAGAGCCATCGATCTCGATCATCTGATACGCGAGCCACAACGCCGCGACGCTGGCCAGCAGGGCCGGCAGGCGCAGTCCGATCTCGCCGTCTCCCACCAGGCGGACCGAGACCCAGACGATCAGTTCATTGAGGATGGGGTTGAAGTCGGCCGCGCCGGCGCGCACGAGGCCCGGCAGATCGAGGCGCACGAGGCGGGCGACGAACGCCTCGTCGTACCAGATGGCGGACGCGCTCAGGCCGGCGAACCGCAGGCCGGTCGCGGCGCCAAGCAGGACGAGTATGCCGGGAGGGGGGCGCCATCGCATCAGGGCGTGAACGTCTTCAGCAACTCGAACCCGCGGGCCTGCCGATGATCGTTGACCTCGGCCGGACGCTCGTAAACTCTCAGCGGCGCAGTGGTCATCGTATCTTCCTCTTGATCGCTTGGCGTCGCTCGTCGGGGATAGCGCCGCCTGATAGCACGACAGCCAGGTCGCGCCAGTCCTGCCGCGTGAGTGACTTGGGGCCGGCGCGCAGGTTGAAGCTGGCAGTCAGCATCGCCGGAAGTTCGTCGACGTGAATGGGCAACGGCAGCCAGGCCATGAATCGGCAGGCGGCCGCGGCCAGCGGTTTAACTTTGGGTTGGGTAGTGGTGCTCATGTAGGTCCTCCGAGAATGACACCCAGCAGGGTGAGGTAATAGACCAGGACGCACAGCGCCAGCAGGCGATCCTGGGTGCGCAGCGATACAGCCCGGCGAACGCCGAGCCAGAGCAACAGGGCCGTGAGTGAGATGGCCGCCAGCGATACCAGCGCGGCGTCGCGCTGGGCGAGCATCGCCAGGTAGGCCGTATAGCGATCACTCATTCATTGTCAGACCGCACGCGATACGACACCGGATCGCCCAGGCCCGGATCGCAGATCTCCACCTCGCGGTCGTCGTAGAGATAGCCGAGGATGGTGTGCACGTCGGTCAACTCGTGCCCGGTTCGCTTCGCGATCTGCACAGGACGAATCCCGGCCTCACCGGCTTGCTTCAGCTGATCGACCACGTCGAAGTAAATCGACTGTGGGGTTGTGCCGGCGCTGCTGTTGATGGCGAGACTCAGCAGAAGAAACACGACGGCGGCCAGATAGACCCCCAGGCCCATACTCACTACGTTGGTGGTCAAATCACAACTGCCGCGCTCCAGACACCAGTCCGCCGCAATGCGGCCCATCACCTCCGGGGCGTGCAGGGCATACGGCGCCAGCCCGACGTAGAGCGCGCCCAGCACCGAGGCGAAGAGCGCAAACGCGATGATACTGAGGAACGTCTCCGGCACCCCGTCGAGCAATCGGGCAATGAGCCGAATGCCCGGAATGCGCCTCGCCCAACGACCACGTCGTCGCACGGCTTGCTTGGGAACGGTTAGATTGGTCATAGGTCCTCCGTGAGTGACTGTGTGCGGCGCCAGCCCTGACGCCGCCACGTATTGAGAGTCCAGCCGGCCACGCCGCCGGCCAGAGGGCCGCCACAACAAAACCAGGCGGCGAACAGATTCGCGATGGCGCGCGCCTGCGCCTCCGGCGCCAGCCCGCCCCACCAGCTGGTGGTGACGCACGCCAGCCCGCACGCGCCCAGCACCCCGATCGCAATCAGCAGTTGTGACCGCGCCATCTCACCACACCCAATACACCAGGACGACCGCGACGCCGATCGCAACCATCACCAGGTACTCGCGCGCGCCGCCGGTGCGGATGGCCAGCAGAGCGGGCAGGAGGCGCATGCGCCGGTGCACCAGCGGCCAGAGCAGGGGCACGCCGTCGACGGTCAGCGCATCGGCGGCCAGGTGCGAGAGGTAGCCGAGGCTGAACGCGACCCACGTCATATTTCCGCGGAAATACACCCCGGCCAGGGTGACCACCAGTCCCCAGGCGAACAGCGAGTGGGTCAGCGCGCCGCGGTGGCCGCCGAACACGCGCACGATCCCCGACGCGATCCGGCCGACGACGCCCTGACTGCGGGCGGTGCCCGTGGCCTGGCGGAGCGTGGACTCGTCCGAGTCCACGTCGGGCAGTAGCGACCCGAGGAGGGTCGCGAGCGCCACCGGAACCAGTCCCGTAAGCGAATCGGCCAGCGGGACACGGTCGTGCACCAGCATAACGGCGGCAGTTCCCACCAGGACATGGGACACTCCTTTCATGGCGTCGGGGTCTCCGTCGCCGTGGCGGTTTCGGTCGGCGTCTCGCTCGGCGGGGCGGTGTCGGTCGGCCACGGGGTTTCGGTCGGGGTCGCCGTCACCACCACCGTGACCAGCCGCGTGACGGCGACGGTGACGATCGGGGGCTGGGTGATGTAAAACCACGGCGTCTGGGTCGGCCCGGCGGTGGCGGTGATGATGCGGGTCACCTCGACGTATTCGACCCGGGGGGTAAACGTCTGGGTGGCGGTGATGACCCACGGCGTCCACGTCGGCGAGGCCAGGACGATTACGACCGCCTGATTGGGATCCACGCCGCTGACGTTGATGATGTCGCCGGGCGCGGCCGCGGCAAACGTGGCGGTCATGTCGGCATTGTCGCAGGCCTGCTGGGTGAGCAGGTTGGCCGCCGGGCAGGCGGTGGGCGTCGGCGACTGCGGACTAGCGAACGCGGTCAGCAGGCCGCCCGCCGTGATGAGCGTTGCTGAGGGCGTCGCTGAGGGCGTCACGCTGGGACCCACTATCTCCATGGCTGGGTTGACTAATGTGGGTTCTATCACGGCGGTTGCCGTCGGGACATCCTTGCGAAACCAGCCGGTGACGCCCCACGCGCCGGCGCACACAAAACCGATCATCAAGACGATCAACAGCCCGAGCAATAATTTGTTCGGGCCGCGCGCGCGATGGGTCGGCATTGCCAGCGGGTCGGTGCCCGGCGGCGCCAGCCGCGAGGTGGGTTTGAGAAAGTCGGGAAGATCCATTAGGCGAAGGCCGGGATGAGTTTGTAGATCCAGCGGATGAACGCGATGATCGCCTTCACAGCTGTCAGGGCCAGCCCCGTGCCGACCGCGATCATGAGCCAGCGCAGGTTGAGGAACGACCCGACCAAAATCAGCAGGGGGGCGATGGCAAAATAAAACACCGTGGCGGCGCCGCCCAGGAGGGTGTTGGTCTGGCCAATCGGCAGCTGATTCAAAATGCCGGACAGCACACTGGTCAACCCCTCGATGAGATAACCCCAAAAGTTCATTACAGCGCTCCTTGGTCGATCCAGTTCCGCTTGACGTAGATCGCCAGAGCAATCGTGACGATAGCGTTGGCGAGCCACTGAAACCAGGGCAGGAATCCCGTGGCGCACAGCAGGTTGAGGAGAATGCACAACGCCCGGGTGATGTATGGCCCGACCACCGAAGCGGCCGGCAAGTTACAGAACTCGTCCAATTGATACTCGTTGGTGCCCCACTCGAAGTTGCCGGTCAGAATCCCTTGGGCCGAGCGCAGGATTGCCAGCGGGTCAGGCAGGTCACCTGAACAGCCCGCGCCGGTCGATTCCCAATCGGCGCCGCCGATGAGCGCCTGCATGTCGCCCAGAAATTGGCCGACCCCGTCCAGGGTGGTGAATGGCTCGTGCCCGGCGACCTGAGTTTGCATCGCCATAATCTGGGCCGTGTTGGTCGGCGACCATGACACGAACGTCTGCATCTGGCATTCGTAGTAGCCAGACCAGGCGACCGGGTCCAACCCTTCAGGCTCGTCGCACTGGAAAACACTTTGGGGCTGGGGCGATGCGAACGGCGTGCCAGTGGGGTAAGGTGTGTATGTTGGGTAGGGCGTGTACGTCGGCACGTCGGTGCCCTGGGCTGTGGCGGTCTGCTCGGGGCCGCTCTGGGTCGCCGTGGCCGGCTGGGTGTTGGTTGGCTGGGGTGTGCTGGTGGGACCTGGCGTATTCGTCGAGAAGGGAGTCACCGTCGGGGCCGCCGTCCGGGTGTGAGTCGAGGTCGCCGACGGCGTCGGCGATAGACTCGCGTTGGGAGTCGGGGTGCTGGTCGCGGTGACGAATGCGGTCGGCCCGCTGGTCGGCGTGATCGGCCCGCCGCTCGAGCCGCAGTAGGCATAGGTGTTCCCGGCCACCATCACGCCATCGATGCGGATGGTGTTGCCACTGCCGACCGCCTCGATGCGATAGGTGCCGGCGGACAGGTTGGCGGTGGCCGTGCGCAACTGCCACGTCGCCGGCGAGGCCGGGGTATACAGCGTCGTCGTTAGGTTGGTGATCACATTCCGCACCGTGACCCGGCCGTAGGAACCCGGCCCGATCCAAAAACTGAAATAGGCCAGCCCGCCCGGCCAACTGAACGATTGGCCCACTGTGCCGGTGACCTCGGCGTAGCGCGGACCGATCGGCCCGCCCGCAAGTTGGATCGAGTAGCCGTTGCCGCTCCAGCCGGCAGAGCCGCCCTCGAAACTACAATTGCCGAATTCGGGAGGCCGCGCGGCCGTGGCGGTGCGGGTTGGAGTGGGAGATACGACCGGCGTGTTGGTGCGAGTCGGAGATGGGCCGGGTGTGCTCGACGGCGAGGGCGTGCTCGTTGGAGTCTGGGAGGCCGGCGGGTAAGGTGTTCGCGTAGGGCCGCCGATGCCCAGACAGTAGCTCATGTATTGGTTGAGCGAGATCGTGATGTCGTCTACTGCGAAATCGCTCAGGTTGTTTTCTCCGCCTGGGTTCTGAGAACCGATCTGTAGATCGTAGAAGCCGGGCGACAGTGCGAGTGTTTGGTTGAGGGAATACCACGTGTCGGCGGGAATGTTGTACACCGACAGGGCGATGATTTGATCGGGCTGTGTGCCATCGACTCGCGAGAGGTGGAATCGCGCCATGTAGAACCCGCCGTCGTTGCTATTGTCGTGCACATATGCATGGAAATACGCCGTGCCGCCTGGCCACCAGAACCGCTGATTGATGGCTGTGGGTTGAGCATTGGCCTCGTCATAGCCGCCATCCACACCGGCATACCAGGTGCCGCACGACGCCGGGCCAACGTTGTTGGCGCTGGTCTCGAACTGATTGACGCGCGCACTCGCCCCACCGGCAAATGACCACTCAGGCGAATTATCCTCGAAGCTGCCATCCACAAACCAATTGGCGTCGATGGCGTCGCTCTGCTCAACAAAATCAATGATAAGCTCGGGACGGTAAGTGCTGTTGCTGGCTTCCCGTGTGTAGAACGATCGGATGACCCCCTCGGCTTCAGTGCGATCTTGAAACACCCAGCCATAATTGTTCTCTGCTCCAGAAACTATCTTGCGCACGTCGGTCGTCACATCGAAAACCACGTAGTCATTTGCCGAGTCGCTGGCCATGGCCGAGGCTGTCGCAGGCTGTACCTGCTCGGTAGTGCCAGCGCCGACCGTGCCCCACGACCGTGTCACATTCAGGCCAAGATCGGGATCCCATTCAATCAGCCGATCGGTCCAGTTCGATTGTGTCTCGTTCCAGTTGCTCTTCAGTAAATAGAGATCGATAGTGCGATCGCCAGAGCCAAGCGAATCGGAGCCAGTGGTTAAGCGCAGCGTCGCGGACAAGACCTGTGCACCAGGTGGAATGAGATCGAAGTTGAAACGAAGAATGCCACGTGAGGAGGCGATGCTCCCGCCACTGCTCGCGTCGCCGGCATAAAAGTGATCATTCAAGCCATAGTTGGTAGTTGGGTTGTTGCTGTTGAGCCAATTGTCAGCAACCGAATTGAGGCTATAGGTGACGGTGCCCTCGACCTCGCCCTCAAATGTTCCCAATATCTCGATCTCCTTGAATCCTCGCCCCAGGCCGGAACCGCCGCTGGCAATGGCAATTCTCAGCGAGAGCGTGGCTCGGGGCGTGATGGTGTATTCCGTCAACTCGGTCGTCGAAACCTCTACATCGCCATCCACTATGCCAGTGGTGAACTCAAAGCGGGGGATGCCCCACGGCGCGGTGTGGCTCCGTAATCTGATCTCGTTAATCGTCACCGGCTGATTCCAGGTGAACTCAATCCACGACGCCGCCCCGTCATTGTCACTCGCCCACGCCGTGGACGTATTGCCGTCCACCGCGTTGAACTTGCCATACCACGTCGCATCTGGATAGACACCGCTCACGGTAATCTGATCGGCGCACGCAAGGTTCGCCGCCTCGCCGCTCGGAGTCGGCGTGGCCGTTGCGCTGTAATCTTCGTTGATCTCTATCTCGGACAGAAGAGGGTTGCCACCGCTAAGCCCCTCCTCGATGGAAATCGTCAGGCTGGTGGTGGTGACGGCTTGATTGAGGCGGTAGGTGCGTGTGCCAGTGGAACCCACTGCGTAGCACCCCATGACGTAGGTGTCATCGTCGAACGTGAATCGCGGCCACTTCCACCCATCCACGCCTTCTATGCCCCGAGTCAGGCGTATCTCGCGGATGGTCACATTAGACGGCCAGTCAAATCGTATCCACGCCGCAGCGCCGTCGCCGTCGCTGTTCCAACGGGTAGCTGTATTGTTGTCCCGCACATTCGAACTGGGATAACCCGGATAGGTGCTGGACACCGTGATGGTGGCCGAGTCTTCAAGGTCATACACCGGCGAGGCCACTGCCTGCGGGATGGTCGCCGCCGCAACGAGTAGAGCCAGGATGGGAACAATGAACGAGAGAGAACGTAACCACTTCATGAGTTTCACCTGCACTGCTCTGGCGAGCCCGCGAGCGGTCGTGAGCTCGCCAGAGAACTGGAGGGCCTCCTAGATCGCAGACTTGATTGAGGTCTGGATCATCTTGAGGATCGCAAACCCGAGCGTGAAGCCCACGCCCAGCGCGATGATCGGCCACAGTGCGTTGACGATCAGTGTTGCGTTATCAAACATGGTCGTCATATCCAATGAGAGGGACATTTCACTCACCTCCTTTCGTCAATAGATTCCTCTACACCCAAGCAGACTACTGCTTGATGTATTTGCTCAAGAGCCGCCCGATGATGGCGGCCACCGCCAGAAACACGATTCCGGCCAGGCCAATCCCCATCGCCCACAACAGGACGCCGCCATACGTGATGAACCAGGCCTGCTGGAGCGAGTTCCACAAGTCGCTCATTCCTGCCACCCGTCGGGGAGCTCGATGCTGTCGGCCAACAGCCGGGCGGCGCCCAGCACGAACACCCACACAATGACGATGACACCCAGGCCGGACAGGATGAATGTGAGACATTGCAGGCCGTAGGCATTTAGAGCCATCGCCGGGCCTCCTGATAAAACACCACCACCACGACAATCACCACCAGCACGATCAGGATGGAGCCGATGGCGAGGCCATCGACATCGGAGCACAGGTTCACCGTGTAGACCTTGCCGTTATCGAGCGCATAACTGAAACTGTCCTCGCAGGCGGTGCTGGGCTGAGTGGGCAGTGGGGTGGGGGTGACGGTTGGGGTCGGCGTGTTGGTGGGGGTAGGCGTCAGCGTGACAGTCGGAGTGTCTGTGGGAGTGTTCGTGATCGTCGGCGTGTTGGTAATCGTCGGCGTATCGGTGGGAGTGTTCGTGATCGTTGGGGTCAACGTCACGGTCGGCGTGTCTGTGGGCGTGTTCGTGATCGTCGGCGTATCCGTGACGGTGGGAGTAAAGGTGGGTGTGTCGGTTGGGGTGGGCGTGAGCGTCGGCGTCGGTGTCGGCTCGCACGTGGTGAACGGGTATTCGCAACCCGCGCCGGAGTTCCAAAGATAGCCGCGCTCGTCGCTGGTTAGAATGCGTTTCCAGAAACCAACAGCATCAAGTCTGCCATTTAAAAAATTCCCCGTTCCGACTGCATTACTCCCAAACCCAAAATTAGAAGTGTTGCTTCCTGCCCCCGCTGAAGTCGCTGCAGTATTGGCCGTGCCATTATTGACTTGAATGCCGCATTGGTTGCCTACGCTGTCGTGCCAAACGTAAAGAAATATCCACGTAGAAGTCGGCACTGACCCGAAGTTTGACGCTGCGTTGATGCAAATACTAGAACTCGTGCCGTTGAAAACAACCCACTGAAGTCGATCTGTTAAATTTTCGTAGTGCAGAACATATTCCCTTCCGCTGCCGGTATTGTCCTTTGAAATGATGTAATAGAGCGCGGCCTTCGCGTCCAAGTAGACCCATGCAGAAAACGAAAAATCAATATCGCCGGTTTGCAAATCGGCTTCCGATGCTCGGCTCAATGATTCTGAGTTCGCCGCCGTGAACTGCGCGGCGTCGCCAACAATACCGGTGTTCTGCGTGACGGTGTTGTTGTCGGTGAGATCGCAACCCGATCCGCCGCACCCGCTCAGTTCGTCGAGGCGTGTGCCGCTGGCTTCTTCAAGCCGCCAATACGCAATGAGCGAGTCGCTGAGGGATTGAGCCGGGCGAACGTTGTGCGCAGCTGGGGGCGCAACCTGTGGGGCGGCCGTGGCCGGCCAGGGGAACGCGGCCCCCGCGAGGCCGGCGAGCAGGCCCACCACCCCGACCGCCCGCATGAGACGGGCGCGGAGGCGCGGCGATTGACCGGCCGCGATCAATTGCGCGAGGGTGAGGTCAGTGAGTCGCGGCACGATAGATCATCCAGGCCTCGACCAGGGCGGTCAGCACCAGCCATTTCCGCGGAAATGATTGGGGCGACCAGTGCCCGCGGCGGACGCCAAAGAACTTCGGGTAGGGCGGGGGGGCGATCAGCAGATAGGCGCCGGCCAGCACGGTCCACAGCGCCAGCAACAGCGACGCGACCGGCAGCACGTCCTGCGGCCCGCCGTTGTGAAATACAAAGTGCCAGACCACGCGCGACCCAAATTCGAGATCGCTCATGACTGGCAGGGTACGCCCACACGCCGGGGTGGGGTATCGGGCTGGCTAGGGCGGGGGGGTGTCGTGCCGGCGGATCACATCCTGGAGGGCGGCCCACACTGCGCCGAGGTCCACCGCCAGAGTTTTCAACACCGCCAGGTCGAGCGACAACGAATCGCCGTCCAGCGGCACGTTGAGCCGGGCGCGCCGGGCGCGCTCGTCAGCGCGCAGGACGGCCGCCTTCATCGCCGGCGTTTCGCCGATCTTGCCTTTGAGCATCTGGTCGAGCTGGCCGTGGTTCGGTAGACGCAGGGCGCGGGCCGCCTGGCGGAGACTCAGCCGCCGCACCTTGATCAGGTGGTGAATCAACTGCCGGGCTTTGCGAGACAACTTTTTGCGCTGGCGCGCATCAGGTCTTCTGGTATGGCTCCGGGGAGTTCGTGGCTGTGGCATGGCCTTACACCTTCCTTACAGCACCGCCACGCCGCCCCGACGACGTGTCTGCGGCCCGGCGAAAACGGGGCTGTGGCAGGGTTTGAGTCATTGCGGGCGGCGCGGCCTGATGATGAGCTGACTGCCGTCGATTCGGTTGCGGCCGCGGTTGAGCACGACGACGTGGCCCGCGCGCTCGTGAACTCTCAGCCACTTCCACGCGGTGGAGTAGGCGCAGTCGGTCCAGGCGGCCAGCTCGGCCAACGACGGCTCGGCTTCGGCCGTATCGCAGACCACTGATAAAAACTTGTCGCGGTAATTGGATCGCATTCTGACTCACCTCGTCTCCGAAACAATCGTCATCACGCCAAGCGGTGTGCTGGGTGTGCGGTGTTGGGTGTGCTGTGTTGGGTGTGCGTGTTGCCCCGGCGCCCAGAGCACTACAGTGGGCGGTTCTCCGTTGGGGTAGGGGAGGGTGACCACGTCATTCTTGAGCGCCGACCGCAGACCGTAATAATTCCAGCCCCGGCCCCAACGAGTCCCCTCGTTGTCTGTCTCGAGAATGTGGTGCGGCACGAGCAGGTTGATATAGACCTGGCGCCGGTCGCGCTTGATGTAGGGGTGCATCGACCGCACGCTGAAGCCCACCCGGTCACCCACCAGACAGAACTGCATGACGGCCGTGTTCCACCGTGTGCGGTGCACCTCGGGGTCGTGCATAGCCTGCTCGGCCCGTGTGCTGTCGCGTGCGAAGGCGTGCAATACCTCCTGCACACCGGCCATGGGCGGGATGAGTTCGATGGGGGTGGGGCGCGGGGCCAGGGTCCGAAATGACAGGCCCAGCACATACACGCTCAGCGAGAGGGTGCCGCACACGATGATGACCAGCAGGGCCAGAGCCGCCACCGGCCACACCACGGCCAGCACCCGCTCGACAAACGGCGTGAGCCAGGTGAGCAGGATGATCACAATGCCGGTGACGGTGATGAAGTGCTTCATGCGTCGCCGCCTTTCGCCGTCGCCGGTATCACCTCGTCGGCCGGAAAGAACTTACAACCGCGCTTGCCGGTGCGGCCCGGCTCGGTGATGGTGATGGCGTATTCGAGGCCGCGCTCGGGCGTGTTCATTTTGCCGAACACATGGCCGCGAAATTTCTTGTCATTGCGCAGGGTGACCAGTTGATTGAATACCAGATGCTCGCGTCGCGTGACCACCACCGGCGCAACCGGCAATTCGAGTTGGGGGGATACTTTCTTCTTACGCGGCATAGAGGTGTCCTTATTTGTTTCAGAGCAGTGTCAGCTGCTCGTGTTGCACCAGCCTACCGTGTTTGCGCACAAAGAACCGCTCAGCCTCCGGGTGATCCGTCTGCCAGGACTCGATCCACTGTTCGGCCATCTGTTGCGTGTTCGCGGCGGCCCGTTGCTTGCCAGCGCCATGGTTGACGCCACGGCAAATGCAATTGCACTCGGCGGTGGTGGCGGAGTAACACTTGGCATCGCACCGGCCCACACAGCCATCGGAGTTGTAGACTGAAATCAGGGTGGTCACTTCTTCTTCCCCTTCGTCTTGACGATCGGCTGTTTGTTTTTGGCGCGCAGATCATCCCAACCGCGCGGCAGTTTCACATTCAACTGATTCGCCAGGGCCGCGATTTGCTTGGACACAGTTGCCGGCGTCGCATTCATATCCCATTCGCTATGAGGCATGTTGTGAAGCAGCATCCATTGCATGGTGAGATTGCGCAGAGCCGTGCCACTGGCCTTTTTCAGAACGCCCTGCGCTTGAGCATGGGTCATGCCGATGCCCGCACCCGTCAGGCTTTTGGCAATCAATCTCAACACCGAGTCATTCGACGGCAGAGCGGCGGCCAGCAGTTCACCGGCCTTCACGCACAGTTGTTTGCATGCCTTCACCCGTTCGCGGCGCTTGGCCTGTTCGCGGTTGAAGTTGGTTTGATATTTGTTGGCAGCTGCCTTGGGTTTAGGCAGAGCGCGCCTGAGGGCGGCCATGTCGATCGTGACCAGTTCGGCGTGCTCAGTGCCCAACAGGTTGCGCCGTGACCAATCGCCAGAACTCTGGTTGATCGGTGACAGTCGCAACAGAGTCGCCCGGTTCCTCAACTTCAACGACTGGCGGGCGAAGTCATCGCCGCGGGCACCGTTGTACACCGTCTCGACCGTCTCGCCCTGCGCCACCACCGGCACGCCCAACTTCTTGGCGGCCCGCTCGACATCGTGCTGCTGATGAAGTTTGAACTTCAACTCGAAGCAGGCCGTGCGCAGGCAATATGAATGGCGGTCTACCTGTGCCCTGAACTCACAGCCCGCACAGGCTGGCACCTCGGCTGGTTCGCCCTTCTTTCGATCGAAATCCTTTACTGCAATCGGCTTGCCGGGCCAACTCAAATCCCAATCATCGATACGGTGATGCCGCCAGATAATGTCACGCATTTGACGCTCGACCACGTCAGAGCGCTGATCCACCGGAGACTTGGCTGCATGTTGGGCAATGGTGACGACTTGCTTATCGCCGCCGGCTATTCTCAGAATCGGCAACAGCAGTCGCGCATCGCGCTCGGCCAGGTCGCCGCGCGCAACAATATCGAGCACGTTGACCGGCAGGCGCAATAAGCGCAAGGTGTTGCTCACCGCGCCTTGCGAACCCAGCCCAAAGAGTTTGCCAGCCTCGGTCTGGCTGACTTTGAATTCGTCGAGGTAGCGCTTGAGTGCCCTGGCCCGCGCGATGGGGTCGATGTCCTGACGGCTGGCATTCTCGGTGATGGCGTGCTCGGCCATCTGGCGATCGGTGAGCGCCCGCACGTCCAGCGGGAATCGATCTCCCGGCCTGGCGATCTGAAACGCGGCCAGGCGTGAATGTCCGAAGGCCAGCTGATAGCCCTTGCCGTTCGACCGGCCCACGGGGGGGCTTAAGAGGCCGTGATCGCGAATGGAGTCGGTCAGCTGGCGCAGATGCTCCGGGTCGTCGCGCCCGCGCGTCTGCCACGGGTTCGCTTGAATGAGTTTGGGGTCAATGTGTTGAATGGTCATGGTAGGTATCCTCCGTATTTGCGTTTAGAGAGTCGTTCCGGCCGCACACACCGGCGCGCCGGACCGCGCGGGGTCATCACCAGCACCCACACCCGCTGGCGGGTGAGCCGCACCACCCGCGCCGCCTGCCACGTCGTCAGGCCGCGTCGCGTGTGGCGCCAGAGTAGTTTGTGGCCGGGCCGGATTTGGATCAGTTGCATGGTCAGCCTCCATGTCCGTGGAAATATCTTCGACTTCCACGACTAACTCGCGGCCGGTGTAGTAGTGGCGCACGATGCGGAGCGCTCGCTCGGCCAGGTAATCGCCCAGGACCGCAAGCGGCACGATGACCGGGGGAGAGGGATAATCGGCGGTCAGCCGGCGCGCGTCCGTCATTGGCCGTTCGGGTTGGGGTGGCAATTGACGCACACCAGCCCGCCTCCGGCGCTGGCCGGGCGTTCCCACCAGACCGACTGTCCGCACGCGGAACAGGGGCGAATTTGCGATTTTGTAGGGGCGTCACCTGTCAGAAATGTCGAGGGTGTCGAGGATAACGAGGATGTCGAGGGTAAGTTTACGTAGATTCTTGCCTCGACACCCTCGACACCCTCGACACCCTCGACATTTGCGACTGGTTCGGGTGTTTCAGATCGACTAATTTCTGCGTTTTCGTCCGGCGGAGTGAGCTTGTATGCGCCGCACAGTCGCGTGACCAGGCGGCGGGAAATGCGCCAGCCCTTGGGCTTGGTGTTCACGTCGTGGACGAGACGCATCTTCCCCAGCCGCCGCCCCAGGCCCCGCGCCGTCACCTTCTCAACGTCGAGATCGATCTCTTTGTCGGCGATTGCCCGCTTCACCTGCTCCACGATCTCGGCCGTGGCAAATTGCCATTCGCGCTTGGCCGGGTCGTCCTGCTTGCATAAGTCGACCAAGGCCGTCACGATCACCTTGGTCATGTCGGCCACCTCGAGGTCGAGACGCTCGACCTGATACTTGTCCGCGGCGAGGGATTCCATTCGCTCCCACAGGCCGGGCACGCCGTGTGCATTGAGCCATGCGGACGCAACGAGAATGCCGCGCCAGGGCTGGAGGTCTCGGCCGGTGAGTCGGGCGTGCTCGCCTACAACGGAATCGTATTGGACGACTTCGACCAATCGAGACAGGGCCAGCGCCCAGAGATCGTCGATGAGCGTGCGCCGGTCGTGCGGCCACTGTCGAGGATCGAACGGATCGGCGTTGCCCCGTTCGCGGTCGGGTGTTCTCACCAGGGGCACGATGATGGCCCGGCTCGAAAGCACATCGTCTGGTTTGTTGATTGACGAAAAGACCTTGGGGCAGAACGCATTGACGTGACGAGTCACCCATTGTCCGTTTGGGCTTTGCTCTTTGAGGGTGACCGGCACGCCGCGCCGGTTGCCAGCCAGGAGCAAGGCGCGAATGTCGGGATCGGTCTTCTGGGGATCGGCGAGGATCTCGGCGTCGTCGAAGCCCAGGGTTGCGCCGTACTCGGCGATGTCGCGCACGCTGGCCGGACTGCTGGAGGTGGTGAGGGCCTGCCCCAGATGACTGAGTTCGCAGACGACCAGCAGTAATTGCGTTTTACCGCATCCCTTTTCACCGTGCATCCATAGCGCCCCCGATACGCTGGTCATTTCCAGAAACCAGGTCGAGAGAATGAAGCAGGCGATCATCTCGGACATGGTCCTCTGGTCGGCGAGGGATGACTCGAAGTCGATGAAGTGGCTCACCACTTCGGACACGCGCCAAAAGACATCGGCCGGGTCGGGGCGGTAGCCGTCGAGGTACAACTTGACGCCGGGCGTCGACCAGAGTTTGTCGCCCTGCGCCGGGACTTCTGGCAGGTGATGCTTGTGTTCGAGATCCGCGAATGAGAATTGCACGCCCTCGCCGAAACGCGCGCCGTCGTCGCGAACGATGATGAGTTGTCTCTCTTCGATGACACGCGGCTGGGGCAGTGTTTCAATCTGGCCTTTGGCGAGAATGTGATGGTGGGTGACTCGCGTGTAGGGCCAGATGGCGGCGTAGGCGCGCCCGTTGATCAGCGCCAGCGGCCGGCGGATGATGAGGGGCGCCGAGTCCAGCAATTCAATCTGCGCTGGCGGAAGTTGCGGGGCCGGCCGGGGGGCGTCGATTAAGTTCTGCAACTCGGCGACGGTGTGCCCACTGGACAGCCAATCGTCCACGCCGATTTTGCCGCGCTTCGGATCGTTGGGCAGTACCACGGCGTTGACGGTTGCGCCCTTGCGTTGCAGATACTTCGTCAGGGCATCAAGGGCGTGCCGGACTTGGGGCTTGCTCATCAGGTCGGAATCGAACACGATGTTGACGGTTCGGCCTTTGAGTTTGATAAAGCCCCAGTCGGTTTTGCCAATCTCGTCCCGGTGTTTGGTCAGCCAGTTCCACACGCCTAGAATGGCAATCGCGCTTAGACCGGCGCTGGTCAGCGCATCGGCTTTCTTTTGGCCTTCCGTCACCCAAAGCGGCACGGCCGGATCGGCGAGCCTGGGCAGGCACCGCGGCGGGCAATCCAGCCGGATGGTTTCGCCCTGGGGCGTCTCGTACTTGATTACCTTCTGGGGCCACGTTCCGTCAGGGTTGCGTTTGCCCCGTTTGTCGTCGTAGGTTCGGGGCGTGTCCGGGCGAAACACGTGCAAGGCCTGGTCGCCATCTACACTGTGCAGGGGGATGAGCAGGCCAGGCGTTCGGCATTGCTTCGAGGCAAAGCCCAGGGCTTTCAATTGGGCCGGGTCGGTGATGGTGCGATAGCCGCGTTCGGCGATGACATCATCCGCGATCGCCGATGCTTTGAGCTGCTGCTGGTGGTGGGTAGCCAACGAATCTGATTTAGATTTTGTCTGCATGGCAGTGGTTAGTGCGGGGTTGTAGCCGAGATGCTCCGCTCAATTTCATCGCGCGGACGACACACGATGCAATGCCCGGCATCGGTCTCGTATCCGCAAATCGGGCAAAGCGGATCGCCGTCCCACTGGTCGGCTTCATGCATTGCATAAGGCGATTCGTCGGGCAAGAAGAATGCGGTCTGACCCCCGATGACGGCCACAATGTAATCGCCGAAATCTCTGGGCTCGTCTTGCTCCAACTCGCCGACGGCGCCGCCGTCGAAGTCAGCCTGGATGATTTCGGTGACGGTGTGGAATTCTTCGATGTTGAACATGGCAGATGTCCTTTCAAGTGACGAGGTGTTTGCGGCGGCGCGCCCGGCGCGACATTAGAAGACGTTCCCCCTCGATGTCCATCTCGATCTGCATTTGCTCGATGGCGGCCCGGTAGGCAGTGGTGGCGACGAAATAGCGGTTCAACACGAACGGGCGATTCAGGTACTTGTCACCGGCATCGACCTTAGCCAGCAGGCTAAACACGATCCGTCTTTCGCGCTGATAGAGTTTCAGGAGCGCACGGCGCAGGAGTGGTTTGGTGATTGGGATTCTCATGAGACCGCCTCCGCCATGTGCAGAACGAGACGCCGCGCCGCTTCGGCGTCGGCCCGGGCGCGGTGCAGGTCGCCGGGCAATGTGATGCCGCATTGCGCGAGCGCATGGCCGAGCTTCTGCCAGCGATAGTTGTCGTGGTGGGCGTCGCGCTCGCCGTGGAACTCGGCGTAGAGTTCCATGGCGCACAACCAGCGCGGCGCGCCGGGTTCGTGCGAGCGGCTCAGACTCAGATTGCCAAAAATAAACAGTTGGGAATCTATGCCGACCGCCTGCGCCGAGTCCCACAGCCGCGCCCGGTCGTAGTCGGCCTTGTAGACCACAACCCAACGGTTGCTGAGAGCGGCATGGATGGCGGGCCAGATGTTGGCGAAGGACGGCGCGCCGGCCACCATCTCATCCGTGATGCCGTGGATGGCGGTGGCGGATCGCGGGATGGAGATGGTGGGCCGCACCAGGGTATCGACGATAGGCGCGCCGTCGGCGGCCAGGATAGCGATGTCGCAGACCTGCGCGTTTTCTTTGCCGGTGGTTTCGGTATCGAGGTAGACCGGGTCTAGCTCGAGCCATCCCCTGGCGATGTTGGAGGGTATTCTGTGTGGCATGGGTCAGGTTCCTTTCTGGCAGATGGGGCACAACTGCCTGCTCTTGTGCCAATTCTTGAGTCGGCGTTCGAGGGCACGGTCGCCCTCCTCCCAGGTGCGCGCCAAAGTGAAATTGATTCCGGCCTCGGTGATGACTTGCAGAAGCCGCGCGCCGTGGCCGGTTCGGTGATGGTCGAGCCGGGTCTCGAGTGGCAACGATGTCCAGCCCAGATAGTGCCGGGCGTGGAAATAGGGTGAGTCGAAGTGAAGTAGATAAACAACCATGGGCAGGTGTCCTCCTGGAGTTGGGTTTGTTGGGTGGGGTACGATTCTTGCAATGAGTGCTTTTCTCAAGTGGGGATGAATGCTCTTCGCTGATGCAATCGACGAATTTATACAAGCCCAGTCGGGCGTTGTTGGAAAAATAACGATCGACTGGTATCGCAAACATCTCAGGCCGCTGGCGCCATTGGGCGTAGAGACGTTGGAGACGGTGGCGGTCTCCCATCTGCGGTCTGTCTGGGCCGGGCTGGCCGGCCGCACGATGCGCTGGGAAAATTCCAACCGGCCGCCCAAGCCGGGCGGGTTGTCGCCGTTCACACTCGACGGCTACTACCGCGCCTGGCGCACGTTCTTCAATTGGTGCGTCGAACAGGAATACATCGTTCGCAGTCCGCTGAAGAAACTCAAGCGGCCCAGGTTGCCGGCCATGGAACCCAAGGCGGTTGCCGAGAGCGATCTGGCAAAGATGTTGGGGGCCGCGACGAGCAAACGCGACTATGCGTTATTGGCGCTGATGGTCGTCACTGGCTGCCGGCTGGGCGGCGCGGCGGGCCTGCGGATGCGCGACGTGGATTTGCAGTCCGGGCGGGTGTGGGTGACAGAGAAGGGGAGGGGAGGGGGGAAGCGCCGGGCGGTGTACGTGCACGGCGAGGCGCTCGATGCGCTGAAGGATTATTTGCGCGAGCGCCGGGACGCGGATGATCCGGTCTTCACGTCGAAGACGGGGAAGCCGCTTACTGCGGTGGGAGTGAGTCAGGTGATCGAACGGATTGCCAGGCGGGTGGGTGTGACCGGACGGTCGAACCCGCATTCCATCCGGCACCGGTTCGCGCGGGAGATGTTGAACAATGGGTGCGACCTGGGGGCGCTGTCACAACTCATGGGCCACGTGGACCCGGGCGTGACGATACGGTTCTATGGCCGATGGGCGGATAATGAGCTTCAGGAGAAGGCGCGGAGATTTTCCCGGCTGCCTGATCGGGATGACGACTCATAAGCCCTTGGTCACAAGTTCAAATCTTGTCGTCGCCACCTGGTTCTACTATTCAGTTTTTAATGTGCTGCCGTTCACTTTGCCCTGACACGAGTTCAGTGAACTGCCAGCCCGCTTGGGCTGAGTAGTAGGACTAACGTGCGCGTGGCCGCTTGCCGCGCGCACGTTTTTGTTTGGCTTCTTGGGCTGCTTTCCGCTGGGCGACCAGCGCGTTGACGGAGTCGGTGGGGATGATGTAAGGGGCGGTGTGCTTGTTGCTCAGCTTGCGGGCACCTGGCAGATCGCCGGTTTGGATTAGGCGTAGGACCTGCCGGGTGGTCAGCTCAAGTCGTTCCGCTGCTTCTTCGGTTGTGATGAATGGTTGCTTTTCCATGTCTAAACTTGGACATTTATACATCGGATCTGTAATCGCTGTCAAGTACCAATTGGCCTTACTATGATCGGTATGAGACATTGGCGGCGTGGTTGCTGGTCGAAGGAAGGGTAGGGTGATAACTATGACGACGAACGATCCCTGGCTGAAGCCTCAGCAGGAAACCCCAGAGCAAAAGGCCGAGCGCAAGCGCCGGGCGGAGGAGAGCCCGGCTTCGGTCAGGCAGGCCATCCGGCAATTGGAGGCCATGCAGTCTCAGCGCCAGGCGTCGTCGCCGCCCCAGCCATCGACACAACCCGAAGCACCTGCGCGGCCGCATCCGCAACAACGCTACGATCCCAGGGTCGTCGTGACCGGGCCGGAGCCACAGCCGATCGCCGAGCGGCCTGTGCCGCGCACGCTCGACGAGCCGGAGGCTGAGACGCCGCCCGAGCCAGATTCAGCAGCCCGGCCTGCGCCGGATCCGCGGCTGGTGGAGATTGCACAGACCTGGTCGTGGCTCAGCGAGCGCGACCGCGAGGAGCTTCTGTTGCTCGTGCGCGTGAAAGCCCATCTGAATCAAAAAGCCGCCGGCAAGTGACCGGCGGCTTCGTTTTCGGCGTGGCCGCGAAAATCGTCTGCACAGGAAGGCCGCAGACGAACGCTGTGCAGACCACAGGTCATTTAGCACCCCCGCTTTTTTGACTCCTTGCCGTCGGCTACAAGCGGTTGCTGGGCGGAACGTCGGATTGTAAAACTTGGCAATACTTCTACTTCTATTTCCAACAATGCCCCACAAAAACATTCCCATTGAAAAACGCTACCGCCTTCGCTGGTGATGCGATCATAGAGCGCATCATACACATCTGCGGCGCACGACGGGCATTTGGTGTCCGTTGAATATGTTTTGACAGCCATATCAGCCATAGCTTTATGAAGTTGCATTGCTTTCTCCTGCGGAAGTCCGCCCAACGATTACTCCAGCGTCTCCACCGCGGCCTGCAGATCGTGTTGGCCGGGGATGGTGTAGCGCCGGGTGGAGTTCAGATTGGTATGGCCCAGCAGGGCGGCCACCCGATCGGCGGGCACGTGGTCGGCCAGGTTCTTGGCGAAGGTGTGGCGCAGGGTGTGCGGCGTGGCGGGCACACCGGCGCGCCGGCCGAGTTCTTCGATGGCGCGCTGCACCTGGCGCGGCCTCACCGGCAGGGGCAGGGGGATCGCCCCCAGGGCGGCCCGGGCTTCTTTGTTGAGCGCCACCGTTCTCTGCTTCGACCCCTTTCCGGCGCGCACGACGAGTTGCCCGCTGCGTTCGCCGATCGTCACGTCGTCCGGTTGTAAGGCACACAGCTCACTGACTCGTAAGCCCGTATTCAACAACAGCACAATGACCGCGCGATCGCGGGTGGCGAGTCCCTTGCGTGTTGAGAAGTTCGCGGCATTGATCGCGCGCTCGGCCTCGCGGAGCAATGCAGATTGTTCACGACGATCCAGCCAGCGCGGCGCGAGGGGCTGTTGCTCGACGCCGGCCACATAGAGCGCAACGTCACACCAGGCGGCGAACGAACGCAATGCGGCCAGACGGACATTGATCGTGGCCGGCGAAGCGCCGCGCTGTTGCAGGTGCTGGCGGTATTCTCGCGCGTCGGTCTGGGTGAGGTTGGTCTTGTCCAGCGCCTGGCCATTCGTTTGCTCGAACCAAATCGAAAAGTGTCGCAGGTGATCGGCGTAGGCCGTGGCCGTGCGAACGGCCAGGCCTTTGTCGCCGACAATGTGCAGATAGAAGTCTGAGGAAAGGGTCATTTGATTTTTACAATCCCATCATCATAGAGTTCGTACAGGCTCCAGCACTTGCAGCACTCAGCTGCGAACACACCATAGCCTTCATGGATATAGAGATCGCCGACTTGTTTCCATCGCTTAGTGAAGGCGACAAACACAAGCAGAGCGCCACATTCGACGCACTCAATGATGGTATCGAACTTGATCCGCTCTTCTTCCCAGCGGTTATTCCGATCCGCCTCGACGACCTTTGCCGCTTCCGGGCTGCCGAATGCAATCATCTCTTGTCCACCAGGCGATTAACTTCAAACAATGTCAGGTGAAACTTCCGTTGCGTAGCGGCGTAGCCGTGCGCTTTCAAGTGCCCAAGTATTTCTTGAATAACCTGAAGACAAAGGCTTTTCCAACACTTAGAGCACAACGCGGCCTGACCAAGACCAATAGGATGCATAGTCTCTGCAGTACACAGATTTCCGCAGCCGTCACAGTAGTCGGTGCTCATTGCTCACCGCTCATTTTTTAATCTTCTTGGCCAATTCTTTGCCCAATTCCTGCAACTCGATTTGTCGCGTAAAAAAATCGCGCGCCATCTTTTCCTGCTGCTTGGGTGACAGCCACCAGTTCACATAGATACACCAACCCAAAGAGAGCACAAAAATAGCGATGCTCGGTACAGGATGCTGCTCGACGAAGTTGTTTAGCATTTTATACGTCTCGCTTTCTGCGGCTTAGGGGCCACGTGGATAGGGATTGCACGGCATGGGAAAGCCCTGCAGGGTCGCCCAAGGGGTATTATGCGACATAGTCACAGGAGGGCGTATCGCCCTGCCTAGGGTATTTCCGTGGAAATGTTTTAGAGTGCTGGAAATGTTTTCAGGCCCGCCTGGCGCGAGGCCAGGCATTTTTGAAAAGGTCAACCGGTTTCAGCAGTGTCCTGTTGGCTGTCGGCTGTGACGGGTTTATATTCGATGGGCGATTTGATAGGCTGAAAATCTGCCAGGATGTTGGCGTCGGGTGGCGGAGGGCTGTCAGTCGGGGTCCAGGTCATCCGAGTCGGCGTCATCGTGCTCAGGCGATATTCGGATTAGTTTGCGGGGCTTTGAGACGGAACCCTTGAGGATCGGTGGAAGCATTTTGTAGACAACGCCATCGAGATCGATTTCCTCATTCTCGAAACGTTTGCCGATCTCTCTCAGGTCGCGCTGGGTCACATTGTGCACCTTGAAATCATCCGCCAGGCGTTCGACTGAAAAGCGGCCATCGTAATGGCTGAGAGCGTGGCGGAAGAAATCTTCCGGCGAATAGTTGTGACGCCGGCGGCGATCGAGCGCTTCCGTGCTTTCGCCGCCGACGATCGCGCGCACGGTTTCGTCCACCAGATCGGGGCCGACGAACGGGCCCTGCAGTTCGAGCTTCTCTTTGCCGGTGAAATAGATCATGCGGCCGGCCGGGCCGATGCCGGCGGCGTCCGTCGTGTCCAGAATGACTTTCGAACTGGCATAGTCGGCGCAGGCGAACGCCATCCGGGCGCTGAAGTTCGCTTTGATGAGGCCGGTCACGACGCTGGTCTCGGGCCGCTGGGTGGCGGCGATGACGTGGATGCCGGGCGCGCGCCCCTGGGCCGCGATAAAACCCAGGAGGCGATCCACGTCGGCTTTGATCTCCTTGTCCAACATGAGCGACGCGAGTTCGTCGATCACGATCAGCCAGTAGTCGAGCTTGAACCGGCCTTTCCGATTCCAGTGCCGAATGTCGACGATGCCGCGTTCCTCGAAGCGCCTCAGCCGGTGTTTGATTTCGCGCGCTGCATGGTCGAGCGCCTCCACCACCCGATCGTTCTCCTTGATGACCGGGATCAGCAAGTGCGGTACTCGCTTGAACTGCCCCAGCTCGACGCCGCCTTTGAGATCCACCATGATAAGTTTCAACCGGCGCGGCGTGTTGCGCAGGAGCAGAGTCATGAGCGCCTGTTTCATCCAGACGCTCTTGCCTTGTTTGGTCGCACCCCCGATGAGCAAATGCGGCATATCGGCCAGGTCGTCGAACTTCATCGCGCCGGCCACGCCACAGCCGACGGGCACGGTCAGCGGGGGCGCGTCATCGGGGATTGCCTTGAGCATCTCCGAGTAATCGACGTTGCGCGGAATGCCCCGCACCCCGGCGCGCAGTTCGACCACAACCCAGCATCCGTCCTCCGGCCGGTATTTGTTCCAGTGCACCGTGACGATCCGCCGCGTGGCCGCGCTGAGCGTGTTGGCCACGCGCTCGAGCATGAGGTCGTCGATGGCCACCAGGTAGGGCAGTTTCTCGGTGCGCACCTGATAATAGATGGCCTCCGGGGTGGCGATCGCCGGTTTGTGAAATTCGACCTTGCTGAACTTGCGCCGGCCCTCGACCAGGTGCGAATAGGAGACGCCGACTCGAGTCAGTGCGTTGATGAGCAAACGTTTGTACTCAGTGGACAGTTCGTTGAGGCGTTTCTCCAACGCGCGCCAGTCCGCCTCGGCCTGGCGGGCCCGGGCCAAGGCCGCAAGCTCGTCCCCGGTGGCGCGGTTGAGCCAGGCGCGCCAGGCCACCGGCCAACGGTTGACGTTGAGCGCCCGGCGCAGTGGTCGGGTGAGCCTGGCGAGCCAGGCCAGCAGACGGCGGCGCTGATTCACGCGCGGTCGCACCGGCACGGACGGCAGGGGGATCTCAATGTCGGTCATGGCACGCCCGGCCCCAGCCGGTAATTCCAAATGAGGTACACCGCCTGATGAGTCATGCTGTCGCGGCGTTCGTAGATGGTCTCGTACACGTACTGCTCGAGCAGATCGGCGACGGCCTGGTCTTCAGCGGCCGAGGTCATCGGGTTGGCGGCATAGATGAGCCAGGCGCGACGCCAGGCCAGCGACTCGAGCGGCGCGATCTGGACGCCATACGCGGCCCGGGTGGCCGGACTCAGCGCGCCCACGTCGCGCCACGTGGCCGGCAGTTCGTAGTGCGGCCACGTTGGGGCATAGGCCCGCGCGATTTGCAGTGACCCGTCGTTGGCATGATAGAGGATATCGCCGGGCCTGAAGTCCACGTACTGAAAAATTGCGGCGTCGCCCTTTTGGTCTGGCACCTGCAGGTAGTAGAGCACGTCGGCCATGAGAAGCGCGGGCAAGATCAGGAGTTGAATGATCGCCTGGCGGCGCGTGCTCAGCCCGGAGACGAATGCCCAGGCGAACACGATGCAGATCGGAATGCTCGCCGGCAGAAGGCCGCGGAAAAGGAGCACCGGCGACCAGGCTAGAGACACGCCGACCGGCACGCTTACCGCCAGGGCCAGGTAACCGCAGACGACCCGCACACCGGGTTCGCGCCAGGCTCGCCAGATCGCAAACGCCAACGCCCCGAAGACCAACCAGGCCGCATGGGCCTGCAAGGCCGGGCCGGGCGTGAACGCCCAGACGATCATGTAGAGCGCATATAGCACCGCGCCGGGTGTGACCGGTTGCAGCCAGTATCCGGCCGCCACGTCGCGCATCTGCCCGGCCAGCACCGAGAGCCACGGCAGCCAGGCGCCGAAGGCAATCGCGTTGGCCCACAGCCAGCCGATCAGATTCCAACGCCGGTCCGGAGCGCGCCACAGACCAGCCAGCGCAACCAGATTGAGCGGCGCAGCGAACAGCAGGCTGTAGTTGTGAGTCCAGTAACCGGCGGCCAACGCCAGACCAAACAGAGGCCAGCGCCGGGAAAGCGCCGCATAGAGCGCGAGGTTGATTTCGAGAGTCAGGAGGCTATACATGCGCGCCTCCTGGGCATAATAGATTTGCGCCGGCAACACCGCCGCCAGAAACGCGGCCGCCAGACACACCGGGCCGGTCAATCGCAACTGCCGCGCGATCGCGTAGGTCAGCGGAATGCAGAGTGCGCTGGCCAGCGCGCTGGGCAGGCGCAACGCAAATGCGCTGTCACCGGCGATGCGGAGCCACGCCCAGAGCAACGCGATATACAACGGCGGGTGGGTGTCGCCGGCCGTGGCCGCGATCATGCGCTCCCAGGGCAGGGTGGCCATCCACAGACTCCCGGCTTCGTCGTACCACAACAGCTGCGCGTTGCCGAGCAACAGCAGGCGGAGCGCCAGTCCGAACCCCGTGATGCCAATCAATGCGCGCCAGCGAAATGTTGTCATGGATCCACCAGCCAAACTTGAATGGTTGAGAACTGCCAGGCGTGCACTTCGCCGATCAGTACGCCTCCGGCGATGTAGTGTTGCATTCGCGCGTCGGCCTGGTCGGTCAACTCTGGATCTCTGGCCCACACCAACCACGCCCGATCGTGGGGGAGTTGCTCGAGCGCGGCGCGCTGGAGGCCGAAGGTGTCCTGCAATGAGCGGCGGAGCAAACCATCCGGCTGTTGCTCGTCGAGCAGATAGGCCGGGCGATCGCTGTACTCGACGAACGGCAACAGCGATGTGGCTGTGGCGTGGTAGACCACATCGCCCGGGCGCCACTGCCGGTCGATATACTGTGCCAGGGCACGCAGTGCGCCGGCTTTGCTCTGCGGCTGCCAGGCCAGCAGGCTCACCATCACCAACACACCCCAGAGCCAGACGGCGAACAGATTCACCACCGGCAGTCGTGCGAGTCGAGTTGCGATGAGCAGTGTCATCGGGATCGCCAGCGCCGATAGCGGCCGGTAAAAAATCAGGTTCTTCCAGGTGAGCGAGATCGCCAGCATGATGACCAGCGGGCCGAGCGCCAGCGCCGGCAGCGCCAGCGACCGCGTGTCGCGGGCGCGCCCGGCCTGCCACACACTCACACCCACCGCCAGCGCCAGGCTGGACGCGATGGTGATCGCGGCCATGACCGCGAAGGGGAGGCTGAGCGTGTCGGCGAACCAGATGCGGTTAAGCGCCAACAGCAACATCGTGGGAGTCAGCGGCCCGAGCCAGAATGAACCGGTCGAGCTGGACAGGTACGCCGGCAGCCAGGGGGCGAACGATAGCAGGCCTGCGCCGGCCGCGGCGGCCACGTGGCGCCACTGGCCCGGCCGTCTCAGCAGTGCATACATCGCGGCGCTGACTGCGTAGAACGGGCCTACGTTGTGGGTGTAGCACAGCAAGCCGATGCAGGCGGCCAGCCCGGCCCAGGCATTGCACTTGGCGCACCGGGCCGCGCCGAGGTACAACGCCGACATCAGCGCGTATTGCCTCGCGTCCTGGGCCATCCAGAGTTGATAGGGCGCCAGCGCGACTCCGGCCAGGGCCACGATTTGCAGAGCCTGGCTGTGAGAGCCATCGATCTCGATCATCTGATACGCGAGCCACAACGCCGCGACGCTGGCCAGCAGGGCCGGCAGGCGCAGTCCGATCTCGCCGTCTCCCACCAGGCGGACCGAGACCCAGACGATCAGTTCATTGAGGATGGGGTTGAAGTCGGCCGCGCCGGCGCGCACGAGGCCCGGCAGATCGAGGCGCACGAGGCGGGCGACGAACGCCTCGTCGTACCAGATGGCGGACGCGCTCAGGCCGGCGAACCGCAGGCCGGTCGCGGCGCCAAGCAGGACGAGTATGCCGGGAGGGGGGCGCCATCGCATCAGGGCGTGAACGTCTTCAGCAACTCGAACCCGCGGGCCTGCCGATGATCGTTGACCTCGGCCGGACGCTCGTAAACTCTCAGCGGCGCAGTGGTCATCGTATCTTCCTCTTGATCGCTTGGCGTCGCTCGTCGGGGATAGCGCCGCCTGATAGCACGACAGCCAGGTCGCGCCAGTCCTGCCGCGTGAGTGACTTGGGGCCGGCGCGCAGGTTGAAGCTGGCAGTCAGCATCGCCGGAAGTTCGTCGACGTGAATGGGCAACGGCAGCCAGGCCATGAATCGGCAGGCGGCCGCGGCCAGCGGTTTAACTTTGGGTTGGGTAGTGGTGCTCATGTAGGTCCTCCGAGAATGACACCCAGCAGGGTGAGGTAATAGACCAGGACGCACAGCGCCAGCAGGCGATCCTGGGTGCGCAGCGATACAGCCCGGCGAACGCCGAGCCAGAGCAACAGGGCCGTGAGTGAGATGGCCGCCAGCGATACCAGCGCGGCGTCGCGCTGGGCGAGCATCGCCAGGTAGGCCGTATAGCGATCACTCATTCATTGTCAGACCGCACGCGATACGACACCGGATCGCCCAGGCCCGGATCGCAGATCTCCACCTCGCGGTCGTCGTAGAGATAGCCGAGGATGGTGTGCACGTCGGTCAACTCGTGCCCGGTTCGCTTCGCGATCTGCACAGGACGAATCCCGGCCTCACCGGCTTGCTTCAGCTGATCGACCACGTCGAAGTAAATCGACTGTGGGGTTGTGCCGGCGCTGCTGTTGATGGCGAGACTCAGCAGAAGAAACACGACGGCGGCCAGATAGACCCCCAGGCCCATACTCACTACGTTGGTGGTCAAATCACAACTGCCGCGCTCCAGACACCAGTCCGCCGCAATGCGGCCCATCACCTCCGGGGCGTGCAGGGCATACGGCGCCAGCCCGACGTAGAGCGCGCCCAGCACCGAGGCGAAGAGCGCAAACGCGATGATACTGAGGAACGTCTCCGGCACCCCGTCGAGCAATCGGGCAATGAGCCGAATGCCCGGAATGCGCCTCGCCCAACGACCACGTCGTCGCACGGCTTGCTTGGGAACGGTTAGATTGGTCATAGGTCCTCCGTGAGTGACTGTGTGCGGCGCCAGCCCTGACGCCGCCACGTATTGAGAGTCCAGCCGGCCACGCCGCCGGCCAGAGGGCCGCCACAACAAAACCAGGCGGCGAACAGATTCGCGATGGCGCGCGCCTGCGCCTCCGGCGCCAGCCCGCCCCACCAGCTGGTGGTGACGCACGCCAGCCCGCACGCGCCCAGCACCCCGATCGCAATCAGCAGTTGTGACCGCGCCATCTCACCACACCCAATACACCAGGACGACCGCGACGCCGATCGCAACCATCACCAGGTACTCGCGCGCGCCGCCGGTGCGGATGGCCAGCAGAGCGGGCAGGAGGCGCATGCGCCGGTGCACCAGCGGCCAGAGCAGGGGCACGCCGTCGACGGTCAGCGCATCGGCGGCCAGGTGCGAGAGGTAGCCGAGGCTGAACGCGACCCACGTCATATTTCCGCGGAAATACACCCCGGCCAGGGTGACCACCAGTCCCCAGGCGAACAGCGAGTGGGTCAGCGCGCCGCGGTGGCCGCCGAACACGCGCACGATCCCCGACGCGATCCGGCCGACGACGCCCTGACTGCGGGCGGTGCCCGTGGCCTGGCGGAGCGTGGACTCGTCCGAGTCCACGTCGGGCAGTAGCGACCCGAGGAGGGTCGCGAGCGCCACCGGAACCAGTCCCGTAAGCGAATCGGCCAGCGGGACACGGTCGTGCACCAGCATAACGGCGGCAGTTCCCACCAGGACATGGGACACTCCTTTCATGGCGTCGGGGTCTCCGTCGCCGTGGCGGTTTCGGTCGGCGTCTCGCTCGGCGGGGCGGTGTCGGTCGGCCACGGGGTTTCGGTCGGGGTCGCCGTCACCACCACCGTGACCAGCCGCGTGACGGCGACGGTGACGATCGGGGGCTGGGTGATGTAAAACCACGGCGTCTGGGTCGGCCCGGCGGTGGCGGTGATGATGCGGGTCACCTCGACGTATTCGACCCGGGGGGTAAACGTCTGGGTGGCGGTGATGACCCACGGCGTCCACGTCGGCGAGGCCAGGACGATTACGACCGCCTGATTGGGATCCACGCCGCTGACGTTGATGATGTCGCCGGGCGCGGCCGCGGCAAACGTGGCGGTCATGTCGGCATTGTCGCAGGCCTGCTGGGTGAGCAGGTTGGCCGCCGGGCAGGCGGTGGGCGTCGGCGACTGCGGACTAGCGAACGCGGTCAGCAGGCCGCCCGCCGTGATGAGCGTTGCTGAGGGCGTCGCTGAGGGCGTCACGCTGGGACCCACTATCTCCATGGCTGGGTTGACTAATGTGGGTTCTATCACGGCGGTTGCCGTCGGGACATCCTTGCGAAACCAGCCGGTGACGCCCCACGCGCCGGCGCACACAAAACCGATCATCAAGACGATCAACAGCCCGAGCAATAATTTGTTCGGGCCGCGCGCGCGATGGGTCGGCATTGCCAGCGGGTCGGTGCCCGGCGGCGCCAGCCGCGAGGTGGGTTTGAGAAAGTCGGGAAGATCCATTAGGCGAAGGCCGGGATGAGTTTGTAGATCCAGCGGATGAACGCGATGATCGCCTTCACAGCTGTCAGGGCCAGCCCCGTGCCGACCGCGATCATGAGCCAGCGCAGGTTGAGGAACGACCCGACCAAAATCAGCAGGGGGGCGATGGCAAAATAAAACACCGTGGCGGCGCCGCCCAGGAGGGTGTTGGTCTGGCCAATCGGCAGCTGATTCAAAATGCCGGACAGCACACTGGTCAACCCCTCGATGAGATAACCCCAAAAGTTCATTACAGCGCTCCTTGGTCGATCCAGTTCCGCTTGACGTAGATCGCCAGAGCAATCGTGACGATAGCGTTGGCGAGCCACTGAAACCAGGGCAGGAATCCCGTGGCGCACAGCAGGTTGAGGAGAATGCACAACGCCCGGGTGATGTATGGCCCGACCACCGAAGCGGCCGGCAAGTTACAGAACTCGTCCAATTGATACTCGTTGGTGCCCCACTCGAAGTTGCCGGTCAGAATCCCTTGGGCCGAGCGCAGGATTGCCAGCGGGTCAGGCAGGTCACCTGAACAGCCCGCGCCGGTCGATTCCCAATCGGCGCCGCCGATGAGCGCCTGCATGTCGCCCAGAAATTGGCCGACCCCGTCCAGGGTGGTGAATGGCTCGTGCCCGGCGACCTGAGTTTGCATCGCCATAATCTGGGCCGTGTTGGTCGGCGACCATGACACGAACGTCTGCATCTGGCATTCGTAGTAGCCAGACCAGGCGACCGGGTCCAACCCTTCAGGCTCGTCGCACTGGAAAACACTTTGGGGCTGGGGCGATGCGAACGGCGTGCCAGTGGGGTAAGGTGTGTATGTTGGGTAGGGCGTGTACGTCGGCACGTCGGTGCCCTGGGCTGTGGCGGTCTGCTCGGGGCCGCTCTGGGTCGCCGTGGCCGGCTGGGTGTTGGTTGGCTGGGGTGTGCTGGTGGGACCTGGCGTATTCGTCGAGAAGGGAGTCACCGTCGGGGCCGCCGTCCGGGTGTGAGTCGAGGTCGCCGACGGCGTCGGCGATAGACTCGCGTTGGGAGTCGGGGTGCTGGTCGCGGTGACGAATGCGGTCGGCCCGCTGGTCGGCGTGATCGGCCCGCCGCTCGAGCCGCAGTAGGCATAGGTGTTCCCGGCCACCATCACGCCATCGATGCGGATGGTGTTGCCACTGCCGACCGCCTCGATGCGATAGGTGCCGGCGGACAGGTTGGCGGTGGCCGTGCGCAACTGCCACGTCGCCGGCGAGGCCGGGGTATACAGCGTCGTCGTTAGGTTGGTGATCACATTCCGCACCGTGACCCGGCCGTAGGAACCCGGCCCGATCCAAAAACTGAAATAGGCCAGCCCGCCCGGCCAACTGAACGATTGGCCCACTGTGCCGGTGACCTCGGCGTAGCGCGGACCGATCGGCCCGCCCGCAAGTTGGATCGAGTAGCCGTTGCCGCTCCAGCCGGCAGAGCCGCCCTCGAAACTACAATTGCCGAATTCGGGAGGCCGCGCGGCCGTGGCGGTGCGGGTTGGAGTGGGAGATACGACCGGCGTGTTGGTGCGAGTCGGAGATGGGCCGGGTGTGCTCGACGGCGAGGGCGTGCTCGTTGGAGTCTGGGAGGCCGGCGGGTAAGGTGTTCGCGTAGGGCCGCCGATGCCCAGACAGTAGCTCATGTATTGGTTGAGCGAGATCGTGATGTCGTCTACTGCGAAATCGCTCAGGTTGTTTTCTCCGCCTGGGTTCTGAGAACCGATCTGTAGATCGTAGAAGCCGGGCGACAGTGCGAGTGTTTGGTTGAGGGAATACCACGTGTCGGCGGGAATGTTGTACACCGACAGGGCGATGATTTGATCGGGCTGTGTGCCATCGACTCGCGAGAGGTGGAATCGCGCCATGTAGAACCCGCCGTCGTTGCTATTGTCGTGCACATATGCATGGAAATACGCCGTGCCGCCTGGCCACCAGAACCGCTGATTGATGGCTGTGGGTTGAGCATTGGCCTCGTCATAGCCGCCATCCACACCGGCATACCAGGTGCCGCACGACGCCGGGCCAACGTTGTTGGCGCTGGTCTCGAACTGATTGACGCGCGCACTCGCCCCACCGGCAAATGACCACTCAGGCGAATTATCCTCGAAGCTGCCATCCACAAACCAATTGGCGTCGATGGCGTCGCTCTGCTCAACAAAATCAATGATAAGCTCGGGACGGTAAGTGCTGTTGCTGGCTTCCCGTGTGTAGAACGATCGGATGACCCCCTCGGCTTCAGTGCGATCTTGAAACACCCAGCCATAATTGTTCTCTGCTCCAGAAACTATCTTGCGCACGTCGGTCGTCACATCGAAAACCACGTAGTCATTTGCCGAGTCGCTGGCCATGGCCGAGGCTGTCGCAGGCTGTACCTGCTCGGTAGTGCCAGCGCCGACCGTGCCCCACGACCGTGTCACATTCAGGCCAAGATCGGGATCCCATTCAATCAGCCGATCGGTCCAGTTCGATTGTGTCTCGTTCCAGTTGCTCTTCAGTAAATAGAGATCGATAGTGCGATCGCCAGAGCCAAGCGAATCGGAGCCAGTGGTTAAGCGCAGCGTCGCGGACAAGACCTGTGCACCAGGTGGAATGAGATCGAAGTTGAAACGAAGAATGCCACGTGAGGAGGCGATGCTCCCGCCACTGCTCGCGTCGCCGGCATAAAAGTGATCATTCAAGCCATAGTTGGTAGTTGGGTTGTTGCTGTTGAGCCAATTGTCAGCAACCGAATTGAGGCTATAGGTGACGGTGCCCTCGACCTCGCCCTCAAATGTTCCCAATATCTCGATCTCCTTGAATCCTCGCCCCAGGCCGGAACCGCCGCTGGCAATGGCAATTCTCAGCGAGAGCGTGGCTCGGGGCGTGATGGTGTATTCCGTCAACTCGGTCGTCGAAACCTCTACATCGCCATCCACTATGCCAGTGGTGAACTCAAAGCGGGGGATGCCCCACGGCGCGGTGTGGCTCCGTAATCTGATCTCGTTAATCGTCACCGGCTGATTCCAGGTGAACTCAATCCACGACGCCGCCCCGTCATTGTCACTCGCCCACGCCGTGGACGTATTGCCGTCCACCGCGTTGAACTTGCCATACCACGTCGCATCTGGATAGACACCGCTCACGGTAATCTGATCGGCGCACGCAAGGTTCGCCGCCTCGCCGCTCGGAGTCGGCGTGGCCGTTGCGCTGTAATCTTCGTTGATCTCTATCTCGGACAGAAGAGGGTTGCCACCGCTAAGCCCCTCCTCGATGGAAATCGTCAGGCTGGTGGTGGTGACGGCTTGATTGAGGCGGTAGGTGCGTGTGCCAGTGGAACCCACTGCGTAGCACCCCATGACGTAGGTGTCATCGTCGAACGTGAATCGCGGCCACTTCCACCCATCCACGCCTTCTATGCCCCGAGTCAGGCGTATCTCGCGGATGGTCACATTAGACGGCCAGTCAAATCGTATCCACGCCGCAGCGCCGTCGCCGTCGCTGTTCCAACGGGTAGCTGTATTGTTGTCCCGCACATTCGAACTGGGATAACCCGGATAGGTGCTGGACACCGTGATGGTGGCCGAGTCTTCAAGGTCATACACCGGCGAGGCCACTGCCTGCGGGATGGTCGCCGCCGCAACGAGTAGAGCCAGGATGGGAACAATGAACGAGAGAGAACGTAACCACTTCATGAGTTTCACCTGCACTGCTCTGGCGAGCCCGCGAGCGGTCGTGAGCTCGCCAGAGAACTGGAGGGCCTCCTAGATCGCAGACTTGATTGAGGTCTGGATCATCTTGAGGATCGCAAACCCGAGCGTGAAGCCCACGCCCAGCGCGATGATCGGCCACAGTGCGTTGACGATCAGTGTTGCGTTATCAAACATGGTCGTCATATCCAATGAGAGGGACATTTCACTCACCTCCTTTCGTCAATAGATTCCTCTACACCCAAGCAGACTACTGCTTGATGTATTTGCTCAAGAGCCGCCCGATGATGGCGGCCACCGCCAGAAACACGATTCCGGCCAGGCCAATCCCCATCGCCCACAACAGGACGCCGCCATACGTGATGAACCAGGCCTGCTGGAGCGAGTTCCACAAGTCGCTCATTCCTGCCACCCGTCGGGGAGCTCGATGCTGTCGGCCAACAGCCGGGCGGCGCCCAGCACGAACACCCACACAATGACGATGACACCCAGGCCGGACAGGATGAATGTGAGACATTGCAGGCCGTAGGCATTTAGAGCCATCGCCGGGCCTCCTGATAAAACACCACCACCACGACAATCACCACCAGCACGATCAGGATGGAGCCGATGGCGAGGCCATCGACATCGGAGCACAGGTTCACCGTGTAGACCTTGCCGTTATCGAGCGCATAACTGAAACTGTCCTCGCAGGCGGTGCTGGGCTGAGTGGGCAGTGGGGTGGGGGTGACGGTTGGGGTCGGCGTGTTGGTGGGGGTAGGCGTCAGCGTGACAGTCGGAGTGTCTGTGGGAGTGTTCGTGATCGTCGGCGTGTTGGTAATCGTCGGCGTATCGGTGGGAGTGTTCGTGATCGTTGGGGTCAACGTCACGGTCGGCGTGTCTGTGGGCGTGTTCGTGATCGTCGGCGTATCCGTGACGGTGGGAGTAAAGGTGGGTGTGTCGGTTGGGGTGGGCGTGAGCGTCGGCGTCGGTGTCGGCTCGCACGTGGTGAACGGGTATTCGCAACCCGCGCCGGAGTTCCAAAGATAGCCGCGCTCGTCGCTGGTTAGAATGCGTTTCCAGAAACCAACAGCATCAAGTCTGCCATTTAAAAAATTCCCCGTTCCGACTGCATTACTCCCAAACCCAAAATTAGAAGTGTTGCTTCCTGCCCCCGCTGAAGTCGCTGCAGTATTGGCCGTGCCATTATTGACTTGAATGCCGCATTGGTTGCCTACGCTGTCGTGCCAAACGTAAAGAAATATCCACGTAGAAGTCGGCACTGACCCGAAGTTTGACGCTGCGTTGATGCAAATACTAGAACTCGTGCCGTTGAAAACAACCCACTGAAGTCGATCTGTTAAATTTTCGTAGTGCAGAACATATTCCCTTCCGCTGCCGGTATTGTCCTTTGAAATGATGTAATAGAGCGCGGCCTTCGCGTCCAAGTAGACCCATGCAGAAAACGAAAAATCAATATCGCCGGTTTGCAAATCGGCTTCCGATGCTCGGCTCAATGATTCTGAGTTCGCCGCCGTGAACTGCGCGGCGTCGCCAACAATACCGGTGTTCTGCGTGACGGTGTTGTTGTCGGTGAGATCGCAACCCGATCCGCCGCACCCGCTCAGTTCGTCGAGGCGTGTGCCGCTGGCTTCTTCAAGCCGCCAATACGCAATGAGCGAGTCGCTGAGGGATTGAGCCGGGCGAACGTTGTGCGCAGCTGGGGGCGCAACCTGTGGGGCGGCCGTGGCCGGCCAGGGGAACGCGGCCCCCGCGAGGCCGGCGAGCAGGCCCACCACCCCGACCGCCCGCATGAGACGGGCGCGGAGGCGCGGCGATTGACCGGCCGCGATCAATTGCGCGAGGGTGAGGTCAGTGAGTCGCGGCACGATAGATCATCCAGGCCTCGACCAGGGCGGTCAGCACCAGCCATTTCCGCGGAAATGATTGGGGCGACCAGTGCCCGCGGCGGACGCCAAAGAACTTCGGGTAGGGCGGGGGGGCGATCAGCAGATAGGCGCCGGCCAGCACGGTCCACAGCGCCAGCAACAGCGACGCGACCGGCAGCACGTCCTGCGGCCCGCCGTTGTGAAATACAAAGTGCCAGACCACGCGCGACCCAAATTCGAGATCGCTCATGACTGGCAGGGTACGCCCACACGCCGGGGTGGGGTATCGGGCTGGCTAGGGCGGGGGGGTGTCGTGCCGGCGGATCACATCCTGGAGGGCGGCCCACACTGCGCCGAGGTCCACCGCCAGAGTTTTCAACACCGCCAGGTCGAGCGACAACGAATCGCCGTCCAGCGGCACGTTGAGCCGGGCGCGCCGGGCGCGCTCGTCAGCGCGCAGGACGGCCGCCTTCATCGCCGGCGTTTCGCCGATCTTGCCTTTGAGCATCTGGTCGAGCTGGCCGTGGTTCGGTAGACGCAGGGCGCGGGCCGCCTGGCGGAGACTCAGCCGCCGCACCTTGATCAGGTGGTGAATCAACTGCCGGGCTTTGCGAGACAACTTTTTGCGCTGGCGCGCATCAGGTCTTCTGGTATGGCTCCGGGGAGTTCGTGGCTGTGGCATGGCCTTACACCTTCCTTACAGCACCGCCACGCCGCCCCGACGACGTGTCTGCGGCCCGGCGAAAACGGGGCTGTGGCAGGGTTTGAGTCATTGCGGGCGGCGCGGCCTGATGATGAGCTGACTGCCGTCGATTCGGTTGCGGCCGCGGTTGAGCACGACGACGTGGCCCGCGCGCTCGTGAACTCTCAGCCACTTCCACGCGGTGGAGTAGGCGCAGTCGGTCCAGGCGGCCAGCTCGGCCAACGACGGCTCGGCTTCGGCCGTATCGCAGACCACTGATAAAAACTTGTCGCGGTAATTGGATCGCATTCTGACTCACCTCGTCTCCGAAACAATCGTCATCACGCCAAGCGGTGTGCTGGGTGTGCGGTGTTGGGTGTGCTGTGTTGGGTGTGCGTGTTGCCCCGGCGCCCAGAGCACTACAGTGGGCGGTTCTCCGTTGGGGTAGGGGAGGGTGACCACGTCATTCTTGAGCGCCGACCGCAGACCGTAATAATTCCAGCCCCGGCCCCAACGAGTCCCCTCGTTGTCTGTCTCGAGAATGTGGTGCGGCACGAGCAGGTTGATATAGACCTGGCGCCGGTCGCGCTTGATGTAGGGGTGCATCGACCGCACGCTGAAGCCCACCCGGTCACCCACCAGACAGAACTGCATGACGGCCGTGTTCCACCGTGTGCGGTGCACCTCGGGGTCGTGCATAGCCTGCTCGGCCCGTGTGCTGTCGCGTGCGAAGGCGTGCAATACCTCCTGCACACCGGCCATGGGCGGGATGAGTTCGATGGGGGTGGGGCGCGGGGCCAGGGTCCGAAATGACAGGCCCAGCACATACACGCTCAGCGAGAGGGTGCCGCACACGATGATGACCAGCAGGGCCAGAGCCGCCACCGGCCACACCACGGCCAGCACCCGCTCGACAAACGGCGTGAGCCAGGTGAGCAGGATGATCACAATGCCGGTGACGGTGATGAAGTGCTTCATGCGTCGCCGCCTTTCGCCGTCGCCGGTATCACCTCGTCGGCCGGAAAGAACTTACAACCGCGCTTGCCGGTGCGGCCCGGCTCGGTGATGGTGATGGCGTATTCGAGGCCGCGCTCGGGCGTGTTCATTTTGCCGAACACATGGCCGCGAAATTTCTTGTCATTGCGCAGGGTGACCAGTTGATTGAATACCAGATGCTCGCGTCGCGTGACCACCACCGGCGCAACCGGCAATTCGAGTTGGGGGGATACTTTCTTCTTACGCGGCATAGAGGTGTCCTTATTTGTTTCAGAGCAGTGTCAGCTGCTCGTGTTGCACCAGCCTACCGTGTTTGCGCACAAAGAACCGCTCAGCCTCCGGGTGATCCGTCTGCCAGGACTCGATCCACTGTTCGGCCATCTGTTGCGTGTTCGCGGCGGCCCGTTGCTTGCCAGCGCCATGGTTGACGCCACGGCAAATGCAATTGCACTCGGCGGTGGTGGCGGAGTAACACTTGGCATCGCACCGGCCCACACAGCCATCGGAGTTGTAGACTGAAATCAGGGTGGTCACTTCTTCTTCCCCTTCGTCTTGACGATCGGCTGTTTGTTTTTGGCGCGCAGATCATCCCAACCGCGCGGCAGTTTCACATTCAACTGATTCGCCAGGGCCGCGATTTGCTTGGACACAGTTGCCGGCGTCGCATTCATATCCCATTCGCTATGAGGCATGTTGTGAAGCAGCATCCATTGCATGGTGAGATTGCGCAGAGCCGTGCCACTGGCCTTTTTCAGAACGCCCTGCGCTTGAGCATGGGTCATGCCGATGCCCGCACCCGTCAGGCTTTTGGCAATCAATCTCAACACCGAGTCATTCGACGGCAGAGCGGCGGCCAGCAGTTCACCGGCCTTCACGCACAGTTGTTTGCATGCCTTCACCCGTTCGCGGCGCTTGGCCTGTTCGCGGTTGAAGTTGGTTTGATATTTGTTGGCAGCTGCCTTGGGTTTAGGCAGAGCGCGCCTGAGGGCGGCCATGTCGATCGTGACCAGTTCGGCGTGCTCAGTGCCCAACAGGTTGCGCCGTGACCAATCGCCAGAACTCTGGTTGATCGGTGACAGTCGCAACAGAGTCGCCCGGTTCCTCAACTTCAACGACTGGCGGGCGAAGTCATCGCCGCGGGCACCGTTGTACACCGTCTCGACCGTCTCGCCCTGCGCCACCACCGGCACGCCCAACTTCTTGGCGGCCCGCTCGACATCGTGCTGCTGATGAAGTTTGAACTTCAACTCGAAGCAGGCCGTGCGCAGGCAATATGAATGGCGGTCTACCTGTGCCCTGAACTCACAGCCCGCACAGGCTGGCACCTCGGCTGGTTCGCCCTTCTTTCGATCGAAATCCTTTACTGCAATCGGCTTGCCGGGCCAACTCAAATCCCAATCATCGATACGGTGATGCCGCCAGATAATGTCACGCATTTGACGCTCGACCACGTCAGAGCGCTGATCCACCGGAGACTTGGCTGCATGTTGGGCAATGGTGACGACTTGCTTATCGCCGCCGGCTATTCTCAGAATCGGCAACAGCAGTCGCGCATCGCGCTCGGCCAGGTCGCCGCGCGCAACAATATCGAGCACGTTGACCGGCAGGCGCAATAAGCGCAAGGTGTTGCTCACCGCGCCTTGCGAACCCAGCCCAAAGAGTTTGCCAGCCTCGGTCTGGCTGACTTTGAATTCGTCGAGGTAGCGCTTGAGTGCCCTGGCCCGCGCGATGGGGTCGATGTCCTGACGGCTGGCATTCTCGGTGATGGCGTGCTCGGCCATCTGGCGATCGGTGAGCGCCCGCACGTCCAGCGGGAATCGATCTCCCGGCCTGGCGATCTGAAACGCGGCCAGGCGTGAATGTCCGAAGGCCAGCTGATAGCCCTTGCCGTTCGACCGGCCCACGGGGGGGCTTAAGAGGCCGTGATCGCGAATGGAGTCGGTCAGCTGGCGCAGATGCTCCGGGTCGTCGCGCCCGCGCGTCTGCCACGGGTTCGCTTGAATGAGTTTGGGGTCAATGTGTTGAATGGTCATGGTAGGTATCCTCCGTATTTGCGTTTAGAGAGTCGTTCCGGCCGCACACACCGGCGCGCCGGACCGCGCGGGGTCATCACCAGCACCCACACCCGCTGGCGGGTGAGCCGCACCACCCGCGCCGCCTGCCACGTCGTCAGGCCGCGTCGCGTGTGGCGCCAGAG
>C687J35164_10000105_pt1 | contig 29055 bp, 37 predicted proteins | sample RifCSP13_3_FD_35164 | JGI IMG/M metagenome (IMG submission 35164)
ACATTGAAGAGGAAATCACCGGCACCGCCGACGGTATAGTTGAGACTACCGGAAGTGACGGTAGTGAGACTGATGTCACCGGAGGGATTAGTGAGGGTCAGGCCGCCGGCGCCGGGGCCGGTAATGGTATCGCCGGTGCCCACGAAAGACAGATCACCGGTGGCGCTGAATCTAGCATAGTTGGTAGTCCCACCGTCGCCTAAATCGGTAACTCCCAGGATGTTGATGGTTGAGGTGGCCAGGCCGCCTAAATTGATGTCGTCGGCGGTAGAAGCACCGGTGCCTATGTTTATGGTATCGGCCCCGGTACCGGTGCCCAAGTTTAGGGTTCGGGTTAAAGACCCGCCGGCGCCGAGATTAAATGTGGCGGCGGCGGTAGTGCCTAAAGAGACGGTTGTGGCTGTGGTGTCGCCGAGTTTAAGTTCACCTGCGGCCAGGACGTCTAACCCCTGGCCGGCTATTACTTGGACCAGGCCGGCATTGGTTAAGACCAGACGGGTAGCGCCAGATGCGGAAGCGGTGAAGATATCCTGGGATTCAGTTTGGTTTATTATGGCGGCTGACAACCCGCGGGTTAAACTCCCGGCTAGAGATATCTTGGCGAACTGGTAGCCGTGGAGCCTAAATTGACGTCTGTGGTTAGTGAGAAAGGAGAGAGGACACCTGAGTTTAACTGCCATTTGCTGGATCCGGCAGTGATATCAGAGGTGAGGGCAATGGTGCCACCGTTATTGGGAAGGGTCCAGGTCCTGTCTGCTGAAAGATCGGCTGAGGTCAAGTTACCGGTGAACTGAGTACCTGAGGCGGTGGGAGGAGTAAAAGTTAAGAGATCGGCGGTGGCTGCTGCATTACTGAACATGGTCAAGACACCGGAACGATTTAAAGACAGGACCCGGGTACCGGAAGCTGAGGCGGTAAAGATATCTTGATCGCCTGTTTCGTTAAATGAAACTAAAGCTTTACCTGCTTCGGCACCATTTACTTCAAGTTGATGAACTGTTGATGTATTCCCGCCTATTACGACTCTGTCTGATGTGGTGGTGGGGTACAAATTACCACTGGCGGAGGTCCAGGTGTTAGTTGCGGCCGCTGCCCAGCTGGGTAGGCCGGAAGAAACCGAAAGGACTTGGCCAGCTGAGCCGATGGCGAGCTTTGAGAGTGTGTTGGTGGCTGAGGCATAAAGGATGTCCCCGGTAGTATAGGAGGTGATACCGGTCCCACCTGCAGTTGGCCCGATGGTGGAGACGTTGATAGTGAGTTTTTTGTCGGTGGAGTTGGTGGATAAACTGATGTTGGAGCCGGCGGTAAAAGTGAGAGAGTCGGTGGCTGATCCGGCGACAATGTCATTTTGACCTGAAACCTTGATGGTTTTGAAAGAGTCGGAGGTGGTGACAGTGGAGCTTATTGTGGTTCCGGAGATGCTAATTCCTGTTCCCGAAGTGAGACTTATTGGTCCAGTTTGACCTTGAAGTGAGAGGACTCCAGTATTGGTGATAGTGGGTGTTTGGCCTGGAGAAACGCTGATACCAGGGCCGGCAGTTAGAGAGTAGATGATGTTGGGTGCGGTCAGTTCTCCAGAGACTGTAGCGGTGGAGGCGAAGAAAGCGGGGACATTAACTCGGAAGGTTGGACTGGTGGCAGAGGACTCGGACGCTAATACGACTCCATTGGTTGTAAGAGTATCCGAAATTGATTCCGGGGAGACTAACTGGTAGTCCGGACTGGAAAAATTAACCGCAAGGCCAGTAGCGAGCGTATTTAGAGTTTGCGGTAATTTATTAACAAGCGGAATAACTCTGTCCTGATATGTAATCAGAGTAATGGCTGGAATGATAGCAGCAATTAAGAAGGCAAATGCGGGAATTAGATGAGAAGATAGGTTGGGTTTGGTGGAAGCTGGCGAAATCGCAGCGAGTTGCTCTAGAGCGGTCGGGACCAGAGTGGGAATGGGCTGAGGCTTGGGAAGGGTAAAATTACTGATTTGGGATGAGGTATATCGACGTTGGTTGCCTGGAGTACGATTGGGAATGAGGAAGCCTTGCTTTTCCCAACGACGGAGAGTTTTGGTGGAGACCTTTAGGATCTGGGCTGCCTGAGCGATGGTAAGGAAAGATTCTGGTTCAAGTGTAGGCAGGAAGTTCATCTTGGACATAGTTGGACTTTTGAATTTGAATGTCCAAGTATGTATCTATTATATTTAGCAAAACGGCATATCTGTCAATGGCTAAATTGTTATTAAAATGGTCTTGACTTGGGAGATGGGACTTTGTAGGCTGGAGTAGTGAATATTACTTGGTTTGTGTTGATGGTTTTACCTTTCGTGTTTGGATCCGTGCGTGTTTATGCTCAGGAATATAGTTCCGGTTACGCAGTGGGAACAGAAGTTAACGAAGAGACGCTTTTGAATGGTGACATTCTCTGCACAACGAGAGAAGGTGTCAAAAAGTGCGTTGGTGAGTATAATCCAGATATATTTGGAGTGTATGCGGTTAATCCTGCGGTAAATCTTGATATGTCGGATATAATTCCCAAGAGCGTACCTGTTATACATACTGGTAATGTGTCGGTTAGAGTGTCTGCGGTAAATGGTGCGGTTATAATTGGTGATTATATTTCGACTTCATCTGCCCCGGGTGTGGGTCAGAAGGCTACTAGAGGCGGAGTGGCATTGGGTGTCGCGTTGTCTGAGTTTGATTCCGCGGATAAGCAACAGGTGGGCTTGATTCAAGTTGCTATTAATATTCGGCCGGTAGTTGCATCTACTACCGTCCGAGGAAACGTGTTGGAAGTGATTAAGCAGGGGCTAGTTGCACCTACTTTGACTCCTTTAGCATCATTAAGATATCTTCTGGCAATATTAATTGCACTGATCTCGTTGACATTAGGCTTTATATATTTTGGAAAGACTGCCAGAAGTGGTGTAGAGGCTATGGGTCGAAATCCGATGGCAACCCGGGTGATTGCTGTGGGTATGATTTTAAATATGATGTTTACCCTGATTGTTGTTGCTGGTGGACTGTTCATTGCTTATCTAGTTTTGATAATATAGAGTTGTTGTTTTTATGGACTGGCTAATCTTTTTGTTCATTTGGGTTTTAACCGGTGTAGCGGTGTTTTGTGCCTGGGGGTGGTGGAGAGCCACCTGGGAAGTGGAGAAGAATGAGACTAGTGATGAGAAAGTATTTAAAAGGGCCAGGCATAAGGCGTTGAAGATTGTGAGAGAAGCTCGGGATAGAGCGGTGGAAATAATTAATGATGCGGGAAGTGTAGCTTCGAACCAGGATGCTTGGTTGGATGGGCAAGTGAGGAAGGCCACTGAGGAAAAACTGGCGGGATATCGGGAAATGTTGAGCAAATTGTATGAGGAGGTAAAACAGAAAGCGGGGCAAGAGATGGAGGAGTTTGAGTCGGCTATCGAAAAGGGAGCAGTTGAGGCGGAGAAAGCTGTGGCTGAAAAAATGAAGATGGATTATGATCAGGCAAACGCGCAAGTGGAAGAGTATAGAACGCTTAAAATGAAACAGGTGGAGGAGCAGGCACAGAGGGTGATGGGTGAAGTGGTGAAGCGGGTGGTGGGCAGGGCAATTCCGCTTCAAGAACATAAGTTGTTGATTCGGGAAGCGATTGAGGAGGCGAGGCGGGAAAATGTACTCTGACATATTGTGGAGTATCAAAACTGAAGACGAGGTGGTGCAAGTGTTGAGTCTTATCGATACACTTATTAATAGTTTGTATAAGATGGGTGAGGAATCGTTTGAGCAAGTGGTGACTTATTTGCCGCAAACGGGAATTGTTGGGAGGGTGGTAGATGGGGTGAAGGTAGCCGGAAGTGGCGGCGAACGACAGGGGTGGTTGGAAGGGCTTAAAAGCGAGGTTAAAAAAATGCAGGGGGTTCAACTGACGACTGCTATTGACATAGATGGCCAGTTTTTGGGGGAGTTAAAAAAAATTGGGGGAGAAAAGGTGTTTATAAACATTAAGGTTGATCCTGGTATTTTGGGTGGGGCAGCCATCGCATTTGGGGGCAGGTATAGTGAAGCGACACTGGCGGCAAAAATTGACCAGGCGTTGAAAGAAATGAAAATATGACTCGGGATTTCGGTTATTATTTGCAAGAGTCGGGGGAGGTGGGGTATGTAGAGGAGGCGGTGACATCGGCTGCCCGGTTGCGGGGATTACCCGGGGCTCGCTTGGGAGAAATGGTGATGATGGAGACTGGGGAGACGGGGCAGGTATTGGCTTTGGATGAAGGGTTGGTTGAGGCTTTGGTATTTGGGACGGGAAAAATAAGAATAGGAACGCGGGTGGTGCGGGTTGGACAGACGGTGACAGTGCCAGTAGGTGAGGGACTTCTGGGGTTGACTGTTGATGGGTTGGGTCGGCGTATCAGTGGGGTATTGAAAGGGCAGCTGGCGGCTGCGTATGCAGTTGATGTGTCTCCAGCAGGAATTGGAGTGAGGCGGCGGGTGGGTAGGCCAATGGATACTGGGGTGGCGCTTATTGATTTGTTGGTGCCACTGGGCCGGGGGCAAAGAGAACTTTTTATCGGGGACAGAAAGACGGGGAAGAGTGTGATTACATTGACGACTATGATGACCCAGGCCCGCCTGGGAGTGGTGTGTGTTTATGCGGCGATCGGAAAGCAAAAGGCGGATGTGAAGAGGGTGGAACAGTTTGTCGAGGCTGGGGGAATTTCGGCCACAACGGTGATTGTGGCCTCGTCGGCTAAAGATTCTTTGGGAGAAATATTTTTGACGCCATATACGGCTATGGCGGTGGCTGAATATTTTCGAGATATTGGCCGGGAGGTGATGATAGTACTTGACGATATGACCACCCATGCCAAGTTTTACCGAGAAATGTCGCTGGTTTTAAAAAGATTTCCGGGCAGAGATGCATACCCCGGGGATATCTTCCATGTTCACTCGAAGCTACTTGAGCGGGCGGGCAATTTTGTGGTTGGAGACCGGGAAGTGGCGATAACGGCAGTTCCGATAGCAGAGACGGTACAGGGTGACTTGACGGGCTACATTCCGACAAATTTGATGTCGATGACTGACGGGCATGTGTATTTTGATGCCGACTTGTTTTTTCGAGGCAGGAGGCCGGCAATAGATCCGTATGTGTCCGTAACGCGGGTGGGACACCAAACGCAAACACAGTTACAAAGGGAGATAACGCAGGAAGTGTTAAATCTGTTGTCCCAATACGAGCGAACCCAGAGTTTTTTGAGGTTTGGAGCGGAGCTGGGGGAAAGCTCCCGGCAGATATTGGCTCTGGGGGATAAACTACTGACTTTTTTTGACCAGCCCTTGCTGTCTGTGGTCCCTCGGGGTTTGGGGGTGGTTTTGGTGGGGCTTTTGTTAGCAGGGGCATGGAATGGGAAGGAAATGGAGGGGATACTGGCGTGGTATGGGGGGAATGAAGCGGTTAGGGGGGAGATTGCGACACTGGTTTCACAGGGGACATCTCTTTCCGCTTTCATGACAGGGGTGCGGCAGAAAGCAGAATTATTTTCCAAAGTTATAAGTCGATGATTTCCAAAAAAAGAATTATTCAGGAGACCGACACATTGCTGGGCCTAAAGTCGTTGGTGGACGTGTACGAGGAAGTGGCGGCAATCAGAATGCAGAGAGTGCGCGGGGCAGTTTTAACCTCCCGGCAATTTTTAGCGGAGATTTCGGAGGTCTTCTCGCGAGTGCGGGCTGCATATCGAAAGGAAAAGATCGTGGGGGGAATTGTGAGAAATGGGAAGACGGTAGCGGTCTTTGTTTCGGCGAACACGGGATTGTATGGGGATATAGTGGATCGAGTATTTGATAAGTTTGCGGCTTTTGTGGCAGGAAACCTGCCAGAAGTAGTGGTGGTCGGGAAACTGGGCGTGAAGATGATGGCGGACCGAAGATTGAATGTGCTGTATAACTATTTTGACTTCTCGGACGAGCAGGTAGAGCCGGAGAGTTTCGCCATGGTGATGAGATATCTGATGCAGTTTGAAAAGATTGTGGTGTTTTACGGAAAATTTAAGAGCATTTTGGTGCAGGAGGTGGAAGGCACGGTATTGTCGGGGGAAGATATAGAGAAGCAAGTAGCCAGGGAAGTGGAAGTGGCAGAGAGGTATTTATTTGAACCTAATGTCGTGGAAATGGCCAGAATCTTTGAGGGGGAGATTTTGGCGTCGGTGTTTGAGCAGGCGTTACATGAGTCGCAGTTGGCTAAGTTTGCTTCTAGAATGTTGAATTTGGACCGAGCTATCGTTAATATAGACCGGAGGCTTATGGAGGTGGGTCGGGAGCAGCGGAAGTTGAGGCACAAAGAGATTAATAGCAAACAGTTACTTAGATTGTCGGGAATTGGTCTATGGCGGTAAGTAAGGTGGCTAGAGGGATAGTGGAAGCTTTGCGAAGGCCTCTGGGACGGGTTGTGGAAGTAAAGGGACAGGTAGCCTTGATTGAGTTTGAGGCGAACTGGCCGGTATTGGGGGAGGTGGTGGTGGGTGAGGGTGAAGCAAAAGCAGTACTTCAGGTAGCTGGGTCGGCGGGGAGGGGCCGGTTTAATTGTGTGATTTTGAGTGGGGCACGGTTGCTGTCTCGCGAGAGCCGGATTAGAAGGACGGAAGGAACATTGCAAGTGCCGGTCGGGGAGAAATTGTTGGGGAGGGTGATAGATGTGTTTGGAAGGCCGATCGATGGTAAGAAAGAGGCTTTGGGTGCGAGTGAGAGCCGGCCGGTTTTACGAGAGCCACCCACTTATGAGGAGGTCTCAACCCGGGAGGAGGTATGGGAGACGGGGATTAAGGCCATTGATTTGTTTTCTCCTTTAGTAAAGGGAGGAAAGATGGGGTTGTTTGGCGGGGCGGGCGTGGGTAAGACGCTCCTATTATCCGAGATATTGCATAATATTTTGACAGCAAAGAGTGGGGGGCAGGTTAGTGTGTTTGCTGGGGTGGGTGAACGGGTACGGGAAGGGCAAGAGCTGTATGAGGAGCTGGGTAAAAAGGGAGTATTGCCTGGGGTGGCATTGGTTTATGGAACCATGGGAGAAAACGCCGCGGTGCGGTATTTGACGGGGATGGCCGGGGTAGCGCAAGTGGAGTATTTCCGGGATGCGGGGAGGGATGTGTTGTTTTTTGTGGACAACATATTCCGGCTGGCGCAGGCGGGAAGTGAACTGGCTACTTTGATGAGGGGACTGCCGTCTGAGGATGGGTATCAGGCGACACTTTCATCAGAAATGGCTCAATTTCACGAGAGGCTTGTGTCTACAAACCGGGGGGTGGTGTCGACAATTGAGGCGATTTATGTGCCGTCGGATGACCTATTGGACCAGGGGGTGCAGGCGGTGCTACCGTATTTGGATTCGATAGTAACATTGTCTCGGAGTGCCTATCAGGAGGGGAGATTGCCGGCTATTGATGTATTGGTGTCCACGTCGTCGATGCTTAGACCGTCTGTGGTGGGCCTCCAGCATTACCAAACGGCTCTGACTGCGCAGGGGATGTTGAAGAAGGCTGAGAGCTTGGAACGGATGGTGAGCTTAGTGGGAGAGGCGGAGTTATCAGCGGAAAACCAGACGTTGTACAAGCGGGCAAAAAAACTGAAAAACTTTATGACCCAGAGCTTTTTTGTGGCTTCGGAGCAAACGGGCCGGCCGGGTGTATATGTGCCGGTAAAAACTACCATTAATGATGTGGCGGCCATAATTTCGGGTAAATATGACCACATAACCGAGGATAAATTTATGTTTGTCGGATCTGCTGGCGAGGTGGCTAATGGCTGATAGTGACGTAATTTTGGCTAGGGTGCGGAATCGGCAAGGGTTGGTATTTGAGGGGCAGGTTAGGGCGGTTTCGTCGGTAAACAAGAAAGGTCCATTTGACATCTTGCTTCATCATGCCAATTTTGTGTGTACGATCCAGAAGAAGTTAACATTACACCGGGTTGACGGTAAGAAGATGGAAATAGCCGTGGATTCGGGAATAATGGAAGTCCATCGGGATCAGGTACTGGTATTTTTGGGGGTGGTGTAGAATTGCACTATGCAAAAGTCAATCAGGGACTACTTACTTGAAAAAATCGGGAAACCGGTGAAATTAGAGCATCCGGAGAGGGAGGAGTGGGGGGACTATGCATTTTTTGCCAAAGATGGTGAAGTCGAAATTAAGAGTGATGAAGTGATTGAGAGAGTGGAGAAAGTGGGCGGATTTGTCAATATATGGCTCCAAAACGAGTGGCTTAGCAATAAGGTTTCGGAAGTGATAAAAGAGGGTGATAAATACGGTAGCACGGCAGAAGGGTCTGGAAAGACGGTGGTGATAGATTATTCAGCTCCTAACATTGCCAAACGGTTCGGTATCGGGCATTTGCGGTCCACGATTATCGGCCAGGCTTTGTATAATCTGCACCAATTTTTGGGTTATAAAGTAATCGGGGATAATCATTTGGGAGATTGGGGCACTCAATTTGGCAAGCTGATATACATGATTAAAAAGACTGGTACGGAGGATTACACGATAGAAAATTTGGAGAAATTATACGTTTTATTTCATCAAGAACCCGATGACGATGGGGCCAGAAAATGGTTTAAAAAGCTGGAAGACGGAGATGTTGAAGCAAAATCAATTTGGAAAAAGTGCGTAGATGTGTCAATGGCCGAGTTTGAAAGGATTTATCAAATTTTGGGAGTAAAGATCGACGAGACGTATGGGGAAAGTTTTTATGAGGATATTATGCCAGAAGTTATACGTGAGGCTAAAGAAAGGGGGATAACGAGTGTGAGTGAGGGAGCACTGGTAGTAGAAGTGCCGGGGTTTAAGACGCCCTTGATGCTTTTGAAATCTGACGGCGGGACGACTTATGCGATTCGAGATTTGGCGACTTTGAGGTTCAGAAAGGGAAAATGGAGCCCCAAAATGATAATTTACGAGGTGGGGGCTGAACAAACCTTGCATTTTGAGCAGGTATTTGCGGTGGCTAGAATGTTGGGATATGCGGGGGGCGATGTCAAATTAGTCCACACTAAACACGGATTATATTTGGATGCGGACGGGAAGAAGTTTGCGACTAGGAAGGGGAAGACGATCAAGCTGGAAGAGGTGTTGGAAGAAGCGATTGGTAGGGCGCGTAAGTTGGGGTGCGAGGAGGAGGAAACGGCAAAGGCGGTGGGGGTGGGAGCGATTAAGTATTTTGACCTGTCGCACAATATTAGCAGCGACATTGTGTTTGATTGGGAGAAGGTGATGGCGCTTGAGGGCAATTCGGGGCCGTACCTTCAATATACTTTTGCCAGAACGCAAAGCGTGCTTAGTAAAGCTAGTACTCAATACCTCACCCCTAACCCCTCTCCTAATTTAGGAGAGGGGAATCAAAGGGGAGAGGTCGTGTTTAATGATGAGGAAAGATCTGTTTTGAGATATTTGTATAGGTTTCCTGAGGTAGTGCAGGAGGCGGCGGTCAGGTTGGCTCCGAATTTGGTGTGCAATTATTTGTATGAGCTGGCTTCGAAGTATAATACTTTTTACAATAAGCACTCGATATTGTCTGCGGGCAGTGAGGAGGCCAGGAACTTTCGGATTGGTTTGACAGTTGCGGTGGGACAGATACTAAAAAACGGGCTGGGGTTGTTGGAGATAGAGGCGCCTGGTAGAATGTGACGGTGGCTTTTGATTTTTATAGGTTGAAAAACGGGGTGAGGGTGGTGTTGGTGTCGATGGCCGGGGTAGAGAGTGTCGCTGTGGGAGTATATGTGGAGACGGGAAGCCGGTATGAGACGGAGACCAATAACGGCATTAGCCATTTTTTGGAGCACATGGCTTTTAAGGGGACAAAGTTGTTACCCACTACCCGCGATACGAGTAAGCTCGAGGCATTGGGGGCGATTCAAAACGCCTGGACGGACGTGGACGGGACGGCGTATTGGTGTAAAATCCCGGCTGATAAGTGGCGGGAGGGGTTGGGGGTGGTCAAAGAATTAGCCTTGTATCCCACTATCCCGGTTAAAGACTTGGAGATTGAACGGGGTGTGATTCTGGAGGAATTTAGGCGACGGGAGGACCGACCAGATGAACTGGCTGGGGAGAAACTTATGGAAACAATGTTTCCTAACCATGGACTGGGGATGGCGACATTGGGGCGTGAGGCAGTTATAAAATCGGTTGGCCAGAAAGATTTTTTGGAATATCACGGTCGTCAGTATGTCGCGGGGAGAATTGTGGTTGCCTTGGCGGGAAAAATAGGGGAAAGGATAAAGGGGAAAGTACAGGCACAGATCGAAGAGTGGTTTGGGGGATTAGCTAAGGCGAGAGGCGAGGATTTTGAGCGGTGGGGAGGGAGGCAGAAGGAACCGAAAATTGGAATTAGGCATAAAGAATTGGCTGCGCAAGCCCATATCGAGTTGGCTGTACCGGGGGTGACGGTATCTGACCCCCGGAGGCATGCTCTGACATTGATTACGGCTCATTTGGGCCAGGGCTTGTCTTCCCGGTTGTTTGAAGAGCTAAGGGAGAAGCAGGGCGTGTGCTACGCGGTGCATGCCGGGGAGGCCAGGTGGGGGGATACTGGAGTGTGGTCTGTGTACGCAGGATTGAATATTGATAAATTGGAGAAAGCGGTGGCAGGAATAATAACTGAAGTAAAAAAAATCAAAGAAATAAAGCTGACGAATAAAGAACTAGCGGCGGCTCGTGAGAAAGTGAGGGGACCCTTGCTGTTTTCGGCAGAAAATCCGGTGCACCAGATGGACTGGTATGCCAAGCAGGTACTAGATCGGCCAGAGGAAGTACTAACTTATGATCAAGTAATTGATAGATTGATGGCTATTGATATACAGGAAGTACAAAAAGTAGCCCAAAGTATATTTGTAAAGGACAAGTTGAATTTAGCCATCGTGGGACCGGTTTCCTCTGACCGGAGCGAAAAGTTAAAAAGTTTGTTAAAATTGTGATATGGACTTTGTACAAAAGACAGTGGTACTGGTTAAGCCCGATGGGGTGAAGAGGGGGCTGGTGGGAGAGATATTGACGAGGTTTGAGAAAGTGGGGTTGAAGATAGTGGCAATGAAAATGGTGTGGGAAGACGCTGCCTTGGTGGGCGAACATTACAAAGATGACGCAGATTATCATAAAATGGTGGGGGTTAAGACTTTGGAATCTTATTCAAAATATGGGTTTGACGCCGGGGAAACTTTGGGGACGACGAACCCGCTGGAAATTGGGAAGTTGGTAAGAAAATGGAACATGGATTTTTTGTCGTCTGGCCCAGTGGTGGCAATATTGTTGGAGGGGGAGAACTCTGTTGAGATTGTGAGAAAAATGATGGGACATACTTTTCCCCAGGTGGCGGTTCCCGGTACTATAAGGGGAGACTTGGGGTTGGAGTCGGCTATGGCGTCCAACTTCAAAAAAAGGTCTACCAAAAATTTGGTCCATGCGTCGGGGACGGTGGATGAGGCGGAGTTTGAAAGGAAATTATGGTTTCGAGAGAAAGAGATTTATGATTATAAACGGGTTGGGGAAGACGAATAGAGCCTATAGAGATAAGTTTTGATTGAGGCTGGTTAATGTGCACAGATTGTGAACGAATAAGTGGGTTGGCTATTGACAAGGAAAATTTAAAGTGGTTCTATAGATGTATGAAGGCTGTGAAGATGAAGAGTATAAGTGAACAAAAAGAGATCGAAATTAAGCAACAAAAGCCTGTAGTATTTGAAGGGTTTAAAGAGTGGTTGAGGCTTATGACTCAGTTTGTGATGGTGGGCGGGGACTTGGTTTAAGAGATTAATTGCCGGCGGGAAGAGTGGCCATGGGTTGAAGAATTACAGGGGTTGCCGATGGTCGCAGTTGGTCAGTCTCGGTGTGTACAGTGTAAAAATGAGATGGATCACTTAGAGCCACAGCAACTGATATGCCAGTTAGGGGGTACGATAGACTGGCGGGATCATCGGGCGTGGGGATGGAGTCGTTGGCGACGTTTTTGAATTTTTGCCAACCTGGGTACATGACCCAAAGAGACAAGGATTCAGGATTAACGACGAGGGCGACTGCAGCTGGAATATATTGAAGAATAAAAGAGCATTTTTGCTCTGGGGTGGGGATAAGAATTAGGAAATCGGTGGGCATGACGGAAAGCATGTCGGTGGGATAGGTAGTTTTGTTGCAAGGGAATGGAGGGATTTGGGTCGGAGATAAATCGGGAGTGGATGGTGGGGAAGATTCGAGGGATGACGCGGATTGTTTGGCGAGGATGGGAAGGTTGCAGGCGAGGGCGAGAGCAGTTAGTCCGGAGAGGACTAGAGAAAGACGTTTTTTTGTCTCGGAGAGAGACATGGGCGGATTATACATCTGTGGTCAACGGGTCAATAGAGTAAAATTGGGTAGGTCGGGGTGTGGTGCATCGGTAGCACGCCAAGTTCGGGACTTGGAGGCACAGGGTTCAATTCCCTGCACCCCGACAATTGTCCCCATATCGAAAGAACTTTGAAGTCGTTGCTTCAAAAACTTTCTCTATAAGGACTTGCTTTGCTCGTCCCCATAGCTCAACGGACAGTTTTGACCTGATAAAATCAGTTCAGAGAGCAGGGTTTCCTTTGATTTCACTTGATGACCTCGTAGCTCAATGGATAGAGTAGGGGTTTCCTAAACCTCCGATGCAGGTTCGATTCCTGCCGGGGTCACCAAGTGAAATCAATAACGGAGTGCTAACCTGCGATGTAGGTTCAATTCCTACTGGGGACACTTTTACTTTAAACTCACAGCGTAGAGGTTGGGGACTGAGGAGAGGGATGGATTGAGGTTACTTAGAATAAGGACCCCGCGGCCGGAAGGGTAAGGGGCGACGAAATCGGTCTCCATTGGGCCAGCATAGACTACGGTGGGGTTTTGGGCGTCGTATTCCATAACTATGATTTGCCCCTTTTCGGCCTTTATTAGGTGGGCGGAGTCGGGGAACCACTGCCAGCCGGTACCGGTTAGGCGGAAATTGCGGTCCTCTTCAGTGTCGTAGACATAGACTTGCCCTGGAGTAAGAGACCGCTCTTGGGTTTGAGTGCTGGAGCCGGGCAGTGGTTTTTTGAGATCGTCAGGAATAACGGCCGAGTCAGTGGCGATATAGAGGAGCTTTTTTTCGCTGGGGGCCCAGGCGAGATTAGCCGCTGATGAAGTCAGGATGTCCTGGAGTTTTTGGGGCAGGGCTTCTAGTCGAGGTTTGTCTTGGGATTCTTTTTGGGTTTGCCAGGTCTTGAGAAGTACTGGGAGTTGGAGGGAAGCGTCGGTGCTTTGGAGATTTGAAGTGTCGACAAGGAAGGCGCTGGAGGTGGCTGTCGCTAGAATGTAGCGGGAATCCGGGCTCCAGGTGAGCCTGCCCACTTTTCGGATTGCAGATAGAGTCGTTAGGGATTTGGGTTCACGGTTTATGAGCCCTAGTGGCGATTCTGAGAGCTCGACTGTATAGATTTTTGAGCCTTGCGGAAGAGATTGGAGGAAGGCGACTTTCGACCCGTCCGGGGCGAGTATGGGGAAGGCCGCGCCGGAGGTGGTAATGGCTTTAAGTGAAGGGACATTGGGAAAGAGGACGGCGGCGGCGCGGGTAACTATTTCGGCTTGGAGGACGAGGGTTTTTTTCCAGGGTTGGAAGCTATCCTTTTTGATTTCGACTTCGTAAGTTCCGGGAGATAGGTTGAGGGTGGTGTTGGTGGCGGAGGTAACCTTGCCGTCTACTAGGATTTGGGCGCCGTCTGGGCTGGAAGTGGCAACTAGAAGGCCGGTGGGGGAGAGAGTTTTTTGGGAGATGTCCGGTCGGTAGCCACGGGCGAAAAGAATGACGGAGTAGGTGGCAATGGGGACAACGATGAGGCTGAGTAAGAAGAGGAGGATACGAGTTCGAACAACGCTATGCATGTGGGTAGATTATAATCTCTGCGATATGGCGTTTGTAAAGCGGATCGGTATCGATTTGGGTACGGCTAACTCGTTGGTGTGGGTGGCCGGGCGGGGAATAGTATTGAATGAGCCCACCGTTGTTGCTGTGAGAGCGGACGACGGCCAGGTGATTGAGGTAGGTAATGCGGCCAAAGAGATGCTGGGGAAGACGCCGGGCAACATTGTGGCTTCTAGGCCGATGCGGGATGGGGTGATAGCTGATTATCGAGTGACAGAGGCGATGCTTAGGTATTTTGTGCAAAAAGTATGCGGCCGGTTTTTTTTGTTTAAACCGGAAGTGATGATTTGCGTGCCGGCCGGAGTAACTCAGGTGGAGAGGCGGGCGGTATTGGATGCGACGCTGTCTGCCGGAGCTAAAAACGCGTATCTTATCGACGAGCCATTGGCTGCGGCAATAGGAGCTAAAATTCCGATAGCTGCAGCTTCAGGCAATATGATTATTGACATCGGTGGGGGGAGTGCTGAGGCAGCGGTTATTTCACTGGGGGGAGTGGTGGTGCATAAAAGCGTGCGGGTGGCGGGAAACCGGGTGGACGAGGCAATAGTCAGCTACATGCGTAAAAGACACAATTTGTTGATCGGGGAGACGACGGCAGAGGAAGTAAAGCTGCGAGTCGGGTCGGCGACGGTTCTTGATAAACCAGAGACGATGGAAGTTAAGGGTCGAGATTATGTGACCGGATTACCTCGGGCGGTTGTCGTCAATTCGACCGAGATTACCGAAGCAATTAGGGCCGTTTTGATCCAGATTATTGGAGCGGCAAAAGGAGTTTTGGAAGAAACTCCGCCGGAGTTGGCGTCGGATATTATTGATAAGGGCATCGTGATGAGCGGAGGAACGTCTACTTTACGTAATTTTGACCGGCTGATGACGGAGTTGACCGGGGTACCGTGTCATATTGCGGAGGAGCCATTGCTGTGCGTAGTCCGGGGAACAGGAGTAGCTATAGAGAATTTGGACTTGTATAAGAAAAGTGTCACGCGAAGGTGATTACTTTAGTTCTACTGTTGCTCCAGCGGCTACAAGTTTGCCTTTGGCTTCTTCGGCTGTAGCTTTGTTGACGTTTTCGACAATGACGCTGCCTGGTTTTTCGGATAGATCCTTGGCTTCTTTCAAGCCTAAATTAGGATTGATTTCCCGGAGAGCTTTAATGACGGCAATTTTCTGGGCGCCGGAGTCTTTTAAGACGACGGTGAAAGAAGATTGTTCTTCTGCTGGTTCGGTGGCCCCAGCACTAGACGGTGCGGGGCTCGCGGCCATAGCGATAGGGGCCGCGGCTGTCACACCAAACTTTTCTTCCAGGGCTTTGACGAGGTCGTTCAGCTCTAAAACTGAGAGAGCCTCGACATTTTCGATTATTTTTGTGACTTTATCGGACATTAATTTGTCACCACCTTTGATTTTGCGACTGCATCTAGAGTTCTAACTAACGAAGAAATATTCCATTTGAGGTGATAAGTGAGATTGTAGAGGGGGGACTTCAAGTTGACAGTTAACAGTTGACAGTTGACAGTTCTATCGGGAATAGAGGACAACTGGGTAATTTCGGCCGTGGTAAGCACCCGATCACCCAGGATGCCGGATTTGAATGTGGGAATGGTGTGCTTTTTGGCAAAGTCAGCTACGGCTTTGATGGCAGCGACTTCGTCGGTATTAGAGAAGATAAAACCGGATATGCCTTCGAGGTGTAAATCCTTGAGGCCGGAAGCTATTTTGAAGAGAGTATTTTTGGCGACGATATATTGGCCGCCGGCCTTTTTGATGGCCTGACGCAGGGCGGTGGCTTGGGAAACTTTGAGGCCACGGTAGTCCACGATAGCGACGGATTTGGATTTGGCCAGGAGATCTTTGAGGTGATCAATAACAGAGGCTTTGGCGGGGTTGACGCGTTTGGTCATAGTTTCCTCGGTAGGGCTTATGATGGCCTACTGTCTTAGGGTAATGGGGGAATTATATATGTTCAATGGTCAATGTTCAATGTTCAGTTTGATTGCGGGGGACATGGTGGACTTGAGGACGACTTTTCGGGTGTTGCCGGAAACGGTAGAGAGAACGGCACTTATATTTTCCGACAGGTTTTTATCGGGATAGGATAATTTGCCGATTGAAGTGTGGATGACCAGACTATTGGTCTTGTCGAGCTTGAGAGGGAGAGATGTGTCCAAGGAGAGTTTTTTTGCCGCTTCCTCGGGGTGGGGGGAGATAGTTTGGGTTTTGGGGTTGGGCATGAGACCTTTGGGTCCGAGAACTTTAGCGTATTTGACCAATTTGCCCATCTGATCGGGCGAAGCCACTAGAATATCAAAATCAATTTGCCCGGCTCCTATTTTGGCTATAACTTCGTCGGTGGCAATTGCTATCTTGCGGGCTTTGCCAAAAGAATGGGGGAGGTTGACTGATAATTTGGACTGACTCGGGTTTGTTAGTGTCAGGTGGAGTTCGACGGTGGGATCGAATTTAGTGAGGGTAACTCGGCGCAGAAGTGCCAGAGCACCCGGGAGGGAGTAGGTTTTTGATACGTCAATTTTGGATTTGGCGGATTGATATGATTTGGAGCGGCCCACAAGGCGACCGCGGGTCACACTGTAGGCTGTGGTTTTTTGGGGAGTTGAGGCGGTGGGAGAGGTACGTTTTTGGATTTCTTCATATTCACGCAAAGACTCTTGGGTAGTGTCTATAACACGCTGACCTCCGGCGAGCCCGGGAGCCTTAGTGGTTTTTCGCAACTTTTTTTGCTCGAGTTGACGCTGGTGCTTGGACTTGGCTTCGGCTTCGTTTTCGGAGCCGAGTGCTGATATGCGTTTCTTTCCCACGGGGGTATTATACACGAGACTTAGGGAGTGGGGGTAGTGGGTTTGGCGGATGGGGAGGCTTCGACGTTGATGAGGGAGACTTCGATGATTTTGTTTAGGGAGGGCCGGTAGAGGATGGCCTTTTTGGCATTGGAGTAAACCAGGATAACGTCTTGGTTTTCGGCCCGGGCAAAGAAAGGTTGGTTGGCTAGTTTTGACTTGTCGTTGACTGAGGCGATGGTGGGTTCCTCGTCTGTGGGCAGGTCGATGATTTTGCTGATATCGGACAGGATTTTTTGTTGATCGATGGCTGTGGTGTTGACGGATATCGAGCGGAGGCGTTTGAGTTCGTCTTGGGTGGAGCGATATTGTTGGTAGAAGTAATAGGCGGCACCGATAGCTCCTAGAAGGATGAAGATGCCTATGGCAAGCGGGTAGTACTTGCGGGGCAGTTGGGGAAGCTCGGGAAGAGTCATTTTACAACTTTTTACCAGTTATTAAGGCTAAATTTACAAGTTTTTACAAGTTTATCTAGATTAAATGGCGGGGGCAGAGGGGACGTCGTCGCGAGAATAAGCCGATAAGATTTCCTTGATCATATCACTAACCTGCTTGGGTTCATACTGACTTTTGACGATGTATTTGACGGCTCCTTTGAGCATAGCGTTTTCGGCGTCCTTTTCCGAGGCCAGGTTGGTGAGGATAACAACCGGGATGGCTTTGGTGTCTGGATCGCTTTTGAGTTTGTCTAATACTTGCAGACCGTTTAATTTAGGCATCATGATGTCTAGAAGAATTAGGGTGGGGCGGTTGGTACGGATTTTTTCCAGAGCTTCCTCACCGTTTGCGGCCATGTCCACATCGTATTTTTCGAAAATAAAAATTTTCTGGTACATGCGGGACATCAGGGGGTCGTCTTCGACAATGAGGATTCTGGCCATATATTTTTTCAGGTGGGGAGGAGGTGCTTGTTAATTTCCGCTAAGAGTTCTTGTTCTGAAGTGTTGGATTTAATTAAAAATCCTCCGGCTCCAAGCGAGGCCGCGGCTTTGATGGTTTCGTCGCTACTAACGTTGGTAAGCATGATGACCTCGATGTTTTTGGTTTCGGGGTCGGCTTTTAGGGCCTTAAGGACGTCTAACCCGCTCATTTTGGGCATGAGGATATCCAAAAGAATAAGGCGGGGTTTATTTTCCTTGGCCTTGGCTAGACCAGTGGGGCCGTCTTCGGCGATATCAATGTGATAGTCGTAGAGGGTGAATAGGCGCTGGTAAAAACGGCGGACGTAGGGATCGTCCTCGATAATCAAAATGCTTCGTAGCGGCTTATCCATGGCAAAGTTATATTGAGTTAATGTATACGGGATTTTACACCTGGATGCAAGAGGATGTGAGCAGGCGTGTGTGATCAACTACCCTATGAATGGGAACCAATGGCTTTTTTGAAACTCAAGAAACTCTGCGTCACTTATTTGGTCAAGCGGGTGATATTCGCTGGGCTTATATTCGCTCATTGATTTGGTAGTGTAGTGCTAAATTTGATTGAAGTCAACCCTTGTTTGGGTTACCATCTTAAATTTAGGAAATGGTTTCCAGGGCGGCTTGGGAGCAAGTCGCGTCTTGAGAGACGTCGGCTGAACCACCTACTCCAATACCTCCGATGAGTTTACCGCCATGTTTGACGGGGAGACCGCCGGCGATGGTGGTGAGTTCTCCACCAAATAGCGAATTTAGGTCGTGATATGGTTTGCCTTCGGCGGCGTAGGGGGCCATGTCTGCGGTGGACATACCGAGTGTAGCTGACGTGTAAGCCTTGGCGTAGGCAAACTTGGGACTAATGGTCAGAGCCCCGTCCATTTTAGTGAAAGCAATCAGTGTGCCGTGATCATCTACGATAGCTGTGGATACAGCTAATCCCAGTTCTAAAGCCTTTTTTTGGGAAGCGTCTAGAGCTTTTTGAGCTTTATCAAGTGTAATCATAAGTCACCTCCTTTCTGATTTGTGTTTGCTGAGTTACAATACGTATATATAGTATCATGCCGGAAGTTGTAAAGAAAATACTTTTGATCGACGACTATAAGGTGTCGAGAGATTTGTTGCAGGGCTTGTTGGCTGAACGAGGATTGATGGTGCATTCGGCAAAAGATGGGGAAGACGGGTTGAAGTTGGCTTTTGAAGATAAGTATGATTTAATCTTGATTGATTTGATTTTGCCTAGATTAAGTACATTCAGTGTGGTTGAAACTATGTTGAAGCCACCATTAGCATTGCCTGTAGATCGGATAGCTATTTTGTACACAGTGGGAAGCGAGGAAATGCTGGAGCCAGTTAGAGAATTGGGAGTGAGGAAATTTGTGTTGAAATCGACGGTTGATCAAAAAAAACTAATTGGAGAGATAATTTCTTATTTATGACGGAAAACTTGACAATTATTGGTGATATTACAAAGAAGGTAGACCGGGCTAGGGCGGTTGGGGTGATGAAGCAGGGGGGGATGGTGCAGATGGTGTGTGGATATGATAATCGTGGGGTGGCTAGTATTTTTTTTGATATTACTAATCCTAATGCAGTGGATTTGGTGGTAAAGCGAAAGTCCTTTGAGAATAAGTCTCGGCAAGCCTTGTTTGGGATTATGACCCCGGCCAGTGTTTATGGAAGTGTAGCTGATTTGCCATATACGATAAATTTAGAAGGTATAAATAGGGCCCCGTGTTTTTTATTGACACCTATAAGAGACGCGGCTAATTTTCCAGAAGCTGCGGTAAAGCGCAAAGGCAACTTACCCTATGCCTTGTGTTTTATTTCTGATGCGATAGATGGTTTTTCTGAATTGGTTAATACGGCGAGGAAATGGGGAATGGAGGTGGGCGGGACGTCACAAAACGTGACTGGGACAGGAAATATCAGACGGGGAGAAGAAGCCAGGGTCTTTTTTTATCAAACTCCTGGTCCAAAAATGTGGCTGAAAACAGGGGTACCGTTGACAGGCGATTCGTTTACAGTTTTGGAACTGGATCCAGCGAGGCCGGAGGCGAAGTTGTGGAGGCCGGGAAGTAGCGACTACGCTCTCGCTTGTTCTTTGTTGGGATTGGCGCCTATAACGAAAGGGTAAACATGACGAGAGACTTTTGGGGAGGGGAAGTACTGGAGGAGCTAGTAAGTCGGACTAAACATGGCGACCCATATGTGAGGCAAATTGCCAGGGCATTACTTGGGAATGTGGAGAAGGGATCGAATGGATGGGTCAGGCGGGTTATGAGTTTGCCGGAGATGAATACTTACAACAGTCCTTTTGAAAAGGCGTTAGTGCTGGAGAAAATAATGTTGCACTATATTTTATATGAATTCTGGGAATCGGTGATACACTTGGGAAAGGTGCAGAGAGGAGAACTTGCTAAGGTAAAATCGAGGATAAATGAATTGGACCAACCTGAATGGGATAAGGTGGCTGAACAAATAACCGATGATATTTATCTTCGTGTTGCAGGTAGACCTATCCAGACCCATAGACTGAAGAGATATGAGTCGTTGATAGAAAAAATTGTAGTTCCTCTTCTGGGCAAAAATGGTTCTGAAATAGTAGTTGCAGATGCGGGGAGTTCGTCTGGGGCTGGATCTCAGGTAGCGAGAATGCAGGGACTTCCACTTAAAAAATGGGTGGCAGTAGACATGTGTGATCCAAAGGAAAACTTATCATGGGTTTTAACTTGCTCCATTCGGTTGGGAGAGATCTTAGATGGTCGATTTAGGAAGATAATAAAAAACATGTTTAATTGGCCGGTGGAGTTTCAATTTGTCAAAGGGGATATAGAGAATTTGCCTCGAAAATTATTGACAGGATTTGCCGACGTTTATCTGGCAGTTTTTTCCTATTATCAACTTAAAAATCCCAAAAGAGCTTTTGGGCAGGCATTAAAGGTGGTGAAAACTGGAGGAATAATTTTGTTGACAGATTATTTCCTACCAGGAAAGCTTACGCCTGAGTCAGTCATTACCCCTGGACGGGGCGGGTTACTTACGACTGGTGTTTGGCGCAGTAATGGGGCAGGAAGAGCTGAATTGATAACGAGTTATCTTTGGGCGGATACGGATCTGAGTAAGTTTATATGACGGAAACATTGAGTTTGAATTATCGAGAAGCTATCCAGACTCCTGGGAGTATTCCCCGTTTGGATACAGATCTATTGTGTCCGGGAATGGATCCCCCGGGAGAGATAGTGGCTGATAGGTTGGAAAAGTTAATCGCGAGATTAGAAGACATGCCGGAGACTTATGTGGAGTTGCCTAACCCAATGTCTTCACCTAGTCAGGTCATAAAGACTAAGCGCTGGGTGGAGGTGGCTAAAAAGAAGGGAGTGGGAGATCGAGTGGCGATTCACACCCGCTTGTTAAGAGAAGATGTGCAATTGGCTTTGGATTGTGGGGCGGTGAGGATTTACTTTTACGGGAGTTTATTATTCAGAAATGGGGGTCAAAAGACAGTCGGAGAATTATTGGGGAAGACAGAAGAAGTTGCTCAATTGGCGGTGGGCCGAGCGAAGTTTTTGCGAGCGAGCTTGGAGCACGCGACACAAACGCCGGAGGATAAGGTGGCTCAGTTCGTGTCAGGGATACAAAACATAAACCGGAAATTGAATGATCCAATTATCAAAGGTTTGGGATTGCCGGATACTAATGGTGTAGCTATGCCTGTGGATTACGAGAGGCTTATGGGCTTGTTGGCCAAGATATGTCCAGGGAGAGAGTTTACCTTATTTGCCCATTTACATGATGACTCTGGCCGGGCGGTGGAAAATTGGCATTGTTTGCTGTATGAATGCCGGAGATATGGATTTAACTTGTGTATGGAGGCCGTACCTGAGATGTATCCTGGGGAAAGGTTGGGGATTAGGCCGACCTTTGAGGAGACGGGGAAGCAATTGCCTCCGGAGGTCTGGGGAGTAATTGGTGGTGCGTCATGGAAAATTTCATCTCCGGCCGATTTGGAAGGTGCGGCTGGCATACATGTGGCTGGAGTGCATACTAAAACCATGGGAGTTTATTCCAGACCAGGTCGGAATAACTTACCTAGCCCGGGGTTGTATTCGATTATGGGGGCGATGAACATTGAAAAGGTTCAGAAATTGTTGGATGGGAGAGTGAGTGACCGGGGGGTTTTGAAATCGGCCGCTCTGGTGGCGCGTGAGATTGCGGTTCAAGAGAGTAATCAGAAACAGGGGGCGACATTGAGATTGGCTCAGATAGCTTTGACAGATCCTGAACGAGTGGTTAAAGCGGCTAGTCAACTGGGTGCAATAGACGAATGGACGGAATACGTGTTGCCGGTTGTGATTGGAAATCTGATGAATGAAGTTTTACAATGGGAGAGTGTTAAATAATACTCCTAGGTCGAGAGAGACGTTGGCGGCGCTGTGGAAGATACAAAAATTGATACTTGATACATTGGACTTTACGCAGGTGGTCCAGAAGATAGTGGATAGCATCGCCATCGAGTTGGATTATTTAAAACTAGGGTACCGGGCGGTGGTTTTGGTGCTAGCTGATGAGAAGGCTGGGGTTTTGAAGCGGGTGTCGATGTCTCAAACTTCGGCTGCTGAGGCTATTATGGGAGCAGGGAAGATGACATTTGACGAGATAGAGGTGCCGCTTGGGGCGACCGAAAACTTTTGTGTTAAGACATATATTGACCATCAGATTAGGATTACTCGCGATTGGAAGGATATTTTGACTCCGCCAATGGTTGAGGAGGAAGCGAGAAGGCTCCAACAGGTGTCGGCCGTGAAGAATAGTTTGGTATATCCGATTATGGAGAGAGAGAAGTGTATTGGAGTGATGATCTTTAGTTTGGAGAAGGAAGCGTCTGAAATGAGTGATGAGGAAAAAGATTTGATACAGAGTTTTACAGATATAGTGAGCTTGGCGGTTCATGATGCCAAGATTTATGCGGAACTAGACGCGGCCAATGACAAGTTGAAAGAGTTGGATAAGCTTAAGGATGAGTTTATTTCGATAGCCTCCCATGAGCTGCGGGCTCCGGCGGGAGTGGTCAAGAATTATTTGTGGACGGTGATTAATGGCAAAAAGAAATTGCCGGAGCAGGTGATATCGGATTTGCAGAAGGCGTACGGTGCCGGAGATAGGCTGGCGGGATTGGTTGATGACCTGCTCGATGTTTCTCGGATTGAAGCTGGCAGGCTGGAGATGCATGAGGAGGAGTTTGATTTGGGGCAGTTGATTATTGAGACTGCGGAGGAATATCAAAATCGGGCTGGAGTCAAGAAAGTGAAGTTAGATGCCGGAGAAGTGAAAGATGGAGTGGTTAAGGTTAAAACGGATAGAAATAAAATCCACCAGGTGACGGGGAACTTGATTGATAACGCGATTAAGTTTACGCCGGAGGGGGGAACAGTAACAGTAAAAGTAAATAGTAATAGGGGAAATGCAAGGGTGGTGGTGACCGACACTGGGGTGGGGATAGCAAAGGAGGACCAAAGCCGTTTGTTTACTAAGTTCGGCCGGATTGATACCAGTGGTACTGAAGTGGGACGGACGACCGGCACCGGGTTGGGGTTGTATATTTGTAAAAGAATCGTAGAATTATCTAAAGGGAAAATTTGGGTTGAATCCCAACCCAAAAAAGGCACGAAGATGCTATTTGAATTGCCAAGCTTATGATTGCCTCGAGAATGACACCCAAAAAAATACTTTTGGTTGACGATGATCGGGACTTGGTGGATTTATGGAAGAGGTTTTTGGTGGAGGCAGGGTATGAGGTGGATATAGCGTATGACGGACGGGAAGGATTGGGGCTGGCTTTGAAAGGTGGATATGCATTGGTGGTATTGGATGCGATGATGCCCAGAATGGATGGGTTGGGTGTCTTGGAGCAGATGAACAGTGCCGATCCTCGGCCCAATAACGGGCCGGTGGTGATGATATCCAATTTGGACCGGGACTCGCTATCGGCAAAAGCGGTGAAATTGGGGGCTTTGGGATGTATTACCAAGTCTAATACCAACCCGGCGGCATTTGTTTCCGAAGTTAAGAAGTTTTTGACGCAGGTAGGATAAAGCAGTAGAAATTAGTGGTATACTAGGTGTGTGACGAAACAAAAGCACAAAGTACTTAATTATAGTACTGTATTTGAGGAGGATCCAAATGGAGGATATTCTGTTTGGGTTCCCGATCTGCCTGGATGTGCTTCTCAAGGAGAGTCGTTAGACGAAGCCAAAAAGAACATAATAGAAGCTATCGGACTTTACTTGGAAGAAGCGCCCACTGAATACTTTAGTCCCAAATATTCTTCTCTCAATCAATTCATCATTCCGATTCAAGTTTCCGTCTAGCGATGGGAAAAATCTCAAACGTCTCTGCTAAAGAAGCCATTAAAGCCTTCAGGAAAATCGACTTTGAAGTTGTTTCCCAAGTTGGAAGCCATATAAAAATGCGTCGAACCATTAACAATTCGACCCAAACCATAATAATTCCTAATCACAAACAACTTAAAACCGGAACCTTAGTCAAAGGGATTCTTAGACCCATTAATCTTACTCAAGAAGATTTTCTCAAGCTCTTAAGTTAAGTTTTTGACGCAGGTAGGATAAAGCAGAAAATTGAGCCGGTGGGAGAGGATTTTTCCAGCCAGATTTTTCCGCCCAGGTTTTCTATTATCAGTTTGGAAATATAAAGGCCCAAGCCCGTGCCTTTGGTGGTATCCCGGGTATATAGGCTTTCGCCGGCTTGTTGGAACTTGTGGAAAAGAAGATTTTGCTGGGGGAGGGGAATGCCCCGGCCGGTGTCTGCTATGTAAGTACTGATAAAGCCGTCCTTGTGGTCTAGGCTGACAGTGACGGTGCCGGAATTGGTAAATTTAAGGCCGTTGCTGATGAGATTTATGAGGACTTCTTTGACCCGGTCGGAATCGGCATAAACCATCAGGGGGGGAGTTTCTGGGTCACGGAGCGCCAAAGTCAGGTGTTTCTCGGCGGCGGTAGTGGAAAGCTCCTTAATGACGTTTTTGGTAAGTTCGGTCAGATCTAGGTTGGTTTTTTTGAATTCGATGCGGCCCTGTTCCAGGCGGGAAAGATTTAGAAAGTCATTGACGATGTCGATCAGTCTTATCGAGGAATCGTGGATATCGGTAACCATCTCGGTAAACTCGGGGTTGGTAATTTGGTTGGCGTAAAATTGTTTAATAAGCGAGGTGTTGCCGCGGATGGCAGTTAAGGGGGTTCTAAGTTCGTGCGAGGCGATGGAGAAAAATTCATCCCGGGACCTTTCCAGGATTCTGGCTTCGGTGGTGTCCTCCAAAAGAATGACGGTACCGATATATTCTTGGCGGGGAGTGGTGGAAATAATGGGGGAGAGGAGAAGGCGGAAGGTGCGATTGTTGTAGCCCACATCTTTGACTTCGACAGGGGCTTTTTGGGCTTGGCATTTGAGGTGAAGCTCGTGGAGGGGGCAGGCGGGGCCCAAAAGTTTTTCTATCTCTTTTAGATTAGTAGTATGGGAGATGGCCAAAAGGCGGGTGGCGGCGGGGTTCATAATCAAAATATTTTCCGTAGGATCGGTAAGAATGAAGCCCAGGGAGAGGCTATTTAGGGAGGAGGTGAGACGGGCCTTTTCGTATTGGAGCTGAACCCAACCTTGGCTGATTTTGGCTTGAGCGGCAAGTAGGCTTAGGTTTTTTTCATTCAGCTCTCGGGTACGGGCAACGACCTGGGCTTCGATGATGGCTTTTTCTTCTTTTTCGTGAGTGACGTCACGGAAGACTTTGATGGCGCCTACAGCTTTTCCGTTTTCGATTAAGGGAGTAGTGATGGCGGCAACGGGGAATTTTTTGCCGGATGGGGTGAGGTAGTAATGGCCTTCTTCCGGAGGAGTAAAAACGGACTTACTGAGGGCAAGAGTTTGGGAGAAGGAACGGTCGGAAACGGAGATAACCGAGCCATCTTCCCTCGCTGCAGTGACGACTTCGGACCAGGGCTTGTCTATGACCTGGGCGGATTTGACGCCCAAAAGTTTTTCGGCGGCCTCGTTTATTACGGTAATTTTGCGATTGGAGTCGATGACTAAAAGACCCTCACCCATGGAGGAAACAATGGCTTTGGCCTGGTCCCTTTGGGTTTGTAAACTGCGGGTGAGCTGGATCTCTGTTGTGACATCACGGAAAGTGACCACGGCGGCGTAAATACGGCCGGCTTGGGTGAGGGGGGCGGTGGAGATAGAGACAGGGATGGATTTACCGGTTATTGATTGGATAACGTAGCCCTCGTGAGGCTCAATATGGGTGGGTTGACCCGTCGTAAAAGTGCGGGCTACTGGACGCTCCTGGGCGGGTATTGATTTGTCATTTTGAAAAATTTTGATAATATCTTTGGCGTCATGTCCGATGGCCTGATCGGGGGAGAGGCCCAAAATTTCTCCGGCCTTGGGGTTCATGAGGGTAATGCGGTAGTCGTCTCGGTTGATGACAAATAACCCGTCGCCCATAGAGGAGACGATGGAGATGGTTTGGCTTTGGGATTTGTCCAACCGCTCTAAAAGATGGTTGATTTCCGAGGCTAAACGGGAAAGTTCGTCGCTGCCTCCGGCGGGGATCCGGGCTGATAAATCTTGAACAGAAGTAATGTTGGAGGTGGCGGAGGTCAGGTGAGTTAGGCGGCGGAGGACAAATATGTCCAGGATGACTGCGGTAGCTAGGGTGACACTTGCACCCAAAATAAAGATGGCGAGCGTGAAGTAGCGCAGGCTAGATCGGCTCTGGGCGAAGATGTCGCGGGGCAGGGAGACTTGGAGAAGGAGAATTGGCTTGTCGGCGTGGTCGGTGAGGGAGAGCTGGCCGGTAACTTTTTTGGTGTCTTGTAATAGGATTTGGGGGGTAGAAATGACTGCGGAGGGAGGATGGGGAAGGAAAGTGAGGTCGAGGTGAGTGACTTGGGCCAGACGGGAGGTGAGAGTGGTATCTAGGTAGCGGGCGAAGATGAGGGTACCGCGGGCCGGGCCGGAGCCGTCTGAGGTGAGGATGGGGCGGGAAGTGAACAACAACGGTCCTTCGGGAATGGAGATGAGGCCGGTGAGACTAGTGCCGGGGGGGATGGAAAACAGCTCGGGGTGGTTTCCTAGATAGCTTACCAGGGAGGTGGGGACGGTGGTGGGCAGAGAGGAGTCCAGATCAGCGGCCACGGAGGTTACCAGTTGGCGACCGGAGTTGTAAAAGAGCATGAAATGGAGGTCGAGACTTTGGGGGGTGAGAGGCGGCAGGTTGGATTTGATATAGGCTGGATTTTGATCTTCAATGAATTGGTAAGTGTCGTCCCAGTTGGCCCAATCCGATGACTTGACGTCAATATTGGACAGAACTTGGAGGAGGGCATCGCGGACACGAAGCGTGTTATCGATCACGCGGCCGTTTTCTATTCTTTGGAAATTATCCGACAGATATTGGACAATAGTGAAGTTGAAAAGAGTGAAGAGGGCGGCGAAGGTGAGACCAATGCCTAAGAGGACTTTGATGCGGATGGACATGGGTTAGTGCATCTGGCTGGAGATAAACTTTGAAATAAGGTGGGTGGGAATGAGAGAGGAAACGAGCAGGATAGCGACTAGGAAATACGAGACTTGGAGGGAGCGGTTGGCAGTTTCTAGAATAGAGGTATTGGGGACGGAGGCGGCGAGGTGGGCTATGGGGTTGTTGTCGATATCGGGGAGCTCTTCGATGTGGGTAAGGTAGCCGAGGCCACTAAAGTCGAGCTCGCCGGACCAGGGAATGGAAGTTGTGGGGAGGCGGACCGAGGTGGTGGGTTGGCCCGTGGTGTCGGTAATAGTGGAAGTGATAATCTGGCGATTGGTAAACAGAGAGAGGGAGAGGCCGGTTGCTGAGGCGATGGATTTGAGAAAGGCGTAGTCGAGGGGTAGGCGTAAGACAATATAACCAGAGACGGATGCGGAAGATGTAATCGGGGCAGCGGCTTGGAGAAAAAGCAGCTGGGACCCTCCTGTAGGAACAACGATGGGAGAGACGACTGATTGGCCGGATTTGAGGCGGGCGCGGAAGAGATCGGCGAGGATGGGAGTCCCTTGGGAATCGGGATTTTCTGCCTGGGCGATGATGGTGAACCCAGTGTCAGCGACGGTAGCCGAGGCGAGTGAATGGCTGGTGGCTTGCGACTTGAGGAGGGAGAGAAGAAGGGGGCGGTTGCGGTTGAAGGTCGCTGCTATGAGTTCTGTTGTTGAAGCTGCTAGTTTAGCGACAGCTTCTAATTCGGCCGATTGGCGGTCGATAGCGTAACGCAGAAGTTTGGTGTCGGCGTTGAGTTGAGAGAAACGTTCCTGTTGAATATTTCTAATTAATAGGCCAGTGAAACTGATGGTAACTACTAGAAAGATAACCAGGCTGGTGGTGGTGAGGATGAAAAAGATTTGGGCGTGAAATTGCTTGTGCAAGTAATAGGCGACCCATTTGATTAATAGGATACAGGCGACAAGAAGGAGGATTTCCTGAATGTACCAGGGGGCGGAGAAGGGCGATGACAAGGTGAAGAGGGCGGGATTAGTTGAGGCGGCGAGGAACCGGCGGAGTGAGTCGGCTAGATCGACGGCCAAAAATAATAAACAGGCCCAGAAGAGAGGGTAGAGGTGGCGTTCCATGCTGAATTTGGCCCGGCGGAGGATGAACCATGAGGCTGCCAGCCAGAGGAAGGGAGTAATGAGAGTGAGGGCAGGAGGCATAATAAAGTATTTAGGAACTAGGCGGTCGGGAAATCTTTGGCTGGGACCAGAACCCGGCAATTAAAAGGATCAGGCCCGTGACTTTGGTAAACAAAATTACCCAGGCGATGATGGATGGGGAGATGAGGTGAGTGCCTAAATTTGTCTGGGGAATGAGGGCTTGGGCGAGAAAAGATAAGCCCAAGACGGCAAAGCCCAAATAGGTAGCGATAGTCCAAAAATGGTGACCGGTGTCACTGTCCCAATATAACCAGGCGCAGAGGAAAAAAGTAATCCCGGCAAATAAGCCAAGGCTGAAGTGAGCGTTTTGGAGGAAAAATTGAGTCCACATAGGTCTTAGTAGTAGGATAGCAGATTTGAGAGGGCGGGTGCTGAAAGATAACTGGAGTGGGTGTGAATAATAACAGCTTGGTTGTTGAGGAAGTAATGGGTGGGAGAGGCAAAATAACCCAAAGAGTCGGCGAGGATGTTGTCGGGGTCGGCCAAAACCGGGAAGGGCAGGCTGGCGCGGGACTTTAGGATTTCGGCGGATTCGATAGTGGCTTGGGGGAGGATGATGACCTGATGTAAGTCGGGGTGGGAGGCGTTAAGGTCTTTGAG
>C687J35164_10000108_pt1 | contig 28546 bp, 28 predicted proteins | sample RifCSP13_3_FD_35164 | JGI IMG/M metagenome (IMG submission 35164)
CCTCGCCCCGCCCCGTTGGAGGAGGAGCCGCGTGGGCTGGACGGACGTCGAGTGCTGGTACAGGAGCCCCTTCCCGTCCGGNTGCCATCGGGGGTGGCTCGCGAGCCCCTTCGCGGGGGACACGANCCTGAGGCCCCGGCCCCTCGGGTCCGCCGTCTTGAGGACGACGTTCCCGTCCCGGTGCTCGAGGAAGGCGATCCGGGACCCGTCGGGGGACCACACGGGCATCGCCTTGTCCCGCGGCCCCTCGACGATCCAGCGCACGCGACGCGTCGCGATCTCCAGGACGCCGACGTCCCCGTGATCGTGAACGTTCGAGCTGAAGACGAGCTCGCGACCGTCGGGGGACCAGGGATGCGCATGGCCCCATCCCCCGCCGAACTCGTCCACAAGCTCCGCCTCCGCGTCGGGGGAGCTCACGAGGGTCTCCACGTGACCGTCGAGGTCCACGACGTGGATCCCGTCGAGGTTCCCCGTCCCCGTCTGGAACGCGATCGCGCGTCCGTCGGGGCGCCACGCAATCTCCACGACGATGTCCTCCGAGAACGTGAGCTGGCGGGGCTCGCCGNNGCTCGCCGCCNTCCGCGNCGACGANGAAGACGTTCTCCTTGTCCTCCCAGCGGTTCGAGATGAACGCGATCCTCCGTCCATCGGGGGACCACCGCGGCGACGCGTCGTCCTTCGGGTGGTCGGTGATCCTCCGTACGGCCCCGCCCTTCGTGGGCACGACGTACACGTCCGCGTTCTCGTCCCCCTCGAAGTCCGCCTGCATCGCGATCCTCGTGCCGTCCGGCGAGAATTCCGGGTTGAGCATCGCCTCGGAGGACTTCGCGAGGGCGCGCTCGCGCCCCGTCTTGAGGTCCTTCACGTACACGGCATACTGCTCGCCCTTGTTCGCGGCGTACGCGAGGAGCCGCCCGTCCCGGGACACGTCGAAGTTCTCGAGCTCCCAGATCTTCCGTCGATAGCGCGCGGGGCTGAACGTCACCTTCCGAGGCATGGACCGCACCGGCGCGCGCGGGAACGCGAGGAGGGATAAAGCCATGTCCCCCGCGTTCGTACCGGCTCCCATGGCCCTCAATGTCGCGACCCTCCCCATCACCGTGGGCGTCGGCGGCTTCCTCGCCCGCGGGTCGGACCTCCTCGTCGTCCGGAAGACGTACGGCCCTTGGTCGGGCCTGTGGACAATCCCCTCGGGGTACGTCGAGCCCCGCGAGCCGGTCACGCGGACGATCGAGCGGGAGGTCGAGGAGGAGGCCGGGGTCGTGGGCCGCGCGGAGGCCCTCGTCGGGGTGAGGAACCTCGTGACCCCGAAGGTCAACGACACATTCCTCGTCTTCACGATGGCGTACGTCTCCGGCGAGCCGCGCCCCGACGGGGTCGAAGTCACGGAGGCCGCGTTCGTCCCCCTCGAGGACCTCGCGAGCTCGGACGAGTCGGCCCCGTTCACGAAGGCGATGATCGCCCGCCTCCCGGGGTCCCGGGGCTTCCGGCTCGACGGATACCGGCCGCCGAAGGACCGGCTCGACCACGACGCGTACCTCCTGTTCGTCGAGGGCGCGAAAGACCTTTAGGACCGCGCCCCTTCCCGCGTCCGTGGCGGACACCCTCGTCGCCCAGCCCCTCGGGACGAAGTTCGTCCTCCCGGGGGACGCCCTCCCGCGGCTCCGGGAGATCCTCCGTTCCGGGGGGCTCGTCGTCCATCCGACGGACACCGTGTACGGCCTCGCGGCGGACCCCTTCAACCTGGCCGCCGTGGAGCGCCTGTACGCGGCGAAGGCCCGTCCGCGGGACCGCCGTGGAGCGCCTGTACGCGGCGAAGGCCCGTCCGCGGGACCTCCCCGTGTCCGTCGCCGTCGCGGAGGTGCCCGACATCTTCCGATTCGGCGCCCGCACGCCCCTCGCGGAGGCCTTCTGCGAGAAGAACCTGCCCGGGCCCTACACGGTCGTCCTGCAGGCGACCCCCGAGGCCCCGCGGGCCGTCGTCTCGAAGGAGGGCCGGATCGCCCTCCGGGTGCCGGATCACCCGATCCCCCGCCTCCTCGCGAAGGCGTTCGGCCCCGTCACGTCGACGAGCGCGAACGTCCACGGCCGGCCGGCCCCCGTGACGTGCGAGGAGGCCCGCGCCCAGCTCGGGGACTCCGTGGACCTGTACATCGACGGGGGTCCCTCGGACCTCGGTCAGGAGTCGACGGTCGTGGACCTCACGGGCCCTCGAGCGAGCATCCTGCGGGCCGGTGCCTTGCCCCGAGGGCGCTGACGATGGAACCGGACGTCCTCGAGAAGCTCCGCACGGCGGGGCGCGTCTCCCGGGAGGCCAAGGAGGTCGGCGTCGCCGCCGTGAAGGAGGGCGCCCTCCTCCTCGACGTCGCGGAGGAGATCGAGGCCCACATGCGGCGCCGCGGGACGAAACCCGCGTTCCCCACGTGCATCTCGATCGACGACGTCGCGGCCCACTACTCGCCGACCCACGACGACGCCCTGCGGTTCCGCCGCGGGGACGTCGTGAAGCTCGACCTCGGCGCCCATCTCGACGGGTGGGTCGCGGACACGGCCGTCACGATCGAGGTCGGCACGCGGAACTGGACGGAGCTCATCCGGGCGTCGGACCTCGCCCTCGCGACGGCGATCGAGGGGGTCCGGCCCGGCGTCCCGACGCGGACCCTCGGCGCCGGGATCCAGCGGGCGATCGAGGCCCACGGCTTCAAGCCGATCCGGAACCTGACGGGTCACACAATCGAGCGGTACGTCCTCCACGCGGGGAAGAGCGTCCCGAACATCCCCCACGGGCACGACGTGCTCGCGGCGGACGAGGTCGTCGCGATCGAGCCCTTCTCCTCCTCGGGCGCGGGCCAGGTCGACGGCCGGCGCACGGGGAACATCTACCGGGTCCTCCGGACGAGGTCCCTCAAGGTCCCCGAGCTCAACGCGTTCCTGAGCGACCTCGTCGTGGACTTCCGGACCCTGCCTTTCGCGGAGCGCTGGGCCTACGCCCTCGACCCGAAGGCCCCCGCCCTTCTGAACCAGCTCCTCCGCGTCGGGGCGGTCATGACGTACCCGGCCCTCCTCGACACGGGGAAGGGGATCGTCGCCCAGACGGAGCACACGATGATCGTCCGCGCAGGCGGCGCGGAGGTCACCACGGCGTAAGGCTCCTATTTCCGGCGCGGGCCCGGTACACAACGTTTAATATCGACAGGCCCGTTCGCTCGAACCCCCGGAGCGAGATCCCCTGACTGACGTCAAGCGGCTCGTCCTGGACGTCCTCAAGCCGCACAAGCCTTCTCTCATCGAGATGTCGAAACGCCTGAGCGCCCTCAAGGGGGTCGACGGCGTGAGCTGCATCCTCGACGAGGTCGACCAGGACACGGAGAGCGTGAAGGTCACGATCGAGGGCGGCTCCGTGAACTACGAGAGCGTGGAGGACACCCTCCGCGAGCTCGGGGCCGTGATCCACTCCGTCGACGTCGTCGCCTCGGGGAAGCGCCTCGTCGAGGACGTGCGGACCGCGCAGGACCACCGCTGACGTCAGCGGGACGCCCGGAGCCGCTCCCCGACCTTCTTCACGACGGACGTCTTGTAGTAGTCCGCGCGGACGAGGACCCGGCCCTCCCTCTTCCACGGGCTCGAGGGGAACGCCTTGCCCTCCTCGATCGTGGGCTGGAGCCCGAGGGCCTTCGCGGCCGCGGCGATCTGCTCGACCGTGGGCGAGTCCACGGAGGCCTTCTTGGGGACCCGGCGGCCTTCCGCGCGGCTCCGGGCCGCGTCGAAGTACGCGGGGTAGAGGACGATGGGCCGGTCGCCCTTCGGCATCGGGTCGGCCAAGGGGGGACCCGGGATAAGGGTTTGCCGGGCCTGCGGCGATATCTTAATTCGCGGGAGCCCATTCTCCGCGCACCTTCCCGGAGAGGGGCCCATGGCGGATGCAGACCTCGTGGATCTCGCGGTGGACGTCGCGCGCTCGAAGGGGGCCACATACGCGGAGGCGCGGTACGAGCGGCAGGCCCAGGAGAGTTTCATCCTGAAGAACGGCGTCCTCGACGCCCTCTACTCGGGGGACGACCAGGGGATCGGGGTCCGGGTCCTCGTGGACGGGGCCCTCGGATTCGCCGCGACGAACCTCCTCACGAAGGCCGACGTCCGGGCGACCGTCGACGCGGCCGTGAAGGGCGCCAAGACCTCGCGCCGGAAGACCCCAATTGCCTTCGCCCAGGAGGACTCCTTCGTCACGAACTGGTCCGTCCCCGAGGTGAAGCGCCTCGCGGACGTCCCCGTGGAGGCGAAGGTCGCGGAGATCCAGGCGGTGGACCGGGAGGTCATGGGCCTCGGGATCAAGGTCCCCGCGCGGTACTTCCAGCTCGCCTCGAACCGGATCGAGAAGTACTTCGCGAACTCGGAGGGTTCCCGGATTCGCTCGTACAGTCCGCGCCTGCGATTCTTCTACTTCCTCACCGTCGGCCATGACGGGGACGTCGAGCAGACGTACCGGAACTACGGGTGGTCCGGCGGCTGGGAGGGGATCCGTGCGTGGGACCTCAGGAACCGCGTCCTGGAGGAGGCCCGCTCCATGAAGCGTTCCCTCAAGGAGGGGAGGAAGTCCCCCGAGGGGAAGATGGACCTCATCGTGGGCCCCCAGGTGAGCGGGATCGCGGCCCACGAGTCGTGCGGCCACCCAACAGAGGCGGACCGCGTCCTCGGGCGGGAGGCGAGCCAGGCCGGGAAGTCCTTCCTCACCCCGGAGAGCCTCGGCACCCGGGTCGGGTCGGACCTCGTGAACGTCGTGGACGATCCGACCGTCGAGCACGCGATCGCCTTCTACCTCTACGACGACGAGGGGGTCAAGGCCCGCCGGCGGTACCTGTACAAGAACGGGCGGGTCAACGAGTTCCTCCAGAACCGGGAGACGGCCGCGGTCCTCGGGACCCGGAGCAACGGCGCAGCCCGCGCGGTGAACTACAACGTCGAGGCAATCGTCCGGATGGCGAACACGTTCGTCGAGCCGCAGGACCACCGCCTCGAGGAGCTCCTGGAGGGCGTGAAGTTCGGGGTCTACATGAAGTCCTTCATGGAGTGGAACATCGACGACAAGCGCTTCAACGCGAAGTACGCGGGGCGGGAGGCGTACCTCGTGGAGGACGGACAGATCAAGCACCCCGTCCGGAAGACGGTCATCGAGCTGACGACCCCCGCGTTCTGGTCCGCCGTCGACGCGGTCGGGAAGGACCTCGAGTTCGAGGCCGGGTTCTGCGGGAAGTCGGACCCCGGGCAGGCCCTCGACGCGAGCCTCGGCGGGCCATCCATGCGCCTGCGCAACGTGTACCTGAGGTGATCCCATGGAGGACCTCGCATCCCGGATCGTCAAGAAGGCGCTCGCCCTCGGCTGCCAGGACGCCGTGGCCGACGTCGTCACGAACCGATCGTATCAGATCCGCTTCGCCCGGAACGAGCCCGTGATCAGCAACCGCTGGCGGGAGACGACGGCCTCCGCGTTCCTCGTCCATAGCCGCCGGGTCCTCGCGAGCGACATCAAGGACCTCACGCGGACGGACGAGGCCGTCGAGCGGCTCGTCAAGATCGCGAAGGCGTCCCAGGAGAACCCCGAGTACGCGGGGATCGCCCGGGGCCCCTTCTCCTACGCGCGCATGGCCCCGGACAAGAAGGTCCTCGCCCTCGAGGACGGGAGCGACCACGTGGACGCCGCGATCCACGGCGCCCTCGAGATGGGCGCGACGGAGTGCGCGGGGTCCTTCTGGAAGTACGAGGAGGAGCACGCGCTCGTCACGTCGAACGGGGTCCGCGGTCGGGACCATCGGGCTTCCCTGTACCTGTCCATCCGCGCCCTCGCGTCCCCCGAGGCGAGCGGGCATGGGATCGCCGCGGGGACGAGGCTCTCCCAGTTCGATCCCGCCCGGGCGGGTCGGAAGGCGGGGCGGGTCGCCAGTCTCGCGAAGTCCCCGAAGCTCGGGACGCCCGGGAAGTACGCGGTCGTCCTCGACCCCCTCATCTTCGGCGCCCTGACGGACCAGGTCGCGAACGGGCTGGGGGCGTGGACGGTCCAGGCGGGCCTCTCGCCGTTCGGGAAGAAGATCGGGAAGCGGGTGGCGTCGGCCGCCGTCACGATCGTCGACGACGGCTCCTCGGACTCCATCGCGCGGAAACGGTTTGACGCGGAAGGGGTCCCGACCCGGCGGAACGTCCTGATCCAGAAAGGCGTCCTCCGGACGTACCTCCACAACACGACGACGGCGAAGCGCTTCAAGGCCCGGACGACGGGGAACGCGGGCCTCGTGAGCCCCCAACCCCACGCGGTCTTCCTCAAGCCCGGGGACTGGAGCAAGGACGAGATCTTCGAGGAGGTCACGGACGGTCTCTGGCTCACGAACACGTGGTACACCCGCTACCAGGCCTACGTCACGGGGGACCTGAGCACGATCCCGCGGGACGGGATCTTCCGGATCCGGAAGGGCGAGGTCGTCGAGAGCTGGAAGGGGATCCGGGTCACGGACAACCTGATCCGCCTGATGAAGAACGTCGTCGCCCTGAGCGACGCCCCGGAGCAGATGATGTGGTGGGGCGAGGTGAGCGTCCCGAACTTCGTGCCCTACGCCCTCGTGAAGGACGTGAACATCACGACGTCCGCGGAGTGACGGCGGTCCTCCGCCCCCCGCGCCCGTCAGGCGGCCGTCTTCGGCAGCTCGAGGAGGACCGCGTTGACCACGCCGTCCTGGCCCGGCCGGGAGGTGACCTTCGCGAGGCCCAGCTCCGTCTGGACGACGGCCCCTCGGGTGATGATGTTCCGCGTGACGAAGTGGGGGTTCGACGTGTTCTCCTTGACCGTCACGATCTTGACCTTCTTCGTGACGGAGGTCCTCGGGTCGAGGACGTTCGCGAACTCCGCCTTGAGGACACGGACCTTCTGGTTCGCGCCCTTCGTGCGGTAGAGCTTGCTCCGCTGGGGCCCGACGAAGGCGAACTGCTGCTCCCGCCCGATCTCGTGCTTCCGCTTCTTGCGGAAGGGCCGGTAGCGCCCGCCCGTGGACTTCCTCTTCGCGCGTCCCTGCCAGAGGGCCATGGCGAGCCCGTCCCAACCCGGCGGCCCTATAAGACGCTTGCGGGCCGTGGGCTCACGGGACGAGAGGCGGCACGACGGTCCCGTACACGAGGAGGACCCCGAGGAAGAAGCCCGCGATGGCCCCGCCGTTCAGGAGGGGCAGGCCCGCCTGGGGGTTCCCCTTCAGGACGAACCGCATGAGGACCGTGAACCCGACGAGGGTGCCCGCGATCGCCGCCAGGGCCACGATCGCGCTCGGAGGCACGGCGCCGACGCGCAGCCCGACGTCGTCCGTGAGGAACGCCCGCGCGGACACGGCCATGATCCCGGGGATGATGAGGTCCCCGAGCCCGATGAACATGGCCTCCCGCTCTTCGCCCTCCGCGATCTGCGCCTTGAGGCTCTTCTGCTCCGAGAACTTGTAGCCCCGGTGCTTCGGGACGACGAGGAGCACAGGCAACTTCTGGGACGTGAGCTCGTCCGCGAGGGTGACCATATGCTTCGTCCGGTACACGGCCCACGCGTCGTACGCGGCGAGGGCGACGAGGAGGATTAGGGCGGGGAGAATCGAGAACGAGATCCCCATGATCGCCGTGACCCCGGCCGCCGTCGCGAAGCCGATCGTGTCGACCACGTACCACTCGGGGACCTTCACGAGGAGCCCGATGAGGAGCCCTGCGAGGATGAACGCGAGGAGGGTCGCGAGGTTTCCTCCGAACTCGCTGTTGAACAGGCCGTCGTTGATCCACACGAGGAGGAAGAACAGGGGCAGGAGGAGGATGAACGCGAGGGTCAAGAAGATCGACGCGAGGATGANCCCCCTCGCCACGTTCCTNCGCCGCAGCTTCACGAAGGCGAGGATNATCGCCGTGAAGACGAGGATGAGGACGAGGTACACGACCGCGTTCGTCGGGTTGTCCGGCTCCGGGAACGCCTGGAAGCTCGCGAACGCGAAGAGGGGGGCGATGCCGACCGCNATGAGCTGGGACCCNGCGAGGAGGATGCCCATGCCGAGGACGGAGAAGGTCTCCCGGCGCATGGGCCCCTACTCCCGGGACACGCGACCGAACGCGACGCTCCCCGCGATCTTCTCGATGTGGACCTTCACGATGGCGCCCTTCGCCGTGCCCGGGACGTAGATGATGTACCGGTCGAGCTTCGCGATCCCGTCCCCCTTCTTCCCGATGTCCTGGATCATGAGCTCGTAGACCTTCCCCTCCACGAGGGGGGCCTCCTCGACCTTCGCGGCCTTCTTCACGGACTTCACGGGCCGCCGGGCGCCGCACGCGTCGCACTCGAGCATCGCGACGCGGTCCTCCTTCACGAGGCGGGTGTCCGGGCGGCCACACTCCTGGCACAGGACGTACGTCTCCACGTACGACTTGACCCGGTCCGCGACCTGGGCCGCCGTGACCTTGCCCTTGAAGACGACCCGGCGGCCGTCCTGGGCCCCCGCAGTCCCGAGCTCCCGGAGGAGGTATGTGAGGACCATGGTCGGGTCCCGGCGGATCGCCTCCGCGATGTCGAGGAAGTTCCGGAGGATCGTCGTCTTCCCCTCGACGACGATGTCCGCCTCGGGGATCTGGAACCGCTCCCCCGAGCTGAGGGCGTCCGGGAGGGCCTTCTTGGCCCGCTGGAGGAGGGCGTCGTAGGATAGGCCGGCCATCGAGGGCGGCCCAACGGCCGCGTCGCCTTAAAGGTTTGCGGCTACGCCGCGGCCGCCCGCACGAGGCCCAGGTGGATCGGGCTCGGCCTCAGAGGCCTGGACCGGAGTTCGGGATGGAACTGCGATGCGACGAAATACGGATGGCCGCGCAGCTCGAGGACCTCCATCCGCCGACCGTCGTCCGAGCGACCGACGTATCGCAGGCCCGCGGCCTCGAGCTTCTCGATGTACGCGGGGTTGATCTCGTACCGGTGGCGGTGCCTCTCGTGGATCGTCGTGGCCCCGTACATCTTCGCGGTCTTCGACGAGGGATCGAGGAGGATCTCGTGGGCCCCGAGGCGCATCGTGGCCCCCATGGACTTCACGGACCGCTGCTCGGGCAGCAGGTCCACGACAGGGTGGGGCGTCTTCGGGCTGAACTCGGAGCTGTTCGCGCCCTCGAGCCCGAGGGCCGCGCGGGCGAAGCCGACCGTCGCGAGCTGGAACCCGAGGCACACGCCCTGGAACGGGATTCCCTGTTCCGCGGCGTATCGGGTCGCCGCAATCTTCCCCTCGATCCCGCGGTCCCCGAAGCCCCCGGGCACGAGGATCCCGTCGACCCCGTCGAGGAGCTTCACGCCCTTCCGCTCGAGGTCGAGGGACTCGACCCACCGGAGCTTCACGTGGGCCCGCGCGGCCGCGGACGCATGGTGGAACGCCTCGATGTGGCTGATGTAGGAGTCCTTCAGGTGGGTGTACTTCCCGACGAGGGCGATCTCGACGTCCTTCTCGGGGTTCTTGAGCCGGTCGATGAAGTCCTTCCACGCCTCGAGGTCCTCCCCCTTCGGCTCGAGGCCGAGCTCCCGGACGACGTACTCCGTCAGGCCCTGGCCGTCGAAGAGGATCGGGACCTCGTAGATCGTCGAGACGTCGGGCGCGCTGATGACCCCCTCCACGGGGAGGTCGCAGAAGAAGGCGATCTTCTGTTTGATGTCCGGCTCCAGGGTCCTCTCGCCCCGGGCGATGATCGCCTTGGGCTGGATCCCCACGGCCCGCAACTCCCGGACGCTCTGCTGGGTCGGCTTCGTCTTCTGCTCCCCCACGGCCCCCATGATCGGGACGAGGGTCGTGTGGACGAACAGCATGTTCCCCCGCCCGACGTCCTGGCCCAGCTCCCGGAGGGCCTCGAGGAAGGGCATCCCCTCGATGTCCCCGACNGTCCCACCGACCTCGATGAGGACGAGGTCCGCCTTCTCCCGCTCCCCGACCCCCCTGAGGAGGGCCTTGATCTCGTCCGTGATGTGCGGGATGATCTGGACCGTCTTCCCGAGGAAGTCCCCGCGCCGCTCCTTCTCGATGACCGCGCGGTACACCTTCCCCGTCGTAATGTTGTGGTCCCCCGTCAGGTTCACGTCGAGGAACCGCTCGTAGTTCCCGAGGTCCAGGTCGACCTCGGACCCGTCGTCGAGGACGAACACCTCCCCGTGCTGGTACGGGTTCATCGTCCCCGCGTCGACGTTCAGATACGGGTCGATCTTGATCGGGCAGACCCGCAGGCCCTTCGACTTCAGGAGGACCCCGATGGAGGAGGTGGAGATCCCCTTCCCGAGTCCCGACAGAACGCCCCCCGTGACAACGACGTACTTCACGCTATCACGGGAATGGTCCATCGGGCGGGTCCCAGAAATACCTTCCGCATCGCCCGTTCGACGGCCCGCCAGAAAAGCTGCAAAGTCTTATCCGGAACGCGACATTCGTGACGCCCGGTTCCCATGCCGCAGGACCTCTCCCCCAACCAGGTTCCGGGCCTCCGCCCGGGCGCGGAGGCCCCCGACTTCTCCCTCCCCGGGGTCGACGGGACCACATACGGTCTCGATTCGTTCAAGGACGCGAAGGCCCTCGTCATCTTCTTCACGTGCAACCACTGCCCCTACGTCCAGGCGTGGGAGTCCCGGTTCGTCGAGGTCCAGCGGGACTACGCCGCAAAGGGCGTGCGGCTCGTGGGGGTCAACTCGAACGACGAGACGGAGTATCCGGAGGACGACTTCGCCCACATGAAGGCGCGGGCGAAGGAGCAGGGGTACAACTTCCCGTACCTCCGGGACGAGAGCCAGGCCGTCGCGGAGGCCTACGGCCCTGTGTCCACGCCGGACTTCTTCGTCCTCGACCCCCAGCGCGTCGTCCGCTACCGCGGGCGGCTCGATGACAACCATCAGGATCCGAAGCGGGTCGCGAAGCGGTACCTGCGGGACGCCCTCGACGATCTCCTCGCGGGACGGGACCTCCGCACGCCCCTGACGCCGCCCTATGGCTGCTCGATCAAGTGGAAACCCGCTCACTACGCGTGAGGGCTCCGTCTCCTCGTCCGGGTCCGCGTGGGTCGCGCCCTCCGACGGAGGACCTTGAGCCGCCATTCGAGGAACGAGTACGTTGCGCCCAGGTTCCCTGCCTTGTCGTACGCGCGGAGCATGCGNGCGGCCTCCCCNGGGGCGTCCTGGAGTTCCCCGACGAACTTCCGGATGTTCGCGAGCGCGCGGGTCAGCTCGTCCACGACGGGGATCGTCGCCCGCTGGGACGTCCGGGAGAGCGGGTTGAGGTCGACGCTGATGACTGTCTTCCCCATCGCCGCGAGGGCCTCGGCCCGGTCCCCGTCCTCGAGGGGGACGAGGACGACGTCGGCCGTGAAGATGCCGTCCCGGTCGCTGAGGGCCCGCTTCGACTCGAGTCCCGGGATCCTCGCGTCGGGACGGGTGCCCAGGACGGCCTCGGCTCCGGCGGCCTCCAGCCTCCGGACGATTCGGCGGACGCGGGCCGGCGTCCGGTGAAACAGGTTGACCTCGATCCGCGCCGGGATCGCGCGGGCGAGCCGGACGACCTCTCGGGCCGCGAGAGCGGCGACGTTCCCGTTCACGGAAATCACGGGCCGCTTTGCCCGGAGGAGGGCGGCCGCCGCGGCCTTCTCCGCGACGAGGGCGGGCGCGCTCGACTCCTCCCCAAGGAGGTAGTCGAACGCCTCCCCCCGTCCGTGGGCGATGAGGCCTTCCGGCACGACGGTCCCGTCCTTCCACGCCCGCACGAGCCTCTCCCGGCGGACGAGGGACGCGTACCTCGGATGGGACTTCGGGATCCTCACAGCATCCCCTTGATTCTCTCGACGAACTTCCCACAGCCGTGCCAGAGGGGGTCCGCGGCGGGCAGTTCGTACCGGTCCTCCCACTCCCGGACCGTNGCCTCGACCTGGTCCCGGGTCATGTTCTCGTGGTTGATCGCGAGACCGAACACCCTCGCCCCCCGGGCGAAGAACTCGAGCCACTCGATCTCCTCCTCGACCGTGGGCATGGGCCACGCGACGACGTCCCGGCGGAAGTTCCTCGTCTTCCGGGCGGGGGCGTGCATCATGAGGATCCCGGAGGGCATGGAGGCCATGAGGATCGCGCGGGTCCCGCACACGTACGCGGGGTGGGAGACGCTCCCCTGCCCCTCCACGACGAGGACCCTCGGCTTCGTCTCCTCCCATGCCCGGACGACCTCCGCCTCGAGCTCGCCGACCATGAAGTCCCCCTTGATGGAGTCGAGGGCGACCCCGTACGGCGATCCTTGGAGCAGGCCCGTCTGGCCCGTCGCGACGAACGTCGTCCCTACGCCGGCGTCGTTCAGGGCGTCCGTGAGGAGGAGGGCCGTCGTGCGCTTCCCGATCGACCCGTCCGTCCCGAGGACGGGGATCCGGAGGCACGGGAGCCTCCGGGAGCGGTCGCTGAACTGCTGGGCCTCCCGGATCGGCCGCGGCCGACGGACGTCGACGAGGCGGACCCCGCGGTCCGCCGCAAGCTTGGAGAACTCCGGATCGTCGCCCAGGTACTCGTGGAGGCCCGCGACGACACTCAGGCCCGCCTCGATCGCCTCCCGGATCACGGGCCGGAATTCCTTCGGGATGTACCCGCCGAACGTCGCGACCCCGATGATGAGGGTCTCCGGCCGAGCCCGGTCCACGGCCTCCCGGAGGTCCTTCAGGATCGGGATGCCTTTCGGGGTCCCGTCGAGGACCTCCCCCGCGTCACGCCCCGCCTTCGTCCGGTCGATCACCCCGACGATCTCGTAGCGCTTCGAGCACCGCACGAGGCCGTTCGCCGTCTTCCCCGTGTTCTGGCCGAAGTACCCGTCGCAGAGGATGACCGCGCGTTCCACCTGTTCACGCCCCGGGGGCGGTCCCGCGGATGCGGTCGGAGGTCATGAGGTCTCGCTCCCCACCCGGGCGCTCCGGGACAACAATCCCGGCTGATAATGGCGAAGGAAACTCCATTACCCGTCTTAAATCTGAGTCCGGCCGATGCTCAAGGGATTCCGCCGAGCGTTGAGTGGAATCCCTCGACCCAGGTCCGGGGGCCGCCGGGAGGCCTTGCGGGCCGTCGCCCGCGGGAACCAGCTCCTCGACCGGGGGGACCTCGAGGGCGCGCGGAAGGCCTTCGAGGCCGCCGTCGCGACGGACCCGGACTACGCGCCCGCGTGGAACAACCTCGGGGTCGTCGTCGATCGGGGAGGCCGCCCCCTCGACGCCCTGCCCCACTTCAACCACGCGATCAAGCTCAGCCCTTCCTTCGTCGACGCCTGGTGCAACAAGGGCGTGGCCCTCCTCCACCTGGACCGCCCCTCGAGGGCCGAGGAATGCTTCCAGTCCGCCCTCCAGGTCGACCCGGGCTCGGAGGTCGCCCTCCTCAACCTCGGGGTCCTCCGGGCCCGCCGGGGGGACCTCCGGGGCGCGACGGACGCGTTCGCCCTCGGCCTGCGAGACAATCCCGACTACGCCGCCCTTTGGGTGAACCTCGGGACCGTGTTCCTCGAGTCGAAGGAGGTCGGGCGGGCCCTCCAGTGCGTGAACGCGGCCCTCGGCCGCCGTCCCGACTACCCTGAGGCGTGGCTCCAGAAGGGCCGCATCCTCGTCGCGTCGGGGAAGCCGGACGACGCGCGGTTCTGCTTCGAGCGGGCCCTCCAGATGCGTCCGACCCTCGCCGGCGCGCGGGAGGCCCTCGCCGCCCTCCGGAGGTCCGGGGGATGACCCGGAAGGCCTCCGCCCTCCCTCCCTGCCCCCGGTGCGGGGGCCAGCTCCTCCCCATCAGCCTCTGCGATGTGTGCGGGTCCGCCGCGGTCCTCCGAGGCCTGGAGGAGATCGACCGGGTCGTCGAGTGCCCCGAATGCCACGCGACGAGTCCCGCCCAGGTCCTCTGCGACGGGTGCCAGACGCGGAGCCTGCTCGCGGACCTGCCGGAGGCGGACTCCACGCCCCCGAAGTGCCCCTCTTGCGCGACGTTCCTCGGCCCCGACGACGCCGCGTGCCCGACCTGCGGGCGCTCCTTCCGGGCGGCCCCTGCCATCCCCCGTCGGAAGGAGAGGAGGTCCCGCCGGATCCGGGGCGACTACGACGAGCGGCAGCTGCGGGACATCCTGTCGATCCCGGGGGTCAACGAGGCCCTCGCCCGCGTCCTCCTGCGTCAGGGCTACAACGCGATCTCGAAATTGAAGGCCGCCCCGGAACCGGAGCTCGCCTCGATCCCGGAGATCGGCCCCGCGGGAGCCCGGACCCTCCTGCGCGCCCTTGCGACGGTCCCGTACGTCGTGCCCGCGAGGCGCGGAGACGCGTTCGCGGAGGAGGAGGCGGAATGCCCCCTGTGCGCTTGCCCGACGTCCCTGTTCGCCTCATCGTGCCTCGATTGCGGCGCCTTCTTCGACGAGGAGGAGACGGACCTGGAGACCCGGGAGAGGCTCGCCGGGGAGGCGCCCGCGAGCCTCCTGTCGTTCTACGACCTCCGTCTCGAGGATGACCCGGAGGACGCGGACCTGTGGTACGCCCGGGGCCTCCTCCTCGAGTCCCTCGGCCAGGACGCGGGCGCCCTGGAGTCCCTCGAGCGGGCGAAGGCCCTGAGCCCCGGGACGCGGAAGGTCACCGTCGCGATCACGCGGCTCTTGTCGAAGACCCCGCCCGCCTCCGGCGGCTCGGACCGCCTGCGTTCCATGCTTCACACGATGGTCGAGGATGTGGCCTTCGAGCAGGAGATGACCGCGGTCCAACGGTCCCTCGGGCTCGAGGGGCCCGCGTGCCCCTTCTGCGACGAGCCCGTCCCGCCCGACGCGAGGACGTGTCCCGCGTGCTCGATGACCCTCCCGTCCCGGACGCTGCCGGAGGCGGCCCGCCCGAAGGTCGAGGAGGAACAGGACCTCCTCGCCTCCCTCCTCGAGGACCTCCGGAGGGAGGCCCGCGCGCCGGAGCCCGTGGCCGAGCTCGAACCCTCGACGCCCCCGACCCTCGACGGGATGGTCCAGGCGTTCGAGGAATCCCTCTCCCCGGAGGAGCTCGAGGCGGCCCAACGCGCGACCCTCGACTGGCTCATGGACGAGCTCGAGGAGTCGATCGGCCCGGAGGAGGCGCCATCCCCGGCGCCCCCGCCTCACCCCTCGTCGAGCCCGGCCCCCGCCTCGGGCCTGGGAGCGCGGTTCCACATCCCCACCTCCCGCGGCTTCCTGTCCCGGTCCCGGGTCCAGCGCCGGGGTTTCGTGAACGGGGCTGGCTCCGTGAACGGCCGCGCCCGGGTCAACGGGCTCGTGAACGGGCAGGGGACAGGCCTCGTGAACGGCCGGGGCCACGTGAACGGCTTCGTGAACGGCCGCGGCTACGTGAACGGCGCCTCCGTGACCCTCGTCCGGCTCCCGTCCCCGCCCCGGCGGACGACGTTCGCGCTCGTCGCCCTCGGGCTCGTCATGGGGGGCCTCATCGGCGCCCTCCTCCTCGTGCCGTCCTCCGTGCCCTCGGCCCCGATTTCGATCGACGGCTCGTTCGAGGACTGGACGTCCGTGCCGTCCCTCGACGCGGCGACGCCGTCGACGAACCCCCGGGTCGGGATCGCGCGGTACGCCCTCCTCTCCTACCGGACGTCCCTCTTCCTCTTCGCCTCGACCCTCGCCCCGACGTTCGAGGACCCCGACGGCTTCGACGGGGTGTTCTTCCTCCTCGATGCGGACGACGACCCGTGGACGGGTTACTCGTTCGCCGGGGTCGGAGCGGACTTCGTCGTCGAGGTCTACGGGAACGGGACGTCGCGGAGCGCGCACCTCTTCGAGTTCCCCGCGGACGCGGAGTTGAACTGGAGCCGGCGGGCCCCGGTGACGTCCCTCCGGGCCGCCTCGGGCCCGGGGGGCGTGGAGGTCCTCCTCCCCCTCGCGGACCTGGAGCCCGCGGACCCCGCGCTCCTCCGGGCCGTCGTCTACGCGGACGACTTCGAGGGCGCCTCGAGCCGGGGGCTCGGCCTCTTGTCGACATCCGCGGGGGCGATCCTCCTCGAGTCGCGCCCCCTCGTCACGACCGTGGGCCCCGGCCCCACGGAGATCCTCGAGATCCGGGTCCGGGGCCTCGGTCTGACCCCCTCCGACGCGTGGGCCGTCTCCTCCTTCCGTCTGCGGGGGACCGCGGGCCTTACCTATGATCTGTCGGCGGAATCCGTGAGCATCACCCGGGACCAGCCCGAGGTGGCCGTGCGGGCCACCGTGCAGGTCCCGGGATTTTTCCCCGGCGACNCGGTCANCCTCGAGGTCCTCGGCGCGAACGCGGACCGCCCCGTCTCCGTGACGGGCGACGCGGGCCGAGCGTACGTGATCGGCCCNCCCCCGACGAAGCGGATCGACGGGCTCTTCGCGGACTGGGCCGGGACCTCGGTCCCGGACGCGGACCCGGAGGCCGTCAACAACTCGAACGTCGACATCGTCCGGTCGGGCGCGGCGACGGATGGGACCCTCGCGTACTTCCAGGTCGAGGTCGCGGGCGTCCTCTTGGAGGGCCGGGTCCCCCAGCGCGTGGCCCGCCCCGTGGGCCCCGGCGGGCCCGGCGGCCCGCCCGGCCCGTCGACCCCCCCGCCCCGGCGCACGGGGGAGGACCTCCTCCGGATGTACGTTGACATGAACGGGTCGGACCTCCAGGGCGCGGACATCGAGGGGATCCTCGCGGACGTCCTCGTGGAGGTGCGCGGTCAGGCGGGCGCGGTGACGTCGACCTCCCTGTATACGTGGTCCTCGGGCTGGCGGAAGGTCCCCGGGGCGCCCATCGTCATCGCGAAGAACTCGACCGCGATCGAGGGCTCGATCCTCATCGCGCCCGGCTGGAACGGGACGCGAGTCGTCTTCGAGGCGACGGACTGGTCCGGGATCCGGGACGTGACGGAGCCCATCGCCGTCGTCTACGAGCCCCCGACGCCCCTCGTCCCCGTGGTCCCGATCACGATCGCCGCCCCGGAGTTCGAGCTCGCGGCGGCCCCCGTCCTCGGGACCGCGGCCCTCGTGCTCCTCCTCCGCCGCCGGCGGGCCCGCGGCTCTTCGGGCCCCCGAGAAGGTACTTGAGACGGGAGCCCCTTCCGCGCGGCGATGGAGCTGGGGATCGTCGGCAAGCCGAACGTCGGGAAGTCGACGTTCTTCGCCGCGGCGACCCTCGCGCCTGCCGTGATCGCGAACTACCCCTTCACGACGATCGAGCCGAACCGGGGGATCGCGTACATCCGGAAGCCCTGCCCCCACGGGGACCTCGGGAAGCCGTGCGGCCCGCGGAACGCGCCCTGCCAGGACGGGACGCGGCTCGTCCCCGTCGAGCTCCTCGACGTCGCGGGGCTTGTCCCGAGGGCCCACGAGGGCCGCGGCCTCGGGAACAAGTTCCTCGACGACCTCCGGCAGGCGAACGCGTTCATCCACGTCGTCGACGCAACGGGGGGCACGGACTTCGAGGGGAACCCCGTGCCGCCGGGCTCCCATGACCCCCTCGAGGACGTCCGGTTCCTCGAGGACGAGCTNGCGTACTGGATCGCGGGGATCCTCTCCCGGAACTGGGAGAAGGAAGCCCGCCGGGCGGACCTCGAGGAGGTGCCGCCGGAGAAGCTCGTCCACGACCGGCTCACGGGGCTCGGCCTCGCGGAGGCCCAGGTCCACACGGCCCTGCGCGACACCCCGCTCGACGGCAAGATGGCCCGCTGGTCCCCCGAGGACCTCCGCGGGCTCGGGGCGGCCCTCCTCCGCCGCGGGAAGCCCATGCTCGTCGCCGCGAACAAGGCGGACCTCGTGTCGGAGGAGCAGCTCCGGCGCCTGACGACGGCGGAGGGGATCCGCGCCGTGCCGACGGCTTCCGAGTACGAGCTCGCCCTCCGGCGCGCGGCGAAGGCCGGCCTCATTNCGTACGAACCGGGGGCNCCCTCCTTCGAGGTCCGGGAGTCCGGGAAACTCACGGCCGCCCAGGCGAAGGCCCTCGACGGGATCGCCTCATTCCTGGAGGCCCGGGGGCCGACGGGGGTCCAGGCGTGCATCGAGGAGGCCGCCGAGAGGCTCCTCAACCTGATCGTCGTGTACCCCGTGGAGGATGAGACCCACTGGACGGACAAGAAGGGGAACGTCCTGCCGGACGCGTTCCTCGTCCCCCGCGGGTCCACGGCCCGGGACGTAGCCTTTAAGGTGCACACGGACTTGGGTAACCACTTCATTCGCGCCATCAACGCCCGGACGAAGATGGTCGTCGGCCACGACCATCCCGTCCAGGATGGCGACGTCCTGAAGATTGTGGCGAAGGCATGAGCGACTCGTGGGACGTCCGGCTCGTGACCGCGTCGTACCGCCGGGAGCCGCCGGGGGGTCCCGAGGACCCTCAGGAGCCCGTCATCCAGCTGTTCGGCCGCACGCGGGACGGGAGGAGCATCGCGATCGAGTACTCCGGGTTCCGGCCGTACTTCTACGTCGTCGCGCCGTCCCCGGCGCTGCGGGACGGGTTCGTCCGGGACCGTCAGGTCGCGGCCTTCGAGGAGGTCATCTTGGAGGTCGAGGGCCGGCCGACGCCCTGCGCGAGGGTCGTCCTCCGGCAGCCGTGGAAGACGCCGGAGTACCGGGAGAAGGCCCGGCGGTTCGGGTCGACCCCCCTCGAGGCGGACATCCCGTTCCAGCACCGCTTCATCTACGACATGGACCTCGGGGCCGCCGTGCGGGTCCACGGGACCCCGGCGGACCCCGCGGGCCGATACACGACGGACCTCTTCGTCGTCGCGGACCGGTTCGAGCCCTGCGAGCCGTTCCGCCCCCAGCTCCGGATCCTGAGCTTCGACATCGAGAACTCGATCCGGGACGGGCACATCTTCTGCATCGGGGTCGTGTACCGCGAGCAGGGCGAGCTGAAGACCCGCGTCCTGGCGGGGACGGAGAAGGAGATCATCGAGCGCTTCGTGAAGCTCGTCCAGGAGACGGACCCCGACGTCATCTCGGGGTACAACATCGACGGGTACGACCTCCCCGTCCTCGTGGAGCGCGCCCAGAAGAACGGCATCCCGAAGCTCCAGCTCGCCCGGGACTTCTCGGACTTCTTCCACCTCGGGGAGCGGTTCTGGCGGGTCGACGGCCGCATCGTGACGGACGTCTGGTGGGCCGTGAAGGCGGAGCGGTTGACCCTCCACCTCAAACAGGAGACCCTCGACTACGTGGCCAAGCATCTCCTCGGGGAAGGGAAGCATGACCTCGAGCGCCAGAAGATCGACGAGGAGTGGGAGCGGGACCGGGACAAGGTGATCCGGTACTGCGTGAACGACGCGGAGCTGTCCCTCAAGATCCTCGAGCGCGTGCGGCGCATCGAGAAGACCCTCGACCTGGCCGCCGTCAGCAAGCTGCCCCTGGAGGACGTCCTCCACGGGAGGACATCGAACCTGATCGACTCGATCCTGATCCGGGCGGCGGACCGCGCGAAGGTCGCCGTNCCGATGATGAAGATGCGCGGCGGCCGCGTCGAGCAGATCGAGGGCGGGTACGTCCACAGCCTGCAACCCGGGCTCTACGAGTGGGTCATCTCCCTCGACTTCCGCGCGATGTACCCCTCCCTGATCATCGAGAACAACATCTGCTTCACGACGGTCTCCCCGGACGGAAGCATCGAGAGCCCGACGGGCGCGAAGTTCCTCTCCGCCGACGTGAAGAAGGGGCTCCTCCCCGTGATCCTCGCGAACCTCATGAAGGAACGCCAGGATGTGCGCGCGAGGATGCGGGACGCGACGGCCCCCGAGATGAAGGACTTCTACGAGGGCCTCCAGGCGGCGATCAAGGTCCTCATGAACGCGTTCTACGGCGTCCTCGCGTCCTCGTTCTACCGGTTCAACGACCCGAAGGTCGGCGCGTCGATCACGGGGTTCGCCCGGGAGCGGATCAAGGGGATCATCGGGGAGCTCGAGGCGGAGGGCGTGAAGGTCGTCTACGCGGACACGGACTCCGTGTTCTTCCAGTCCCCGACGCCGGGTCTCGAATCGTCCCTCGAGTTCGCGCGGAGGACGGCCGAGCGCTTCTCCCGCGGCCGGATCTCGATGGAGGTCGACAAGATCTTCGAGACCCTGTTCAGCCACGGCCGGAAGAAGCGGTACGCCGGGAAGGTGGGCTGGCCGACGGACATGGGCGGCCAGCTCGTCGTGCGCGGGTACGAGATCCGCCGCACGGACGCCTTCGACCTCCAGAGCGAGGCCCAGCGGCGCGTGTTCGAGAGGATCCTCGACCGGGACCAGGACGGGGCCGTCGCCCTGGCCAGGGGGATCGTCGCGGAGGTGCGGGCCGGCACGCCGTCCATCGTGGACCCGGAACGGGACCCCATCGAGTCCCTCGTGATCTCGAGGACGGTGAAGGACGAGACGCAGTACGTGAACCCGAACTCGATGAGCAACGTGATCGCAGCGCGGAAGCTCGAGGAGATGGGGGAGGAGTTCATGCCGGGGATGAAGGTCTCGTGGATCGTCACGGACTCCAAGCGCAGCCCTATGGAGGTCGAGCCGTACGTCTCCGGCCGTCCCTTCGAGAAGCGGCCCGACTGGGAGTACTACGCTCGGAGGGTCGCGCAGACCCTCGCCTACATCACGGAGGCGTACGGCTGGGACGAGAAGGCCCTGTTCACGGGGACCCTCCCCGCCCAGCAGACGTCCCTGTTCGGCGACGCCTTCGGCGGGGAGACGCTCCCGGAACGGGGTCCGGCGAAGGCGAAGAAGGACCTGACCCTCGAGGATTTCTTCTGAGGCATTCCATGGCCGCCACGGACGCCCTCTGCCGGTTCTGCGGTTGGGAGGGGCCCGACGCCGTCCGCGACGCGCACGGGAACCTCTTCTGCCCGAGATGCGGCCGGCCCGCGGACTACCGCCTCGTCGTCGAGGAACTCCGGCGGCAGGGCCTGTGGCCCGGATAGGGGACGGAGGGCGGGCCGTGGGACGTCCGGGTGGGAAGCTCGCGGCCCGACGCCGGTTCGACGCCCTCGCGATCGGGGACGCGATCCTCGACGTCGTGAACGATCCCGTCCCGGCCCGAGGATCCGGGGACGGCCAGAGCCGGGTGGACTCGATCACTTACCTCCCCGGGGGAAACGCGACGAACTTCGCCCTCGCCCTCGCACGCCTCGGGGGCCGCGCGGCGTTCGTCGGGTCGGTGGGTAGGGACGCGGGAGCCCGCGTCCTCCGGGACGCGTACCGCGCGGCCGGCGTGGCGGCGCGCCTCCGCACGACGGCCGGACCGACGGGCACGACGATGGCCGTTACGTACGAGGGCGGTCGGCGGCACCTCATCACGGCCCTGGGCGCGAACGGGAATCTCCGCCCGTCCGACGCCCCGCCCCGCTGGATCGCCTCGGCGTCCCACGTTCACCGGGCGGGCTACTGGTGGACCCCGCGCCTCCAGGGTCCCCCGACCCTGCGGCTCCTTCGTTCGGCCCATGCCCGGGGCGCGACGACCTCCCTCGACATCGCGACGGATCCCGAGGGTTGGACCCCGTCCCGCAGGGACTCCGTCCGAACGGTCCTCCCCGAGGTCGACGTGTTCTTCGGAAACGAGGAGGAGACCCTCCGCACGGGCGCCCGGCCCGATGTCGAGGCGTCCGCCGAGGTCCTCCTGGACCTCGGGGTCCGGGAGGTCGTCGTCCACCTCGGGCCGCGAGGTTCGCTGGCCGTCACGCGGGAGCGGTCGTTTCGGTCGGCCCCGTTCCGAGCCAAGGCTCGAAACCCGACGGGATGCGGGGATGTGTTCAACGCGGCCTACGTCCTCGCCTCCCTCCATGGCGCCGACGTGGCCTCGCGGCTTCGGATCGCGAACGCGGCGGGCGCGTGGCACCTCGAGCACCCCGACGCGCCGTACCCTTCCCGCCGGGACCTCGCGCGCCGGTTCGGTCCCCGCGCGGGGAGGATCCTGTCGTCGACCCGATGAGGGTTTCACAGGGGCCCAGGCGGATTTTCAGTTTCACCCATCTCCCCCTCGGAGGCCCGTACAAATAGGCCGGGGCCTTTGGGAGCCCCGTGGCCCTCGCCTCGCAGCCGGACTCCGCCCCGCTCCCTGTTGCGCCTGAGGCTTGGGCCTCCCTCGCCCGCGGGGATCTCGAGGCGTCGACTTTCTGGGACTTCCCGGACCAGGGCTCGCCCCTTGGCCCCGCGGGCGATGCCCGGTTCAACGGCGTGACCCCGTCGGGGTGCGTCCGGAACCTCGTTCGGCGCTACACGCGCCCGGGCGACCTCGTCGTGGACCCCATGGCGGGGTCGGGAACGACTCTCGACGTGGCCCGCGCCCTCGGCCGGCGCGCGGTCGGGTTCGACCTCGTCCCCCGCCGGCGGGACATCGGCCGCGCAGACGCGAGGGCGTGCCCCCTCGCGGACGGTGTCGCTACCCTCGCCGTCGTGGACTCCCCCTACTCGGATAACGTACGATACGGAGAGGACCCCCGGTGCCTCGGACGGATCCCGTGCGAGGACCCGCGGTTCTACGCGGAGATGGCCCGGGTCGCGTCGGAGGTCCGCCGGGTCCTCGCGCCCGGCGGCGTCCTCGCCTGGATCATCAGCGACGCGTACCGCGCAGGCCGCTACACTCCCGTGGGGTTCCTCCTGTTCGACGTCCTCCGGCGCCACTTCGATCCCGTCGACACGATCGTCCTCGTCCGGCATCACGACCGCTCGGGGTCCCCCTTGTGGGAGCACCGGGCCCGGCGGTTCAACTTCTACCTCCGGGGCTTCAAGTTCCTGTTCCTCCTCCGAAAGAGGGACCCGGGACAGGGAGGGGACATCCCATGGACAACGCGTTGACGAAGGCGGGCGTGGAACCGAGGGCGATCGTCGAGCGACTCCGGTCCGTCGCGGGAGAGCATGCGCGGAGCCGGGCGGACCGGGTCCGGGCGCGGGTCGGGGGCCACTGGATCGGCCTCCGCAGCGTCGCCCGGGACCGCGTGTTCGCGGAGGTGCGCCCCTCGCGGACGAAGGTCGAGGTGTTCCTCCTCCCCGCGCCGCGGGACCTCCGCGATCCCCATGGGCTCGCGAAGAAGGTCCCGCCTTCCCGGGGCTGGGGCTGGTTCCGCAGCCGCCTCGTGATCGCCTCGGTCGCCGACGCGGATCGCGCCTCGGCCCTCGTTCGGCAGTCGTATGACGCCCTCCAGGGACGGGCGGACGGCGGCCGCTCCGCGCGCCGCCGCGCGCGGCGCAGGGAAACGTCTTAATAGGACCCCCTCCTTGGAGCGCCGCTTTCAGCGTCCCTGGTCGGGAGATGTACCTTCGGGCGAATCCGCAAATCCAGGGGGTAGGTCCATGGCAGAGGAACCCAAGGCTCCGGAACCGGAGCCCAGCATCGCGGGCGAGGAGGAGACGAAACCTCCCGCGAGACCGCGGAACTTGTACGGCTACGTGAAGAAGGCGTGGAAGAACCCCCACGCGGGCGTCGTCGAGGAGACCCACTGGCAGCGCCTCGTGGACTGGCGCCACGGCCCCGCGATCGGCCGGATCGAGCGGCCCACGCGGATTGATCGGGCGCGGGAGCTCGGGTACCGCGCGAAGCAGGGGTACATCCTCGTCCGGGCCCGCGTCCGGCGGGGCGGCCGGCGGAAGCCGCACCCCATGGGCGGCCGGAAGGCGAAGCGCCGCGGCCTCCGGAAGATCACGATGGCGAAGTCGATCCAGCGGATCGCGGAGGAGCGGGTCGCCCGGCGGTTCCCGAACCTCGAGATCCTCAACTCGTATTGGGTCGGGGAGGACGGGCTCCACAAGTACTACGAGGTCATCCTCGTGGACCCCGAGCACCCCGTGATCCGGAGCGACCCCAAGATCAACTGGATCTGCGAGCCCGCGAACCGGGGCCGGGCCTTCCGTGGCCTGACATCCGCGGGGAAGAAGGGCCGCGGCCTCCTGCACAAAGGCAAGGGCGCGGAGAAGGTTCGCCCGAGCATCGGGGCCCACGAGCGCAAGGGCAAGTGACCGCCGTCACGCGCCGCGAATCCGCCGCGCCCACCCTTCGACCTCCTCGTCGGCGAGGCCGATGAGGGGCTCGAAGACGGGCACGGGGACAGCCGGCCGGCCCGAGGGATCGAACCCGATCCACCGGGTCCCGATGAAGAGGGCCTCTGCCCGCGCGACGCGGACGAGCTCCGGGAGGTCCCCGGGCCCGCGGTACGGCAGGACCTTCAGGTGGGTGTCCCACCGCCGGAGCGCGTCGAGGTCGGGACCGTCCTCCGCCGCGGCGACGACAACCCGGCACCCGCGCTTCATCCCCATCCACGCGGCGACCATGCCCGCCGCCGCGTCGACGACGGCGAGGGCCCGACCCTGGCTCCCGAGGGGCAGGCCCCCGGGCCCCGGCCACACCTCCTGGAATACGAACCCGCGGTTCTGCCGCACTTCGACGTGGAACTCGAGGTCGGGGCGGCTCAGGTCCACCCGGCTCCCGGGGACCGCGGCCTGGACCGCGGCGCCGAGGTCCCGCGCGAGGTCCTGGCTCGTGAAGGGGTGCGTCCCCGTCCGCCGGGTCCGGAGGGCGAACGAGGCCCCGGACGTCAGGGCCGCGGAGGCGACCTGGACGACCCGCTCCCGCAACGCCCCGACGTCCGCGGGGACCTCGATCGCGGGGCTCATCGAGACGACGCCGAACACACGCCCGAGGATTCGCCGCGCAGCCTCGGGGTCGGCCGTGTGGACGTACACGCGGGCCTCGTCGGCCTCCGTGATGCACTCGACCCGGTCCGCGGCGAACATGTCCTGGATGTTCGCGACGAGCCGGTCCCGGAGCTGCCTCCGTACGTACCGGCTCTTGAGGGCGATTTCCCCGAAGCGGACGAGGACGACCACGGCGGCCCATCCCCCGTTCCGTACATAAGCCTCCGGTCCTACGGCTTTAATACGTCCGGGCGTTTCGCGCCCGCGTGGACCCCCTCCTCCTCGCCCTCCAGGCGATCCTCGTCTTCGGCGTCGCGTTCATCTACGCGAACCTGGGCCTCGGCGGCGGGCTCCTGTTCGTCCCGATCCTCCTCTCCACGGGCGTTGGGGCGAGCGACGTCGCCGTTCCCGTGTCCCTCACGTTCACGATCGCCACGGCGACCTCCTCCGCGATCAACCACCGCCGGAAAGGGTTCGTCGACGTCCGGCTCGGCGGGATCCTCGTCACGGGGGCCCTCGTCGGCGCGATCGTCGGGACGTTCTTCACCCTGTTCCTCCTCGACGACACCGCGTTCCGCGTGTTCTTCACCGGCGTCCTCCTCGCCTTCGGCGGGTACATGGTCCTCGACTGGTGGCGCAACTCCCGCTCCGTGGACGCGGACGACCCGTCGAAGATGACCCGGGAGCGCCTCGCCGGGGTGTCGGCCGCGACCGTCGGCTCGGGTTTCCTCTCCGGGAGCATGGGGATCGGGGGCGGCCTCCTCAACGTCCCCCTCCTCGTTTACGGGCTCGGCCGCCGGACCCGCCTCGCGATCGGGACCTCGTCGTTGCTCATCATCCCCACGGCCGCCGTGGGCTTCGGGGCCTACGTCGCGGAGCTCGCGGCCCGCCCCGGCGGGTTCGTCGCGCCGCCGGAGTTCCTCCTGATCCCGGCCCTCATGCCCATCGTCTTCGTCGGCGCGTACATCGGCTCCCGATGGGGTCTCGCCCGCCTCAAGACGCGGTCCGTCGCCCTGCTGTTCATCCTCGTCCTCTTCGTCGCGGCGGGGAAGCTCATCCTGGACCTCGCCCTCTGACCCCGCGAGCCCGGCGTCGACAAAAAGGCCTTATATGGCGGCGCGGGTGCCGGCCCCCTCAAGGGATGGGATGGCCCGGCCCAACGGGTCCCTCTGGTCGTACTCCTACCTCCCCCACGGGATCTCCGGCGGGGCCACGTCCACGCTCATCCCCCTCTTCGCGTACGCCCTCGGCGGGTCCCTCGCGGACGTCGGGATCATCGCGGCGGCCACGAGCATCGCATCGGTCCCCGCGTTCATCCTCTGGGGCGTCCTCTCGGACCGCTTCGGGCGGCGGAAGGTCTTCCTCCTCCTCGGGTTCCTCGGCTCCGCCGTGAGCTTCCTCGGGATGGCCCTCTCGAGGACGATGGCGGAGTTCTACCTCGCGAACCTCCTCGTCGGCTTCCTCGGGTCCGCGAGCGGGCCCGTGGGGGCCGTCCTCGTCATGGAGACCTCGGAACGGAAGCGCTGGCCCGAGCGGCTCGCCTTCCTGAGCCGGGTGAGCGGCGTCGGGTGGGTCGTGGGGCTCTTGATCGGCGTGGGCTGGCTCACGATCGGCCCGGGCCTCCTCGGGGAGGTCGGCGCGATGCGCGCCCTCTTCGTGATCGGGGCCGCCCTCGGCGCCCTCTCGGCCCTCCTCGCGGCCCGGTGGCTCGAGGAGCCGACGGAGCGGGTCGAGCGCCGGGACATCCACCTCGTGGACTTCCACCTCCGCGTGGAGCGGGTCAAGTTCCTCCCCATGCGGATGCTCTACTTCTTCGACCCCCGCGGGCACCGGGACCGGCCCCGCCGCCTACCGCCCGCCCTGCGGGCTTACCTCGTGGCCGTGTTCCTCCTGTTCAGCGGCTTCACCGCGTTCTACGGGTTCTTCCCGATCTTCCTCAAGGAGGCCTACCTCCTCTCGAGCCCCGACATCTTCGCCGTGTTCATCGCGAGCCAGGTCACGTCGGCGGCCCTGTACCCGCGCGTGGGCCGGTGGGTCGGAGAGCGGGGCGGGCGGCCCATGCAGTTGTACGCGTCCCTCGGGCGGGCCGTCCTCTTCCCCGCGTTCTTCGGCCTCGCCCTCGTCCCCCTCGCCTGGGGCCCTCGGCTCGGGGCCGCCCTCGCCCTCCACGCCGGCGTCGGCCTGTGCTGGGCCATCATCAACGTCGCGGGCTCGACCCTCGTGTCGCGCCTCGCCCCGGAGGGAGGCCGCGCGGAGGCGATGGGCGCGTACAACGCGGTCCAAGGGTTCGGCTCGATCCTCGGCCCCCTCCTCGGCGGGTTCGCGGCCCACGGATACGGCTACGGCCCCGCGTTCGCGTCGAGCGTGGCCTTCGTCCTCGCGGGCTCCGCGGTCCTCGCTGCCCTTCGGATCTCCGAGAAGTGACCCCAGAATTCGAGGCCCGACGCTGAAAAACCGCCGTCCCGGGAGGGGTACATCAAGGTCTCGTAATTACGGTCACGCCCCGCGTCCGGCAAGCGTTATCTAGCCTCCCGACTTCCCGTTGCCCACGGGGTGTTTTCCGTGGAAGTCCTCATCCTCGGCGGGTACGGTGCCATGGCCCAGTCCACCGTGCCGGACCTGCTCGAGAGCCCAGGCGTGGAACGGGTAGGGATCGCAGGGCGCAACCTGGAGAAGGCGAAGGCCTTCGCGAAGCAGTTCAAGGACGATCGGGCGGTCCCCATGCTGGTCGACGCCCGGGACCAGGCGTCCCTCGTGAAGGAGCTCAAGGGCTGGGGCGCCGTGATCAACAGCGCCTGGTACGACCTCAACGTGCCGATTACGGAGGCCGCGATCAAGGCGGGGATTCACTACATCGACCTCGGCGGGCTGTACCACCAGTGCGTCCGCCAGCTCAAGCTCGACAAGCAGGCCCGCGACGCCGGGGTCACGGCGGTCCTCGGGATCGGGTCGACCCCGGGCACGATGAACGTCATGGGGATGTACGGCGCGAGCAAGCTCGACAAGATCCACAAGGTCCTCCTCCGCTCGAGCGGGGCCGTCGTCTCCGGCGGCGAGCCGGACAAATTCGTGCCGCCGTACGCGGTCCGCACGATCTTCGACGAGTTCTCCATGGACGCCCCGATCCTGCGGGACGGGAAGATCAAGTTCGTCCCCGCCCTCACGGGCCTCGAGCGCTCGGAGTTCCAGCCGCCCGTGGGCGTCGTCGAGGGCTACTACACGATCCACTCCGAGCTCGTGACGATGCCCAAGACCCTGGGCAAGGGCGTCAAGGAGATGGACTTCATCGTCGCGTTCCCGCCCCCCTTCACCCAGACGATCGCGACCCTCGTCCGGCTGGGCCTCGCGAGCCGGGAGGAGCAGGTCGTCGAGGGCCAGAAGATCCGCCCGTACGACGTCACGTCGACGGTGATCGACAACCTCCCGAAGCCGAAGGAGCCCGAGCTGGATTTGGACATCCAGCGGTGCACCCTGATCGGGGAGAAGGACGGGAACCCCGTGACCCTGCGGTACGAGGCGGCCACGTGGCCCCACAAGCGCTGGAAGCTCGGCGGGGGCGTCGTGGACACGGGCGTGCCGCCCTCCATCGCGGCCCAGTGGCTCCTCAAGGGCCGGATCAAGGAGAAGGGCTGCATCCCGCCCGAGATCGCGTTCGAGCCCAAGCCCTACTTCAAGGACCTGAACGGCCAGGGCCGCGGGATCCGCGTCGTGGAGTACGCGGAGGAAACGAAGGCGCTAAACTGACGACGTGCCATTCGGGACCGGAGTCACATCGGAGGTCGAGCTGATGCCATCGCAGACGGGGACCGCGGAGGACCGGATCAAGGAGCGGGACGAGTACATCCCGAAGTCCGTGAAGATGGGGACGCCCATCTTTGCGGCGAGCGCGAAGGGCCACAAGATCACGGACGTCGACGGGAAGGAGTA
>C687J35164_10000125_pt1 | contig 26266 bp, 37 predicted proteins | sample RifCSP13_3_FD_35164 | JGI IMG/M metagenome (IMG submission 35164)
ATGTCATTTGTAATCGTTGGTTTTCAAGCAACTCATACTGAAATTAATTTAATTCAGTATCTTTCCAATACATTTGAAGGAACAGCAAAATGGTTTTTTATTGGAATAATATTTTATTTGATAATAGTTGTAGCAATAGCTGTAACTGGATTATTTTATAATCACCTTGAAATTAATTTAAAAAGAAAATTTTCTGGAGGTTTGAAGGCTCTTGCCTGGATTCATCTAATAGGAATGAATGTTGGAGGTGCTGGAGCAATGTTGCATATGATATTTGCAGGTTTGGCTGGAACCGGAGTGCTTTCACTATTTACTGAGGGCAAACTAGGAAAACAAAACCTGGCAATAATGGATTCTTTCATAGAACCAATTGGTGCCTTTATTGGTCTTTTGGGAATTGGAGTAATATGTGGCGGGATAGGTTTCGTAATTGCGTATAGACGTAAAAGTGAATCAAACTAATTTTTGAATAAAGATTGTAACCAAAAAACTTATCACTATATGTGAAAACCCTAAACCCGTTTGAATTTTAAAGATGACAATACTTTTCTTTTTCATGGAAAACGTAAAGATAAGATCAGCAAAGCCAAACGATATTCCAATAATTCTTGGACTTCTTTATGAACTTGGCCGACCAAAGCCAAAAAAAGATTCAGATGTGGATACATTTACAAAACTCGTAAAAAAATATCTTAAAGATTCCGATAAAGAAATTCTAATTGCAGAACATAATGATGTTGAAATTATCGGTATGGCAAGCATAGTATTTCTTTCACGATTAAATCAGACAGATAATGAAATGTATATTCCTGAATTAGTTGTTTTTGAAAATTATCAAAACAAAGGAATTGGCAAGAAGTTAATTGAATCATGCATAAAACTTGCCAAAGAGAAAAAATGTCATAGAATTAGATTAGAATCTGGTAACGCAAGAAAGGAATCACATATTTTTTACAAAAATCTTGGATTTGTTCAAAATGCTCTTTCGTTCTCTAAAGTGATTTAGTTCCCAAAAATAGTATACTGCAAAAAGGATCCGTTTCATTTTTGAAGTGAATTCCTTAGAATTCGAACGCTTTAATAACAAGTCAGTCATGGAGTCGAACTATTTTGACAAAACCTTCGCGTGGGACGTACAAACAAATATTCAAAAGCATTGAAAAAATACCTAGATTCATGAGCAGTGATGCATGGTCTAACCTTGATAAGGTAGATCAAAAGATTATCGAGATTTTAAATAATAACGCCCGTACACCCTCAAAGGAAATAGCAAATGAATTAAGAAAATCTGGACATGATGTATCTGATAGAACTATCAGAAAAAGAATAGAGCGACTTGAAAAAAGCGGCATAATAAAAGGATACAAAGCTGTACTTTCAGATGTTTCTGAAACAAATGAATATGAAGCACTTTTCATGAAGTTCAAACCTACAAAATCCTTAGAGATGGTAAAAAAATCAATTACTGAACATGTAATTGATAAACCTGATTATCTTTTTGTAGCAAATCTTGAGGGGGAGTGGAATATGTTAGTAGTTATGAGAATTGACTCAGGAGCAAAAAGCGCAACTTCAAAAATAATTGAAAAGTTTTCAGAACAAGTAATTGATTACAGAATAAACAAGTTTGATATTCAAAATGTTAACTTGTTGAACATGTCTTTACTATTATTATAGAATTGAAGATTCTGATTCAGCAGTATTCATTGCATCTTTCAAGTCGTTAATGGTAAATGGTTTTTGAATAAATGCAGTAACTCCTGAGCTAATTGTTTTTGTTACTCGTTTACTTGTTTTTTCATCAGCAGTAATAAGAATTATTTGTGAATCTGGTTGTACCTCAAGAATTTTTGTTGCGATAACATCTCCATCTACATCTGGCAAACCCATATCAAGTAAAAATATTGGGTTTTTTGAAGATTTGATTAATTTTTGGGATTCTTTAATTGCTTCTGTGCCTGTTTCAAATGCTATAACATTATTGTAACCAAGCTTTTTTAAATAATTTTGGAGTTTAATTATTACAGATTTACTATCATCAACAATCACTACAGGTCTAACAACCTCAGTTTGAGTAATCTGAAGTTTTTTTGATTTATCAAAAGCTTTTTTTGCTTCACTATAATTTCTAGCTTTAAGAAAACACTTTGCTGCACACAAATAAGCGTTTTTTATATTGTAATTGTTTTCATTTTTAGCAAAATTTAAGAATGATTTTCCTGCTTCAAGTATTTCATTAGCATTATCTTTATTCTGACGATGCTTGCACTCACCTGCGAGTATGAAAAGCACAGCAGATTTTAGAGTATCAATTTTCTTTTGATTTTCAGCCAAGTTTAAAAAAAGGTTGTAGGCAGTAATGTTTTGATTATTTTGAAGATGTGTAAAGGCCAAGTCATAATCTAGTTTTTTCTTTTTATCAGCCATGGATTTGCTCCCGATTTGTTTTATATTATATTATTGTAGTTCGAATTGAACATCCAAGTAATACATTAAGGAATACTTTTAGGGGTTGATTACTGCACGCCCAATTATTTTACGTTGTTTGAGATTTTCAAGTGCATCATTTGATTGATTAAGGGAGTATCTTTCCGATATGACTTGTTTTATTGTACCCTTCTTTGCTAATTCAATTAATTCTACAAAATCATTATAATTTCCAGTGTATGCCCCTTGGATGGTAATTGCTTTAAGAGGAATTGTTACCAATGATAGATCTATCGAACCTCCAAAAAGTCCAACTAGAACTAGATTTCCTCTTTTGCGTAAGATTGCTATTCCAGTTTTGGCAGTTTGTGGAGCATTTACAAAGTCAATCACACTGTCAGCACCTTTGTTATCACAAATAGAAATTATTTTTTGCACAACATTTCCAGATCCAGTTGTAACAGAACCAATCACATTAGTGTTTATAACAAAATCCGCTCCCATTTTTTTTGCAATATCTAATTTTTTATCATCCAAATCAACACAGATTACTTTAGCATTAGTAATTGCTTTTGCAATTTGTATTCCCATTAATCCTAACCCACCAGCACCAATAATCACTAAATATTCAGGCGAATTCATGTTTGCTTTTTTTACTGCAGTGTATGCAGTAAGTCCAGAGCATGCAAGTGAAGCTGCAGGTTCTAAATCAATTCCAGAAACTTTTACCAAGTACTTAAAGTGGGGCACCAATACCTGTTCTGCGTATCCTCCATCTTGAAAAACTCCAAGAGATTTTGGAGAATCACAAAGATTTTCATTTCCTGCCTTACATGCAGGACATGTTCCTTCCCCTATCCATGGATAAACTAAAACATCATCCCCTTCAGAAAATCCTGTTACTCCGATTCCCATTTTGGCAATAGAACCTACAATTTCGTGACCGGGGGTTACAGGATATTTCACTCCTCTATCGGTTACTTTCATGAAAGAGCCATCGCCCAGATCATATCCACCTTCCCATAAGTGTAAATCACTGTGACATACACCAACTGCTTTTACCTTGACTATAACTTGATTTTCTTTTGGGTCAGGGATTTCTAATTCAGATATTTCAAGAGGTTTATTTGCTTCAACGATTCTTGCTGCTTTCAACGCGTCTTCTTTTTGTTAGTTATAATATAAGAGTTGACTGAGAACAACAAAAAAATAGAGCGCCTAGATATTATTAAGTAAGCACTTTAAAAATTTGTGAGTGAAGACCAGTCAAAAGCAGGGATATCTCAGGCGCCTGTTAATATTCTCTTTAATCCAGCTAATATAACAAAAAAAGATGTTTGGGAAATTAATATAATCCAGATTTTAGAATTATTAATTCAAATTCTAAATCAATCTGGAAAAAAGGACTTGAGAGTGGCAGGCATGGCAGCTCTATCATCATCGTTAATTCATAGAATGAAAGTAGAAAGTATTTTTGCATTACAAAAAGCTGCAATGGAAAAAAAGCCGTTAACTCAGAGAGTTGACTTGGATATTGACTTGATAAATATGCCATATCGGCACGAGTCAACTTATCCAGTAACATTAGATGAGCTTTTGAATTTACTTGAAAACCTCATAGGAACTATTGCTAACCCTCGCTCTCGAAGAGGAAAGCAATTAAGTTTTGAACCTATTGAAGCACCGGATTTTAAGGATTATTTTATTTCACTTGAGAATATCATTGGCAAGTATGAGGAACTTATTACAAACAAGATTAGTTCTGTTGGTTCTGGATTGTTAAAGGATATCATAATTGGCCTTGATACTATTGATTCAATAAGATGTTTTTTGGCCATCCTGTTTCTTGCAAGGGATCAAAAGGTTGAACTAGAACAAGTTGAAGATGACATAAAAATCACCCTTATCAAAGAGAAATTTACAACCTAATCAAAGATGAAGAAAGGATTCTTTTAAGTAGATTCCAGCAGAGGTGTGATAAATGGTAAAAATCGAAAACGATGATGAGGCAACGGCCAGAATCGAGGCTGCCTTATATTCTGCAGGTAGGCCTTTGAGCATAGAGGATTTGATCAAAGCCTCAGGCACAGAATCGAGAACAAAAACCCTCAATTTGCTCAATCTTATAATGAAAAAGGCAAAGTTAGCATTCAAGGCCATAGAAGTTGTAACCTTGCCTGATGATTCTTATGTATTTCAGCTAAAACCAGAGTATAGCTCAACAATTAGAAGATATGCCTCAAAACCAATTTTACCAAATGCAACTCTGAAAACTCTTTCATACATTGCTTACATGCAACCAATCTCTTCTAAACAACTTGTTGAAACAAGAGGTTCAGGAGTTTATTTACATCTCAAGGAATTACGTCAACTAGACTACATAGAAAATCAAAATGTCGGAAGATTGAAAATCTATTCTACAACAACAAAATTTCAAAAATATTTTGGAATTCAAGGAGATGCTGATTCACTAAAACAAAAGCTGTTCAAAAGGGTAAGAAAATCACCCCATATTGCTATTTCAAGTTCACCACAGACTGTTGCTCCTCAGGCATAGTTCTTTAAAATCTAGAAAAAAATTCTTTGAGAACGTAGTTTAGATAAGATATTTTGCGTTTTGTATAAATTAGAGTAGTTCAAACGCAATACATGAGAAAATCTTTAGAGAATTTGGCAACAAGTAAAATTACTGGAGGAAGACGACATCCATTACGTACCAGAAGAAAATATGAAATTGACAGATATCCTAATGAAGCCTTAATTGGTCCTGCAATTACTGTTACCAGAAAAGTACGTGGAAAAAATCAAAAAACTGCATTAAAGACAATAGACTTTGTAAATTTAGCAAGTCCAAATTCTAAAGTAAAGAAAACAAAAATTGTGAAGGTTTTAGAAAATCCAACAAACAGTGATTATCAAAGACGTGGCGTAATTTGCAAAGGTGCAATTCTTGAAACTGAAGATGGAAAGTGTAGAGTTGTATCAAAACCAGGACAACACGGTGCAGTTAACGCAGTTCTCATAAAGTGATTAAATGAAAGATTACGAGCATGTCGTAGTCTGGCTTGATTATTTTAATAAGACATTACCGCGTGACAAAGGACGAAAACTTTCAAAAGAAAAATGTATTTTTGATCCATCTCTAAATGAATTAATCGAAGCTGCAAAAGCAGCTGGGTTAGAACTAACTGAATCAAATGATAAAGTTAGATTTCCAAAAAGACCTTACGTCAGATCAGGATACATCATTTTACCAAAGGATGGTCCAAAAACAAAAATCCTAAATAAAATTTCTGAGAAATTAGTTTCTAAAAGAGCAAAGCAGTCTAAATAATATTTGATCTAGCTTCAAGCTAAAGTAAAGTTGACAGAAGTCTATGATAATGACAGAACAATTTGAGCAGTAATTGCAGGAGGTAGGCGAAATAATGCATTTGGCCAATAGTGGCAGAGTTATCATACGTCTTTCAAAAACTTTGGAAGAAGGTCAGATAATTTGTGACGAAAAAAGTAGTAAGATAGCAAAAGTTACGGAGATGATAGGTCCAATTGGAAAACCATATGCATCTGCCATTCCGTTGACAAACAACGTAAAAAAATACGTCGGTAAGAAAGTTTTTGCACTCGCGTCTTCTCCTGTAAAAAAATATAAAAAATTAAGGAGAAAAAGAAATGAACGCAATTGAAATAGAAAAATGCTGTCCTGAATGTGAATCATCACTAATTGATGACGTTCAGAATGGTGAAAGGATTTGTTCGGGCTGCGGCGTAGTCGTTGCAGAACAAATGGCAGATTATGGTCCAGAAGCAAGGAGCAGTAGTTTAGAAGAAAAAATGAAACTAGCAAGAGCAACAGGCCAAACGACATATTCTCAACATGACTTGGGAATTACAACAGAGATTTCTATCAGCACCAAAGATTTCAGCGGAAAATCGATCAGTTCTGATGTAGCAAACCAAATGAATAATCTAAGAAAATGGCAACAAAGAGTAAGAGTCTCATCTCCAAGAGAAAGAAGACTNTCAAGTGTACTAGGAAAAATTGGAGAAACTTGTAAGGTTCTTACCCTACCAAAAAATGTACTTGAGACTGCATCGATGATTTATAGAAGTCTAGATGGCAAAGTTGACGTCAAAGGCAAATCAGTCGCAAGCATTTCAGCAGCTACCATTTTCATGGCTTGCAAACAATGTGACGTTATCAGATCCCTCGATGAAATATGTGCAGGAATTAGTACAGTAAAAGATCTCAAATCCAAAACCAAACTAGCCGCAAGATACTATAGAACTATGGTAATGGAACTAGGAGNATCTTCANCACCTGTTNTAACAATGGACAAGTACATCTCTAAAATTGCAAATCTAACAAAAACAGATGTACGAGTTGAACGACTTGCATTAGAAATTTCAGAAAAAACTAAAAACCGCAACCTTGCTGATGGAAAGGCTCCTAATGGTATCGCAGCAGCATATCTTTATGTTGCATCGATATTGCTTGGTCAAAACGTCCTCCAACGGGATGTTTCAAGCGTTGCAGGAGTGACTGAAGTTACAATTCGTAACAGATGTAAAGAAATTCTAACTAGTTACAGATTATGCGTAACTCTTCGACCATCACTAGCCAAAATCTAAATCCACACCCCTTTTATTTTATTTTAAATCAATTAGTGGTAATTCTATAAATTTAGAATAGCGCCTTAGGAGAAGCTAAAATTCGTCTCTGTTATATAGTGAAAAAGAGAATTAGGTCCATGGCAGTTCTGGAAATAAAAGACCTTCATGTAAAAATAGGAGGAAAAGAAATACTCAAAGGAGTTAATCTAAAAACTGGTCCAGGCGAGGTTCATGCAATCATGGGGCCTAATGGTTCTGGTAAAAGTACACTAGCTTACACACTTCTTGCACATCCCAAGTATGAAGTAACACAGGGGGACATCTTACTTGACGGAGAAAGTATTTTGGATCTAAAAGCTGATGAGCGAGCTAAAAAAGGCCTCTTTCTAGGATTTCAGTATCCAACTGAAGTCTCTGGTGTTGGTTTTTCACATTTTCTTAGAACGTCTTACAATGCACTAAGTAAAGCCCTGCAAGGCGATGATCGTGAAGTCTTCATTACAGTAAGAGAATTTCAAAATTATTTGAAAAAAAACATCAATGCTGTTGGATTAAAAGACGACTTTTTAGCAAGATATCTCAATGAGGGATTTTCTGGCGGTGAAAAGAAAAGATCTGAAGTATTGCAGATGGCTGTACTAAAACCAAAAATTTCAATTTTAGATGAACCTGATTCTGGATTGGACATTGATGCAGTACAAGCTGTTGCAAAATCAATCAGTCAAGTTTCTGGAAAAGATTCTACTACAATTATTATTACTCACTATGCTAGGATCCTAAACTTCCTTGACAAATTAGATTTTGTTCATGTCTTTTCTAATGGAAAGATAATAAAAAGTGGAGATGCGACTTTAGCTGCAGAGTTAGAGAAAAAGGGATACGAGTGGATCTTAGAAAATCAACCTGCATCATAAAAATTTCTAAAAATAAGTAGTATGATTTTCAATTAAGATGGCTTTGTACGAGGTATTTGTAGAGTTTCAGAAAGATTTTGTTAAAGTTGAGGGAAATCAAGTTACCATAGGTGTGAAATCAAAACCAATCAAAGGGGAGGCAAATAAAGAGATAATTAAAAAATTAGCCAAACATTTTGGGGTTTCTTCCTCGTCTGTGACTATAAGATCAGGTCAAAAAACGAAAAAAAAGATAGTTGAAATATTGGGCTGAAAACTAGGAGTACTTTTTTATTCACATAAGTTAGAGAGGTATCCATGGAATCAAGTACAGAAGCAGAAAGAAAGTTCTATTTTAATTTCTCATTTTTCAAAGTTGATCCGAAATGGAGATGGATGGCAGATCTAGCCAAGGAAGAGTCTGCAAAAGAGGTTGAAAATGTTATTGGAAATTCAGGTATACGATTTAGATCATATTCAACGCTAGGATTGCGAGATGATGCAGATTTTATGTTCTGGTTTGCAGCAGAGTCAGTAGAAGAGATACAAACTGCAATTTCAAAACTCTACCTAACTGTTTTTGGAAAATATATCACACCATCTCATGTTTACCTTTCAGCTACAAGGCCTTCGATTTATGCAAAAACAGGAAAGGTTCCTTCTTTTGTTGCAGGAGAAGAAGCCAGACAATATGTGATAGTGTATCCATTTATCAAAACAAGGGATTGGTATCTCTTGCCGGTTCAACAAAGACAAAAATTGATGGAAGAACATATCGAAGTAGGTAAAAGCTATCCACAAGTAGTTCTTAACACAACTTACTCTTTTGGAATTCATGATGAAGATTTCATGTTGGCATTTGAAACAGATGATCTTCATTCATTTCAAAATCTCATAATGGATTTAAGAGGAACCCAAGTTTCCAAATATGTTGCAGTAGACACACCAATGATTGTTTGTGTTAAAAAGGATATTATTCCTTTAATATCCAGTCTTGGATAATGGATGCACTAAAAGAATGGGCAACTGTGGTACATGCACTTGAAAACGGAGAACAAACAGTTATTTTACGAAAAGGTGGGATTCTTGAAACTGTTTCTGGATTTAAAATTGAAGCAAAAAAATTTCTTTTATTTCCAACATTTGAACACCAAGAGATAAAAAATCTAAAACCACAATTTCATAGTTACTTGGATATTGTAAAACAAAATCTCTCGCATAATGAATATAACAAAATTACATCCTATGCTGAAGTAGTAGATGAAGTAGATATAGAATCACAAGAAAAAATCAACGCATTATCACAGTTTCATATTTGGAGTGAATCTTACATTAAAGAGAGAATGAATTGGATGCCTGAAAAGCCAATTAAAGCGGTTTTTCTCAAAGTGTACAAAGTACCAGAGATTAAAATTCCTATAAGACCTGAATATCATGGGTGCAAATCTTGGATAAACATAAATGAAGATATTCAGGGAGGAAAACCTGTTTTGAGCGATACAGAACTTAACTCGAGATTTCAAAAATTTAAGGAGATTGTGAATTGAAATACAAGTCATTAGGAAAAAGTGGGATCAAAGTTTCTGAGATTGGATTTGGTGCATGGACAATTGCACTAAATTGGTGGGGTAAAGAAATTGATGAAGATGAAGCCAAACGTATGTTAAAAAAAGCATATGATGTGGGAATTAATTTCTTTGAAACCAGTGACATGTATGGAAAAGGAAAAAGCGAGAGACTGATTGGCGAGGTCTTCAAAGGAATGCGAAGTGAAATCGTCATTTCAACAAAATATGGGTATGATTTTGAAAAAGTAGATCAGATTGGACATAAAGAACTGCCACAACGATTTGATCCTGAATTTACAGATCATGCTTTGAATAATAGTTTAGAGCGTCTTCAGACTGATTACATAGATGTTTATGGGTTACATAATCCTAAATTAAAACACATTCACAATGACACAATTTTCCAAACTTTTGATAAAAAAATACGAGAAGGAAAAATTAAAACCTGTCAAGTTGCATTAGGTCCTGCAATTGGTTGGACTCAAGAAGGTCTAGATGCGATGGAGAGAGAAAACATTTCTGCTATACAGACAGTTTACAATATTTTGGAGCAAACGCCTGGAAACGAATTGATGAAAAAGGCAGTCAGAAAAGATGTAGGAATTCTAGTACGAGTTCCTGATGCATCAGGAATCCTTACAGGAAAAGTCGACGCAAATACGAAAATTGATGAAAAGGATCATCGCTCAGTTCGAAAGGGTGAATGGGTTAGAGCCTCGCTAGAAAAGGTAGAACAACTAAGGCCAATTGCTAAGCGGAATGGTCTTAACATTACAGAACTTGCAATAAAATTCATTTTATCAAAGAAAGGAGTTTCTTCTGCATTACCCACTATGATTAGTACTGATGAAATTGAGATGTTTGCTGAAATGTCAGATGGCAATTACATTCCGGAATCTGATATGAGGGAAATTGATGCTTTATACAATACTTGGCCTTCTTACGAATTAAAAGCCACACCTCAAACAGTCTGATCAGTTTAAAAATAATTTTACGCTGGAATTGTTTCCTCTAAGGAAAAATTCTGTTCAACAAAATATTCTACACGAGTCTTTTTGAATTCTCGTGCGCTAAATAAAATCTTGTAATCATCTACGTTGATCTGCTTTTGAATAGTTTTTGCCATCTCTTGTGCTTCATCTTCTGATTTACAGTGAATCATTGAAAATACATTGTAAGGCCAATCTGGATATACAGGTCGCTGATAACAGTGACTAACTTGTGGAAATGCGCCAAGTTTTCCACCTACATCAGTGATACGTTCTTCAGGTACTTTCCATACGATCATTCCATTTGCAACAAAACCTACATCTCTGTGACGAAGAATAGCTGCAAATCTTCTCATGACACCAATTTCTTCATAATTTCTTAGCTTATCAAAGATCTGTTCTTCAGTCATTCCAAGATTTTGTGCAACCTTTGAAAATGGTTTATCTACAATTTCTAGATCTTTTTGAAGTTCTCTAATGAACTCCTTGTCTTCTTCAGTAGGATTNAATTTTACATCACGAATTTTTTTCTTTTCTTCTGATGGTTTAATTTCATGCTTTTTTTCATCAACCATATCAAGCTTGACACCAATTTTGAATAGTTGTATTGTTGGAAGCAATCTAACCTTCTTAATTCCTTTGAGTTTTGAAAATTTATCAACTTCATTTTTTAGATCAGAGCCAGGGGGAACTGCCAAAGTAAACCACAAGTTAAACTGGTGGTTTCTTTCATAGTTGTGACTTACACCAGGATGACGGTTAATTTGTTGAGCAACATAATCTAGATTATCTGGCTCAATTTCCATTGCCACAAGTGAGCTTTTGTATCCAAGTTTTCGTGTATCAAAAATTGCACTGAGTTGTCGTAGAACTCCTATTTTTTTAAGATTGTTTAATCGTTCTTTTACAATCTCAGGAGTTATTTTAAATTTTTTTGCAATATCATGATATGGCTGTGAGGTAAGTGGAAAAGTCCATTGAATCTCATTTAGGATTTCCTTGTCTAGATTATCCATGGTTGCAGCCAACATCACATGAAATTTCTCTTTCAATTAAAAATGTAGTGGATTCTTTGAATCTATAAATAGAATTTCAATGGTGCCAGATCGTTGATAGTAGATTTTAATCTGAAAGGGAATTTAGTAATAGTAGTAGGGGGAGGAGCTGAAGGAATGAAAAAAGTAAATTCACTTCTAACTCAAGATTGCAAGATTTTAGTAATTAGTGACAAAGTCAATACACAGTTAGCAAATTATATCAAGCAAAAAAAAATTGATTTTAAAAAAACTAAATTAAAAGATGGAATTTTCTTTCAAAATACAAACCATTCCTAGTAATGGCAGCAACGGATGATAGAGAGCTTAACAGGAAAATTATTCAAAAAGCAAAAAAAATGAAATGTTTTGTTTATGCTTCTGATGACCCTGAGGTAAGCGACTTTGCACACCCTTCTGTAATTAACATAGAAGATACTGTTCAGATTGCTATCTCAACAGGCGGTAGAAGTCCAGCTATGGCAAGAAAACTAAAGTTACAAGCAGAAAAGATATTTAAAAAAATTATAAAAAAAGAAGACATTTACCAAATCAAATTACAGCAGATCGCTAGAGATGCAGCAAAAAAGATAATTCCTACCCAGTTAGAACGAAAAAAATTCCTATATTCAGTATTAAATGATAAAGCGATTAAACAGTTAATAAAAGACAATAAACTAAAAAAAGCGCAACAGAGGGCTATGTTGATGTTAAGGAAGTGGAAATGAATCAAGATATTATTAATGCTAGAGTTACATTTCGTAATTCACCCATTCATGTTTTAGAGAAGTTTACATTCAAGGATCTTGATGATGCTTATTCTCATTTTAAAAAACATTCGGGATTATCAGAATGTGTAATATTACAAACTTGTAACAGAGTAGAGTTATTTGGTACAGCAAAAGATTACGACCTTGAAAAAATAAAAAAGACATGGGCATCTCTTGCAGGTCTAGAAGAGGCTGCATTCAAGGAAAATCTAGAGCTAAGTGAAAATGAAGAAGTTTATCATCATTTGCTAAAATTAACTTCAGGTCTGGATTCAATGGTTTTAGGAGAAGAGCAAATACTAGGACAAATCAAAAATTCAATTACAGCTGCAAGACAAGCCAAGTTTTCAGGAGAGCGTCTTAATACACTATTTGATAAAGCAATTCAAATTGGAACCAGAGTAAGAAACTCAACTGGAATTAGTAGAGGTGGGATATCAGTTGGTTCAATGGCTGTCAAACTTGCAGAAGAGAATGTTGATGAATCTAAAAACAAAACGTATTCTGTTAATTGGAACAGGAGAATCTGCTACACTAGTTGCAAAATCTCTCAAAAAAAGGGCTTATGAATTTTTTATTTCTAGTAGAACACTTGAGAGATCAAGGGCATTTGCTGAAACACTTGGTGGTAAACCAATTAGGTTTGAAGAGGTGTTATCAGGTTTTGATAAATACGATGTGTTATTTGTTGCAACTTCGGCTCCATATTTTCTTGTTACATATGACCGGATTAAACAAGCAATGGATACAAAACAAAACGGCATTATGATTTTAGATTTATCAAATCCAAGAACAGTGGATGAAAAAGTAGCAACTCTTCCAGGAATTAAACTTATGAATCTTGATCAAATAGCAGAACTGGTCGATAAAAACATGAGGAGTAGAATAGGTAAGGTTTCAGCCGTTGAAAATATAATTAGTGAAGAATTACTAGTAGTTGAGGCATCAATGAAACGACTAGACGCAGAACCAATTGTTAAGGATGTATTCAAAAATATAGATTTACTCAGAATAAAAGAATTACAAAAGGCTCTTCAAATGCTAGGTGAGACTGACGAAAAACGTGTCAAAATTATTGAAGAGCTTACAAAAGCTGTTGTAGAAAGTATTGTGTCCGCACCAATGAATAATCTTAGAAAAGCTTCGGAGCAAGGAAATCCAGAGTTACTTGATGCTGCAAGTAAACTTTTTGATTATAATAAAAAAGATTAGTGATTTTAGCAGACTAGAATTATATAACTAACAAATGGATTTTTGACATGTCAACTTTTCCTAATCGACGTCTTAGAAGATTACGAAAAAGTGAAAAGATTCGTGAATTAGTTCAAGAAACACGGCTCTCGACAAAAGATTTCATTTGTCCTGTCTTCGTCCAAGAAGATTTGAAAAAGTCTGTCAAAATTGATTCAATGCCTGATATTGAGAGATTTCCTCTAGATGGCATAAATGATGAAGTAGACAGGATTATTGATTTAGGAATTCCAGCAATAATGCTATTTGGTCTCCCGTCATCAAAGGACGATGTAGGTAGCGCTGCATTTGATGAAAATGGAATAGTTCAAAAGGCAATAACTCAAATTCGAAAGAATTTTGGTGACAAAATTGCGATCATGGCAGATGTATGTCTTTGTCAGTATACTAAATCAGGACATTGCGGAATAATTAAAGACAATAAAATTGATAATGATTCTAGTATTGAAACTTTAGCAAAAATTGCAGTTAGTCAAGCTAAGGCAGGTGTTGATGTAGTATCACCATCTGCCATGATGGATGGTCAGGTTATTACAATACGTCGTGGATTAGATGACGCAGGGTTCTCTGATGTTGCAATAATGTCCCATTCTGCAAAACATCGCTCATCATTTTATTCTCCTTTCCGTGATGCTGCGGAATGTGCTCCACAGTTTGGAGACAGGAAAACTTACCAGATTCCATTTAGTAATGCACGTGAAGCAATGAGAGAAGTGGAGATGGATGTTAATGAAGGAGTTGACATTGTTATGATTAAACCAGCTTTGGCATATCTTGATATAATTGCGGAAACAAAAAAACGATTTAATGTCCCAATTTCTGCGTATAGCGTATCTGGAGAATATGCACTTGTAAAAGGTGCAGCAAAACAAGGATGGATTCAAGAAAACGATGTAATCACAGAGATTCTGTATTCAATTAAACGAGCAGGTGCAGATATGATAGTTACATATTTTGCAAAATCTGGTGCAAAGATCCTCAACGAATAGCCCATGAGAGATGACCAGAGATTCGAAATAGAACGCGCCTTTGATCTATTACCTCATGTTGTAGGTGCAAGCTGGGCAGTTACTTGGTATAGGCTAAATGAAATAAAAAAGCCCTCTAGAGAAGAGTTTCGTAACAAAGTTATAGAATACTTTGATTTGCTAAATCCACTTTTTGACTCATTTTCAGACTCGAGTGGATTTAAGGAGATTATCGGTTATATCAATCAACGAAGAAATGAGGAGATTGAAAAGATAAAGAATGGACATAGTAAAGAGATAGAAAAAAGATATGATAGGTATATCGATTATGGTTAGATTTCCTTTTTCAAATCACTGAGGAATTTTTTAATAATCTTTGTTCTACGTTTAGCCTCGATTTTTGCAGATTTTGTGTTCATCTTAGACTCTAGAAGAAGAAGTTTTTTGTAAAAATGGTCTACTGTCCATTCTTGGTCATTTGGTTTTCTTGCTAAACAAAATGGATCACTTTTATTGTAAAATGACCTATTTTCTGCACCACCTACTGCAAAAGTTCTCGCGATTCCTATTGCGCCTATCGCATCAAGTCTATCTGCATCTTGGACTATTTTTCCTTCTAAAGTTTTTGGTATTTTATTTTTTGAAAAACTGTGACATTCTATTGCATCTGAAATTATTTTTATCTCACTATTTGTGTAATGATATTTTTGAAGAATTTTTGTTGCTTCGATAGCACTTTTGGTTGAGGCAGTTTTTGATCTTTTATCAGATTTTGGAAAAGAAATTATATCATGTAATAAAGATGCTGTGAGTACAAGTTTTTTATCTACTTTTTCTGTCTTGCAGATATGCTCGGCATTACTATACACTCTTTTTACATGTTCAAAATCATGTGCAGGGTCATTTTTTGCCATCATTTTTTCTACTTCATTGCGCAGTCTTCTTAGGGTTTTCAATTAAAATCTCCAAATTTTAGGCTTGACAAACTTGAATTTTTTTTGTGTAATTAACATACCCCAGTCTATACTTGCAAATAATACTAAACTTCCAATACCAATACCATCTGCAATTATTATTCCAGTATAACGATCCTCAAAGAGTTGTAGGAATGGAACTAATACAACATCACTAATTGATAACATGATATAATAGGATAAAACACGACCAAACCAAAAACCAATGTATATACCAATACTCTTTGTACGCATTAAACCATAAGCTACAAAAAGCATATTATCTGGAAGGGGGTCGCTGCAAATAGGAATGATGTTAGAACATATCCGAATTTTCTACGATTAAGAAAGTTCCCAATTATATCAAGATTTGATTTTTGTTCTTTTCCCACAAAACTTCTAAAAAGATGACTAATTCGTTTTAGGAAAAATCTGCCAATTGTTGCTCCAGTTGCTCCAACAAGAGCCAATACAATTAGATCAAGAGATGGATCTAATGCAAGAAATGATGCAAGCACCATCCATGATGGGGGCATTAAAAGTGGAGCAGTATTAATTCCCAAAAGTAGAAAAAATATTCCAAAATAGGAATAATCAGATATAGTTTCTAAAATATCGGTCATTTTTCACCATCAGAATTCATTTTTCATCATCAGAGTTCATATTTCTTCATCTAAATCCTTGGAAGGAGTTTTACTTATGAAAAAATTGAAAAAAGCATCAAGAAAATAAAGAAAAAACATTTTTTAGAATAAAAAGATCATGTTGTGCAAAAAAAAGAACAGTTTATTCAATATCTTTATATTCAATTTTGCTGTTATTATTTTATGTCTTCCACAGCTTGGAAATGTTTTAGATGTGACCTTACATTTAAAGAGGAAAATCATGCAAAACTACATGAAGAAATTTCTAAGCATTCTGTAAGATCTGTTAAAATTATTACAGCATAACAAGTCTCAATTTCTTAATTTGATTTGAAATCTTGATTTAATTTTTTATTTATTGTGAAATATAGTGCAGGAGGTGGGATTTGAACCCACGAACCCCTAAAGGAAAGGATTTCCTATTGTCATAATCTTGAGTCCTTCTCGGTTGACCGGGCTTCGATACCCCTGCAACTTCTGCGGAACATTCGTGTTAAAAAAAGCTTTATAATTAGCTCGTCAAAAATGCAAATGATGACTACTACTGACGAAGCTAAGAATATGCGAAATGGGATCAATATAGAAGGAACTGTAGAAAGAAAAGGAGAAACAAGAACTGTAAACAAGAAAGCAGGTGGTACCATTGATGTTTGTGATGCCTATCTAGTTGACGATGTTGGTGAAATTAAACTAACTCTCTGGGGAGATGACATTCCAAAAATAAGTGATGGTTCTAAAGTCAAGATAACTAATGGTTATACCAACACCTTCAAAGGAGAAGTTTCTTTGACGAAGGGAAAATATGGTCAACTAGAAGTGCTATCTTAAATTTTCTTATAATACCTGAGTTAATCTAGATTTTATTTTCTTTTTCTTAATTTTGATTTTCTTTTAATCTTAGCTTTGCTTTTTGTCTTTGTTGTTTTAGATTTTCCTTTTCTAACTTTAGATTTTCTTTTAATCTTAGCTTTTCTTTTTGCCTTTGTTGTTTTAGATTTTCTTTTGGATTTTTTCTTTTGTGCTGTTATCTTTCGTCTTTTAGCAGCAAGTTCGGATAGTTTTTTACTAATTTTTGAGAGATTTTGTTTAGCTGATTCCTCTTGTTTTGTTTGACGGGATACCTGTTTTGCTATGCGAACTGTTGCTTTTTTACTAGTTTTGATAAGGTTTTGCAGAGTAGGTTTTGAGTGGGTTTGTTTTTGAATTTTGCCAGATAGTTTTGAACTAGATTTTTTATAATCTTCAATACTTTGTGAAATTTTTTTAAAAGTCTTGTTCCTTTGATTAATTTCTTCTATGAGTTCGTTAATTCTATCAGAAATTATTTGAAGTCTTGCTTTTGCTTGGGATTTTTCCTCTTCAGATTCAGCAAATTCTAACTCTTGCTCAGTTTGAACTTTAGCCTCTTTTTCACGTCTAAGGTGTTCTTCTGCAGCTACGACCAATCTTTGAATACTTTCTTGTTGTGCTAAACGCTGGGGTCAAAACCCCAGAGACATCCTCTAATTCTTCTTTAGAGAATTCAATTTTTCTTTGAAGGGAGACTAGCCCAGAAATAGATCTATTAGTAAGAGATTTAGCTTTTTTGAACTCGAGTTCACCTTTTCTTCGGAGTTTTGCTGCTTCCCGTTTTTTTTCTTGTAATTGGGTAGCTTTTCGTATTAATGATGCCAACTATACTTTTCATGAGTTCAACTAGAATAAGTTATTCGTATAACCATGATTTGACTTTCCAGTTAAGATTTTTAACATATAATTTTGTTTGAGAAATTTATTCAGTAATTAAGGTTGAAGAAATATTAGTTTAATCCCCAAATTATAATTAATAATATGGAATTTCATCCCTCTAAAGTACCAACCATCAAAACCTTTGATGTAAAAGATGAAAAAGATGCTGGAACGGCTGCCGAAGAGATGGTGAAATTAGGGTTTTCCAACCACAAAATGGGTTATAAAGTTCTGATGCCTAAGGAAGATAAAATTGCAAAAAGAATAGGGTATATTATTACAACTAGCATCAATTACGGTCTGAAGCAAACCAATCAAGAACGAGATTTACGATATTGGACATATCATCATGATAGAGATCATTTTGCCATAGTTTTGATAAGTTCAAAAGTTTTTGATGAGTTAGATTTTTGATGATTCAAACTTTTTCAAAAGTTTGGTTTTCTTTGCTACTACGCCAGCTAACATAATTCCTAAAATTGTTCCACCTATTACATCCATAGGATAATGTTGTATCACATACATTCTACTAATCGACATCATTAGTGGGTATAACAATAATAGATAGCAACCTCGTGGGAACCTCTGAGAAAGTGCATACCCAAGTATTATACCAAATATGGCAGCCCTAGCAGCATGTCCTGAAGGATAAGATGCGTTAAAGCTACCCTCACAGAATAAGGCAAAAGTATCCTCACTAATTTTCATAGGAAATGGTGTTCCTTCAAAATCTAAATTTGGTCTGTCCCTATCAACGCCACATTTGATATATCCTGTAAGCAGGGTTGCCAACACTATTAAAATCATTAGAGAAAGTCCAATTCTTCTGGTTTTTTTTATAATTAAAAGAGCAACTGCAAACAGAAGCATGGGGATAATACTCCCTGCCTCTGTAAGTGACCACATGGCAAGGTCTAATACGGCATTACCTGAAATTGACTGAAAGTAGACAATTACGGATTCATCAAATTGTTTAGTGACTTCAAAATAAACTAAGAATGTAACTAAAAGAAATGCTAACACTGTTAGAACAAAAGGCCTAGAACGAATATCGAATATCCATTTCTGCAATTATGTAACCCTCATCAATGTCATTTTTAATTTTTCTCAATATTGTTTAGTTAATTATGTGAAATACCCAATTACTCTAACATTATTCATTACTGAATCTAAAAGGACAGTCTGGGGAATGAAAACTAAATCATATTTCTGATCGGCTCAAAGATTTTAACCTGGTAAAAAAAAGGAAGAGCGTGAAGTTATTAACTCTAGATGATTTTGACCTAAAGGGTAAAACTATCTTCTTGAGAGTTGACATGAATTGTCCAATTGATCCTAATACTATGGAAATTTCAGGAACAAGAAGGATTGAAGAGGCAACTGAGACAATTAATGCCATAAAAAATTCCAAATTAGTAGTTGCATCACACCAAGGAAGAGTTGGAAATAAAGACTATACAGGAATGGAAAAACATGCAGAAGTATTAGAGAAATTATTGAATCGAAAAATAAAATACATTGAAGACGTAATTGGTACCACTGCTCAAAATGAGATAAAAAATTTGAAAGAGGGAGATATTTTATTACTTGACAATCTAAGACTTTGTGCTGAAGAAAATTATGAGTTTTCTTCAGCAGATGCAGCTAAAACTATAATGGTTCAAAGACTGCAAAAACTTTTTGATCTATGTGTACTGGATTCATTTCCAAGTGCTCATAGATCACACCCCTCAATTGTTGGTTTTGCACATGTTTTACCTGCATGTGCAGGGAAAATTGTTGAAAGAGAAGTTCGAAAATTAGATGAAATCATGATGGTTGCTAAAGCTCCTCACGTAATTGTTCTAGGGGGTTCAAAGGTAGGAGATAGACTAGAAGCAGTAAAGATGCTAATTAAAAAGGGTAGGGCAGATCATGTCCTTTTGACAGGCTTGATAGGTAATGTGTTTATGAGAGCACAGGCTCGCATAAAAGCCCCACTAGGAATTGAAAGAGAAGAGGAAGTGGTGGCAAAGGCTCATGCTTTGATAGGCGAATATCCTGATGTTTTTTCCACACCAGTTGATGTTGCAATAGACAAGGATGGTTCTAGGGTGGAAGTAGATGTAAGAGATCTAAACAAAGAAGATATCATATATGATATTGGACATAAGACTGTAGAACATTATAACAAGATGATATCTGGTGCGGGAACAGTTTTCATTAGTGGGCCACCAGGATATTTTGAAAAAGAACAATTTAGTTTAGGTACCAAAGGAATTCTTGAAGGGGTTGCTAACTCCATGGCCACAACTATCGTAAGTGGAGGGCACTTAACCGCAGCACTAAAACGGTATGGATTAGTAGAGAAAATTGATCATATTAGTACAGCAGGTGGTGCTCTTGTGTTATATTTGACTGGTGAAACATTACCAATGATTCAGGTTTTAGAAGAGGCTGCTAAACGATACAGATCTAAATAGGTGCTTTACATTCTGAATTTAGACAAATTCGAGCTTCGGATTTACCCAAATAGGTTTCTTGATTGCAAGAGTTGCATTGAATTTTTTCTATAGAATTGAATAGTTTGAACCAAACCGTAGTAAAATTTTGCGCAATATTTCTGACAAGTCCAGAGTCGCAGATATCTTGAAAATATTTTTCCATATCATCAATTGTCCAAGATTTATCCACATCGCCATTATTTTTTATAATTTCAAAAATTTCATCATTAGTAAATCGGAGTTCTGGATCATTATACTTGTCAAAAATTACTTTTCTTATCTGAATAGAAATTGGAACAGAAGGTTTGAAAACACTCATGTTAGTAGAGTTTTGATGCTTCTTCTTTTAAGTTATCAAATGAAGTTGAATTTTCAATTTTTTTGGCTAAATAGGTATAAAGACCAAGCTTTAAGGTTTTCAAAGATAATAAAGCACATTTAATTCGGACTGGGCTCTGTCTTATCAAATGCTCTAATCCTAATTCGGATAAAATTTCTTCTTTCTTTAGATTTTTTGCATAAGTTAGATCTTTTCCTTTAATCAATTGTGTTAAGACCGATGTGCAGGCTTTACAAATAGTACAGCCATTACCATGCCATTTAATATCTGAAATAGTATCATCATTTACCTTCATTTGTAGAGTAATACTATCTCCACACATGGGGTTTGCGTCATGCTGAGAAATATCTGGGTTTTCTAAAATACCTTCATTCTGTGCGTTTCTAGCTTCATCAATTATTATTTCAGTATAAATTGGGTCACTCATAATTTGAACAACTCAGCTACCTTTTCTAATGATTTAATGAGTTTGTCAACATCTGCTGTAGTGTTGTAGATGTAAAAACTTGCACGATTAGTAGCTGCAACTTCTAATCTTTCCATCAATACTTGTGCACAGTGATGGCCAGAGCGAATTGCTATTCCATCTCTATCAACAATAGTAGCAACATCGTGAGGATGTACATCATGGAAATTAAATGAGATTACTCCTCCTCTTTTTAAAAGATCTTTACTGCCATAAATGGTGATTCCTTTAATTTGGGACATTTTTTCAAGGGCATATTTTGTTAAATCAATTTCATGTTTTCGAATTGTATCCATTCCAATTTTGGTCAGATAATCTATTGCTGCTGAAAAACCAATGACATCAGCTATGTTTGGTGTTCCAGCTTCAAACTTGTAGGGCAAATCATTCCATGTTGTTTCATATTTATGGACTTCACGAATCATGTCTCCTCCACCATGAAATGGTTCCATGGTTTCAAGTACAGATTTTCTTACCCACAAAATTCCAACTCCAGTTGGTCCCAACATTTTGTGAGCTGAAAAAGCAAAAAAATCGCATCCTAGTTTTTCAATATCAACTTTCATGTGAGGTACTGATTGTGCGCCATCTATCAGGGTCTTTACTCCTGCTTGTTTGCATTTGTTAATAATTTCTTCAGTGTTAGATATTGTTCCAAGAACATTAGACATTTGGCTAAACGTAACCAATTTTACTTTACCAGTTTTAAGATAGGAATCTAGCTGATCTAGTAGTAACTCTCCATTATCATCAACACCAATGTATTCTAATTTGGCGCCTTTTTCCTTCGTTAAAAGTTGCCAGGGCACAATATTGCTGTGATGTTCATATTCAGTAGTTACTATAATATCTCCTTCTTTGATATGCTGTCGTCCCCAGGCATATGCCACAAGATTAATGCCCTCAGTAGTACCACGAACAAAAATTACCTCTTCGCGATTTTTTATGTTTAGAAACTTTGCTATCTTGTCCCTTGTAGCTTCATAAGCTTCAGTTGCTTCTTCGGCAAGGGCATACACTGCTCGGTGAATGTTAGCATTATGATTTGTGTAATAATCACTAATTGCATTAATAACTTGAATTGGTTTTTGAGTTGTGGATGCATTATCCAAATACACCAATGGCTTTCCATCACGAACAGTTCTTTGTAATATAGGAAAGTCTTTTTGAATATTTTCTAGAGACACACTACTAGACTGCATGCTATATCTCCACGTAAACCACGTTCTTATCTATTTTAACATTGTATGTTTTCAAGGATTCTTCTGCGGGAGGATTCTGGGGTTTTCCATTTTCTAAATTAAATACTGATAGATGGAGTGGACACCTAACCCCCTCTTCACTAAGTATACCTGTTGAAAGATCTGCTTGTGCATGAGTACAAATTCTATCAGTAGCGTAAATCTTTCCGTCTAGATTAGCTAAAAGAATTTTTTTGTCATCATAATCAAAACCGTATAGTTCCCCACTTCCAACATTGTTAGCATCACATGCCTTTACCCAATTTCCCAATCAATTTCACCTATACTTGTAATGCTGTTCAATTTCTGCATTCTCATTATACCTCGTTTCTTCAACCTCAACTAATGCTTTGAGTTGTTCATCGTTTTTGATACTCATATCACGTCCCTCCCATTTTGATTCTATGAGATAAGATATCCATGCGCGGACTTGATATGACATTGTTCTAGAAAGAGGTTCCAAAAATCCTTCTACAATAATTCTTTCAGCTTCCTCTCTAGTTAAACACCGAGTTTGGAGATAAAATATCTGCTCTTCATCAATTTGAGCGATAGATGCTGAATGGGTTGCTTTTACATCATTAGTAAATATCTCAAGACCTGGAATAGAGTCAGATTTTGCTCCCTTGTCCAATAAAATAGAACGCCCAGATAGAAATGAATTTGATTTACTTGCATGTTCTTTGATTCGTATCATTCCTTTGAAAAGTGATTTTGATTTGTCTTTAAGGATAGATTTTTCGATTACCTTGGCTTCAGTAGAAGGCTTTTCATGATTAACATTAGAACTAAGATCAAATGATTGATTATCATTTCCAAAGACTACTTCTGAATCGTTAGCACTTGCACCTGAACCATTAAGATAGTAATCAATTCTGTAACGTGATAACATTGCACCAAACAAACCCAAATACCAATTTATTTTACCGTCTTGAGCAATATTGGATTTTCTAGTAGAGAAATTAACAGCACTATTATCCATTATCTGTAAAGTTGTTCCATCTAATTGGCTATTTTGACCTACGCTGACATTTAGCAATTCAAGATATGCTTGCTGGTGAGAAGTTTTTGGCGCATACAATTCTTGTATGATACTTGCTTTACTATTATCTTCTGTAACAATTACATTACGAGATATAGTAGAGACCCCATCTACTGAAAGTGAAGAAACTATATGAATTGGTTTTTCTAAGATTAAATTTCGTGGTACGTAAATAAATATTCCAGAATTAAATGCTGCATTATTTAACGCAGTGTATTTATCTTCTTTAGAGTTTGTTGATTCTAATGTTTTTTGAATTATATCAGTATAATTTTTTAGTGCGTCATCAATTGAAGAAATTACTAATCCTTTTTTTTGTAATTCATCAGGTAAGTTTATCTTGTGAATGTTTGATCCAATCTGAACAATACATGTTTCGTTTGCAAGTTCGTTTAATCTATTTGTAAGAAATTCTGGAACAGATTTATCAGAGTTAATTGTTAGAGAAACCTGTTCTGGATCCATTTTATTGGCATCAGTATATTTGTTATAGAGTGGAGATGTTTCTAGTGGAAGTTTTTGATACACACTAAGAGAATTTTTTCTATACTCCTTGAGCCAATCTGGTTCGTTTTTTGATGATGATATCTCATCTATATGTCGAAAACCAATTGTAGATAAAGCAAGGTTTTGCATGGTTAATCATAAAGAATACCGAAGTGTTTAACCTACTGAACCGTCCATCTCTAGTTTGATTAATCGGTTCAGTTCTACGGCATATTCCATTGGAAGTTCCTTTGTGAAAGGTTCCATGAATCCATTTACAATTAAGGTTAATGCCTCTTCTTCAGAGAAGCCTCGAGTCATGAGGTAGAAAATTTGCTCATCGCCTATTTTACCAACTGTGGCTTCATGTGTAATGGTGGCATCTTCTTGATTGATCTCCATGTATGGATAAGTGTCTGTTTTTGAGGTGTCATCTAATAGTAAGGCATCACATCTAACAGTTGCTTTTACATTTGTTGCACCCTTTGCAACGTGTAGTAATCCTCTGTAAGTAGAACGACCATTCAAGCGGCTAACTGATTTTGATGTAATTTTTGATGTTGTATTTGGAGCTAGATGTACCATCTTTGCACCAGTATCTTGATGTTGATTCTTTCCTGCAAACGCAATTGATAGCGTTTCACCGTAAGCTCTTTCACCCATGAGATAAATTCCTGGATATTTCATTGTAAGTTTGCTTCCAATGTTTCCATCAATCCATTCAACTTTTGCACCTTCGTATGCATAAGCACGTTTTGTAACTAGATTGTATACATCACTACTCCAGTTTTGGATTGTNGTGTATCTNAGTTTTGCATCCTTGTGTGCTACTAGTTCAACAACTGCAGAGTGAAGTGANTCAGATGANTAGACAGGAGCAGTACAACCTTCAATGTAATGAANTTCTGAACCTTCATCTGCAATGATTAGTGTTCTTTCAAATTGTCCAATATTTTCAGCATTAATTCTAAAGTATGCTTGTAATGGCATGTCAACTTTAACTCCTGGTGGAATGTAGATAAATGAACCACCACTCCAAACTGCGCTATTTAGTGCTGCAAATTTATTATCTTCTGGAGGAATTATTTTACCAAAATATTTTTTAAAAATTTCGGGTTGCTCTTTTAGTGCAGAATCAGTGTCTAAGAATAAAACACCTTGTTTTGCAAGATCTTCTCTTAAATTATGATATACGACTTCGGATTCGTATTGTGCACCAACACCTGCCAAGAATTTCTTTTCAGCTTCTGGAATACCAAGTTTATCAAAGGTAGCTTTGATATCTGCAGGTACATCATCCCAATTTTTTTCAGTTTTTTCAGTTGCCTTTGCATAATAGTAGATATTTTGGAAATCAATTACACTTAGGTCACCACCCCATGTTGGCATTGGTTTTTTCATAAAAATTTCATAAGAACGTAATCTAAAATCAAGCATCCATTGAGGTTCATCTTTCATTTTGCTAATAGCAATGACAGTATCTTTTGAAAGACCTTTTTTGCTGAGATGCACATACAAATCAGTTGAATCTTTGAAATCATATTTTGAATAATCCATGTTAAGATTTTCAGTAGTCATGCAGACAATAACACCGTTATATTATTAATAGATTCCACAACCATTACTACTTGTAGATCGGAGTAGGCAGAGCTAAATCAAGTATAATTGATAGGCTAAGCTAATGAAAAAATATTTTTTATTGTTTCAAAAGCTCCTGGCACTGTGTGAACATCTGCAACAGTGTTTTGTAAATCAAGTTTGTTAAGCTCTTCAGATGTGAATGGACCGATTGAAACAATTTTAGTTTTCTGCAAATTATTCAATAATGTTTTTTCATCGTAATCTTTTTTCATAATTTCAAAAAATGCTCTAACTGATGAAGCACTTGTAAAAATAATTCCATCAATTTTATTTTGTGAAAATAGTTGACGAAAATTATTCCATTGGGATGTATCACGAAAGGCACAAATATCGTAGAGATAGATCTCTTTTACATTAAGACCGATCTTTTCTAAAAGAGTTTTAAGAAAAGGGGTTGATGCTCCGCTTCTTGGCACTATGACTTTTTTACCAACAGCATTTAGTCTAGTAAAGACTTCGCCAACACCAACTGATGAAAATCGTTTTGGCATATGAGAAACTTTGATTCCTTCTGATTCCAATGCAGCTTTGGTCTTTGGACCTACTGCGATCACTATAGTATTTGCTACAGCAAGTTGAAGTTTTTCATACATTGAGATTTTTTTTGCAGAATCAAAAAGAAGCTTGACTGCTTTTGAGCTCATAAAAACAGAATAATCAGGATCATATTGTTTTGTTGATTCAAGAAACTCATCCACAATTTTTTCTCCCTTTGTTACCAACTCTAT
>C687J35164_10000126_pt1 | contig 25918 bp, 48 predicted proteins | sample RifCSP13_3_FD_35164 | JGI IMG/M metagenome (IMG submission 35164)
AGAGGTCGGACCCGCCGTTGCCCGATGAGGAGCTCGACGGCATCATCGAGAACAGCCGGTGGGCCGGTCCGGTGTGTGACCAGCTGAACCCAGAGGTTCACTGTGGTGAACAGTGCATTAAGGCAAAGCATCCAGGACTCTACACCCGAGACGGCGCTGCTCGATGGGCAGCTGACGGCGAAGAGTTCGTGGTCACGGTACGTGAGCGAGCGGACGACGGCCGCGTCCTAGAGCTAGAACACCCGGACTTCGTACAGGCTCGAGCGGTGTTGGTTGAGCCAAAGGGTAAGTCGAAGCGTTGGTGGGAGCGAGAGAAGGATGATGGAACCGAAGGATAACGCTAGCTGGAAGGTGAACGCCTACTGTCCGCACGGTCTCGTGCGTTCCGTAGAGTTAGACATCGACGGCCGCTTCGTGTTCCCCGACCCTTGCTGCGAGGTCGTTTCCCGGGCACCTTCGAAGTTTGCAGTATGGCGAGAGACTCGGCGATTCCGCCGACAGATGAGGAGACTAAGGGAGTGGGTCGATGGCAGCTGAATATGTGGTGCGACTGCGAGTGGATTACGCGACGGACCGGCCGTATCCCGATGCAGATGAGCTTGAGTGGATATTAGAGTCGGCAATGGAAGACCGGCAGGGTTACTGGACAGCTACGGTTCTTGAGGTGGATGAAGTATGATGTTTGGCGCGCACTTTAGTCCGCCACTTGGCGGAAAGCCTGGGCCTCCAAAAGAAGATTGGGAAATTGCTCGAGACTGTCTTTATAACTCGCACACAAAGAAACTTCAAGGCCTTCGCATTGAGCCGTCAGCAGTTGTTGGGTCTGCTCGAAAGTGGTTTATCAGCAGTGTTGTACGCTGGCAGTTTTATGACGAAGTTGGCGTACGGACTGCTTCTCATTTTGACAGCGAGGAGTTCGTACGAATTAACGCGGTACAGGCGAACTACGCTAGCTTTATCGACTACCTAGATAGTTTGCGGGAGGAGTAACAAAATGCCGATAATCGGATTTGTGGACCCCTCACACTATGAGAGGTCGCATGCAAAGGCTGGGCGCCTACCGAACTGGTATTCGGTAGACGACCTAATTGAGCGTTCGCTCGACCCCAACCCAAAATGGTCGCCGTGGACCTACGAGCTAGTCAAGGCGGTGCTGGAAGAAACGCAGGACATCAAGGGACGCGGCGACCGCATCAGCGCTACGACGTTGACAGCACCATGTCCGCGCGCTGAGATACTGAAGCGCAAGGTGGACTTTATCGCCAGCCTTGACGACCTGTATCGAGCACTACGCGGTACGATGATTCACCGTACGCTCGAACGGTATACTCGAGCGACGGGCATCGCCGAGGCAACCCTAGTGACGACAGTTGATGGTATCCGGCTGAGCGGCAGTCCGGACCTGCTAACCCCGGACGTTGTATATGATTACAAGACGACCGACAATCCTCCGCCGTTCGGCTACCCGTACCGACACCACACCGAACAGGTGCAGCTGTACGCCTTCATCGCAAGGCATGTCGAAGAGTGGTCAACTTGGGACACGGGGGAGAAAGTGCCGAACGGGAAGCTGCCCTTTGACCCCCGAACTTCGCCGGTTAAGCGCGCGGTTGTTGCCTACCTTGGGCCGAAAGGACCAAAACTCATTGAGGTCCAACGCAAGGAAGAGATGGTGACCCCAACCGGTGCTGTTCGAGAAGCTAAGCGGCCGTATATCTGGGACGATGAGCGGATACTAGAAGAGTTTCGTCCGAAGCTCTACATGGTGAAGCAAGCGCTTGAGGTCTACCCGGACTGGCCGGCGGGAGCGGAAGAGCTGTGGGGTGGACCACCCGGCTGGAAATGTCCCGGCCCGCCGCTCTGTAACTTGCCCGACTGTCTCGCTCGTCGAGACCCTAGCATGTATGCGTGGGAGAAACCCGAACCGCCGAAGCGAGGGAGGAAACGATGAGGCTGCACGACAAGAGGCTGCGTGTTGGTCCTATGACCTATCGCGTATGGTCTGATAAGAACGCAACGGAAGCACTACAGGTGGGTAATGCCGTTGGTGCGTGCCAGGAAGATAGTCTTATCATGCTCGTTGACCCCTCAACTGCCTATGACCGGCAGGCAGAAACGATTCTTCACGAGGCCCTACACGCCGTCTGGACGCAGACTTACATGGACATTGTCTACCCTGATGGAGATGCGGACAGCGAGGGAGAAAAGATGATATCTGAGCTGGCACCGCGAGTACTGTCGCTGCTTCGGGATAACTCGTGGTTGGTGCGATTCCTACTAGAGGAAAAGAAATGACGGTATTTCGATGGGTAGCGATGGCATGTATCGTCACGGGCACGGTGCAGGCGGTTATCGCCGTATTCGAGAGGGTGTGGCCTAGGTGACGACGCTCTTCATGGACATCGAGACCGTTGGCGAGCCGTGGGACGGCAAGTTACTGCTCTTTGGCTGGGCCCGCGACGATGATAATGCTTGGTCGTGGCGCGGCCCCATACTTGACCACGACCACGAGCGGATGCTTGAAGACCCCAACATTACTAAGGTCGCACATACTACATTTGACTGGCGTTGGCTACGTCTTACCGGCTACGACATAGCTGGTCCACTTCACGACACGCGAGTCATGGCGCACTTGCTGAATGAGAATACTCCGCTCGACCTGGATTGGTTAACTCACCGGTACGCCGGCGTTACGAAGGATAAACGAATTCATAAGAGCGGNGGAGTGCTCTACTTCTCCTGTGACTACGGGACACGTCATCGACTCGACGAGTTTCCCGAGGGGTCGTGGACGCCAAAGGCTGTTCAAGAGCTTGAGGCCTACTGTCGCAACGACGTCGTTTCGTTGCGCTCGTTGTACGACGAGTTGAAGCAGCGGCTGCAGGAGAGTGAGTGGTGGGACTACTTCGAAGAGGAGTCGGTGCCGTACACGTCAGTTCTCGTGGACATGGAATGTGCTGGCATGCCCGTCGACCTCGACATGACCGCTGTTCTAGCAACTGAGGTCCATGAGGAGAAGGTACGCCTCGGTCAGGAGTTGATGGACGAGGCCAAGTTGCCGGGGTCGTTCAACCTGAACAGCGGGGACCAGCTGGCGACCTACCTGTTCAGTCGTAGCTTTCGGTTACGAGACCGGCTGCCGATGGACCTGGACCCATTACCCCCTGACCGAGACTTTGAGGTGACTAAGGTCGGACGGCTTTACATCGAGGGCGAGTGGATACTTAAGGGTCGAGGGCTGGCGGCGACTCCGCCACCGAAGGACAAGGTCACGGGCAAGGAAGGCAAGCGGCCGTCCACTTCGACACCGGAGCTACTGTATATGCACGCCGGCGACGAGTGGGTACGTAAGCTATGTCTTGAATATCGAAAGCGAGAGAAGTTGCTAACGACGTATCTCGAGAAGTTTCCCCGCATCGTGCACAAGGGTCGCGTGTACGGACGGTACAACCAGGCGGGCACTGTAACCGGCCGGCTCTCTTCGTCTGAGCCCAACATGCAAAACATGCCGGCGCGGGGAGAGCTCGGTAAGAAGACGCGCGCTCTATTCCGCGGGAACTTAGTTATCGGGGACTACGACCAGCTTGAGATGCGGTTGATGGCGCACTTCTCGCTTGACCCCCGGCTGGTTAAGGTGTTTCAACTCGGCCGAGACCCGCATCTCATTACGGCACAGGCCATCTTCGGGGAGAACGTGGACCCAGACGGAGAGGAGAGAGGAATCGGGAAGACCCTGAACTTTGCCATCGGTTACGGCGCAGGGCCAAGGAAGGTGGCGCAGGTGCTCAGCCTAAGTGGTTACCCGACCACAAGGGACGTAGCTGAGGGCTACCTAGCAGAGCTGCACGGGTTCTACCGGGGCTACTACCGCTGGAAGGACCAGGTCATTGCTAAGGCGAAGCGGTCCGGTAACGTGCGCACTATCGGCGGTCGTCGTCGCCGCTTACGTGGCGCGTTTCAGGACGTAGCAAACTGGCGGGCGATGGGATACGGCGAACGACAGGCGGTCAACGCCGTCATTCAGGGCAGCGCTGCCGACATACTGCAGCGAGTGATGGTGACCGGCCGGTGGCAGGACGAGATGCTACTGCTCGCGCAGGTACACGACGAACTGGTGTGGGAGTGGGTCGCTGACTATCTGCCGTCCGACGAGCAGCTCGCATACGTGGGGAAGGTAGCGCAGACGGCACATAACTTTGTTCTTAGCGTACCGCTAGTCTTCGAGCCGCACCACGTTCACTCGTGGGCGGAGAAGGATGGACCTGAGATAGAGTGGGAGGATGATGATGATGAGGTATAGTAAGTACGGACTTCAGGACCTTCGAGACGAGGTCTGTCGGCTTGAACAACAGCTTGAAGACCGCGTAGGAGAAACGCATCAGGCGCAACGAACCCACCACGAACTTCTTGAAGGGCGGATGATGCGGCTAGCTACACGACTTGAGGCACTGGTTGACACGGCGTCTGAGTCGCATCAGAGTATCGATTGGCTGTCGAAGCGCGTCACAGAGCTAGAGCAGCGGCTGCTCGACCATCATGAGGTCGTGCTGGTAAACGACGGCGGTAGTCCCCGAAGTACAAGTGCTTGGCCGAAGTACACCATTTACCGCGGACGCACGCCCCAAGGAAAGCGCATTCACGAGATTCGTCGGCCTGGGATGAGCGAGGTAGAGTACCACGTTGAGGGCGTGGCGATGAAGGACGAGGAGCTGCAATGAACGACCCGCTTCGAACCTGTCCAACCTGCGGTACCGATGTTACTGGGTTGGACTTGGGATTACGCGACTACCGCTGGATAGCGCCAGCTTTGCCAGGACGCATGGCACCGACTGACCTGGACTGCGTGCTTGAGCGACATGGCCATGTACTCATCATGGAGTTCAAGCCGCGTGGTGCGAAGCTGCCGTTGGGTCAGCGTCTTACGCTAAAGACGTTTGTGCGCTTGGGCTGTGACGTGTGGGTCGTGTGGGATACAGAGAAGGGAGATTACGTAGAGGCGGGAATAATGGACCGAAGAGGGGAGATTCCTTTTGTTGCGCGAATGACAAAGAAAAAACTAGAACGGCGAGTTGTGAAATGGCTCGCTGAGGCATAGGGAGGAAGAGATGAACCTAGAAGAGACCATCCTGTCCATGTCCAACGAGGAGGCTGAGTGGTTGCTGTACCTCACGAGGGGCGACCTCTTCTACGACGCACTTGACCGGCGGGGGAGGGAGGAACAGTGAGCTGGGACGGACAAGAATTGCGCATTAAGCTCGATGTGTTGGCGAAGAGCTACGGTATTCTGTTTCTCGAGCTTGCTGAGATAGAGGAGCACGTCGCGGGCGGACCGACGCTCGTCTTGTACTTCCGGAAACCAGCTGATGGGCGTTGAAACGCGTATCTACGACTTTCTCTACAAGGACCTCGTCCACAATGACGAGTTACTTCAGCACATTCAAACGTGTATGCAAACAAAGTCCTGGCGACTGCTATTCGCCGGCACCCCAGCCGCCGTGCAGAAAGATGAGGAAGTTGTTCGCATAATGTGGGTCTTCGAGGCAAAGGAAGAGCTTCTTCGTTTCTACCTGCAGGTGCAGACACCGCAGCTTAGTTCTTAGCTCCCGAGCCCCGGATTCGAACCGGGCCCTAGCGGACCACAACCGCTCGTGCTACCAACTACACCAGCCGGGCTGGTGGACGTGCTCGGAGTCGAACCGAGGTGCCCGCCGGTCCGGTCGTACCGGTCTTCCGCGCGGGTCGAAACCCTTCCACGCCCCTAGGGGTCAGAAGAAACTGACCCCAAACCTACGCTGCCAGTACCGGTCTAGTACCCGATGCGCCGCAGCTACTTCGCCGTCGAAATCTCGACGGTTTCCTCGCCCACCGCCTGGTGCCGGGCAGTTGGGGTCATCTTCTGCTACCAGCCGAATAAGCCGCCGTAGTGCTCGTTCCACGCGCTCTTGGGCTGAGCTATGGTGCCCACCTAGCTCGCCATACGTGCGGCGCTCGCCCATATACTGACGCAGCACGTTACCCTGTGTTCGTGGCAGTAACGAGAGATACGGCTCGAAAAAGTCATCGAGAACCTCTACTGTATCTTCATCTGCGTCTCCTCGTTCGGGCCAAAGGTGTAGGCTTACGTGTCCACCACCTCTACGAAGGGCGAGTTCTGCTGCTTGAAGCTCATCTGCGCCGCTTAACGAATACGTCTTTTCGTCTCGCCGAGACGGAAGATACGGGTCGTTCTCAAGTCCCTCTCCTGTTTCTGGGTCTCGCTGACCCCAGTCTTCTGGAATGAACTCAATCCCGTTCGCTTTACACCACTCTTTTATCTCACTGCGGGTCATCGTCTCCCCCTAACTACGGTGTGGATAGATGAGACACCCACCATCCAGAACAGTGCCTGTACAAACACGTACAGCATTGTATCAGTTTGCATCGTCTTCCTTCCCGTCGTCCCAAACCATCTCCATTAGCCAACGGTACTTTCGCAGACGCTCGTGTTCTCTAATCTCTGCTTGAAACAACTCGGAAAGCAACGCAGGCAAGCTATGCCAAACGTTCGGTTGAAGCTCGCGCATGCGATACCTCCCTTCGACAAACGGTACAATGCATTAGGTCCTTAACTGTAGCAACGTTGAAGACCCGTATTCCTCGACCGTAGGTCCGGTCTTGGTACTCAGCCCGGCAGCTACATAGCGCTAGCTGAGTTTCACTCATTGTTTTTCACCCCCCGGACACTTCGGACACGGCTGCTTAATGGGATGTACGAAGGCATAGGCACCTTCTGGACTGCGATGGTAAACCCAACGACTACCATCTTTGCGCAGTTCAATCTTGGTTACGCTACCCATTAGAGGTAACCTCCGTTGCCGATAACATCGTCACCCTTTGGTTTGGCGCCGTCTTCTATTATCTCGGTCCATGTTTTAGCGTCTAGCATTATCGCCACAGGAAGGTACTTGCACATATGTTCCTCAGGTGCCAACCTGTTTGCTTCTTTGGCGTCGTCAACCGCTGCTTTGGCGGATGGTACAATGAATCCACCATGACTAGACTGACCGGCGTCGTTAGTGCAGATTACGGCGTAAAGGGTAGCCTCCTGCTTAGACAAGGCTATCGTCAGCGAGTTGGTAAGATTGTCCCACGCCAACTCTTCGTCAAACTCAAATTTGGTCATGTACTCACCTCTCTTTACGGTATGCGTGGGTCGTGCGGACACCACGGCCCGTGACCGTGGGTCTCGCACCACTCATCTTCGGCCGCAGCTGCGGCCTCTCGCTGTAGCTGAGCTAGCTGCTCGGGAGTCCATGCAGTACAGCTTTCACCGCGCTGATGGTCAGGCGAGTACCACTCTATGTCATGCGTATAGCAGAAGCGCGTCTTCATCATCATTACCCTCACCTCCCTAACCATCCAGAATCAAAGTCACTGCGCTGCTGCAGCTTCCACTCATTCATTAGTTCGACCACTTCTGGCGAGGCCCACCTTCGCAGACCTTGGTAGTCGTTCTGCATCTGTGTCTCTAGCACTTTCGTTAGGCCGTCAACTTCGTATACCTTATCGAACACGGCTCCAAAATTATGCTCAAGCGTGAAGCATCGGTCTACGAAAGATGTATCAGTACCTCGCCCTATCAGTCGCAACTTGTACACGCTTGCGACTGCGGCCCAGCGGGGTCCGCCGACTTCGCCGCTAGACCAGCGGTCGCCGTCTCCGAAGAGGCGCTGAGCCCAGTCAACCCACTTGACGAGAGTCTCTCGGGGCTGTTCACGTCGCAGCCGCGTCCACTCACGCCACGCGAGGCTTCGGTCGCCGTTAGTAGCCCGGACTGACTGCCAGTAGCTCGCTAGACTGGCCGGGAGTTCACCCCTAAAGACGTGGACGGCGTGCCGTAGCTCGCCGCCCACCGCCATATCGAGGTACGTCTCAAACTCGACCGCCAGCTCGCGCGTCAACTGGTCGAACCGCCTTCGCGCTGGGTCGTATTGTTGCGCCTGCGCCAACCATTCCAACAAGTACCAGTCGGCGCAGTCCTGCCGCAAGTCTCGGTCGGGCTTCATACCAAGGCTGCGGAAGAAGTTAACGTCGTCCTTTCCGGTACCCGAATCTATGGTGTCGTCCGACCCCGGGTGCTCGAGGAGCCGGGCGTTGTGGACCGCCGGGTGCTTGACGTGGCGCCATCTGTCTTGCGTTTCGTCTAGGTAGATGGTGCCGCCACAGTCGAGGCACCTAACGTCGTCGTTCACGGAAGTCCACCCCCAAGATTAAGCCTGGTATGCAACCAAGCACGTCGTGCATCGGCTTCGGCTCATCTGCCCCACATTTCGGGCACTCGTAGTCTGCAACCACTACCATTACGGCTTCCCCATTACGAACCCCGCCGCATACTCGAACCGGCCGCGGTCGAAGTTGCCGTTTCGCGCGTAGCAGAACGTACCAAGCTCGCTCACAAGGTGCGCCCACAACGAGAACTCCTTGGTACCGGGCTCAGGGCGCAACCGGCTAAGTATTTCCGCTAGGTCGGTGAAATCGCGCTTATACATTGCCATTAGCAGCACCACCTTCCTTCCTCGTACATATACTCCTGTGCGCTGTTCGCTTCCCATGTCTCCATGATGCGGTCCCACGGGTCTTGCGTCGCTGTGCCGTTGACGGTTGCCTTAAAGCAGTCACCCTCAATGGGGTTGCACTCGTTCGGCATCGAGCAGGGCGGGTCGCCGCACGCCTGGTTCACGTCGTCGGCCTGGTTCCGCAGGTTACCGATGTAGTTCAACTTCAGCCATTCCTCGTATTCTTCCTCGCTGTCGGCGGTGCGCTTGGCTAGCACCTTTTCGCTTGCAGCGGTAACGAGGTCGGGCTGAGGCAACGCGGTATTGTAATACGGCGTGCCGTAACTAGCCGGCAGCCGACGTGGCGTTGTCTCCGGTAGGTTGGCTGTCTGCTCGTGGCCCGTTGCGTCGGTCCATATGTCATACAAGAACCGCTCCTGCATCGAGGTTTCGATGGCCCAACTACAGTAGGTTTTCCGAACTCGGTCTATAGCTGTCCACGGCTCAACACCCTGCAGTATGAGCAGCGAGGCGAGCAGCGTCCCAGTGCGACCATGCGCGCCAAGACAACCAGTCTCCACAACCTTGCCGCGCTTTAGCTGCTTGAGCAGCCATCGTGCAGCAGGCAAGAACTTTCGCGTGCTGGCAGGCGTCATGCCGTCGGACCATGGGTATATGGCCCATTTCGTACGCCCGCCGTCTTGAACCCACGCAGGCTTCCAACCCGGAGTAGTGACGGTGTGGTCTTTTGCCCACGCCGAATCCAGGTAAAAGCCGATATCGGGTTCAACAGTCATAGCCGCCCGCTCCCGGTCCGCCTCCGTATTAATCCAGTAACCAGGTCGGTCCATAAAAGCGGACACTAGCACTTCAAGCCCATTTTCGAGCTTGAAGATATCCTGCCAGTGCGTACAACTTCGCGCATTAGAAGAAGTTGTTGTCGCTGTCGTAGCTGGTACAAATCGCTTCTTCTTTCGTCGTCGACTCAATCGCATCACCTCCCTTCGGTGTCTGAGTCTAAGCTGAGGTGGCAGGATTCGAACCTGCAACCACCGGATTAACAGTCCGGCGCTCTACCAGTTGAGCTACACCTCAAGGGTGACGGCCCGGCACTACGTGACGCGCTAGCTAGTCGCGTTCACCCGCTCAGCGGCCGTCACACCGTCGGCATCGGCGGTAATTCGCCGAGCCGCTCTTTCGGTCTCCGTCGGTCGGGAGAGTAGAACTCCGAGGCATGCGTTCGGTTCCACGTCCGCCGGTCAAGCTTGTCTAGGTATTCTTCCAACCACCATTCATAGCTACCATCCGGTAGTTCTACGTGGTACGCAGCTACCTTGTGGTTACTTGAACGACAAACTGTCCGTCCCGTCAGTCGTACAGAGTGCCACGTATCTAGGCTATCCAACCACCTGAAAGCCCGTCGCCCCACGTATCGGAGCTTGGGGTAGAGTGGACTCGCATGAGCCATTGTCCATTTTCCCGTATGAGGCCAGTTGTCGTGCTTATCTGCTTTCCAGCGTAGCGTCTTAATCACGTCGGTTGTACTCCTATCCACTCAATACTACGGCCCATCCCTAACGCACGGCCTACGGGCCGCATAGCAGCGTTCCACAACGCTTGCACTTCTGGACTGGCGTAACCTACCAGTTTCCAGTACAAATCATCAGCCTGCCAAACTAGCAGCTTTGCCAGTCGGTTACAGTCTTCGTCGTCGTACATCTTATCGAAAATGCACCCGTTGTTATGCTCTAAGGACCAGCACATGTCTACAAAGGTCCGGGCCTTTAGCTGGCCCGTCAGGTAATCATGGGCCAGTTCAGCCGCGGTTGCCCATCCATCGCCGCCGTATCCGCCGTTAACAAGTATGTTACGGAACACATACTCTGCGTCCTTCAAGATGCTAGGACCCTCTTGTTTCAGTACCTTATTCCAAGCCGCCCACGCTTCGCCGCGATAGACAGCCTCGCCGCGTGCCCAACCGCACCGTTCCAGCATGTCACGAATGGACGCTGGAACCTGTTCGTCAAGCATGCGTCCCTGGGCGCTTTCACAGTCCCAGGTCTCGTACTCGCCGCACCCTGACTCGGACGACGCATCGCACTTGTACGTGACGTGGTGGCAGTTCGTCCACCCTACGTCACCACAATTGTCGGCATCGTAGTCCGGACTATCTTCCTCCGGACACTCTGCCACGTCGTTTTCACAAGGGTCGTCGTCGTCGTGCGATGGAATCCAACAGTCGTCGCATCCATAGCATTCGTAATCGTCGTCGCCCGTACCTGTAACGTAACGGGCTTCGCCGCCTACGACGACGGAGAGGTACTCAGAGAACTCGCGGGCCAGCTCGCCTTCAAGCTGCTCCAACATGCTCCCGGCGTGTTCGTGGCCGTTAGCCTCTAGCCTCTCCAACAAGTGAAAGTCCGAGCAAGCGCGGCTTAGGTCGCGCTCGCCTAGGTTGTCCATAGCTTACGTTCTCACCCCCCGTCCACCTTCCGTAGGGTGGGTGGCCCAGGATTCGAACCTGGTCAGCCAACGCCTCGCCGGGGTTGCGGCCCGGTCGCGCTTCCAAACGCACACCACCCGTGCTCATGAAAATAGGGCTAGCCTACGCCCTGCGCCCCTGCCTACTCCTGACCGTTAGGCAGGGACGCGCGGCCCAGTTAGTCGAGCAGCGTTAGGTAGGACGCCTCACTACCCGTCAGCATCGTTAGCCGTCGCAGGTGCGACAACCACTGTTCGGCCGCTGAAACCTGCGCGGCAGTGTCCAGCGGGCGGTCAATCACGGTCAACCACCCGCAGGTACAACGCCACTGTTCGGGTAGGCGCGTCCGGTCCACCTGGTGAACCATTCGCCCTCCTACTCTAAGCGTACCACGCCCGTCAATAGGCTGTTTGCCCTACTCCCTTCTACGTCCATCGCCCTACGTAGAACTACGTAGGACGAAAGGCTTAGAACGGGTAGCCCTCCTCCTCGAGCACGGCTCGCGCTACGTCAACCGGGCGGTCGCCTGACTCGAACGCATCGCGGTAGGCGTAGTCCGCCAGGTCGCGGTTCGTGAGCCCGCCGGTCCAACGGCCTAGGCTAGCGTCAACCCTAGCCATCCACCGCTCGAACGCATCTTCAGTTGTGGTCGACAAAGGATGTAGTCACCCCCCTTCGTCCTAGTGCCATCGCCCTACACCGTCCGACGTCGCCTCCCACAAAGGGTGTAGGACGAAAGAACTAGGCGGGTCTCCGCTACACGAGCGCGAGGCCAGCTACCTTAGTCCCGTTCAGGCAGGCCGCAGTGTCACTCCTGCCCTACCTTCAGCATACCACGCTCGTCAACCACTCAAAGACCTAGGACCACCGGCCTCCCAGCAGCCGGCGGCCCTAGGTCTCACGTACTAGGTCCCTCGGCCTAGTCGAACTCGCCCATTCGGATGATGCCCGCCGAACGACGTAGGACATCCCAGTCGACGACCGCGACGCCGGGGGACACGAGCGTGACTTCGGGCTTAGGTCGCACGACCTTGACCCTAGGCTTACGCCCTAGGCATTTCGGCTCGTCCACTCGGACGAACGTCCTAGTCCCATCGGCCTCGAGGTGGTACACTGAGACCGGGGCCACGGCGCTCTTTGCCCTAGGCCGAATGGTGCCAGCAGCCGCCAGAACGTCGTAGGACGCTCCCAAGCCCGCCACCATCGAAGGACCTAGGTCGTCCGGCCGCATGAGGTCGCGTAGGTCCATGCGGTCGCACGGTAGCGGGTGACGCGCGTTGGCCCAACGGCCTAGGTCGTGCGCCGACCGCCACCCTTGCGTGTCGTAGGTCATTAGTCTCACCTCCTCTCCTCACTGGGACCAGTATAGCACGGCGAACGCAGGGGTCAATAGGTCCTTAGTAGTAGGCCGGCAGGTCAGGCGACGAGCTGGAGGCCCTAGGTCAATGGTACTACTGTCTGGTTGGGGGCGCCCTACGCCTTAAGCACTAGACGCGCCTCGGCCGGCCTACGCTACGTACGACCAAGGGCCTAGGCGGGACGGCAACCAACCCCCTTCCTAAGACCTAGGTCCTTTGGCTGGGTAGTCCGCGTTGCGTTATTTTCGTGCAACGTTCGTGCAACAAACTCGCCTACGTAGTTGGAGAATGTTGAGATTTCTTGAATGGCCGTTCAAAGTGCTTTTCCTTGCAGCCCAAGGGAAACAAAACTACCCCCGCATCATACCGCCTAGTGTAGAGGGCTAGTACGGGGAACCTACGAGGCTACGCCAGTAGCCGAGTGGAGGGGCCAAACACCGGACCGGCGGTGAGGTTCCTGCTGGGAACCAAGCGGCCTTAGTCGTAGGGTTGACCGGCCGCTTAAGCGACAAGCTGCAGCTTTTGAACGTAACCCCTGAACGTCCTTAAGCATAGCCCAGACGTATGTCTGAACGTGGGAGGAACGTGTGCAAAACGAATGTTCGGTAGAGGACCGGCCAGTTAGGCGTCAGGTTCATCGATTTTCTGAAACCGCTCTTGACGACCCCGATTCTGTCTTTTGCGCTTGTGGGGGCTGGACCCTGAAGCTGTGGGACCCGCGCGTAAAGGGCCGTGACTGGGGCTGGGTTGTAGAGGGTGCGGCAGAGGGTAGAGTCTACGATGCCGTTTAACCCGGAGACCGGAACGGCGGCCGGGGAGGCCAGCGGTAGGGCCAGACGTCGCAAGGCTCTGGCTCCAGAGGACCGCGCTCTTGAGGCCATAGCCAACAGACTGCCAGCTCTCGCTGACGAGCTGCTCGATGCCGCCTTCGGGAAGGGGGCCTTTGAGGCCCTGAAACCCGAGACGCGGTTGCAGGCCGTAGTACGGGCGCTTGAGTGGCGGCTAGGGAAGCCGAGCTCACGTCTGAAGGAGGTTGACACGAACGAACAGCCGTTGCCAACCCCTGATGAGCTGTTTAGAACTTCTGACACGCAGGGCTAGCCCGCGCACCTCGAGGCTCCGCGCGCCGTGCCCTGTCCCTCTGGGAGGAGGGTTCGGCCCGTTGAGGCGTAGGCCGTTTGACCGAGGTGTCGGAGACCGCCTCTAGAGAGGCAACCCGTGAAACGCGAGCGGGCACAGAAGGAAAAGGCCAAGACGACTCGTAAGGTCGCTGTGGACGAGAAGCTGGAGAGGGTGGACACCACGGCGGTCAAGAACGAGCTGGACGAGCTGCTGGAGGCGATAGACTCCGTCCTGGAGAAGAACGCCGCCGAGTTCGTGCAGGACTACGTTCAGCTGGGTGGAGAATAGTGGCCGACCACGGCAAGGGTAAGTGTGCCGTTGACCCCTGTCCAAAGCATGGTCCCGTTAAGAAGGGCAAGGGCATGGGTAAGGGCGGCAGCGGCGGGGGCCACGCCGGTCTCGGACAGGGGGCGTAGCGTGACACCCGAGAAGTTTAGAGCGGCCATGTTGGTTTCTGGCTCTATGGCCGGCGCCATGGCGACGGTTGGTTTCTTCGTGGGGCAGCCCATCTTGATGCTACTGGGTATCGTGCTGTCCTGGTGGTCGTTCTGGCGCTACGAGGTCCACCGGTGAAGACTGGGGTCCTGTACGTGACGTGCCCGAAGTGCCGTAGGCCAACGCCTGCGGTGCCACTAGGGCGCGACCTGGAGTGTGAGCACTGTGCCGATTCGAAAGGTTAAGGGCGGCTATAAGTGGGGCAGCCAGGGCAAGGTGTACAAGACTCGTAAGGGCGCTGCCAAGCAGGCGCGAGCCGCATATGCCCACGGTTACCGCGGCGCCGGCAAAAAGCGAGGAACGTGACGAAACGCTGGTCACCGGAGACGTGTCCTAGGTGCGGTAGGCTGTTGCCTGGTGCGCGCTGGGAGACGTGCTTCTGCTGGCGCACGAGAGGAAGCGGTCTTGATGACTTTACTCGACAAGAGCTGGCGACTCTTCGTCTACGCCTTGAGGGACCTGGAAGAGGTCGTAAGACTCGCCGTATGCCACGTCCGGGGACATCAGGAACCTCAGCTGTTAGTCGAGGAGAATACGTACCTGAGACTAGTGTGTCCGCGGTGCGGGCGTGAGCTCTAGGGCCTATGGGCAGCTCGAGCTCAACCCTGGTGCTCAGGAGGCGTTCGTTCACAACGAACACCTCTACTCCGCGTACATCGGTGGTGTGGGAAGTGGTAAGACCTATGCCGGCTTCGCTCGCGCCCTTAAGTACGCGATGCAGACTAAGCCAGAAGGTCAGTTTCACGGCCCACGAGTTACGGTGGCGGCTGCAACGTATCCGCTTCTCATGGACGCAGTGGTACCGCCGGCACAGGAAATCCTGGCGCTAACAGGCGTCGCAGACTGGGACAAGTCCTTTAAGAAGCAGAAGAAGGAGCTGCACCTCCCCAACGGCGGCACCATCCTCTTCCGCTCTCTAGACGACCCTGACACCGTGATGCGTGGTCCTGAACTTGCCGGGGTGTTCATCGACGAGGGCCGTAATGTCTCGCTGTACCACTGGAAGCTGGTCACCGGCCGGCTTCGTCAGAAGGGCTACAAGCGCGCGGCTTGGGTTTGCTCGACGCCTAACGGCCACGACTGGATGTGGTCGGTCTTTCACCCAGATTCTGTGGACGTGTGGGACGACACTGACTGGTTTGGTGCGCCAACACACGAGAACAAGCACCTTCCGCCTGAGTACGTTAAGGCGCTGGAGGACTCCTGGGAGGGACGCTTCTACGAGCAGGAGGTCCTCGGCCGCTTCGTTGGAGTGGTTGAAGGCGGTGTGTTCCCGTACTGGGACCCAGAGACGTTCGTCTCGCCCAACCTAAAGTACAGGACTGACCTACCCCTGTACACGTTCTGGGATTTCGGCTACGGAGACCTAGGTGTGTGCGTGTTCGCGCAGGTCGAGTGGAAGGAAAGGTCAGATGCCTCACAGAAACGGGGAGGAGCCAAGGTCAAGGTTCCTTGGCTCTACGTGCTCGACGTCATCGCTGCAAAAGAGTGGGCGGCTGTGGACTGGGCTCGAGCCTGGAAGTCCAAGCTCGCAGAGTCCTTTGACGGAGCTCGTCCCCTGGGCAACTTCGGGGACCCGGCTGGTCACCAACGTAACCCGTCGACTGGAACGTCAGTCATAAGTGACTTGAATTCTGCAGGTGTGCCGGTTACGGCGGCGCCTAAGCGGCCGCAGGACTACGCCATCCGCATCCTGAATAACATGATGGCGGGAGAAAGAGTCTGGGTTCGAACTCCAAACGCAGACCAGGTTGCACAGGCATTCGCGTCTCATAAGTGGAACGTCGACCGAAACGGCATTCGCATCGGCAACACGGCCGTTCATGACTGGACCTCACACTTCGTTGATGCCGTGCGTTATGGAACTGCCGTTGTGCTAGGATTGTATGCACGCGAGGACGAATCTGAGACGCCGAGCGAGCTGCTGACACCAGATACTTACGGTCATGTCTTTGACCAGCTGTTGAACCCGCCGGCCAAGAAGTGGCTCGGGCCAAAGCGCAAGGCTGTTCGACCTACGTTCGAGGCCCCACCAATCGTACCTAGGAGCTAGTATGCCTATAGATACGTTTCGCGTCTACTCCGATGAGGAGTCGATGCTCAAAGTCTATAGTCGGCGATTGACGTCGGCGGACCAGCTCTTTGCGAAGACGAAAGCCGAGCGTGAGGCGTTTGTTGCTCGCTACGCCAACGAGGTAGAGGAAGACCAGGTAACCGAAGAGGGTCACCGGGTCAACGTTACTAACGGCATCGGCATCATCGATACGATGTTTGCTTCGATGACTGCAGTTGATGTAGAGTTCATCGCTAAGGCGGTTGGCAACGGTACGCCCGAGCAAGCGGTAGCTGCCACGAGTGCGCTAAACCAAAGCTGGCACGACACGAAGGGCGCGCGTAGGGCTAAGAAGGCCGTCAAGGACGCGCTCCTCGTCGACCTCGGAGTCGTGAAGGTTTATTACGACTACGTGACCGACGTGGAGGTTCGAGACCGCCCCGACGCAGCCGTCAAGGCCGAACTTACCGAGGTGGTCAAGAACGGCGACCAACGGACAATCGATGACATTCTCGCCTCGGGCGAAATAGCGTTGGTCGAGGATGTTGAGGTCGTGCTACGCGACCGCGTATGCGTTGATTATGTTCCCTGGAACATGGTCCGTTATGACCCCAGCGCCAATCAGGCTGAAGATGTTCGATGGGTGGCACAGTACACGCGGCACCCGACGCCCGAGGTTACCCTGAATCCGACTTTTCGCGCCTTCGTCCAAGACCGCTATGGCAAGGTCGTCGGTGACCGGCTGCTAAACGGCTTGGAGGGCGACTCCACCATCGACGCGGTAGGAATCGCAGGAGACTACAGCGACGTTGAGGGCCTCTCGAAAGACGAGAAGGAGGATTCCGTTCGCGTAACCCTCGTCGAGATGTGGGACTTTGAGACCGGCCTGGTGACCGTCTTTCCCCGCAATCGTACCGACCTGGTGCTGCATCAGCGGGTCAACCCCCTGATGCTAAACCTAGACCTCGAAGACCGCTCCCCGTTCAAGTTCCTAGGCGTGCGCTGGCTGCCGGGCCGCTTTGAGGGTGTCGGCGACATGCGCGTTATCCGGCCGTCCCTAGACGAACTGGACGAGTATCGTAGCAACCTAGCGACGCACATTGCACGTACTATCCCGAAGCTCATCGGACCGGCTAGGGCGCTCTCACCGGCCGGCAAGAAGGCTCTGGAGTCGACCACCTGGGGCGAGTATGTCCCGCTGGAGGAGGAGCACGTTGCCAGCGAGGTGCAGCCGCTAGTGCCCCCACCGCTGCCGCAGGAGACCTTCGAGGTTCCTGAGAAGATTCAGGCCGAGATGAAGGAGGCTACTGGTGCTAACGAAGTCCTTCGTGGTGTCTTCCCATCCCGTCGTACGACCGCGACCGAAACGCAGCTCGTCACGTCGGCCGGTCAGAACCGTCAGGCTGAAAGACGGGCGGCTCTAGAGGAGTGGTACACCGACGTCGCTCGTACCATGCTGCAGCTAATGCAGGTGTACTACGACCGTGACCGCATACTTCGCTACACGAACGACCTTGGTGAGGAGTTTGTATGGGAGTGGAACCGCGAGGATATAGCGATGGATGCGGACATTCGCATCTCGCTGACTCCGCGCGAGAACCTAACCCGCGAGGAGACGTTCCAGAGGTGGCTGCAGGTAATGAACCTAGCGGTGGCGATGCCCGAAACTGACCGAAACGAGCTAATGAGGCAGGTCTATCGCGCCATCGGCCTACGCGAGGACGAGATTCGGGGACTCATCAAGACTCCCGAAGAGGTTGAAGCTGAAAGACAGCGTGAAATGGTCTCGACGCAGCTTGCTGCTGCGCCGCAGCCCGCGTCCAGCTCCCCACCGGGTCTTAGTATTTCGCCTGCCAGAAGCTAGGAGAAGCGTATGACCATCTTGGAAGCTGGTCTACTTGCCGCTCTAACTGCCGCAGTAAGTTCCTTTGTGACCTATGTAGTTATTATGGCGCGCGTTGGTAAGATGCTAGCTCGAGCGTACGGCAGCATACATGACGAGGGAAAGAAAGACACCTATCATCTCAGTATGGATGATGCCAGAAAGCTCTTTAATCCCACGGATACGACTACACCGCCTACTACTGGACAGTACCTGTAAACCACGCACCGCTAGCGTAGAGGAAACGCACCTGGCTTCCACCCAGGAGTCGTCGGTCCGAGTCCGACGCGGTGCTCTGTCGAGGCCCTAGCCACAGCGCAACGGCGCCGAGGGCGAGGGGTACAACGAAGGGAGGCTTGCCATGGCACAGAGCCGTGACGAGCTTAAGGCTCAGCAGCAAGTTGAGCTGAGGACCGCCCTAGCGGAGGCGGTTGAGAAGTATCCGTTGACAGCCGAAGCAGAAGACGAGGAAGACTGGAACAGGTGGGAGGCCGAAGGAGGCCAGCCGCCCGAGACCGTTCCCGACCCCGAAACTTCGACGCCCGATAAGCCTGCTCCGGGCGAGGCTCCGCCTAGTACAGTCGAGGCTACCAGCAAGGAAGAAGTTTCATCCGAGGGTGAAACCACAGATGAATCTCCTACCGAGTACTGGGGCGTAGATTTGAACGGCCTTCCGAGCGAGAAGCGAGCGGAAGTTATCGCTCATTTTGAGCAGCAGGATAGTACCATCCGGAAGCTCCAGGAACGACTGGCGAAGAAGCCAGAAGAGCAGCCGGCACCGGAACCTGAGACGCAGGGGCCGGTCAGCGATGAGGACATCATGCGTGCCCTCGGCTTGGACCCCGAATCTCTCGAGTACGAGCAGCTGGCGCCGGTGGTTCTACCGCTCGCCAAGACCGTGATGAAGCTGGAGGAAACCGTCGATGAGATGTCTCAGCGCGAGACGACCCGTGCGGTTGAAAGCGCCTGGAACACGACACTCGACGACCTAGAATCGACGTACGGCAAGCTGCCGTTCGAGCGGGTTCAGGTCCTTCAGTACGCGATTGAGGAGGGCATTCCGTCTCCCGAGGCCGTCTACTTCCGTCTTACCGCCCCTGCAAAGCGCGAGGTGGAGGAGGCAGTAGCCAAGGCCCGTCTCGAAGCGTCGAAGAGGGAAGCTTCGGCAGGTCCGAAGCCGAGCTCCTCGTCCGGGACCTCTGTCGGCGTAAAGGCCGGCATGAGTCTACGAGACGCGGTCGCGGTCGCAGCGAAGGAAGCGGAAAAAGAGACCAAGCTCCGCTGGCGCGATGCCATTAAGGGTCGTCGCATAGCTGTTCCGGAGAACGAGTAAACTCGCTAGGAGAAACAAGATATGTCCATTTACGCCGACCAGTTTGATGTTCTGGTCACGACTACGCTGGACAAGGTCCGGCCGGTTCTGACTGACCAGATATCAAACGAAAATGTGTTGCTTGCGTGGCTCAATATGAAGGCACGCATCAACGTTGACGGCGGGACAGTCATCCGGCGACCTCTCATGTTCGCGTTCAACGACACGGTGGGTTCGTACTCTGGTTACGACCTCCTTGACGTGACGCCGCAGGAAGGTCTTGGCTGGGTTGAGTACGAGTGGCGCCAGCACGCTGGCTCTGTGACCATTTCGGGAGAAGAGGTCAAGAAGAACAGCGGTTCGGCTCAGCTTGTCAACCTGCTTCAGGCCAAGATGGACCAGCTCAAGCTGTCCATCGCGGACGACTTTAACGCCATGCTCTACGGTTCCGGCAACGGAAACGGCGCTAAGGACTTCATCGGTTTGATGGGGATTGTCTCAGACGGAAAGCAGTATGGGTCCTCGGACACCGGCGCTGCCCTCCCGACGGGCGCCTCGACGACCGATACTCACCTCGGTGGCATTAGTGCCACAACGTACACCTGGTGGAGGTCGAACCTAGTCACGTCCCCCGTGGACCTGACCACGTTTGACGGAGTCGATAGCCTGAACAACCTCTATAACAGCATTCGCGTTGACCGCTCCAAGGTTGACCTGGAGCTGACCACGCAGGCGAACTTCGAAGCGTACGAGGCCCTCGCGGTCCCGAATATCCGCTTCCAGTCGCTGCGCGCGGCCGACCTGGGGTTCGAGACCATCGCGCACAAGACGGCTGAGGTCGTCTTCGACCCCGACGTTCCCACGTCGGGTGCGTGGCACGATGGTCTGAACACCGTGGCCGGTGGAGGGGCTTGGTTCATGTTGAATGCCGACCGCCTGGAGTTCGTGCAGCACGCGGATTCCTGGCTCTCGCCGACCGAGTTCGTTCGGCCGTATAACCAGGACGCCAAGACGGCCCTGGTGTTGTCGATGGGTAACCTGATTACGGACTCGCGCCGTAGCCACGGGCTCATCCTCAATACCGTCGTCTAGGTAACCGACTCGTAGGGGGCCGGATTGTGGCCCTCGTGCCCCGGCCCCTTACGACAACGGGAGGAATGATGGCTCTTAAGAACATGACAGGAAACGTTGGAACTGCTCCAGTCTATACCAGCCGGTGGGCTGAACGAGACGCGCGACGCAGGGAGAATATGCGGCTAGCCCGGAAGGCAGCCGCTGCTCGTTCTGGTCGCAGCGTTAAATCGGTCAAGGACCGGGTGGAGAAAGCTAAAGCAGTGCTAGCAAACAAGAATGTTACTGGAGCCATTGCGACGATACAGGGAGTAGCGCCGACGGATGTCGACGTCTATATCCTAGCCGAGCGACATGGGCAGGCCCGCAGGGGCGTGCTCAGGGCGTTCGGTCCCCCGCGCGGTAGCGTGGAACGGCAGTACCTTGCCGAAGCGGGCCTGGGGAGCCCCGAAGATACCCCGGATGAAGGGGCAGAGGAGTAGGACATGACCGTAAAGAAGAGGTACGCCGACCTCCTGACCGGCACCAGCCACGTTGGCGGGGGTGCGGTCTCGGGCGAGGCACGCGCAAATATCGGGCTCGGGTCCGCTTATGCTAGGGTTCTTGGGTTCGAGTTCAAGGGCGACGACGCCGACGTGGACACGAACAACACGCTGGAGTTGACGGATGCGGACGGGCGACTTTTGCTCGTCGCAACGGCGTTCGACGCGGGTGGGACCACATCCGACGAGTACACTGAGCAGGAAGCCGCCATCGGTACGACTGTTTCAGCCGCCTCCACGGTTGGGGTATTCCGCATAGTTGGATATCCCGAGGCGCTGTACGTAGATGCCGCAGGGGACGCCTCCGCCGACACCGAGGGCATGGTTGCCGGCGTGTTCGCCAAGTCGCCAGTGACCGCGACCATCGCGGCCGGTACGGACGGCGACTGGCAAAGGGTCACCCTCTGGGTGGAGGTGTAACATGCCAAACGTTGACAAGGAACTCCACAACCCCGAGGTCACCAACGCCAACCTAATCAAGGAGCGCACGACTTCCAAGCCGAAGCGCGCCCTGAGGGGGGCGGCCGGTGGCACGTACGTCGGGCCGGTCCTTTCAACGGCTGCCATCGGTGACTCGTCCATAACCCACGCCACCGGCATCGCTGCCGGCGGGGTGGAGGACAGCACCGGGTTCCGTGAGTCCGACACCTATCGCATGGGTACCGCCGAGGACGCCGCTACGGCGACCGGGAGGCCGAACCCGGGGGCGGGCCCTGCCCGCACCGTGTACCGGTCGAACGGTATCTTCGGTGGGTCGGTTCCCGGCTACCCGGCGCAGCGGGCGGGGCAGCGTGACGCTGCCGCGGGCGCTGGTTTGACGGCAGAAGGTGCCGCACCTGCCTTCATGGACAAGCGGTCCAACATCTACGGCGACGGGGGCGAGGCCCTCGGCTCCGCGGGTCGCGGGACGCGCGTCCTAGCAGGCGCTGTGGTCAAGGGCGACTTGGGGCAGGTCTCTGGACAGCCCCGCATCCCAGCACCGACCACGCAGGGCACGGCAAACCCGGCAGCGGGCGTCGTGTCCATCATCGCGGCAGCCGGGCAGGTCGAGTCCGACCTTCACGCGGACGACATCACTGGCGGGGCCAACGGCCGAACGGGCTGTGTCGTCTACGTCTTTGCGCGTGACACCGACACCGACGAGGACCTGGCACTGGTCCGCAAGGGAGACTTCGACACTACGACCGCTGGGGCCGTTACCGGCTGCACGTCAATGACCGCGGCTACGTACTCTGTGTACACCGCATTCAAGGATGCCGCTGGTAACATCGGGCCCTGGTCGGCTCGTACGACCGTTGTCGTCTCGTAATAAAGAAACCCCGAGGTCCCAGCCCGTGCCCGTCTCTGGCGGGCTGGGGCCCCCAAGAAGGCGCGTAGCGCCCAAGGAGTAAGACATGGCCTTCAAGGAGAGAAGCACAGGAGCAATCGATACGGTAGCCACCGACCTAGATTTCGGGGCACCGTACGTACGGCCCGTCCGTATCCGCTACGTCGCGTCAACCGACACTACGACTTCGTGGGTCGTTGTTGATGCCGATGGATACAACGTGTTCACCGTCGCCTCGGGCGACTTCACGACCGCCGTTGACCAGGGCCTCGTCTATGACGCGGCCGAGGGCTCGGACGGTGCCGCCATTATCAACGAGGGAAGCAAGGTCTTCAAGAATCCGCTGACGGCGACGCCCTCGGGTGTGGGCGCCGGCACCGCCACCCTGACCATTTGGGCGGAGGTGTAATATGGCCCTTCGTAAGCAGGATTTCGAGGTCACAACCTCCCTGCCTACGGCGGCGCCGACCAAGTTCGCGGGACAGTCGCGCGAGAGCGTAATCCGCTACTCCAACCGGCCGGCATGGCTGCTGGGCTTCGAACTCAGCGACGACCTGTTGACCGGAACGTTCGCGGGCTTCTGCGTGCGCGAGGTCGATGTCATCGATGACCCGACAGGGAACGGAACGGATGCAGATGCATCCGGGCGTGTCCTCTTTAACTACGTCCCGCACGCACTGGACGCGAGCGGCAACCAGGGACCCGTATTTTTGTTCGCCGCCGAGTCCGTTGCCGTTGACGGAACTACAGTCGGAGAAGGACCGCCGGTCCTCTTCAACAGCAAAAAGCTGGAGGTCGAGGTCTTCGGCGGGGGTGCGGCAACTGATACTGTCACCGTTACCCTCTACTACGAGAGCGCCGGCGACTACAGGTTCTAGGAGGCTAACATGGCACACGGAGAGACACAGGCCGTGCTCGGCCTCGGCCGGCCGGCTACTAACGTCCCCTCGCCGCACACGGCAGAGGATAATGACATCACAGGCATCCTTCAGGATGCTGATTTCGACGGCATTGTGGATGCTGACATGCTAGCGACGAATGCTGTAGGCACGGATGAAATTGCCGCGGATGCAGTGACCAAGGCCGAGCTAGCTGGTGGATTCATGAAAGCAACCGTTGCTTCGGGTGTAGATGAAACCGGCCCCAACAACATCCCCGCAACTGGAATGGCCGTGGGTGATGAGGTCGTGGCGGTCCTCGTGTTCACAACCGAGGCATCTCTCGCTACGATGATATCTCACGCCGGAACGTTCACCGCAGCCGCTGACGGTTGTACAGCCGGTACGCCGGTAGACAATACCAGCAACCAGTACATAGTCATCTGGCTCGACCTAACGTAAGGGAGGAACTATGGCAGTCTTCTGCTACCGTTGCAGGAGCTGCGGTGTTCGCTGGCAGGGCGACTTTGCCGGCGAGCATTGCAGCACGCCCGACGTCATACGCGATTATCGCTCAGAGGCCGCTGGCTTTGCCGTTGGCAGCCTGAAGCGAGAGCGCGAGGCCGGCGGGTCGAAGGCTGTCCGCGACAAGTTCCTTCCAACCATAGACGATTTCAAAGGCCCCTCTGACCCTGATGGGTCGGAGGGCCTTCGTCAATGGGCTGACGAGCACGACCCCAAACCCGGCAACAAGAGGCCGATGTACCCCGACGGCATACCGCGCAGGAGCTGGTAATGCAGGCGTACATACAGAACGATGAGGGTAAGATTATCGCAACCTATTCTGGCTCGCAGCTCTTCGTATTTCCTGGAGTCGACCGCGCAGCTGTCGCCTTCTTTCTCTTCCAGCTCCTAATGGAAGCGATGCCGACTAAGACTCCACAGGTAACATGGGGAACGGCTTGGAGCCCTAGGAATGTGGGTACATAGCTATGACAACTGTTACTATCCGGCATCCCGTAACTACGCGTCTTGACGACGTGGGAGCCGGCGTGTCATACGTTGGGGAAGCCTCGCCGGGCGAGGACACTGATGTCGCGCGCTGGCGCATCAAGCGAATTACCGAGACCGGTGCAGATATCGTTGTTGACTGGGCCGATGGTAACAACTCTTTTGATAACGTCTGGGACAACCGACTTTCGCTGGACTACAGCTAGAGGAGTAGACGATGGCGATAGGTGATGACTTTGAAATTCAGGGTGACGGCGACATCCGGGCAGTTGCAGGGACAGCGAACTATACTGTCCTAGAACTGCACAGGTGGCTCCAGGGCTTGGCCGACGACGCCCAGGCTGCCAGCGACGACTTCATGGACATCACCGCCGCCACGCCTTCAGAGCGCTCGACGGACAACATCGTCACGCTGAACGCGCCCTTCAACATCAACGACGCGACCTCGCAGCGACTCTACGATGGGTCCATCACGCAGGCCGGCGGCGACACGGTCTACGCCGGTATCGTCGTCGTGGGCGCGGTGGAATCTGGAACCCAGATTCAGCTCTGGCAAGACGAGGCCGTCTACTCCTCGTTCTGGAGCACGGGCATCAACGCCAACGCAGCCGCCAGTATCCTGACCCGGATGCTCGTCAAGGTCCGGCAGAACGGTGCGGATATCGACCAGAAGAAACTCATCTTCTGGGCGCGTGAGCTATCGGATACCTACGCAGAGTTCTCCCTCACCGCTGCCCTGGGTAACAACGTCGCGGCCCTCTTCACGGCCAACGACCTCAACAACCAGACTGACTCCGCCACGATTGACACCTGGGACGACATTGTGAACACCGAGGGTTACCAGCTTTTCGACATCTCGGGCAACGCGGTCAACGAGCCGTACTACTCGCAGTGGGACAAGGCGTCGCGCACCGCCAACCAACTGTACGAGCGAACGAAGTGGATTGCTCGTCGCGGCTCAACAGAGGCCATCCACTCGACGACCGGTCCGCTTTTCCGCGGCATCACCCACCAGTTCGACTACGACGGCGAGTTGCAGACTTTCGCCGAAGACGCCATCATCGCGTGGGGTACGTCCTTCGCCTACGACGGCGGCACGGGCACCGTCCCAGCCGCCGGCCAGTACTGGGAGAACCTGACCACGGGCGGCGTCGGGAAGGTCGTCCACGTCAGCTCGGGCGCGGGCGCAACCGGTTCGGTCGTCCTTCAGCGCGAGGACCCGACTAGCCCGACGTGGGTGGACCCCGGCAACTTCTCGCTCCTCGGTGGGACAGGCAGCATCGACATCAACGGCGCCGTCACGGGAAATACGAATACGGGTGGTTCCGGCCGAATCCTCGCCCTCGACGACAACGGTGCAGATGGAGTCATCTGGCTCCAGCTCCTCAGCGGGGGTATCGGCGGCAACAACTACGTCATCTTCCAGCGGGGGACGACCGGTGCGTTCGCCGACCAGAACGGGGCCGCGACTGCCCGGACGGTTAAGCCCGAGTTCATCGGGACATTCACCGGAACGGCGTTCATCGGAGCATTCGGCATCGGCATGAAGCCGTCCGAGACAGCCGCCGCTGACCTGTTCACTGACCTTGTGGGCTCGACCTGGAACCCGCCCAACCTCCAGGATTTCACGGTCTTCGGACTCATCTCAGGCGACCGGGTACTGGTAGTGAACAACCAGGCCGGCGCGCCCGACTTTGACCAGCTTATTTTGAACACGACTCTATCTGGAGGAGCCGAGACGCAGCTGGTCGTTACGGCTGCCATCCCGGCCGACACGCCAACGGCAGGGTCCCTTCGGGTCCAGCTCGACACCGGCGTCTACCGCTACGTGGAGTACGACTCCTGGTCGGG
>C687J35164_10000143_pt1 | contig 24223 bp, 21 predicted proteins | sample RifCSP13_3_FD_35164 | JGI IMG/M metagenome (IMG submission 35164)
TATAAGAGGCTGAAAAAACCAAACAATAAAAAAAGAAATAGAAACAGAGATATATTTGTATTTAGGAGAAATTTAAACCCATAAACAGCAATAGAAACNCCAAGTAGGATAATGAGAAAATCTGCTCCATAAAACTTTATTCCAAAAAGAGAGATGGGAATAAGACCTAAATAGTCCCCGAATGCAAGNAATGCAGTTAAGAATAAGAGAAATAGNNGGAAGATAATTTGGCGCACGGTATTGAAATTATATACTGTGAAACTTTTAAATTTATTCTTTACGAGCCCAGATCTCTATAACATCACCTAGAGATAAGGACTGGGAAACTATTTTCAAAGAAAAAAGTATAGATTTTGTAAACAAATTTGGACTCTTGGGTGGATTTTTTGATATCCCCGCCAAGAAATTCTTATACACAAATTGTGTCTGATATTCTAATAATTCAAATCCAGTGTTATTCAATATCCTTCGAATATTATTCAAATTAAAATAACTAAGATGCTCTGGAGGATTGAAGTAGCGCCACCTTTTATTAAATAATCTGCCATTCAGAGAGGAAGTGTTGACGGTCGAAAATGCGAGAATACCATTCTCTTCAAGCAACGTATTGGCCTTTTCTAAGAAGGATATTGGAGTTGAAACATGTTCAATGACAGCCCAAGCTGTAATAGCTGTTAATTTTCTTGGGCTCTCATAGTCTTCAAAACTGGTATTTTGAATTCTTTCTTCTCCCAATTTATCAGCTGCAAGTTTAGCAGAGTAATCTGAATATTCGATGCCATATGTCTCCCAACCGCTGTTACGAGCAATCTCTAGGAATATCCCTGTAGCACATCCAATATCCAGTATCGATTTCTCTTCGTCTTTCAGTTTTTGGGGGGAAAGATATTTTTCTATTGTTGCGATCCTCTGGGACCATACCTCAAGATTGTCCTTTGCAGGTGCAAAATAACGCTTTTGATCTTCATAATACTCTTTTGAATATTGATCTTGTATTATCCCTTCATCGGGAACTGGATGAATAAATATGAATCCACATTGATTGCATTCGTAAAAATCAAAACCAACCCAGAAAAAATGAAAAGAAGTGTCAGAATTACATAAGTTACATTTTGGGTTACCCATAGCTGCTTTCCAGAAAGTGCATAGAAAGTTACAGTTAAATTGATGCCATTAAGAAATCCATAGGCTTAGTTATTGCTCCCCATGTTTCATTTTTCGCCAGGCAAAACATCCAACAAAATTGACACCAGTTGGACCTCGATCCGATTTCGAATTTGAGAAATTGGATGCAAATTTCTTATCGCTCTGCTGCCAGAATTTATAATCTGACCTGCAAAAAAATCTTTCATCTTCTAGACGCAGATTATCTTGGCTGAATAGTAAAATAAAATCGTCATACCTGAACGACCGAAGGAATTTATCTTGGAGTGCTGGACCTATTGGTACAGTCACTATAAGTTTGCCACCAGGCTTTAATACCTCAATCAATTTATTAGAAATCCTGTACAAATCCGAATTGTTTTCGGTTTCACCATATACGCCTAATCCGATATGTTCCAAAACAGATATGGCAGTGATTAAGTCAAATTCCATTTGATCATTAAGATCTAGAAGGTTACCTTGGTAGAGTTTCATATTCGGATGCGTAAATGGATAAGGTCTTAAATCGACTCCATATACATCATATCCTAATGCAGCAAGTTGTAGAGCTAGCTCACTCCTTGTGCAACCNAACTCAAGCGCCGATTTTCCCGTTCCATCAATATCGATGTGCCTATGGACAAAGGGAATTTCCACTATTCGCTCATTGACATACCAATCCCCATGGAAATATTTTATTGGGGTGTTAAAATGAAAGGTGTAATTAGCTTGCTGATATTGGATAAAGGATTTGGTTCTCGATATAGCTTTAGATATCATATCCACCTGCAATCATTTCTTTTGAGCAAATGTCTTCAAAAATCTTCTTTTGATCTCGACTCCATTCAGCCCAGCGGGGCATCTGATAAGCCTTGGACCTATTCACTGGATGATTTACAGCTTCTTCCCAAACATTCTTGGTGATGTAAATATGACAAGGGTTAAGTACTTTTTCCTTGAATTCGTCGTAATCCAAAATAATATCTTCGAATTTAATCGCTGGAGGCATAACACTCCTTAAATATGAGTTCTCAACTTGCCAATACCAACAAATCCTGGCAAATCGGTCCAATTCATCCCACTTTTCTCTCCATGGATCGCCTTCTTTTGGGCGGATGCCAAATGTGTGCTTATCCTTTACTGTCATGGTATTCCGTGACATCATCGAACGAACAACTTCCCGGCCATCTCGGATCAGGTGGATCATCGTGGCATTCGGGAATGCATCCTTCAATGGGATTACATGGCGTCTCAAAAGACTGTTTACTTCTCCAAAAATCATAAACTCTTTATCACGCACTCGCAGGTACATTTCTTTTTTACGAAAGTTATCTATGTACCTCTTTGCGTCATCTGGATTGTGGAAAGCACGCAAATAAGCCTGGTAATCTTCATGAACAGGTTCATGAAAAATTGCGGCGCCAGTTGCTTTCTTTAACAAATCGGCCAAGAACGTCGTTCCAGAACGCCCAATTGCTAAAATAAAAAAGAATTGTGTTTGTCCAATCCATTTCTCGATTTCCTGCGCCTTTATCCAGAATTGTAATTTAGTTCTCATCCGGGTAAATGGTAATAATTTCACTTTTTACTATCGTGTTGAACATTTTATAAAATTAATAATAGATTAAGTTCCCAACCACGGCAAATCAAAGTTAAATTAAGAATACCGCGTTTTTATCGAAGTAATCATTCCGCGCACTTTTTTATATTCATAGTCGGTAATGAAATGCATTGGGATGAATAGTAATAAACCAACCAATAGTGCGATCACTCGCATGCCTACGCTAGCCCACCCAACAATTGTATTCTGAGTTAAAAAATAGAATGACCATGAACAAAATATAAATAGACCAATAATTAGGATTCGTCTATTTTCAAATGAAATGTGGTAATTTTTTATGGCTATTGAGAAGGTCAGGCCAGCAGCAATACCAGTAGCCAGTACGTCCGACCAAGCTGCTCCAACCCAACCAAATTTAGGAGTAAGAATATAATTAAGGGTGACATTACTAATAGCGGCAAAAATAACAATGAACCCTAGCTTCCAGGTTTTTTCAACCAGATTTACCAACCCGCCAGCCCAATAATAAACCCCCATTAAGGCTATCGATACGAGCATAAAAACGACAACACCTTGAGAGTCTAAATAGTTTTCTGAAGATAATAATAAGACGAGTTCTTTGCTGAAAAACAAGAAGATCGTTCCCCCAAATGTAAGAATAAAAATAAGATAAGTGAAAAAACGAGAAGCGAATTTGCTCATATCTTGTTTTTCTTTGGAAAACAAAAAAGGTCCCCAAGCGAGTTGAAAAGGGGTTACCGTGAGCATTCCAAGCATAGCAGCAATTCTCACACCTAGTGAATATATGGCTACATCTTCGAAACCCCTAAAATGGACGAGGAAAAAGCGATCAATGGAATTCATCGCTAACATACCCGCCATCGTAAAAATCAGAGGAAATCCAAAGTTGAAAAGTTGGCGGGCTAAACCCCAGGAAAAACCAATTTGGCCGCGGCGGAGATTTAGGGTTCCAGCGAGCAAAGCGGTATCGATTAACAGATAAACAATACATTGTGCATACAGCACTCCAAAAACTCCTAAGCGCAGGTATCGAACAAAATAAAAGGTCAAAGCAGTCAGCATGACCAGATTAAGGATCGAAACTAACACATATCTTCCGGCTTGGCGCTTAGCTCGATATAGTATAACGATCCATAAATTAACAGTTTGAAGAAATGAAGAAATTAAAGTCCATATGAGGACTGTGGAATATTTTGGATCACCAAAGAGGATGTTGGATAATGATTTTTGAAACAGAATGCCTACAGCTAAAGTAGAAATCCCCGAAAAAAGCATTAAAATCAAACCAGTTGTAGTCAAATGCCCCAACTGGCTGGGATCATCTTGATAGCGCGAATAATATCTTAAAACGCTGCGGCTCATCCCTATATCCATGAAAAAAATCAAGATTTGGATGGTTACTGCGATCGTCTCAACCAATCCATACTCAGACATGCTNAGCACATTCGTATAGAGCGGTAACAATATAAATATAACTGCTCTTTGAGCTATATTACCAATCGCATAAATCGATATATCTTTGCTAAGATCCTTGATTGAGGACATAATCAAAATTCGATTCTTCAGTTTAAGATTATTTGTTTTCCAATCGCTCTATGGATTGACGAGCAGCTTCATTATTTGGATCGACTTCCAATGCTTGCTCATACGCACTGACCGCTTTATTTAAGTCACCGATTCTCTCATAAATTTGTCCCGCCCTTAAATAGTACCAAGGTTTCGGAGGACTCATAATTTTCAAGGCTGCCTCTATCGCTTCAACAGCTTTATCAAGTTGATTATCTTTTAAATAACTCCTAGAAAGCTCATAATAAGCAGGATCAAAATCGGGAAAATGGATAATGACTTTTTTTAATATTTCTTGTGCTAGGAACAGATGGTTCTTCTTATAAGCAGCATCGGCTAAAGTTATAAACCAACCGGGATTGTTTGTATTCCGCTTCATTGCAAGCGGGAACCACTGCTCGGCTTGCTCTAATCTGCCTTCCCGAACAAGTAGTTGCCAAATGGCAAAATATCCTTCCGCATTTTCATCGTTTAATGCGATAGCTTGCTCAAATTCTTTTTGGGCTAGCTGTAAACCATCACCTCGTTCATAATACGCCCAACCTATAGCGATATGTAACTCAGGATCTTCAGGAAATTCTCGAATTGCGGCTTGGTACACTTTTACCTGTTCGCCCCAATTTTCTTGGGACCTTATAGAATTTCCTAGTTCTTGCCACCAGGATAGCCGTTCTGGAGATTTCGGAAATCCATTTAGCGCCTGCCGGAGGACATCTTCGATTGATTTAAAATCCTCTTGTCTCTTTAAAGCATTTACTAATTCTCTGGTACTGAGCTCTGGATCATATCTCCAAGCCTCTTGGTATGCATCCAGAGCTTTTTCAGGTTCTGACATCGCATCAAATACTTGGCCAAGACTTAACCAAGGCTGTGCCTTTTCCGGCTCCATCAACAGCGATCGCGTATACCACCGCAGGGCAACTTGGTATTGCTTTGCCTGGTATGCCTCGTCCCCGGCCTCGTTAAAATCCTGTGAAGTTAATCCTGCTGATTCCCAAGCAGTTTTTGCTGAAGCCTGCTTATTTAATAATTCATTTGCAAAACCAAGACCAAGATATCCAAGTGGATTAGCGGGTCTTAGTTGCGTGTATATGAAATAATTTTCTTTGGCATTGGAGGGCTCTCCAAGCAAGCAATACGCCTTCCCGAGGTAGAGATAAGCTTGAGAATTCCTTGAGTCATAAGCTAGTGCTCTGTTGAGATTAAGAATAGCTTGTTCTATTTTTGTTTTTGCGGTCCTATTCTCAGGAGGGATCGCATGACAAGTGAGCCCTAAATCCGAGAGATCTTCAAATGTCTTCAACACATTTTGAGTCTGCTGGCCACCTTTAATTTGGTAGTAGAGGCTGAGTGCATGTTGAAGGATCAAAATCCCGATAACTAAGATTATCGCCAGACCAATAATAAATAGGGGAGTGCGTAACTTTGGGTTCATAAAAGGCATGCTCCGCCTATCCGACATCCCATAAGATATCTGAAGGAAGATCCCATGATCTGGATTTACCGATCTGTAGATTCAGGATTGTTTCTTTCGCTCAACTTGTCCAGCGCCTAACTCAACCGGTACCCGCCGATCACTTAACATCTGGATCAATACCCGAACTCGTTCACTGCCCGGCAGACGGGCATCAAAAATCGCCTGATACCCCACAAATGGCCCGTTGCTGATGTTTACAGCATCTCCCGGTTTTAATCCGTCGAAGAACTCACCACCCGCGGCAGATATTTCTTCTACTCGCTTTCGGATAGCTTGAATCAAGTTATCAGGGACCGTTGCTGGCTCACTATCAAAACTTACCAGGCCAATTGCATGAGGCATCCATTGAAATGTCGAAATGCCAACCTCGTCCAGGTCGATGAATACAAACATATACCCCGGGAAATATGGTTTCAACTTTCTGGAGCGGGGGTTGACCGGTTGTACTCTAATCCGCGGAAAGAAAACTTCGATCTCTTCAGCACGCATTTTCTGCCACAGGACTTCTTCCTTACGCGGCTTGCTGCGCAGTGCGTACCAGTATTGTGCCATCAATTTCGACCTTTCCGGAAAAAACAACAAAAAAACACTCTCGTGGTTTATTCACCTCTGCGATGTGTCATCCAATCATCACTATTCTTTTACGAATGATCGCCAACAGGTGTTCCAGGGTATTCTAACATAAAAACATTTGGATTATCCCCGTCATCCAACAGAGACAACCTGCCTATCTTACTTTCAATCCTGTTAGCCGATTTAGCAAAGTTCGTACTATGAAAAACGGGAACAAGAGTACCAGGTGGATAGTCAAACTGATTCCGAATATCACTGTCAAAACCTGCAGTAACTTGTTTGTTGGGGGAGCAAGATGAACCAGCATCCACGGTCCAGCCCCGGCCAATAAAACCAATCCGAGCAGACTCCCGGCGATGATAGTAATTGGCAACCAGGCCCGGCGGTCGGAAGCAGATGGAAACATGGTGCTGCTTACAACAAAGATCAGGTAAAACCATAGCCAAAAATCACGCTGGCTATACAGTTGGGGAAGTTCAGTAAGCAAGTTCCCAATTTTTCCAGATAATAGCTCGTTCCAGTAGTTAACTATACCTAACTGGAAAAGCCCGATATAGGCGGCAACCGCCCCACCGACCAGTAAGGGCGTGCTGCCGATCAAGACATCGCGCACCAGATCGGTCGGTGCAGTCTCGACAAATCCCAATTGCAGCCGGCCATTCGCCAAAGGTTGGGGAATGAACGAGATCCGCCCGGTTTTTACTCCTAAGAGCTTTGCCATGAGGAAGTGACTTGTTTCATGGATCAGGACTCCTGGCAGGAACAGGATTGAAAACAGCGCAATTGTCAAATCACTACGCCTGGTCAGCAATAACAATACAGCCTGGATCTCAAAGTGGAGGCGGTGCTGTAAAAAAATTAACCCTCCCAACAGAAATAGAAACCACCCCAGGCTGGCCAGGTATTCACTCACAACGCTGCGGATTGGGTAATTTGGATAAACTCCCCGACCTTCAGGCTGGCGCCTCCAACCAGGGCGCCATCTATCTCAGGCTGGGCAAAGAACTCAGCGGCATTACCTGCNCTGACTGAGCCACCATACAATACCCGAATCGACTGTGCTCCTTGCTGGCCAAATAATTCAGCCAGCGCTGGTCGAATACTTTGAGCAATCACAGCACTCGCTCCCTCCGCCGTGGCAGCGCGGCCAGTACCGATCGCCCACACCGGTTCGTAAGCGATGATCACATTAATCCCTGTTGAACTTTCTTCCTCGAAGCTCAAGCCAACCAGTCCTTGCTTGGTCTGTCTGGAAACGACTTCTCGCGTCCGACCGGTTTCGTTTTCTTCCAGCGTTTCTCCCACACACACAATGGGAGTCAGTCCGTGCAGGAGGGCAGCTTGTACCTTTCTATTAACATTGGTATCTGTTTCCATAAAGTATGTGCGTCGCTCGGAATGACCCAAAATTATGTACTGACAAATTTCGGCAACCATCAGCGGGGAAACCTCGCCTGTATATGCTCCCGCGTTCTCCCAATGCATGTTTTGGGCCCCTATCCCAATGTCGGTCCCTTCCAGCAAAGCCGACACAGCCAGCAAGGCGGTGAAAGGCGGGCAAAGCACTTTTTCCACCCCCTTAATCGCTTGTAAGCCAGGCACCATTTCTGAAACCATATGCCTTGCTTCTGTTACTGTCTTGTACATCTTCCAATTGCCAGCAACAACCGGGGTGCGCATGGTTACGCCTTATCCTGTAGGGCAGCTAAACCTGGAAGGATAATCCCTTCGAGCATCTCAAGGGATGCGCCGCCGCCGGTAGAAATGTGCGTGATCCGGCCAGCTACACCGGTTTGCTGCACCGCGGCCACTGAATCTCCCCCACCAATGATGGAAGTAGCTTTCGATTCAGCCACAGCTTTCGCCAGGCCAAAAGTCCCTTCTGCAAAGCGAGGAAACTCGAATACACCCATCGGCCCATTCCAGACGATGGTCCCGGCGTCTGCAATTAACTTGCTAAAGTTGTTAAGTGTATTCGGACCAATGTCAAGGATCCTCCATCCTGCAGGTACTGGCCCCATACTCATCACTTGGCGGTCCGCGTCTGCTTCGAACCGGTCTCCAATGACTACATCCACCGGCAGGCGCAAACGGTTCCCGCCTTGAGCCAGTAAACCCCTCGCCGTTTCCAGCGCCTCCTCCTCGACCAGCGAATCTCCGACCGGATAACCCTGGGCTTTAAAAAAGGTGTTCGCCATCCCTCCCCCAATCAAAACCTGATCAGCTTTGTTCAGCAGGTTTTTGATCACGCCGATTTTATCGCTGATTTTGGCGCCGCCCAGGATAGCGATAAAAGGATGGGTNGGGTTATCAATCGCCTGGCCAAGGTAGCGGATCTCATTTTCCATCAAGAATCCCGNCACAGCNGGCAAATAGTGCGCGACTCCCTCGGTGGAAGCNTGTGCCCGATGAGCTGAACCAAAGGCATCATTCACGTAAATATCCGCCAATGCAGCCAGTTGCTTGGACATCTCCGCATCGTTCTTGGTTTCACCAGCGTGGAAACGTGTGTTTTCCAGCAACAATATCCCGCCTGGCTTAAGGGCGCTGGCAGCCTGCTCTGCCACCGGACCGACACAATCCTCAGCAAAGGCGACCGGTCTATCTAGTAATTTACTTAGATGCGTGGCAACAGGACGTAAAGAGTACTCGGGCATCACCTCCCCCTTAGGGCGTCCCAGGTGAGAACACAAGATCACTGAGGCTCCATGCTCCAACAAGTACTGCACCGTGGGGATAGCCGCGCGGATACGGGTGTCATCACCGATTGCACCATCTTTTATCGGCACGTTAAAATCAACCCGCACCAGAACCCGCTTACCCATGACATCGATATCGCTGACTGATTTCTTATTAAACATTTTTGCCTCCAGGCGCGTAAAACGTGGAACGGGGATTCACCCACATTCCACGTTTTACACGTTGCAATTTAGAGCGATTTAGCCATCATGGCGGCCAGGTCGGCAGTCCGAACGGAGTACCCCCATTCATTATCATACCAGGCAATGATCTTTGCGAAAGTGCCCGCCCCCTTACCCAGAACCATCGTCAAAGGCAAATCGATCAAGGAGCTGTGCGGGTCGCCCTTAAAATCTATGCTCACCAGAGGCTCCTCGATCGCCGCAAGGATGCCTTTCATGGGTCCGTTTGCAGCGTCGCGGAAAGCCTGGCGTAGCTCCTCGGTTGTCGTGGCAGTGCCGAGTTCTACTGCGAGGTCGATGACCGACACAGTCGAGGTTGGAACACGCAAGGCATATCCGTCCAGCTTGCCATCCATCTCTGGGATGACCAATTTTAGCGCCCGGGCAGCGCCTGTTGAGGTGGGGATGATGCTCATGGCAGCCGCACGCGCCCGGCGAAGATCGCTGTGGGGTTGGTCGAGGATCTTTTGATCATTGGTGTAGGCGTGGATCGTGGTCATTAACCCACGGTTGACCATGAACTTATCATTAGCCACCTTTACCGCCGGTGCCAGACCATTGGTAGTGCATGACGCATTGGATACCACGTGATGGAGCGCCGGATCGTATTTGTCCTCGTTGACGCCCAGGACAATCGTGAGGTCCTCGCCTTCTGCAGGCGCCGTGATAATCACTTTCTTGGCTCCGCCCTTCGTTATATGGTTCTCCGCGCCTCTCACTTCCTTGCCCTTCTTGTTGATTCCATCTTTCTTAATGGTGAAAAGCCCGGTGCCTTCGACGACGATTTCGACACCGATGTCGCCCCAGGGCAGCTTGGCGGGATCAGTCTCTTTGAAGACTTTAACCGGCTTCCCATCAATGATCAACTCGCCATCGCCGACTTCGACCGTTCCATCATAGCGGCCATAGTTCGAGTCGTACTTAAGCAGATGGGCCATCGTCTTCAGATCGCCGATGTCATTGAAGGCGACGACTTCAAGCTCATCAGGATGGTAATCCCGGATGGCTTTTAGCACCTGCCGGCCTATGCGACCAAATCCGTTGATGCCAACTTTTACTGACATTTTTGTGCCTCCGCATTGAAAAGAGTATTGTTAGTTTTAGTGGTAATCCCGGTCAGTTGATGAGTACAACCGCAGGATTTATCCACCAATATCTGAGTTCCAAATCAGGAAAAACCTTCACGATTCTACCAAAGGACCGGTCCGTTCTTCCAGTAAATCGATCACGACCTGGGAAAGTTTCTTGGCTTCATGCCGCCAGGGCTGGACATAATCGATCAGATCAGCCCGATAAATAGGGTAATCTGCATCCAGGTCGTCTTCCACGACAACCCACTGAATACCTTCCGGCAAATTTCCCTCGAAAAGCCAGTTGCTCACTACAATATCAAATAATCCGCTACCAACATGCTCTTCGATTGCCCGGAGATGGTCGCCGCATGAGTAACCTTCCGTCTCACCCAACTGAGTGGCGACGTTACAAATAAACATTTTTAACGCCCGGCTAGAACGAATCGCAGCGCTGATGTCTGGCACGAGTAAATTAGGTAATATACTCGTGTAAAGACTCCCCGGACCGATCACGATCAAATCAGCACTCAAGATCGCCTGGACTGCCTCAGGGAATGCGGGGGGGGTATTGGGTTCTAACCACACCCGGCGCACCTTTCCCGTGCTTTCCGGAATACGACTCTCGCCCTCCACTCGAATTTCAGAGACAAGATGGGGAAGCATGACATCTGCCAACAGGCGTACATCATGCAATGTTGAAGGTAGTACGCGTCCGCTTACTGAGAGCACGCGTCCAGACTCAGCGATGGCTTCTTCAAAACTGCCTGTGATTTCCGCCAGGGCGGTAATGAAGAGGTTCCCGAATGAATGGCCGTCCAGGCCGCTGGCACCATTGGGAAAACGATACTGGAAAAGCTGGGCAAGCATCGCTTCGTCGTCGGAGAGGGCAGCCAGACAGTTTCGAATATCCCCCGGAGGCAGTATTCCCAGTGTCCGCCTCAATCGTCCCGATGATCCCCCATCATCGGACACGGTGACGATGGCTGTCAGGTTATTCGTGTATTCCTTTAAACCGCGCAGCAAGGTGGCCAGGCCGTGACCACCACCGACTGCCACNATGCGCGCCCCGCGTTCACGCCGCCAGTGACCAGTCAGGGCATCCACCACCCGCTTCCCTGGCTTCATAAAAGGAGCGATCAAGGATTGGTTTAGTCCCCAAATCCCCCTTAGGACCAGTAAAGCACCCAATCCGCCGAATATTAAGGCCCGTAAAAGGCGTGGTAAAAATCGCAAAGAGGCTGTTGAAATGATCGGCAGCCACCAGGTCTCCGGGGCAGTCCGGTACACGTCAAGGATTAGAATCGCCAAGCCGATGCTGAACAGCGTTATACCCAGCAGTACGATGACCAACCATCGCTTTACCCCCAATCCNGGAATCAACCAGCGCAAGCTAATTGAGAGTTGGCCCCCTAACTGTTTAAACCATCGCTTATTAAACCGATCGGTCATACTAGATCATGATAGCAGTCTTTTGACAACTCGTCAACGAGGAATCGTCCACTATCTCGAACAATTCCTTCTCGGGGTGAATTTTTTATTTATGCTATACTTGATTGGATATCCGCCCAGGTAGATTTATGAACCATCTCTCCAAGCGCTGGCAAGTTGCATTACCCCTGACACCAGAAGCTGACGACGCCCTGCAGGCTTATCCATTCCCATTACGGCAAATCCTCTTCAACCGCGGTTACACCACCCCCGAGACCGCCCACCAGTTTCTAGAAGCTGCTCCTCCTCCCGGCACAGACCCCTTTCGGATGACCGGTATGCAGGCGGCAGTCTCGCGCCTGGAATGGGGGATTTCGAAGGGTGAGAAGATCGCTATCTATGGGGATTACGATGCAGATGGCGTGACTGCGACCGCGCTTTTGGTGCAGGTATTGCAGGAACTTGGCGCCCAGGTAACCGGTTATATTCCCAACCGTTTTGACGAGGGGTACGGCCTGAACAAGGAAGCGCTCGACAATCTATGCGCCGATGGGATTAAACTGGTAGTCACCGTTGATTGCGGCGTTCGATCGATAGAAGAGGCCGAGCACGCAAAAACCCTCGGCCTGGACTTAATCATTACCGATCACCATCACACCGGTCGGGAGATGCCCGTCGCTGTGGCGGTGATCAACCCGAAACAGCCCGGCGACTCCTACCCGGACAAAGACCTGGCTGGCGTCGGCCTGGCATACAAGCTCGCTTCGGCCCTGGTCACACAACTGAATGAACATGGCTATTCTTCTCCGCATGGGTCAGATACATCTCGTTTACTTGATCTGGTCGCCCTGGGTACAGTTTCAGATTTAGCGCCTTTAGTAGGGGAAAACCGTTCGCTGGTCCGTGACGGGATACAAGCCATTCGCAGACCTTCCAGACAGGGTCTATTTTCACTCATCAAGGTTGTTAATTTAAATCCTGAACGGATCACGGCCAGCGAGATTGGTTATGTGTTAGGCCCGCGATTGAACGCCGCCGGGCGGCTCGACTCTGCCTTGGCCGCCTTTAAACTGCTCACCACAAACGATCTTCAGGAAGCCGGTGCACTGGCGCAATCCTTAGATAAGCAAAACAAGGAACGCCAGCGCATCACCCGAGAAATCCAGGCAGCCGCTGAGCAGATCGCTCTGGCTGAAGATCCCGAGGCCCTGCTGTTGTTTGCCGCTCACCCGGATTTCAATCGCGGTGTCGTCGGATTGGCCGCCTCCCGCCTGACAGAACTATATTACCGTCCAAGCATCGTTGCCCATCGCGGCCCGGAGTTCACCCGCGGCTCCTGCCGGAGCATCCAGGAGTTCCATATCACTCAAGCTTTAGACCGCTGCGAAGACCTGCTTGAACATCATGGGGGGCACGCCGCGGCCGCCGGGTTTACCGTTCGGAATGAATATTTACCAGAGCTTGTCGAACGGCTCCAAAAGATTGCCAGCGAAAGCCTAGCACAAATTGACTTGCGTCCGAGCTTACACGCCGATGCTGAAATCCCGTTGGTAGATTTGAAACCGGATATCCTCCAGGACCTGGATCGGCTGCAACCCACCGGATATGGCAATCCCCAGGCTGTATTTCTAAGCCGAGGTTTAAAGGTCAGGCGTTTCCGGGCTGTCGGCGAGGATGGTCACCACCTGAAAATGACTGTCACTGACGGGAAAATCGATTTCGATGCGATCGCCTTTCGCCAGGGCTACTGGCAGGATCAATTGCCCCCCTATATTGATTTAATGTATACCTTTGAGATCAACGAATATAATGGGTTTGAGAGCCTGCAGCTAAATGTGCGCGATATTAAGCCTGCCGGATTAGCTGATTACAATCCTAATCGACGAACCGGTATTTGAGCAAAGCCCATACTGCCGCGAAAGCATCTTTTAACCCGATCTTCTTTCCCTCATCATAATCGCGAGGATTAAAGGTGATCGGCACCTCAAAAAGACGTGTCTTGCGTTTAAGTATCTTTGCGGTAAACTCTGGTTCAAAATCAAATCGTTTGGCGCGCAGGCGAAGATCCCGCACCACCTCGCGCTTGAAAACCTTGTAGCCGGTCTCCATGTCAGTCAAGATCGTATTGTAGAGAATATTCGTCATTAAAGTTAGTAGCTGGTTTGCAACCATATGCCAGAACATCACCGGCCGGCGTGGGGCCCCCAAGAACCGTGAACCATAAACCACGTCAGCAATTCCATCTTCTATTGGCTGGAGAAGAGCACGATAATCCCGAGGGTTATATTCCAGGTCTGCATCCTGGATGATGATCACATCTCCCTTGGCTTGCTGAATGCCGGTTCGAATGGCAGCACCTTTTCCCTGGTTTCGCTCGTGCAGGATCATCCGCACGGTGTCTTTATCATTTAACGATTCCATTACCTGCCGGGTGCCATCTGTCGAACCATCATCAACGACGAGAATTTCGTCTGCAACATTTTCAGCTTGAACGCGTCTGATTATTTCATAAATAGTTTTCGCTTCATTGAACGTCGGAATAATAACGGAAATTTGCATGGCGCGTATTATACCAGCAGAAAATCGCGCCAACTCAGTTCGGGCTTGCTAGTGTAAAGCAGCATGCTATAATTTTACACAGCGCAGTCTTCTTGGCCCAGGAGTTTTAACTATGAATGGAACGCATTCAAAATCCTCGACCGAATCTGGCGAGGGATCACCACAAAAGCATTTTCTACCACCGGTCATCAATCGCATCGATGACACTGGACTCTCTCCTCTCTGGCTGCAGGATTTAGCCCTGAAAATCCTTTATTTTCAAGGGTATCTAAGCGGCTTTAAGGTTGCAGAGGAAATCGCATTGCCTTTCGCGGGAGTGATCGACCAGATCTTGGAAACCCTCAAACGCGAAAAATTCGTTGAAGTGAAATCTACCCAGGTTGGTTTAGGGGAAGGCGCTTATCAATATGCTATCACGGGAGCTGGAATTGCGCGGGCGCGTGAGGCTCTGGAGCGCAGTCAATANGCTGGCCCTGCACCAGTGCCTCTTCAGATGTATAACGATGCAATCCGCCACCAGAGTCGTGGGAGGACCAACCTTTCTCANCGCGCTATCCGCCAGGCTCTCTCTCACCTTGTCCTATCAGAGAAGGCTTTTCACCGCATCGGACCCGCGGTGAATTCAGGAACCTCGATTTTCCTTTTTGGCCCTCCAGGTAATGGCAAGACGAGTATCGCCCGTTCGATTGGGGATATGGTTTTGCGAGAGAGCATGTATATTCCATTCTCGGTTTACATCGATGGACAGGTTGTCAAGATCTATGACTCGGTTAATCATAAAATCCCTCCAACCGAGGAAGCCCCTGCCCCGGCTTCGGGCGCTCTCCGGTCGGGGGCGCGCCGGGACCCGCGCTGGGTGCGGATACACCGGCCATTCATCGTCACCGGTGGAGAACTGACATTAGCCGGGCTTGACCTGGTCTTCGATGATGTCAATAAATATTATGAGGCTCCTTTCCAGGTCAAAGCCAATGGCGGGATTCTGCTGATCGACGATTTCGGCCGGCAGCTGGTTCGCCCTCGCGATCTGCTCAACCGCTGGATTGTTCCGCTAGAAAACCGAATAGATTACCTGACTCTCCATACCGGTCGCAAAGTTGAGATCCCTTTTGATGTCCTGGTTGTTTTTTCCACCAATTTACCCCCCAAGGACCTGGTTGATGAAGCTTTCTTACGCCGCTTGAGACATAAAATCGAGATCAAAGACCCAAGTTATGATGATTACCGTGAGATTTTTCGCCGGGTAGCGGAATCCAAAGCGGTCGCCTTCAGTGACCAGGGGTTGGCTTATCTGCTTCAAGAATGGTATATCAAGCCGGGACGAAAACTACGCGCCTCCCACCCGCGCGACCTGTGTGACCAAATCCTGGATATTGCCCGCTATCTTTCCTTAGAACCTGCTCTTTCCCCGGAACTCATCGACCATGCCGCCGAATCTTATTTTGTCGACTTGTGATCACCCATGCAGCTGCCTTGCCTATTCCCTTTTTTCCCGACATGCGACCAATCTAGAGATTCTCATCTGGAAAAATAATGCTTTCAGGATTTCCCATCCCGGCCATATTCGCCCATCGCGGATCGAGTGCCCATGCCCCTGAAAACACTCTGGCTGCCTTCGAGCTCGCCCTGCAGCAGGAAGCGGATGGGATCGAACTGGACGCCAAGCTCTCCGCAGATCAACAGGTGGTCATAATTCACGATCAAACCGTGGATCGGACTACCAATGGCACCGGGCGCGTGCGCGATCTCTCTCTCCCTGCACTGCGTGAGCTCGACGCCGGTTCGCATTTCGACGTGGCTTTTAGAGGAGAACTCATTCCGACCCTGGCAGAAGTTTTTGAAGCTGTCGGTAAACGTACATTCATAAATATCGAGTTAAAAAATTACGAATCGCCAAATGATCCCCTCCCGCAGAAAGTGGTTCAGCTTGTACTTCAGCATGGCATGAGCTCGCGAGTGCTTTTCTCATCTTTCCACCCCTTCGTTCTAAGGCGCATCCATCGCTTGCTTCCCGAAGTGCCAATTGGGTTATTGGCCCTACCTGGAAAGTCCGGTTCCCTGGCACGGGGCTGGCTTGGAAAATTGATCGTCCCTTACCAGGCGTTGCACCCAGCGCTGCATGACGTCACTCAAACTCTCGTCATGCACGCTCACCAGGCAGGCCGTAAAGTTAACGTGTATACCGTCAACCAGTCAGTCGAAATGCGAAAGATGTTTTCCTTCGAAGTGGATGGCATTTTCACCGACGATCCTTTGTTAGCGAGGCAGGTATTGGCAATCTCCGATCGCACGATTCGACCTTGGATCGGGTAATATGATCCCTTATGAATGGCTGCAACAGGCTGCCGACCGCATCGCTCCCCATATTCGCCATACGCCGCTTACCTACGATGCCCGCCATGACCTGTTCCTGAAGTGGGAAAACCATCAAGTAACTGGCTCCTTTAAGGCACGCGGGGCAGTTAATAAAGTGCTTTCCCTGCAACCCTGGGAGCGAGAGCGCGGCCTGGTAGCCGCATCGGCGGGAAATCATGGTCAAGGAGTTGCCCTGGCCGGAGATCTCACCGGTGCGAGCGTGACGATATTTTGCTCGGAGCAGGCTGTCGCCTCAAAAATCGCTGCCATGCGCGCCTTAGGCGCCGATGTGCGCCTGGTTGCGGGAGGTTATGGAGAAGCTGAACANGCTGGCCTGGATTATAGTGCAGCCAGTGGGGCGATTTGGNTTTCCCCTTACAACGATAGCCAGGTGATCGCCGGACAAGGTACCCTGGGATTAGAAATCGGGCANGAATTGCCNTCCCTGGCNGATTCTACCTGGGTGGTGCCTGCCGGGGGTGGTGGACTGGTTTCCGGGATCGGAGCTGCGCTCGAACAGATTTCCCCTCGCCCACGCCTGGTCGCCGTCCAATCCGAAGCATCTGCCTTCTTACACGCCATTTTCCACCACGGGGATCTAGAATCTGTCATAGACTTACCCACCCTGGCAGATGGTCTGGCCGGTCCGGTTGAGAATGGATCGGTGACCATTCCCTTGGTGCGCCACCTCGTCGACGACTTCGTATTGGTGAGCGAAGCAGAAATCCAGCGGGCGATTGGGTACGCCTGGAAGACCTATGGCGAGGTGATCGAAGGATCAGCAGCTGCCGCCCTTGCCTGCGTTTTATCGGGTAAGGTCGCCGCCCGTCCCGCAGTCGTGGTGCTCTCCGGCGGGAATATTCAACCCGAAGTCCATGCGATGCTGATCGCTGGCTTCCAGGGTGATGGTTTCGACGATTTACGGTCAACAGGACATTAGAGAACGATGGAGTTCACCCTCGACGAAATCATGGTCGTTTGTATGTCCCGCCAGATCAGGGATGGCGAGGTTGTGGCTCAAGGGCTTGCGACGCCTCTGGTGGCTGCAGCTTACCTTTTAGCCAGGCATACTCATGCTCCGAATCTGTATTTCGCTTCAGCCATCGGACAGGGTATTTGCCGCCAGCCAGCCCCCTTGAGCTTGATCCAGGTAGAGAGCTTATGGTTGGACCGCGCCATCACCACGGGTGGTTTCGTGCAGGCGGTGGCAGATGTGCTGCCGCGACTGAGACCTAAGGAGTTTTTTCGTCCAGCTCAGGTCGACCCCCACGGCAATTTCAATAACATTGCCTTCGGTAAAGACTATCGCCACCCACGTCTGCGTTTGCCAGGCAGCGGTGGGATTCCAGACGTGACAACTTTTATCGACCATATTTACCTCTATGTTCCCCGCCATTCGCGACTGACCTTTGTCCATAAGCTAGACTTTCGTTCAGGCCTGGGATATCATCAGGCGCGGACACATGGCTCTGGTCCGTGTTACTTGATTACTGACTTGGGACAATTCGACTTCGCATCTCCCACCTCAAAGGAATCTAGCCCTTTAAAGGAGATGCGGCTGATCTCCTACCATCCAGGCGTGAAGTTAGAACAGATCCAGGCTAAGACCGGTTTCGAACTTCAAATAGCCCCTCATCTTGAAGAAACCCCTCCACCTACAGAAGAAGAANTCCGCCTGTTGAGAGAGGAAATTGACCCATTAGGAATTCGTCGACTGGAGTTATTGAGTGGGACAGAACGCCGGCATCTGCTCCATCAGATCGTTCACCTGGAAACCAGCCTTTAATGAATGCTCTAATGAAACCTGCTAACCAGAGTTACCGGAAGAGAACCAGATTAAGGGTGAGACTCTTGCTCATATCTTTATCCCTGGTTCTTATGTTCCCGGTTACAGTCGGGCAGGCCAAACTGCTTTTCCAAATAAATCCATCCAGGGATCGCGCTCAGGCGCTCTTAGACACACTCACCGCAGAAGAACGTGTCGGACAACTGTTCCTGGTCACCTTCACCGGCACCGACATCGGCCAGGATTCACAGATCTTTGACCTGATTGTCAACCACCATATTGGCGGGGTGATCTTGCAGAAAGAAAACGATAACTTTACTGCCTCACCCCAAACCTTGACCCAGGCATTCCAGCTCGTTAGAGAGCTCCAAACTGCTGAATGGTCAGCTTCCCAAGCAGCCCAAATAGACCCGGCAACTAATCAGGAGTTCACGCCCGCCTTTATCCCCTTGTTCGTGGGCCTCTCCCAAGAAGGGAATGGCTCACCTTATGACCAGATTTTTAATGGGAACACAGCATTGCCCTCCCAAATGGCATTAGGGGCCACTTGGCAGCCAGACCTTGCGCAGCAGGTTGGTACAGTTTTGGGCGCTGAGCTTTCCGCGCTTGGGATGAACATACTGCTCGGACCTTCTCTCGACGTACTGGAGTCTCCGCGCGAGAAAGGTACAGATGACTTAGGGGTGCGCTCTTTTAGCGGCGATCCATTCTGGGTTGGAGAGATGGGAAGCGCTTATGTCAGCGGAATTCACGAGGGCAGTTCCGGGCGGATCGCCGTGATCGCCAAACATTTCCCCGGTCATGGGAGCTCCGACCGGCTGCCAGAGGAGGAAGTTGCCACAGTCCGCAAATCCCTGGAGCAATTGAAGCAGATTGAACTGCCTCCTTTTTATGCTGTTACGGGAAACGCGCAGTCTCCCGCAGCAACTGTGGATGGTCTCCTGGCATCCCATATCCGCTACCAGGGGTTCCAGGGGAACATTCGCGAGACAACCCGTCCGGTAAGTCTGGACCGCCAGGCGTTTGACCAGCTGATGAGTCTACCCCCCCTGGCTATCTGGCGGGAGAACGGGGGGATGATGGTTAGCGAAAACCTGGGCAGCCATGCCTTCCGTCGTTTTGTTGACCCTACTGGTTCAGATTTTCAGGCGCGCTTCATCGCCAGGGATTCGTTCCTCACTGGCAATGACCTGCTCTTCTTGGGCAGCGAGTTTGTCGCTACCAATGACCCCGACTACTATACAACCATCCTGCACACGATAACCTTCTTCGCGCAGAAATACCGCGAGGACCCTGCCTTTCAACAGCAGGTGGATGCGTCGGCCTTACGAATCCTTACCCTGAAATACCGCTTGTATAAAGATATATTCACCCTTAGTCAGGTGCTCCCTGACCAAGATGGGTTGGCGAACCTGGGTAAGTCCAGTCAAACAACTTTTCAGGTCGCCCAGGAAGCGGCCACCTTGATCAGTCCTTCCCTGGCTGATCTGGCAGAAACGCTTCCAGAATCCCCCAATTTGAACGATCAGATTGTTTTTATCAGCCAGGTTCGGACCGCGCAACAATGTAGTGAATGCCCTGTCCAGCAAGTATTCGCTCAAGATGCGCTTGAACAGGCAGTTATCCGGCTTTATGGGCCTTCTGCTGGCGGGCAGGTGTTGCAGCGCAATCTCGAATCTTACTCCTTCGAAGACCTGGTAGCGTTACTCGATCAGAATGACCAGGTCGACCTGACCGTCCTTGAAACGGACTTGCAGCAAGCGAACTGGATTGTATTTTCAATGTTGAATGTGAGTACGAATTTGCCTCAATCCCAGGCCTTATCCCGCTTTCTCGCTGAGCGACCAGACTTGTTCCGCCAAAAGAATCTGGTTGTGTTTGCTTTTGATGCACCTTATTATCTCGATGCGACAGAAATTTCCAAACTAAACGCTTATTACGGACTNTATAGCAAAACGCCGCAATTTNTCGAAGTTGCCGCGCGTCTGCTCTTCGGAGAACTACTTGCCCCACCGGGTGACCTGCCTGTTTCAGTGCCAGGAGTTGACTACGACCTGATCTCTGCTACTGCTCCGGACCCTGCACAAACGATCCAATTATTCTTGGACTTACCCGAACCAGGACCTTCCACGGGCACAGAAACACCTGAACCAATCCCGCCCCCCCTATTTGAAGTCAGTGATCTTATTCCAGTGCGAACTGGGATCATCCTTGACCACAATGGTCATCCTGTTCCAGACGATACCCCGGTCGATTTCGTCCTGGTTCTGGGAGGGACTGAAACCTCCATTCAAACGGAGATCACACAGGCCGGCATTGCCCGGACATCGTTCCTGGTCGAAGCCTCCGGCGCACTGGAGATCCACGCCAACAGCGACCCGGCGATGGAGTCGACCGTGATCCAATTCGACATTTCCTCTGGAGAGGTTTCGACCTCCGTTTCTCCGGCGACAATCCTGCCGACAGAATCTCCCACCTCTGAGCCGCTGCCAACCAGCTCCCCTACCCCTGAGCCGACCCTTGCCCCTCCTGCCCGGAATTCCCCTGATTTTATCGACTGGCTCCTGGCGTTGGTGGTCGCAACCATGAGCGGATCAGGCGCCTATTGGATCGCAAAGATGTTGGCAGGATTTCGTTGGGGTGTTCGCTCGAGCTTGCTTGCCCTGAGTGGTGGCTTGCTAGGCTATACGTATTTAGCCCTCGGTTTGCCAGGCAGTCTCCAATTCCTCCACAGCTCTGGCGCCTGGGGGGTAGTGATAGTCACCCTCCTGGGATCTGGCCTGGGTTGGGGAGCAGCCTGGGGCTGGCAGAGGATAAACGAGAATAAAGGTTAATTACTAACGGAACAGTGTGGCGAGCAAGCTCAACAAGAGCACCCCGGCTAATATCGCCACAAGAATACTTTCGGGAGGTGAGGAAAACAGGTTGGCAAATCTGGGCGAAGGAGCAGCCCGGCGAGGTTGCGTGATCGGGTGGAGATTCCCCACCAGTGCCTGACGAAATGATTCTACGTCCGGAGGGCGATCATCCGGGTGCAGACTCATCGCCCAAAGGATTGCCCGTTCAGTGTGGGTCGAGATGGCCGGGTTAAGTTGCTTCGGAGCGATCAGGCTGTCAGGATGTAAAAACCTTTCCCTGGCTTCGACTGGTGGTTGATTGGTCAGCAAGTGATAGAGAGTGGCTCCGAAGGCATAAATATCACTGCGCGCGTCCGTGTGGCCTGTGTCACCGCCATATTGTTCCAATGGGGTGTAGAGCGCTGTCCCACGCCCCTGCAGGATGGTGATAGTCATCTCCTCCGAGGCCAGGATCTTTACTAAACCGAAGTCGACGAGTTTGATTAAGCCGCTGGGTGTTAGCTTTAGATTGCTCGGCTTGATATCTCGGTGGAGAATCGACGGCTGTTGCTCATGCATGAATGCCAGGGCATCTGACAACTGCGCCGCCCATCCTAACACCTCTTTTTCAGGTAAGAAGCTGCCATCCTGGCGAGCTTCCTTCATCAGGGTGCGCAGGTCTTTGCCAGGCACATAGTCCATCACCAGATAATCGCGTTGTCCTTCGGAGAAAAAGTCGGAAACTTTAGGCAGGTTCGGGTGATCCAGGCGCGCCAGGACAGTCGCTTCGCGCAGGAATTGATCACGCGCCTGGCGGAGCATATCTTTCGGCATTGAAGTGTCATGTTCCACTTCTTTGAGCGCGCAAAGACGCCCCTCCAACCTGAGATCATCTGCCATATAGATGCAGCCCATCCCACCTTGACCGATGATCCGACGGATTTTGTAGCGCTCGCGTAAGACTGCCCCTGATTTTATCGGCGTAGGCATTTTACTTTCGCTGTCTTCAATTAAATGGTATTATACACGCAGAGGTATGGAAATGGAGCGTAGCAGCGAGGACATCCCGGTCATCGTCGGGCAGACGGGTCCGCTTAACGGTCAACGCTGGATGTTACGCAACCGGCTCATCGTCGGACGCGACTCCATCTGTGACATCATCATCCCCAGCCGGCAGGTATCCAGGCAACACGCCCAGTTCACGATTTCTCCGCGTGGAGTGATCCTTGAAGACATGCAAAGCAAGAATGGCACCCATCTTAATGGGAAAATGATCGAAGACCAAACCCTGCTCCAAGATGGCGATGTGGTGCAGATCGCGCTGGCGCAACAATTCATCTTTCTCAGTTCTGATGCTACCCTTCCCCTGGAATTGTTCGATACCTTCGAGGTCCAACCCGCGGTCCCGGGACGCTTGCGCTTTGAAAAGCGGGCTCGCCAGGTGTGGATCGGGGATGAGGAAGTCTCCCCGCCTCTTTCGGTCTCCCAGTATCGTTTACTCGAAATCCTATACGAACACGAAGGTCGGGTTGTGCCTCGCAAAGAGGTGATCGCCAGGATCTGGGGGGTTGATAACGCGGTCGAAGTTTCCGAACAGGCCTTCGACGCGCTGGTGCGTCGTCTGCGCGATCGTTTAGCCGCCCTCGACCCTCATCACGCCTACATCGTCACCGTGCGTGGGCATGGGATTAGGTTAGAAAACCCCCCCAAATGAACTTTGTCTACCTGTCCCCTCATTTTCCGCCCAACTATTATCAATTCTGCCTCCACCTGAACGAGCTGGGGGTGAACGTGCTTGGCCTGGCTGACGAAAGCTATGACCTGCTGAGACCCGAACTCAGGNATTCCTTGCGTGAATACTTCCGCGTCAACGATATGCATNATTACGACGAGCTGTTGCGCGCCTGTGGTTATTTCACTCACCGCTATGGCAAGCTCGACCGGATTGACTCGCATAACGAATATTGGCTCGAAACCGAAGCGCGCCTGCGAACTGATTTCAACATGGATGGGCCCAAGAACGACGACATTGTATTGATGAAATACAAATCGCAAATGAAGAAAGTATTCAGCGAAGCTGGCGTGGCTGCGGTAAGGGGCAGAGTCTTTCGTACCTTGAAAGACGCCAAAGACTTGATCGCGCAGGTGGGGTATCCAATCGTTGCCAAACCCGATCGGGGGGTTGGGGCTGTGCACACCTATAAACTCCATAACGATGCCGAACTGCTCGCTTTCTACGATCAGAAGCCCCCACTCGATTACCTGATCGAGGAATTCATCCAGGGCAAGATATTCACCTTCGATGGTTTGACGGATAAGAATGGACGCCCGGTGTTCTACACCTCACACACCTATAACCAGGGTATCATGGAAACCGTCAATGATGACTCGCTGATCTATTATTACTCCTTGCGGGAGATCCCACCCGATCTCGAAGCCGCAGGGCTGCGGGTGCTGAAGGCTTATAAAATCAAGGCCAGGTTCTTCCACTTCGAGTTTTTTCGCTCGGCGGAGACCGGCGAGATCATCGCCCTCGAAGTTAACGTTCGTCCCCCCGGTGGCCTAACTACCGATATGTTCAACTTCGCCAATGACATCAATATTTACAAAGAATGGGCTAACGTTGTCGTTCACAACCGGTTTACCGCTCAATATTCCCGCCCTTACCACTGTTGTTATATCGGCCGTAAGGTCAACAAACACTATGCGCACTCCCATGAAGAGATCATGGCCGCCTTTGGTCCCGACATTGTGTACCACGAAGAAATCAGTGGTGTTTTCAGCGCTGCGCTCGGAAATTATGGTTACCTTGCCCGTTCACCTGAACTCGACCAAATCCTGAGCATTGCCGCGTTTATCCAAAAGATGGAATAAGTCCCGAAAATGAATATCGAATATCACCGGTTATGGAGCACTGCCCTAA
>C687J35164_10000153_pt1 | contig 23550 bp, 24 predicted proteins | sample RifCSP13_3_FD_35164 | JGI IMG/M metagenome (IMG submission 35164)
TTACTACCCTCGCCTCATAATCATTCAATCAACTTTCAACATTTAAACACCATCTGGAAAAACCTTTTGTTTTGTTGCAATAACATATGGGATTAGTTACTTGCGTTACACAAACCGAATATAGAAACTTAAAACAAACCCATCTTCTAAGTGAAGGGCTCAGATTACAAAGTGATGGATTATTATTATGCTGTGGAACTGGTTTTATAATCTTGACATTTGTCTAAGGGGGTGCAACATAATTATTTTTATTATTTCACCTATTCTTGATGACGAAATTCCGTAAGCTGACGGATTTCATTCACCTTATTCTATTCGTATGTACTCTATTCGACACTATTCCCTCTCTTTCTGATGGCACTATAGTTGGCAAGCTGATAGGAATTAAAATGTAGAAGGAGTTAATTATGAATGAGGGTGATAATCCTCAAAGTAAATCCCGCCGGAATTTTATTAGCAAACTATTAATGGGTGGAGGATTATTTGCTAGCTCTGCATTACTTATCAGACATGGAATTGATTATGTGTTTCCGTCTATAGAAACACCACCTTTACGTAAACTTCTTATTGGAAGAGTTGATGATATAAAAATTGGTGAAGCAAAAGAAGTTCATGTCGGAGAAAGCACTTTATACTTGATCAAAAACGAAGATGGTTACAAAGTGTTTTCATCGATATGTACACATCTTGGCTGCAAGGTAAAATGGGAGGCGTATAGAAACAGATTTTATTGTCCTTGCCATAANGGAATTTTTGATTCTCAGGGAAACGTAGTTGAAGGACCACCANCGAGACCTTTGGATGAATTTAAAGTTGAGGTTGATAAGAACCTGGTTTATATGTGGATTGAAGAAAAATCCCGGAGGACTGTATGATTGGTAAAGTGAAAGAATGGTTTATGAAACGAGTTCCTTTCAACCAGGAAAAAACCTCAAAGGTAATGTCAAAAATTTTTCTTGAAGAGCCAATTCCTAAACACATGAAAAACTGGTATTATGCACTTGGAGCAACTCCATTAATTCTTTTTGGTTTTATGGTTGTAACAGGAATTCTGCTAACATTTTATTACATACCATCACCGGATAAAGCATACGATAGCGTTAGATATATAACAGAAGAAGTAAGCATGGGTTACTGGATAAGAGGCATACACAGATGGGCTTCAAATCTGATGGTGATAGCAATCATTCTTCATATGGTAAGAGTATTTTTTACGAGAGGATATAGAAAACCGAGAGAGTTAAACTGGATTGTTGGAATTCTTATGCTTGGCGTTACTCTCACTTTATGCTTTACCGGTTACTCAATGGTTTACAATCAGCTATCATATTGGGCAACAACCGTTGGTACAAATATGATAAAAGAAATCCCGCTCGTAGGAACTACTATTCTCGGCTTCTTAAGAGGAGGCGAGGAAGTATCAAGCAATACATTAACACGATTCTTCAATCTTCATGTAGGTTTTTTGCCTACTCTGTTATTCATTCTGATCGTTATACATATTGTGTTCGTCAGAATGCACGGCGTTTCAAAGCTTGAAGGAAATGAGAATGAAGAAACTTATTCTTTTTATCCCGAACATTTTTATCATACGATTATTGTTGCACTTTTTTTACTTACTTTCATCAGTGCTTTAACAGTCATATTTCCTCCGGGATTGGGAGAACCTGCCGATCCTAACAATACTCCCGCACATGTAAAACCCGAATGGTACTTCTTTGCGGTGTATTCAATTTTGAAATTCATTCCTTTAAAAGCGGGGATATTCTTAATGATGGCTTTTGTAATAATTGCTATTTTCTGGCCATTCATTGATGACATGCTTAGAAAAAAATGGCCGAACCTTAAAGCTCATTATATGATCGGTTCATTAACAATAATTCTATTTCTTTTCTTTACTGTTTATGAAATTATAGTTCATTAAATGTCTGAAATTAATAACGGAGAAATAAATGTCTGAGAATAACAATTCATTAGCTACACAAAAATTAATTGTCGGCATCTTCAGCATTTTGCTGTTAATTATCTTAATAATAGTAGCAGCAGTAGAAATGAAACAAACTATGGAACCCGAATTAATTGTTGATATAAGCGGAGAAAATAAAAATTGTGTTAATTGCCATATAGAAAAAAGTATTGCAGTTAAATCAATTGATCTATGGAAAAAGAGTAAGCACGCAGAGATGAGTATTTCCTGTGTTGACTGCCATACCGCGAAAGAAGGCGATTTTGATGCATTCTTTTGCCCTGAAAGTGATTTCTTAGTTGCACGTCATCCAACTCCAAAAGACTGCGCAGAATGTCACGAACAGCAGGTTAATGAATTTGCCGATAGCAAACACGCTCATCAATTCTGGCTGATTAAAAATACGGACCGATCAGTTTTTGAAAATCCGATTTCAACGAGACACGGATGCGAACAATGCCACAATGTTGGTAATCTCTGGCCGGACGGAAGTGTGGGTGAATGCGATGCCTGCCATCCAAAACACTCATTTAGTAAAGCAGTTGCCAGGCAGCCTGAAACTTGCGGTGAATGTCATATTGGTCCTGATCATCCACAAATAGAAATTTACCTTGAATCTAAACATGGAAACATTTTTCGTTCACAGGAAAAGAAACTTGATTTGAATTATTCATCAAAAGATGGCAAACCAATCCCAATTGATGTTCCTGTTTGCACTACCTGCCATATGGATGGTAATGAAACTCAACCAATGACTCATAATGTAAGTGCAAGACTTGCATGGGAATCCCAGGCTGCCTGGAGTTTCAGAACTGTTTGGTTAGAAGAATCATTAGGTAACTGGGAGATGAAACGATCTAGAATGGAATCTATTTGCAAGAGCTGTCACGCCCCGGATTTCATTCAAACTTATTTATTGACCGCCGATCTTATTAACCTGCAGTACAATGAAATAAGAAGAATTATTGTTGGTATGAATAAAAAACTTACAGAAAAAGGTATGGTGAGCAGATTAGAAAAAGATGGTAAATTCTATTCAGATCCTGTTCTTACCGGATGGGATGAAGAATCAGAATATCTAATGTATCACGCATGGCATCATGAAGGAAGAAGATTTAGGTTTGGTGCAGAGATGATGGGTGCAGATTATACTCAATGGCATGGTATATGGGAGGTTCAGGACGACATGGTTAATATGTTTAAATTCGCCGCTGAACGTGGTGATCCGGAAGCTAAGAAATGGGTACAATCAAATGATCCTATAAAATTTGCTCCTTATGCTTTATATGATATTCCCGGTAATTCCTGGGGGATAAATGTTTTATCTAACACATTTCCTTATGTTTATAATGCTTACCCGGATTACTGGGAAAGAATTAAAGCGAATGTAAAAGCGGCTTATGAAAATGGCTTATTATCCGAAGCTCAGTGGTTATCTTGGTCTAAACGTTATGAAAATAAAGAGCATTATCTTGGCACTAAGTATAATGTGGATTCTGTTTATAAAATCTATACTGACAGNGATAACCTTGATACTAAATCAATGAATAAAAAAGCCGTTGAGTTAAAACTTCCCGGCAAACCATTCTGGAGTTGGTGATTTTTTTTGTACTGGCTCACAATTACTGTGTGAGTCAGTTTGTCTATATTTATTTATTAGGTAGGAAAATGGAAAAATTGAACCGTAAGCTTTTACATTCAAATATTGTCTATACTTTTATTTTCGGAGTTCTGTGGGGACTGCTTGAAATAATAGCAAATGAATTCTTGGTCCCAAACAATATTTTCATAAAGGGTTTAATATTTTCTTTTATTGCGGTCTTTGTTTTGATATTCTCAAAAAAAATAATTGATTATAAGTTCTCATTATTAATTATTGCAACAATAGCTTTGTTGATGATTTTTGCTTCAAGAGGATATTCTCTAAACATCATGATAGCAATATTTTCAGAAGCACTTATTGCCGAAATAATTTTTCTCTCTTTCAAATTTAGATTAACGACCACGATGGCAATAGGTGCATTGATTTTTTTGTATTCTTTTATACATGGATTGATATTTCACGGTTCCTTACCCGGCAGTTATATTGTTTACCTGTATAATAATTTATTCTCTGATTTAACCGGAATTTCAGCTTCTAAAAATGCTTATTTTTTAGTGCTTTTATTTTTTGGGTTTGTTAGCTTAGCTATTGGTATTGCTACAGGCTGGTTGAGTTTTAGGATTGTAAACGCGACTCAAAAAAGAGTAAAGGAGAGTATTGAGCATTATATACTTTCGGAATAAAAAACTCTCTTTTTTATTGGAATGAGGGGAACTGTTCTTTTAAAAATTCATAGTCTTCAGCTCTATTAAGATTAAAGAAAATTTCTTGAGGGAATCTTTCAGCATCTAATATTTCTGCATCTATTTTTTTAATAAAATTTTGAACTCTTAAACTATTGGTCTTTAATAAATCTTCAAGAATTGGTAAACAATTCTTAGTGTAATTACCGCAAAGGAATTGTAATTGGTCACCTTTTTTATAAATCACAGCTGCTTTATTGGATTTATAATTTTTAATGTATTCAACGGCTTCGGTTGATATTAGAGGAAGATCGCATGAAATAATAAAATTCTTATCGGTATTTGAATTTGGAAGTCCGGAGTGAATTCCCGCCAAAGGTCCCAACTCGGGGAAGATATCCTTATAAATTTTTAATCCCATAAACTGATAATCTTCAGGTGTATTTGAAATAATCATTATCTCATTACATGATTGACTAATTCTTTCATATATAATTTCTATTATCTTTTTACCGGATAAGTCAAGTAAAGCTTTATTCTGTCCAATCCTAGAACTTTTCCCGCCTGCTAAAATTATTCCTGTTATTGTCATTGATAAAAAATATTCTATTAATTGAGAAAATTATTAAAGATTACATCTTAATTTTCATTAAAAAAGCAAAATCAGTTGGTATATTTATTGGTCATTGTATTTCACTTAATATAGGAAACAATAACTATGCCTGATTCACCACTTTGTGACCGAAAATCCCTCATAGCCATAATGGATAGCCTTGATGTTGGAATCATTTTCGTTGATGAAAACAACGATATAATATTTATCAACAAATCTGCCGAGAAGATACGGCAGATGAAAAGTGAAGAAAGAGTTGGTACATCTATACTCGATTGTCACAGTGGGAGGATGAATGATAGAGTACTGGAGGTAATGGATAATTTCAAAAAAGATCATAAGAGTACACGACATAAGTTGATAAAAACCCAGGGTAAATATTTTGATAATATTTATAATGTTGTAAAAGACGAACAATCTGAATTTTTGGGTGTTGTATTATTGAGCCAGGATGTTACTGAGAAAAAACTTCTTGAAGAGAAGCTTCAAAAATATAATGAGGAACTTGAGCAGAAAGTAAAAGAAAGAACCGAAGAAATAGAAAATGCTTATAATAAACTTCAGATAGCACAGCAACAATTAATACAATCAGAAAAGATGGCAGCAATTGGTCAATTTGTTGCCGGCTTAGCTCACGAAATAAATAACCCTTTGGATGGAATTCAAAACTGCCTGCAAGCAATTTTATCAGATATACATAACATTGAACAAACAAAAAACTATGCTGAGCTTTCGTTGGAGGGATTGTACAAAATAGAAATGCTCGTAAGAAAGTTGTTGAGCTATGCCCGAACATATACATTAGAAAAAAGTGAGGTAGATATCAATTTTATTCTGAAAGATATACTCTCTTTAACCTCGCTTAAACTGAAAAATAAAAATATAAGCATAAAAGAGGAATTCTCACATGACTTACCAACAATTTACGGTGACCATCATTACATTGAACAGATTTTTGTAAATCTTATTCTCAATGCATTTGATGCCATGCCTCAAGGTGGTCAGCTTGCTGTGAAAACTTATCTTGACAAAGAAGGATTTGTTACTATAAAAGTTATTGATACCGGACAAGGGATTCCGAGAGAATATCTAAACAAAATATTTGACCCATTCTTTACTACTAAACAAAAAAGTAACGGCACCGGACTGGGGCTTTATTTAACATACAGCTTTGTTGCTCAACATCAAGGAAAAGTTTTAGTAAAAAGCAAGGAAGGCAAGGGTACGGAATTTACTGTTTTACTCCCGACAAATTCTGTGGAAGAGAAAAAAATCGAATTGAAGCATGTATTATCATGAAGAAATAATATGCGGATAATTGTTATAGACGACGAAAAAATAAAACGAACAACTATGACCGACGTTTTGAACAAAGCCGGTTATAACGTAGAGTCGTTTGAAACACCAATTGCGGCATTAGCTCACTTCGAAAAATTTGGTTCTGATATTGTAATAACCGATATAAGAATGCCGGGATTAGATGGATTTGAAGTATTGCGGAAAGTTAAAAGCATTAGTCCAAATACTGCGGTTGTAATGATAACAGGTTATGGAACAATAGAATCGGCAGTTGAAGCAATGAAGCTTGGTGCGTATGATTATCTTACCAAACCATTTTCATCTGACCAGCTGCTGCTTGTAATAAGTAAAGTTCGCCGCTTCATTGAACTTGAAAATGAAAATATCAGCTTAAAAGAAAAATTGTCTGAGATTTACTCATTTCATAATATTATTGGTAAATCCAGAGTGATGCGCCAGCTTTACGAAAAGCTGGAAACTATTTCTAAAACAGATATGGCTGTTTTGATTGAGGGAGAAAGCGGTACAGGAAAAGAAATCGTTGCAAATGCCATCCACTACAACAGTGTCAGAAAAAATAAACCGTTCATAAAATTAAGCTGCGCAATATTAAACGAATCTCTTCTTGAAAGCGAGTTGTTCGGTCATGTTAAAGGCGCATTTACCGGTGCAATTAAAGACAATAAAGGAAGGTTTGAGTTAGCCAACGGCGGAACTCTCTTTCTTGATGATGTTGATGATATTCCAAAATCATTTCAGGTGAAACTGCTGCGTGTTCTTCAAGAAAAGGAATTTGAAAAGGTTGGCGGCAATATATCGATGAAAGTGGATGTTAGAGTGATTAGCGCTACAAAAGTTGACTTGCTGAGCAAAGTTAAAAAAAATGAGTTTAGAGAGGATCTGTATTACAGACTCAATGTTATTCCAATTAAACTTCCGCCTTTGCGAGAAAGAAGAGAGGATATCGTTTTATTGTTAAATCATTTTGCCAAAAAAATTGGAAAAGAAAATCTTGAATTTTCAAATGATGCACTTGAAGTTTTGATTAATTACAATTGGCCTGGAAATGTTAGACAGCTTGAAAATACTTTATGCCGAATAGTAGCTTTTTCGAAGTCGGATTTTATAACTAAAGATATGATACCGATTGATATATCTTTAAATAAGCAAAGAAATCTACCAATAGATTTTAATGGGATTGAAAAAGTTCAGTTTGATAAAGTAGTTGAAGAAGTCGAATCGGCAGCTATAAGCTGGGCTTATAAAAAAACAGAGGGCAATCAATCTAAAGCAGCTGAATTATTAGGGATAAAAAGAACTACCTTCCGGGATAAGCTGATTAAATATAACATTAACTAAAACCATCGGCACTTTTTCGTCAATTGACGGTTACCCGTCTTGAATTACATTTCACAGTTCAAATAAACACTCGCAAACCTACTTTCTCCATGGCATAATATTGGGGAAAATAAATTGATGCTATAAGTGTCATTTAACAACATTCAAATAATGGAGAAAAACTTTATGAAAAAACTTTTATCAACATTGGTGCTCTTACTGCTTACAACTCAATTTAGTTTTGCACAGGATCCACCTAAAACTGAGTTTAAGTTTAACGGACTTTACAATGCCTGGGGACAAATGCAAAATGATTTCACTATGGGAAAAACCGAATACAGAGATCATTATTTCGTTCAAATGTTCAGACTCAATTTCTCCTTCAATTATGGGGATAACCTCAAAGCAATCACACGGTTCGATTTGGGACAAGGTTGGTGGGGAGTTGATAACGAAACTCCTACGTATTCAGGTGCAAGCGGTATGTTTGATAACAAGGATACGCATTATCTTTTGCACGTGGATCATGCCTATATTTGGTTTAATGTTCCCTCAATATCAACTGCTTTCAACGTTGGCCGGTTTAACTGGTCTGCAGGCAACAAGCTTGTTCTCGATAACAATTATGATGGTATAAGTGCTCAGATTAAAGTTGGAGAAACCGACAATATTAAAATTGGTGCTGCAAAAATTTCTGAAGGTGTTTTAAGCATTTCAGATCTTCCCAAAGTTTCACCACCTGATTCAAAGGGCGGTTATGATGCCCGTGATGCTAATTTATTTACAGCATCTTACAATACAAAGTTTGCGGCTACAAATCTTGAATTTTATGGAATGTATTACAACGATGCATCCATCAATGATTCTACAGCTTACCTTATTGACGGTATTTACTATAATAGACCAAGATTTACTCCACAAGTTACATCACTAGGAATTGTTGGTGCTGCTGGTACAACTAAAATTGACAAACTGACTCTTAATTACGAAGCTAATTATCTTATCGGAAAAGATGACATTAATAATCAAACCTACGCTGGAAAATTGAATACATCAACAACAGCATTAGATCCGCTAAAATATGATAAAAACAACGGCGATTTAGCCGGGTACAACTTATACCTTAAACTAGATTATGCGGCTGCAGATGCAGTAAGTGTCGGTTTNGTTGCAGGTATGGGCTCAGGCGATGACGATCCGACAAGCGGTAAAGGTAATGTTAATAANCTTNGTACGGCAGGATTCTTCTACTTAACAGAAATGTGGGAAGATTCTATTATGCCGGATGAAGAAGGAATTACTCCTCAGGGATTAGGAGCTCCAAACATTAGAGCTTACAGAGAACTTGAAAATACTACGGCTCTCCAGGTAAACAGCACCATAACGCTAAATCCAAAATGGAAATTATTCGGTTCTTTCACTTACTTAAGATCGACGAAATCGGTTTATGCCTGGACAAGTGCGGGTCCTGATCTTTCTAAAGCTGCATCTGACTTAGGTTGGGAAGTGGATTTAAAAACAGATTATAAAATTTATGACAATCTAACCTTTACATTCAGAGCAGGCTACTTTTCACCAGGTACTGCAGCTAAATATTTAATTCTTGGCAGCGATACNGGGCATCTGTCCCCCTGGGAATTGAAATCCGAAATTACTTTTGTCTTCTAAAAAAATTGTGAGAAAAAAATGAAAAGAAAATTTTATTTGATTTTAATAATTCTGAGTTTCGGAATTTTATCAGCCGGTTTTATAAATAATACCCAGTCTGAAAATCAAAATAGTTTACTCTTAAAAGACAAACACCCTAAAGTTGATTGGACAATAGGATGCACTGAATGTCACGAAGAAATCACACCCAAAGTTTTTAAGGATTGGAATATGAGCAAGCATGGTCAAGTTGGATTTGGCTGCTTTATATGTCATGGAGATGGGCAGGAAGAATTTAATGCTAAAGGGAAAGATAACGGGTGTTTGGGCTGTCATTCGGCAATGGAAGTTAATTTTAAAAAAACTAAAGTTAAATCATGTTTCGATTGCCATAACGGGCATACTTTAAAATTTCATAATTAAGAGTTGGAGGAAAATTAAAATGTCAATTTCAAGAAGAAATTTTTTAAAAGCTTCCGCACTTACAGCCGCTGCAGCAGCAATTGGAGTTGAACCTTTGCACAAAAGCAGTGTATTGGCAGCAGCCGTTCAGGAAAGCGTTGTCTGGTATAAATCTGTATGCCGCTTTTGCGGTGTCGGATGCGGCGTTATGCTGGGGGTTAAAGATGGAAAACCGTTCGGGATAAAAGGCGATAAAGAATGTCCGGTAAATAAAGGTCTTCTTTGCGTTAAAGGTTTTTATCTTCACAGAATGATAACTGCAAAGAATCGCCTCCTGCATCCTCTGGTTAGGAAAAATGGGAAGCTTGAAAAAGCTTCCTGGGATGAGGCTATGGATTTAGTTGCTTCGAGATTTAAAGAAATCTTAGAAAAAGATGGTCCCAATGCCCTTGCTTATTATGGATCCGGACAGGCACAAACAGAGGAGACATATCTTGCCCAACGTTTGTTCAAAGGTTATATCGGAACAAATAACGCTGATGGTAACCCGAGACTTTGTATGGCAAGTGCAGTGGGTGGATACACTACNNCTTTNGGTGCTGATGAACCAATCGGAACTTACAAGGATATCGAACATTGCAATTTGTTTCTGATTATCGGATCAAATACTGCTGAAGCACATCCTGTTATATTTGACCTGTTAGTTCAAAGGAAAAAAGACAGTCCTTCTTGTAAAATCATTTTCATTGATCCAAGAAAAACTCCGACAAACAGAATAGTTGATCTTCATCTTCAGGTTAAACCGGGTTACGATCTTGCTATTATGCATGCAATTGCCCGTCAGTTAATTAAAGATGGTTATACAGATGAGCAGTTTATTAAGGATAGTGTTAATTTTAGTAATGGTAAAGATCCAATTACCTATGATGATTATAAAGCATTCCTGGAAAAATACACACCCGAATATGCGGCTGAACAAGCTGATATAAACCCTGCTGATATTGTTAAAGCTGCAAGAATGTTTGGTGAATCACCAACTGCAATGACTATGTGGTGTATGGGGGTTAATCAAAGAGTTGCAGGAGTATTCCTTAATAATCTAATTCATAACATTCATCTTCTCACAGGAAAATTAGGTAAACCTGGTTGTGATTCATTCTCATTAACCGGTCAACCTAATGCCTGTGGTGGTGTGCGTGAGGCCGGGGGACTATGTCATATTCTCCCGGGACACCGTTTGGTTGCCAATGAACAGCACAGAAAAGTTGTTGCTGAAATCTGGAAAACTTCTCCGGATAAAATTCAGCCAACTCCCGGTAAACATACTGTTGCGATGTTCGGAGCTGCTGCAAAAGGTGAAATTAAAGGGATGTATATTCTTTGCACTAATCCTGCACAATCACTTCCTAATCTGAATAAGTATATCCCTGGTATGAAGGATACTTTCTTAGTTGTTGCAGAATCTTTCTATCCAACAGAAACATCAAAGATTGCCGATGTAGTATTGCCCGTTGCATTCTGGGGCGAGAAAGAAGGTGTTTATGGATGTACAGAAAGAAGATCGCAGCATCTTGCAAAAGCATTGAATCCTTCCGGTGAATCGCGCTGGGATGGTGATGTTATCGTAGATCTTGCTAAACGAATGGGATATGGAAAAGGGTTCGAGCACTTTAAAGGTCCGGAAGATGTATGGAGTGAATATCAGAAAACAACTGCCGGTACTGATATGGATTTATCAGGTGCTACTTATGACAGACTCAAAAAAGTCAGAGGTCTCACTTGGCCTGTTCCTGATACAAGTCATCCGGGAACCTGGCATAGATTTACAGAAGGCGATCCATACTTCCCTAAAGATAAAGCCGGCAACAGAAGAATGTATTTCTATGCTAAACCTGATGGTAAGGCTGTTATATTTGCCCGCCCTGATAAAGGTCCTGAAGAACCTGTTTCTGCCGAATATCCGGTTGTGCTTACAACAGGCAGAATACTGGAGCAATGGCATACAATGACTATGACCGGACAAATTCCGGAGTTAGTGAGAGCTAATCCTGTTCCTTATGCTGAACTTAATCCGGATGATGCAAAATTATGGGGAATAAAAAACCGCGATAAGGTTAAAATAACTACACGGCGTGGTTTACTAACTGTAGAAGCTAAAGTTATCGATCGTACTCGCAAAGGAACTATTTTTATTCCTTGGCATTGGCCTGAAAGTTTANCCAATATTCTTACTATCGACGCAGTGGATCCGGGATCATTCGAGCCTGAATATAAAGTGGCTGCGTGTCAAGTTGCAAAAGCATAATATAATTGGGTGACTGTGTTTAGCAGTCACCCTGCATTTTAAAAGGGAAGCTTAGTATGATAATAGCAAGCATGATTGTTACAACGCAAAAGGGTATGGCAGAAGAAGTTGCACTGCAATTAAAACGAGTGCCCAATCTTACTACTCACGGTGTGTACAAAGGTGATAATATTATAGTTGTAATGGAAGCTGAAAAAGAAGAAGAATTAGTGAACATGTCTCGTTATTTAATGAATGAGTTTGAAGGAATACTGGGAACATACCCAACCTTTATGGCTTCTGAAGATGAGGTAGATGAAATAGAAGAAAAGTGATATCGCTTTTAAAATTTTTACAAAGCATAATAACGGGAAAAACTCCTTTAAGACCTCCCGGTGCTCTGCGGGAAGAAGAGTTTTTAAAGCGCTGCATTAAGTGTAACAAGTGTGCACAAATTTGTCCATACTTCAGCATACGGATAGCACACGTGGAGTGGGGAAGAAGCATGGGAACACCGATGATATTTGCACGCGATATTCCGTGTTATGTTTGTATGAAATGTACACCTGTTTGTCCTACAGGTGCATTGCAAAATGATGTGGTTGAAAAAGAAAATGTAAGGATGGGCATCGCAAAAATCAATGAAGAGAAGTGTCTGCCTTATTTAGATGTAATATGCCGCGCCTGTTTTGAAAACTGCCCGATATTCAGAGAGGCAATAATTCTTGAAGATGAGTTGCTTCCTAAAGTGATTGAAGAAAAATGTATTGGTTGCGGAATTTGTGAAAGAGTTTGTCCCGTTGAAGGTTCCGCAATTATTGTTTACAGTAAAGAAGAAATTACGGTTTAAATGCCCCGGGTAAAGAGAAATAAGTTTTATAATAAATTAAATACTTATAGAAAAACTGTACAGCTATTTTCTCTGGCTTTTTTGGTGGCAGTTCCGATTCTGGTTGTCAACGGGATCTATTCCATTATTGGTAATCTTTATTCAATTACAATTTTTGGTGTTGATATTGTTGATCCGGCAATGGCACTACAGACAACAATATTATCAAGAGAGTTAATCGAAGTACTTATTATTGGAATAATACTTCCTGTTCTGCTTGCGTTGATATTCGGAAAAGTTTTTTGCAGCTGGATGTGCCCGTTCAATACCATCTCGGAGTATTGGCAGAAACTAACAGCTAAACTTTTTAGAAAGAGATACAGAAAAATTAAGTTGCAGGTGAAAGATGAAAATCCGAACCCGGTTATTTTTTGGAGTATTTTAATTTCATTTTTTGTCCTCAGCATCATATTGGATTTCCCGATGATTACTTTCCTTTCTGCACCGGGAATCATCTCTTCCGAAATATCTCACTTTATAATGGGAATGGGATTTGGTTTAGAGCTGCTAATTGTTTTGATAATAATTTTTATTGAGGGAATAATATTCAAAAGGTACTGGTGTAAATTTATTTGTCCGGTCGGCGGGGTTCTCTCAATTTTCAGATTTAAAAGAACAATGCATTTACACTATAATTCAGATTTATGTTCTTGTGCAGCCAGATCAGAGCCGTGCAGTTACAGTTGCCCTCTCAATTTGTCACCAAAGAGCAAAAACATTTATCCGTTCTGTTTCAACTGCGGCGAATGTATTAGAATTTGCGAGAAAACTGGAAGCGGTGCTTTATCATTTAGCTTCGGCACAGATAATATGTCATATAAAAAGGGAATGAAAAATTCTCATAAAGAAGAAATTGAATTTTCAATTAAGGAATAAAAATGTTTGCAAATTTTGGAACGACAGAAATACTAATCATCCTTTTTGTAATATTGCTTTTATTCGGCGGAAAGAAGATACCTGAACTTGCCAAAGGTTTTGGAAAAGGAATCCGCCAGTTCAAGAACGAAATTAAAGATGTTAAAGAAGAACTTGATATCAGAGAGGATATTAAAAAATAACNGACTAATTAAGTAGTAAAATAATTAATTCTCCGAGCTTTATTCCCTAAAGATCAGTTTAGATTTATGGGAAGAAAGCCGATGGGTTTGATGAGAAATCATCAAGCCTCCCACGTCCTGATATATCAGGACAAATTGGAAAGGAGAGGTTGAACTTAACTATCAAACCTCATCTTTCCGATGAGGTTTTTTATTTGAGATAACTATGAAAAAAGATTTAGACCATAACGAATTTATATCCACAGCACTGTTCGGAGCTTTGTGGGGTGTGATTGAAATTTCTCTCGGAACGATATTACACGCTTCAANAATTCCGTTCAGAGGGACGCTGTTAACAATTATTGCAGTCGTGTTAATTACTATTTCACGATCATTTATAAATTATAAGGGCTCAATGACTGCAATCAGTTCTGTCGCTGCCACTCTTAAGTTGATTACTTTACCGGGATTCAACATAACTCCTTTCATTGCCATAATGATGCAGGGAATAATTGCGGAGATTGTTTTTTCATTTTTTACCTATAGTTTTATCTCATCTCTCTTAACAGGTTCTTTGATACTTCTTTATACCTTAATTCACAGTTTAATTATGCAGGGAATATTCTTTGGGTTTGGTATTTACAATGTTTATCTGGAAATACTGAACAGCATTGGTAAAGCGATCAATTATGAAGGCGAAATGTCTCTGATATTAATTCCGCTTATAGTTTTTCTTTACATTTTCATTGGAGCCGGTGCAGGATGGTTCGGTTACGTAACTTCAAACCGCACAAAAGAAATTTTACAGGAAAGTGTGTTATGAATAATAAATATTTAGTAATCATAACTTTCATTACCGCACTTTTAATTCCGCGTGATTACGCATTTTATTTTTTTCCCCCGGCAGTTTTGTATTTGATGTTCTTAGATATTCATCTTTTCTGCTTCTTAAGAAGAATATCTTTTCTTCTCTTTGTCATAATTCTACTTATTGTTCAACCAATGGTTATCGGTGAAAAGGATTTTCTTTTGCTCGGAATAAAATTTTCAACAAGCGGGTTTTATAACGGATTGATAATGATTTTTAGAGCGGTGGTTATGATTCCTGCAATTAATTATTTATCAAAAACNGCCGGCAGAAAAAAGCTTCAAAGTTTATTTGNAAAACTAGGATTGAAAAATTATGATGAAATACTTGATCATTCACAAAAATTGTTCCCTTTATTAAAAGAGAAAACTAAGGAATTNTTTACAAAGGCAGAACGTAAAAAANTTTTTAATCCTATTGAGTTATCAGCACAGCTATTAGCTTTTNTAATTAAAGCCTCTCATTCATATACAGCAAAAACTAAAGAAGAGAATGTTTTATGAAAAATATAATTACAATAATAGTTGTTGTATCGTCACTGATCTTTGCTCAGAAGAAAGATACTTTAATGCAATACAATCTTGGTGAAATTGAAGTAACAGCGAGAAAAGAAAATCAATTAAACTCTGTTGAAATTTCTCAAAAAGAATTTCAGATGCAGAATTCATTCAGCGCTTTTGATGCTTTGCAATTCAGTCCCGGTGTATATGCTTCGGTTTCAGGAAAGAATGAAGCCCAACTATCAATCCGTGGATTTGATCAAAGACAAATATCTGTAATGATTGATGGAGCACCTGTTTACATTCCATACGATGGCAGTTTTGATCTGAATGCAATTCAGTTAGCAGGATTCAATAAAATATCAATTTCTAAAAACGTTTCTTCTATTCTTTACGGTCCTAATTCTATGGGAGGCAGCATAAACCTAATTTCTGAATATCCTGTTAAAAATTTTTCTGCAAAAGTTAATTATCAGAAAGGGAACAGCCAGAATTTAAATATAGGATTCAACGGGATTTTATCCGCGTTTTATTTTAATGCAGCTTTTGGTTACCACAAATCGAATGGCTTTGCATTGCCATCAAGTTTTTCTGCTGCCGCTAACGAAGATGGAGAAAGGCGAGAAAACAGCGGTTATGATTCTAAAGCCAGTATGCTCAAACTTGGTACAAAGATTTTTGATTTTTTAGATGTGGCTTTTGCGTATAATCATATAGATAATGAAANGGATGTTCCGGTAAATATTTATACAACAAATCCGCGGTATTGGAGATATAGTGATTGGAATAAATCACTTGCAAATTTGATGTTTAATTCGGTTATCTCTTCGAACTTTACTATAAGAGGAAATATTTTTTATGACAAGTACACGAATGTGCTTGATTCTTATGATGATGCAACCTTGACAACTCAAACAAAGAAATATGCTTTCCATTCAACGTATGATGATTACTCCTATGGCTTAAATTTATCATCCTATATTTCATCTGAAATTTTACCTTTAACAAAAATTATTCTTTTGTACAAAAGAGACTCACACAAAGAGCAGAGCAATTATGGACAGCCCTATAAAAAGTTTGAAGCTGAAATTTTTACAATTGGAGTTGAAGAAGAATTTTCAATTGTTGATAATTTTAAAATAGTAGCTGGAATCAGTTATGATAAAATGAATCCGCTCTTCGCGGAGAATTCTCTGCTTCGTCCGGCAAGTTCATCACTCCACGGAAATTTGGGATTAAACTTTAACTTAAATGAAAATTTTCTNGTGTATATGATTGCTTCTAAAAAATCCAGGTTCCCGACATTAAAAGAATTCTATTCAGAACTTTTGGGGAGTTATAAACCTAATTATGACCTTGCGCCGGAACAAAGCTATAACTTTGAAGTAGGGGCTTCGACAATGTTTTCTGATTTGTATGGCGGTGTTTCTCTTTTCTTCAGTGATGTTAGGGATCTGATACAGATTGTTTCACTCGGAAATAATATTCGCCAATATCAAAACATAAATAAGGCGGCGCTAAAAGGAACAGAAGTTGAGTTGAAATATAAATTCTCAGTTTTTAATGCGGTACTTAACTACACATATCTTTCTGCTAAAAATATCACAGAGGATGCTGAACTTCCAAACCGTCCGGAACACGTTCTTAATTTACTACTGAATAAAAATTACGATTTTGGTTTTGAATGGAATACAGAAGCATCATTTATTTCCAACCAATATTCATTTGATTCCGATTCACGAGAATTGAAGCGACTTCCGGATTATCTTATCATTGGTTTACGAATCGCTCAAAAAATTTTTTCAGATTATAAATTTTATTTTAGGATTAATAATATCACCGATAAATATTATGAAACCGAGTATGGTTTTCCCCAACCGGGACGAGCGTATTTTGTTGGAATCCTGGCCGAATGGTAAAAGGATTCTAATAATTACAGGTAAGGTAAACTCTGGTAAATCATCGAAGTTGGAGAAGATTATTCGCCAACTGAACTCTGCCGGAAAGAATATTAAGGGATTCATAACCAAAGGGATTTTTACCGACTCGTGTAAAATTGGTTATAATTTAATTGATATTTCTACCGGGGCTGAATATCGTTTGGCTTCAATTTCTCCTAAAGACAATTTTAACCTTAAGCAGGGAAGGTTCTATTTTAATGAGGCAGTATTTGAAAAAATAAACGAAAAAATTATACAAAATTTTAATGGGGATGTTATTGTATTTGATGAAATTGGTCATCTTGAAATGAAAAAAAAAGGATTCTATCGCTCCCTCAGGGTTTGTCTAAAGGATTTCAAAGGAAAATTAATTATTGTTGTGCGTNGCAGTTTATTNGAAAATATATTGAGTGNGNTTCAAATTTACGATGATAACATCATTTTAACAGTTTAGTCTCTTGGCGAAGCGAATGTAAATCGCTTTATAAAAATCATAATTCCTGCAAGGTTCAAAAAAACATTGCCTTCCGGTTTTACCCTATTATCTCTGCTGATATTTCATCATCTATTGAGCAAGAGTAAAATTAATTCTTGTATTTCAAATTGATAAACTTACTCGGTATTGTTAAATTGTAATTGAAAATTGAAATCAATTCTCAAAACAACATCTTTTAAAAATGAAACTATCAGATTTGCTTCATAAAGATTTTATAATCGCTGAATTAAAAAGTACAGCCAAAGAAGATGTAATTAATGAGCTGATCGATTTGTTCGATAACGACACTCGAGTGATTGATATTAAGAAAGTTCGAGATGCTGTTCTTGACCGAGAAAAAATTATGTCAACTGGTGTTGGAAAAGGTTTCGCTATACCTCACGGAAAGACAAGTGCTGTGAATGAAATTCTTGCCGCTTTTGGAAAAGCTGAAAATCCTATTGACTATCAAGCTCTTGATAATCAACCCGTTCATTTGGTTTTTCTTCTTGTTGGAAAGGATAATATGGTTTCAACTCACATTAAGCTTTTAAGCAGAATTTCACGGATGATGACAAAAGATGAGTTTAGAGAAAAGCTTATTCATGCAAAATCAAATGATGAGATCGTTGAGCTGTTTAAAACTGAAGAGCAGAATTATTTTGATGTCTAATTATTCACAACTTGCCTTATACCAAGTTAAGATTACAAACCCAGTTTCTCAACATTGCTTGATTCGTTCGTTCAGAAACTGGGTTTGTTTACGAAAAGTGAGTTACAGAATAAAATCTCCATTCAATTCTACTTATTGTAAAGACCTCAAATGATTAAAGCTGTCACTGGTACGAAAGATATTTTGCCCTCTGATATTTCTAAGTGGAAATATTTAGAATCAGTTGTTCAATCCGTTTTTAAAAATTTCAATTATTCAGAAATAAGAACTCCAATATTTGAGGAGACGATTTTATTTGCGCGCGGTATTGGCGAGGAAACTGATATCGTCGGAAAAGAGATGTACACATTTCTTGATAAAGGTAAGACGAGCATCACCTTAAAACCTGAAATGACCGCATCGGTCATGAGAGCATACATTGAACATTCTTTGATGAGCAAACAGCCGCTTCATAAACTATATTACATTTCTCCAATATTCAGGCAGGAAAGACCGCAGGCAGGTCGGCTTCGTCAGTTTCATCAGTTTGGTGCTGAAGCAATTGGCAGCGAATCACCGATTCTTGATGCCGAAATAATTCAAATGGCGTACGATATTTTAAAAAGCTTAGGATTAAAAGATCTTGTCGTAAAAATCAATTCGCTTGGAATTCCTGTAGTTCGAGAGGAGTACAAAATAATTCTAAAACGATTTTTAAGTAATAAGAAGAATAAATTATCCGAAGACAGCAGAAAAAGATTCGATACAAACATTCTCAGAATATTTGACAGCAAAGTTGAATCAGATCAGGAATTGCTGAAAGATGCACCAATGCTGATTAATCATCTTGATAAAGAAAGTAATAATGATTTCGAGACAGTGAAAAATATTTTGAAAGATGTTCATATCCCTTTCGAAGTTGATGCAAAGTTGGTACGCGGATTAGATTACTATACAAAAACTACTTTTGAAATAATAAGCGGAAAAGTTGGATCACAAAATGCGATTTGCGGCGGCGGTCGTTATGATTTATTAGCAGAACAGTTAGAAGGAAAACCAACTCCCGGTGTTGGGTTTGCTGCTGGCATTGAGCGAATACTGTTAGCATGTGAGAATGAGAAAACATTAAATCTTCCGGAAGAAAAATTAGATTTTTACTTCGTTACTCTTGGTGAAAAACTTACTGAGAAAGTTTACGAAGCGGCATCAATCCTGCGAAGGAGAAATTTTGCTGTTGAGTTTGATTATCTGAACAGAAGTGCTAAAGCACAAATGCGGGAAGCGAATAAGCTAAATGCGCGTTTCGTAATTTTCTTCGGAGGGGATGAATATTCATCCGGCTTTTTATCTTTAAAGAACATGAAAACCGGCGAGCAAAAACAAATTCCTATGGACAGTTTAGAGAACGTTGCCTTAGATTAAAAAGCTATGCCTCTTAAAAAACCAAAATCAGTTCCAAGAATTGCGAAAGCAAGAAAAAAGACAATTGATAAGATGAAAGAATCCGTTCCGGTAAAGAAGGAAGCGGAAAGAGAATACAATTGTAAAATAGCTTTTAGGTTTAATCCATTAAAAAAAGTTCAGCAATATGCATTTACACTGGAAACAGAAAAACTTTTCTCCAGCATGAATTACGGAATTACGACTGAATCAAAAAAAGATAAGAAGGTAATTGACATAAGCATTTTAGGATTGAGTCCAAGACAAACATATTTTACGGAAGTTGGTCCAGCAAAAAACGAAGTATTCTTTGAAGATCTATACGGAGAATATACTGTTAACATCATCAAGAAAGACGGAAGCATCAGTAGTGCGGTGATTAATTTTAATGTATTCAAAAAAGATATCAAACTGCTAAAAGAATTTTTACCGCCTAAAAAAAATAACAGAAAATTTTGTACGTTCTCAGTTGACCAAGAAAATTTCTCATTTGAATAAAGGATGACAGATGTATCCTGAATTATTTAAGATTGGTCCATTAACAGTTTACAGCTATGGTTTGATGCTTGGAATAGCATTCATTGTTGCAAGCTATATTCTTACTAAGGAAGTTGAAAGAAGAAAAATGGATCCGAACATTGCAACGGAAGTAACTCTGATTTCAATAATATTTGGAATTATCGGTGCAAAACTTTTTCATTTGTTCGAAAATTGGGATGCATTTATAAACAATCCTCTTCACATGGCGTTTTCACCGGGAGGTTTAACTTTTCATGGCGGACTTATCCTGGTAATCATTGCGGTATTAATTTATTCCAAGCGAAAAAAAATTCCTTTCTTAACACTTACTGATCTTGCGGCTCCATCTTTAGCATTAGCTTATGGTATCGGAAGAATTGGCTGTCATCTTGCCGGTGATGGTGATTATGGGACTCCGACTGATCTTCCCTGGGGTACAAATTATGAAAACGGGACTGTTCCTCCTTCACTTATGTTTAGGGGAAGTGAGATTGCGAAAAGTTTTCCCGGTGGTATTGTTCCCGATAATACTCCGCTTCATCCAACTCCCATTTATGAATTCCTAACAATGGCAATTATCTTTTTTATTCTTTGGCAATTAAGAAAAAAAGCATGGCCCGACGGAAAACTGTTTACAGTTTATTTAGTGTTAGCAGGTTTGGAGAGATTGTTGGTTGAGTTCATTCGCTTGAATCCTAGAATTTTATTCGGCCTTAGTGAAGCTCAGATAGTTTCAATTATTTTAATTTTGGCTGGAGTAATCGGATATTACTACTACACAACGAAAAAAGATCTGAAAAGATTTGATCCTCCGCCTTTTATTAAGACTGAAACAAAAAAAAGCAAATAACTTTTTCGAAGTGATATTAAATTCTTTAAATATTGATTTACCGTTCACTTTTATGAGTGTTGCATAAGTGGTTGTCGTCATTGCGAGCGATGGCAATGCCAGAGCGAAGCAATCTCAAAATTATTAATTTGAATATCCCGTGGATTGTTTCATCCCACTAGGGTGGGATTCGCAATGACAATAATAGAGTTATACAATAGAGCCATTTACCGTTCACTTCAGTGAACGGATTGAAAGAGCAAATATGAATTTGGCTTTAGCCACATCTAATTAAATGGAGCTATGTGACTAAAGTCGTGCAATATATCTTTTCATAATTTCGGTTGACTAAAGTCAACTGCAATAGATAAATATGTTTCATTTTATATCAGCATTTAAACCTCGGGGAGAATACAAATGTAAGTTTGCTGAAGTGAACTTAAAAAAGTTGCGTACGGAAAATTAAAATGGTCCTAATCATTGGCAGGAAACCTGTTCTCGAAGCAATAAACTCAGGGGGAAGAATTAGAGCAAGTTTACATTTTACATGGACAAAAAGGGGGAATAGTTGAAGCAATAAGAATTGCCTCAAAGAAAAAAGGAATCCGCTGCGGTGAAATTTCAAGCGATAAGTTCAGACAGATAACTGCTAATCCCAATGCTCAGGGTGTTGCTGCACGAAAAACTTCGCAGAAATATTTTTCTCTTCAGGAAATCATATCATCCACCTTAGGCGGATCAAAAGAAAAAAAATATCCGCTCATATTAATTTTAGATTCAATTCAGGATATACATAATCTCGGAGCAATTTTACGAACAGCAGAATGTGTCGGTGTTGATGGAGTTTTTATAACAAAGCATAACAGTGCACCAATAAATGAAACAGTTGTAAAAACCTCTGCAGGTGCTACCGAGCATTTAAAAATTTGTTTGATTGATAATCTTGTGAATGCAATAAAGGAATTGAAAGAAAATGGTTTTTGGATTTTTGGATCCTCTCTTTTAAATGCTAAAGATTATAATACTGTTGATTACAAACTTCCCGCCGCAATTATTTTAGGTAACGAAGAAAAAGGAATTCGAAAGCTTGTCGCAGAAAATTGTGACTTTCTAATTAAGATTCCCATGATGGGAAAAATACAATCCTTAAACGTCTCAGTTTCAGCCGGTATACTACTCTTTGAGTTGCTCAGACAGCGTGCAAAATAAAGATTCTAATTGATATTGCATTAAAAATGGATTAATATTCGTTAGGTCTTCGGAGAACCTAATGAAAAAGAAACTACTTTTACTATTTGCGGTTCTTACTCTCAGGGGATTGCCACAATCCGGCGACATTGGTACAATATACTGTCCCCCAGAAGCCTCACACTTTGTCGCGAGTAATTTTTCATTATTAAAATACTCGGTATCTTTTTCCAATCTTTTCCCGGGACAAAAAATAATTAATTCGGAGTCAATTTTATTCCCGGTGAGCAATGAAAGTGAATCTAAAAAATCTCCATGGTTAGCATTTGGTTTATCTTTGCTGTATCCGGGTCTGGGTCAACTATACAATGCGGAATATGGAAAAGCTTTGTTAGTGGGAGGATTAGGAACCGTAGGATTAGGTTTAGCTATGTTAGCAGCTATGTCCACTTGCTATGATTGCGAAAATAATCCCGATTACCTTGGTGTGATGCTTTACTCAGGAGTCGTTATTGGTGGTGGAGCATATTTATGGTCTTTAATTGATGCGCCGATTTCAGCAAGCAATATTAATGAAAGCAATAGACTGGGACTGAAGATTTTTTCGACTGAGGAAGAGAGATTTGCGGTTAAATTGATAAGTGGGAGTAAATTAAATAATTATTCATTGGATTTTTTAGTAAGTTTTTAATGCGAGTGATTGTGAAGTCTTAAAAGGAAAAATAAAAATGAGAAGTATGAAACTTTTTCTTGTCTTTTTGTTTGTGACAATATCAGTTTCGGCACAGAACGTTCCTCTGCATTTTTCAAAATTTGTTGGGATGGAAGATACTTTAGGTCGTACTCATCTATTTTATCAAGTATATAGCTACGAAGAGATTCAGTATTATGGATTCCCCATGAATAATTCGGTTTATCATTTAGATGTTTCAAATCAGAGAGATACAATTTTAATATCTGCATTCGGAAGTTATATCTCGGCTTATAAATATGTTAATGATTTTAAAGTGTGGAACTTGGAACCCTTGCGATTTATTTATTGCGGTGATGTTTGCGGTATCGAGTGTTCACCATATATTTTTCAGTACCCGGATGGATTAATATTCTCCACTGGAATGTGGGGCAACGCCTATTCCATAGATATTTCTTCGAATGGAAATGTAATTTATAGTGGAATGGATGCCTGGGATATGGAAAATATAGTTAAAACCATCCGAAGTGTTAACGGTGGTTTAAATTGGGATACTTTATCCTCAAAAAAAATATTTATATCAGTTAATCCCTACAATGAGAACACTTCTTTTTACACTGATTTTGAAAATGAATTTATATCCAAATCAACTGATGGAGGATTTACTTTTTATTTAGTTGGTACAGT
>C687J35164_10000163_pt1 | contig 22765 bp, 19 predicted proteins | sample RifCSP13_3_FD_35164 | JGI IMG/M metagenome (IMG submission 35164)
TTGTTCTGAGACGGGCAAGTCTCCGATCGCTGTTTTGATCACGTACTCCCCATTTGTCCGCCGGATCTCGCCGGGAAGGAGATTGGTTAACCCCAGGAAACGCGCCACGAATAGCGACGCTGGCCGGCTGTAAATCTCCTGCGGCGTGCCGATTTGTTCTACTTCGCCTGCACGCATCAAGACGACCCGGTCAGCAATGGCGAAGGCTTCTTCCTGGTCGTGGGTGACGTACAGGACGGTTTGGTGCATGTGGCGGAGAAGCTGGCGGATTTCGCTCATCAGGAGTTCGCGCAGTGTACGATCAACTGAACCCAGGGGTTCGTCGAGCATCAAAAGCCGAGGCTGGGTCACCAGAGCACGCGCCAGGGCGACGCGTTGCCCCTCTCCACCAGAGAGGGTATTCACATTCCTTATCTTGAAATCGGCAAGCCCCACCAGGTTAAGAGTTTTTTCAACCTGTTGGTCAATATCCTTTTTCTCCATCGCGGACATACGTAAACCGAAGGCGATGTTGTCAAAGACGTTCATATGGGGGAATAGGGCGTAATCCTGGAACATCAAGCCGAACCCGCGCAAGTGGGGGGGCGTGTTTTCGAGAGGATTTCCTTTCCACAACAGGCTTCCCTGGTCCGGTTTTTCGATGCCAGCGACGATCTGAAGCAGGGTGGATTTCCCACAGCCGCTTGGACCAAGGATGGCAACAATTTCCCCTTCCTTCACCTCAATTGAGACTCCTTTTAATGCACGCGTCTCGCCAAAGGACTTGTGAATATCGATCAACGTCAAGGCAGTGGTGGTGTTCAAGTACCTACTTTCCTGGATCAACTTCCCGGAAGATTTTAGAATTCACCGACCTCAGCGATCCGAAAGCGCTCGATCGCCAACATTCCACCTGCAGCGAGGATCATGAGGATCGTGCTAAGGGCCAGCGCCTGACCATAGTTGATCGCTCCAGGCTGGGATATGAAACGGTAGATCACAAGTGGAATCGTAGGGTATTCCGGGCGGGCGATGAGAGCGGTCGCGCCGAACTCTCCCAGCGAAATGGTAAAAGCGAAAGTCGCCGCGACCAGGAGCGCACGACCGATGAGGGGCAGATCGATGAAACGAAGCACCTCTCCTGGGGAGGCTCCAAGCACAGAAGCTGCCTGGCGCAGGCGCGGCTGGATGCTGCGCAAAGATGGTGTCAGGCTACGCACTACAAACGGAAAGGCTACCAGGGTGTGGGCGATGGGGATCAGTAAGGGTGAGGCGCGCAGGTCGATGGGAGGCCGGTTTAGTGCAACTATGAAACCCAGGCCAAGCGTGACGGCGGAGGTTCCTAATGGCAACATGAGGATCGGGTCAAGGGCGCGGTTGGGGAGGGCATGGGCGTCTCGCGCCAACGCCCAGGCAGCTGGCATCCCAAGCGTTAAGGCAAGCAGAACGGTTGCCCCGGCGTAGCCCAGGGAAATAGCGATGGCAGTTATCGGGGGCACATAAAAGAGGGAGCTACGCCGGTTGACGGAGAGTTCACGATAAAAATCGAACGTCAACCCTGGAGATTCAAGGCTCTGCTGGCCGCGCCCTGGATCAAGGCGAACCACCGAACGGGTTGCCAGAGCGATTAATGGGAGAGTAAGCAATGTGAGTAGAAGGGCGATCATTATCGCGGCGAAAATACGGGTCTGCCGGGAGATCAGGCGTTTCTGAGTGTATTGGCGAGCACGCAAGGTTATTGGGCGCGAGACGCGCGCCGATAAGCGTGTATAGACGATTGTCAGGACCAGCGTGCAGCTCAGTTGTAATATCGACAGTACTGCTGCCAGCGGCAGATTAAACAGACTGATCGTCTGATAGTATATCTCTACTTCCAGGGTGGCAAAGCGCGGCCCTCCCAGGACAAGGATCACACCAAAAGAAGTAAAGTCGAAGATGAACACCAGGAGTGCCGCTGACGCGATGGCAGGTGCCAGCAGGGGGAGGGTAATATGCAGAAAGGCCTGCCAACGGTTTGCGCCAAGAGTGCGGGCGGCTTGAGTCAGCCGGGGATCGAGATGCGACCAGAAATCACCAACCAAACGNAAGACGATCGTTAAATTATAAAAAACATGTGCNACCAGGATGGCGGTGATCGTATTGGTGAACTTGATCGGAGGAGCCTGTAAGTCAAACAGCTCCATCGTAGCAAGGTTAATCCAACCACGCGGCCCAAGCAAGGCGTTAAATGCGACAGCCACCACCAGGGTTGGCATGACGAACGGGATGCCAGAGAGGGCCTGGAGCAGGGCTTTGCCGCGGAACTCATAGCGGGCGAAGAGGTATGCTCCTGGAAGGCCGATAGCGAGTGTCAGTAATGTAGAGAGTGTAGCCTGCCAGATGGTAAACCACATGACACGCCTGACTGACTCGGAAGTGAACGCCTCCATAAAAGGTTGGGACAGGCCACTCTCTGCGCGCGCAAAACTGAGCTGGAAGATACTTCCCAACGGGTAAAAAAAGAATACGCATAAAAAGCTCAACGGTGCCAGCCAGAGCGCGGCAAGTAGCAGTACCTTACGGAGATTGCTCGCATTCATGGAATTTAAACCATAGAGGCGTACATTATCTGGTAATTCGTTAAATACTGACAGTCACTCTGGTTGGAAACGACAGGGGTCATACCTAAGGATAAATCACCTCTTACCGTAGCACGATCTCCGTCCAGGCCTGAATCCATTCCTCNCGCTTCGCAGCGATTTCCTCTGGGTTAATATAGGCGGGTTTTTTCGGAACAGCCAGGTATTTAACGAACGTTTCGTCGAGGTTGGTCTTATCATTGATTGGGAAGACGAACATCTGCAACGGCATATCCTCCTGGAAAGTTGGGGAGAGCATGAAGTCCACCCACTTTTCAGCGAGTTCTCGATTGCTGGTACCACTGAGGATACCGACAAACTCCACCTGGCGGAAACAAGATTCGTCGCTCACTACAGCAGCAGTGGGAGGTTCTTCGATTGGCGTTTCGGCGTAGATAACCTCAAAAGGGGGGCTTGACCCATAGGAGACGACGATTGGGCGGGTGCCTCCCCCGCGGCTAAATTCAGTATAGTAGGCGATTTCCCAGTCGTTGACGACGAGGACATCGTTTTCAACCAGGCTTTCCCAGAAATCCAGGTATCCCTGCTCGCCATAGCGCCCGATGGTTGCCAGCAGAAAAGCCAAACCAGGTGAAGAAGTGGCGGGATTCTCTACTACGAGCAGGCTCTTATACTCGGGCTTGAGCAGATCATCCAGGTTATTGGGAGGTGAAAGGCCTTTTTCTGCAAAATAAGCCTTTTCGTAATTGAGGCACACGTCGCCATAATCCACTGGCAAGGCGCGATGCTGTGGATCGAGTTCAAATTCATCGGGGATGTCGGCGAGCTGGGGCGAATCATACGACTCGAAGATACCCTCCTCTAAAGCCCGGCTGAGGAATGTATTGTCCACGCCATAAAACACATCTGCCAGTGGGGCGTTTTTAGCCAGGATAGCCTTATTGACCGCGGTGCCCGTGTCTCCAGTTTTGAGGAACTTTACCTCGCTGCCGTACTGATCAATGAAGGCCTGAAGAACTGGCTCTGATATTGCGAACGAGTCGTGGGTCATCACCGTCAGAGTGCGACGACCTTCCTGGATGGTGACAGTTGGCTCAACGTTGGTCGCGGTCGGTACAGCGGGCGCGCAGGCAGCGAGCGTCCCGCAGACGATGAGCAAGGCGGAGATCTGGAAAGTCGAAGAAATTTTGCACATCTTTCCTACTCCTTACTCGATTGAGATTTGAGAGTTGAGAATCGAGATCCGATTTTTGGATCATCGTTTGTGCGGTGGATTAACAACACCTTGCCGTGCCTGATCTGGACCTCTGCTGTCGCACCTGCCAGTTCATTCGATAGGCTCAACGTGCTACCAAATTGTAAAGATGCTCTCTTCAAAGGCCAGCGGAGGCCGTGCGTGGTGACGCCGGTAACCTTAGGTGAAAGGGGAACCAGCGAGATAATATCGCCGCGCTTGCCTTGNACGANGATCCTGTCGCTATCCCGAAGGAGATAAATGATGTCTGGGCCGTCAATTGCCAACAGGCGGATCCTTCCCCATTCCTCTCGGCTGAGCAATAGCAGGTTCGCCAGAGTCTGGTCCAGGCGTCCCCCGATCATCCCGAACAATACTATCTCCTCTGCACCGATCTGAATGGCGTAATTCAAGGCGAGTTCGAGGTCAGTCTGGTCCTTATCCCGGGGATAGGCGATGATCTGGATTCCGTGGGCGACTAAAGCTTCCTGATCGGANTTAGACAGCGAATCTAGATCCCCNATGACCACAGAAGGCCAGAGGCCAAGAGTCCGGCAGTTGTGTACCCCGCCGTCGGCGGCAATCAAGACATCGTCGAGACGAAGAGCACGGCGGGCTTGCTCGGAGCTGGAAAATGCTCCATTGGCAAAGATGACAGCTCGCACAAACAATTCCCTCCTCCGGGGTCGGAGGAGGGAAAAATGCAAACAATATATAGCATTCCCTCCGCCGGCATTACCCGGATCAGGTACGCGGGTCGAGGGCTTTCGGCCCTCCTCTCAGCCTGGCAACACCAGGCTCCCCTAGCGGATTTATGGATTATGCGGTGAGTATAAGGCTAGATTGGGCGATTGTCAAGCAAACTTAGCGAACGCGTCGTTTCCACTCTTCTTTTAATTGTAGCTGGCGGGGACTTTCAGCGGAGTCGAGGGCTAGAAAATCTATTAGCATGCGGTTAAATTTGCGCGCCTCATCTAACATTGGATAATGCCCGGACTGCTCGAAGATCAGCCAGTGACCAAGTTCTGGCAGATCAGAGAGCAGATCCTCGTGCGGAACGGCCACGAGTGGGTCGTTTTGACCATAAATCCACAGGGAGGGAACACTTGTCTGTAATAACAATTGCCGCCAATTCACCCGCTGTATTTGCCCCAGAGTCGATTGGATAACTCGAGAATCGGTTTTTGCAGCGTCTTCCCGAGCTGATTTTATCTCCGAAGAACGATTGAACAACCAGTTAGCCAACTCTTTGGGAGAGGATGAAAGTAATCTGGGGTTAATCAGCCCCAGGTTTATTGGTAGGCCAACCAAGATGAGCCTGTCGACAACCTGGGGATTATCGACTGAATAATATAAACCAACTATCCCTCCCAATCCATGTCCAATGAACGTGACTTTATTAATCCCCATATGCTCCAAAAATCCATTCAAGAGCAATACCTGCTTTTCCATCATATATAGCTCGGGAATCTTCGATGTGTCGCCAAAGCCATACAAATCCAGTGCGTAAGCCCGAAATCCAGTGGATAGGGATTGCATACATGGAATCCAATATCGCCAGGAACCAACCCAGGAGTGAAGGAAAATCACCGGGTAGCCTCGCCCTAATACTTCGTAATGAACGACGGATTCATCGATGATGATTGCGCTCATTGGATTGCAAATCAAATTTCAGTCGAGACTCGCTTGTCCTAATGATTAATAACGTCGAGTTCTATCAGTCGTCTGGATTTTTGAACAGTTCCTGTTGTGCCAGGATATCCCCGATTTGGTTTACCAATTGATCGGGCGAAAACGGTTTGATAATATATTCCACAGCTCCCGCTTCCAACCCAGCCTTTACTTCAGCATCCTGACCTTTTGCAGAGAGGAAGACGATTGGGATATGCACCGTGCCTGGATTGGACTTGATTTGTTTGCAGACCTCATACCCAGATATGCGCGGCATGCGAACATCTAATATGATCAGGTCTGGCATTTCCTTAATTGTCAATTCGAGGGCCTCTTCACCATTACTGGTCGGGATCACCTCATGGCCAGCAATCTGCAAGGTGAAGGCGATCAGCTCTCGAATATCGCGTTCATCTTCGGAGATCAGGATTCTTGCCATTTGTTCCCCTTACTCCTTATGCCGGTGGTTGTGGTTATAGATCGGCAAGGTGAATGAAAAAATGCTGCCTTCTCCAGGCACACCGCTGCTTTGCAGCCAGAGGCGGCCCTGATGCAAAGCGATAAGCTCTTGAGCGATACTCAATCCCAACCCGGTTCCAGGGATCGCTACGACTAGAGGGTTTTTACCCCGGTAAAAGCGTTCAAAAATTTGGCTTTGTTCAGTAATGGGAATGCCGATCCCCGTATCATGGATATCCATTTGAACTTCATCGACAATCCTCTGCGCTCGTAAAGTGATTTCCCCGTTCTCAGGGGTGTAGTAGAAAGCATTGCTGAGTAAATTATGGATGATCTGGCTTACTCGCTCTAAATCACCAACCACGCGTGGAAGATCAGCGGGAAAATCCAAATTGAAACTCATCGGTCGGTGATCTTCTTGAGAAATGCGTCGGAACTCTTTGAGAGTATCTTCGGCGATATGTCGTAGATTAAGAGGCTGCATTGTCAGGTTTACACGCCCCGATTCAATACGCGAAATGTCCAATAAGTCGTTGACCAGGATAGTGAGGCGCTCAGAGTTGTTCTTAATAATTTCGAGGAATCGCAATTGCTGTTGGTTCAATTCCCCAGCAGCACCCATGAGGAGAACATCCACGTAACCCTTGATCGAGGTCATAGGAGTACGCAACTCGTGACTGACTGTAGCCACGAATTCCGATTTCATTCGATCTAATTCAATCTGGTGGGTGATGTCGTGGAAGATTGAAACCGTTCCCAGGAATTCGTCTCTAAAAACGACAGGTGCCAAGTTTACCGAGACTACCAGGCCGTCTTCTAATGTGATCTGTTCTTGATAAGTGTCGTTTGAGGGGAGCGTTGGAGGGGTGGTTGACCATTTGTGGATGGTCTCAATCCAGGTGTGGGCGGCATAGCCAAACAATCCGCTGAAGCGTTCGATCGGCAAACCTAGGACATGCTCGCGGTCAAGATTTAATATCCTTTGGGCGGAATCGTTGAAGAGAGTTATCTTGCCTCCCGGGTCGGTTACCAGTACCCCCTCCGCGATAGCTTCCAGGATAGCGCGGGAACGACTGGTTTCGATGATATGTTCCAGATCCAGTCGATGTATATCTTGTCTGGGTAGTTTGGCATTCGTTTGCGAATAGAGAAGTACATTTTCGATGATCGGAGAAACCTGTCCGGCGACGATCTTTCCCAGATTTCGATCAATCTCAGAAAAAGAGCTGCCATCCCGTTTGTTAGCCAGCTGCATATAACCCAATGGATGACCTTTCGCTCCTAAAGGAATCAACAGCATCTGTTGAATTCCGGCTGCCTGAACCACGCGATCGAAACCAAACAAATTGAGATATGCATCATCAGGCGCATTCGCAATGTGGATTGTTTCCTGGTTTAAGAAAACCGTTTCCGCAGGACTACCGGCGGGGAGCATAATCTGATACAGGTCCAAAAAATTAGCCGGTAATCCCCGGAACGGGCATTGCCCGCGAAGGACACCTCCCGTCTTATCGAAGATTAAAAAACCCAGGATTTCAACATCTAATAACGGTGCAATTGATTCCACGATTTGGCTAAGCAATTCGTTAAGATCTTGAAGACCGGTTGTCGCCTCCGCTAACTGCGCCAGACAGGCTAACTCTTGACCGTATCGTTGTTCTTCTTTGAAAGTCAAAGCATTGTAAACGGTGACAGCAGCTAAATCTGAAACTAATCTCATTATTTTTAGATCACTTTTATTGAACTCCTCGGTCGTGGAGGAGCCTAGCTCCAGGGTTCCGACCAGTTTTCCCGCAAATATCATGGGTACACCNAGGTAAGAGTGAATAGAGCGTACACTCCGGCTAGTGATTGGTTGTATATTTCTTGAGGCCTGAGTATCTGGGATGAGAAGAGGAGACTTGTGGTCAATCAAGTAATGGGAAAATTCCAAATCTAGACCATGCCAGCTTTCAGCCTTTTCGAGATGACGGTCTTCGCCAGGTAAGCCGTGTAAGATGTAGGGGATGAGGTGCTGATTGGCCTCATCCCAAACAGTGATGGTGGAGAAATCAGAAGGGATCAGGCGTTCAATGCATTCCAGAATTGCAGCCAAGCTAGCCTCAATGTCTTGTGTGGAGGCGATCGTGAGGCTGAGCTCAGCGAAAGCCTTAAAGAAAGCGACCGCAGAATCACCTTCGATCAGGTGTCCTGGTTGGGTCAGATTGGAGGAGGTTGGATCAGCACCTCCTGGACTTAGCTGCTGCAAAGCCACCAGAAAGACACTTTCAGAACCAGAAGGAATAGAGTAGGAAAGGCCTTCTACCAAACAGCCATCTAACGAAAAACGCGCCTTTCCCTCGCCACCGCATAGTGCCAGAAAAGTTTCGCTCGGACGGGTGCGGCGAGCAAGACGATCCAGATTGGCTTCATTCCCTGAGATTTTAAACAATTTATGAGCTTGTTGGTTGGAATACACCAGCCTACCGCCAGGTTCAATGAGTAAAACAGCTTTATCATGTGTAGAGATCGGAGCAAGCGGAATTTTGCGCATGGTTTGCAAACGGGGATGTGAGACGGGAGCGACGCGAAAAAGTGAGAGTACGAGCAGGAAAAACCCTGATCCAAGGATGACCAGGCTAATTCCCAGAGGGGCTGGTTCTAATTGGGACATCCTTTTACCCGTTTTCGTTGCGGCGCGCTTTGGCTGCCAGGCGAGAAATCTCTCGAATATCGGTAAAGTGGTATTGCGAAGGTGTGACAACCCCAATCGCCATGTTCATTAAGGGGCTTTTTTGGCGCGTGGTGCTTTCATTTCCAACAAGGAGGTATCCCTGTTGACGATCCGTGAAACTGTAATGGGCGAGGATTTCCCCAGCGAAACGTTCCTTCAGATGCTGACTGATAGCTGCGACATTCCTCTCTGCAGTAATGACGATGAAGTTGTCGCCAGATACATGCCCGATGAAGTCGTCGTTTGATCCGAATTCATCTACAACCTCCCTTAACAACAAGGCAGTAAAACGCAACACATCGTCACCAGCAATGAAACCATAGGATTCTTTGAAAGGCTCATAATTGTTCAGGCGAATATCCATAAACGCCCATCCATTCTGGCGGATGATTTGACGGAGTTTTTCTTCGATTAACTTGCCAGAGGATAAATGTGTCCGCGGATCGGTTAATTTCTCCCGCTCAGAGCGAGCGATGGTGTTTTGGATACGAAGTTTCAATTCTTCGATATCGAACGGTTTGGTGAGATAGTCGTCAGCACCCAATTCAAGCCCTTGGAGCTTGTCACTGCGTTCATCTTTGTGTGTAAGAAATATGATTGGGATATTGCTCGTGCGTGTTGTTGTGCGGAGGATTCGGCAGATCTCATAGCCGTCTATGTCGGGGAGCATAATATCCAACACGATCAGGTGCGGCATGTCACGCCGCGTCTTTTCCAGGGCGTCTGAACCCCGCGGAGCGACATCCACGGTATAGTTCTGTCTCTCGAGAAAAATCCGCAACATGTTGGATATGTCATAGTCATCCTCAACAATCAAAATGCGGGGTTTACTCATTGCGACCTCCAGGAGAATTGCCAATAGCTGAAAAATGCGAGGAGTATTGGTCGACCAGAATGTAACTTTCCTCTTCAAGGCGAGGGTAAAGACGCTGGTGCAGATGGGCATTCGCCAATTTGTGATGGTCGCTGTCTTCAAAGCGCACATCTCTATCAATCACTCTTCGTTCTTGTGAAGCAAATAAGACGACATCTGACTCAATAGTTCGGGCAGGGAATACGATCAAGCCCGATCCCAAACGGCAATTGTGCCCGACACAGCTTCCTAAAACCGGTCGGTTGGCGTCTCCCAGTTGATGATTTCCATCACGAGCCCGAACCGGAATGGGCAGAAGGTTGTAATCGGTGAATGTGGATCCCGCACCGATGAATGTGTTTCTACCGATCACGCACATTTGCAAGCAGGTGTTTTGAGCCACCATACTGTAATCCATGACAGTCGTCATAAATAGGGAGGTGCGAAAGGGTAAAAAAGCCCCATCGCCGATTACTGAGAGCATCAACTGGCAATCCTGGGAAATATTAACATTGTCCCCGATAGTGCAATTCTCGATAATTGCCCCAGCGTTTATCGTCACATTGTCTCCAATCGTGGTGGGACCGTGGATCACCGCCCGTGGGTCGATCACGCAATTGTGACCGACTTTGACAAGATCGGAACATTCTAAGACTTGTTTACCTTCGTAAAGTGATTTTCCTAGGACGCGCAGCTTGTATAGAGGGTCGCGATTCAAGCGCTCCTCAAAGCGGGCACCGCGCGCAAAAACGCCGAATACTACATCGGCGATGAAGATATGAACCCATGAATCGATCGCAATCAGACAACGTAACGGGACTTGAAAGACAAGGTCACCCTTTTCGTAGGCCATGTAGGTGGGGACATGATAATAGCCAACCTCCCGCGCTAGCAATTCGATCATTAACGGTTCACTTTCTGGTTCGGGTCCATTCGGGTAATACCACAGGTCGGCCAAATACAGGTCCCCTGCCCGGGTATACGATGTGGAAAGGGGCAAGGCATGTTCCCGAAACGCAGGGTCATTGGCAGAGAAGGCAGCTTGGCAGGCCCGGTTTCGGCCTTTCGATTCTGCTATGAAGGCAGCGATATAATGGGTATCAAAGAACAGATTATCCCGGTAGACGATACAGGGCTCTTGGGTGGGAGGTAAGGGTGATCCGAGCGGGAGTTCGATCTCTCGCTCTGTGTAGGGCGCCAATACATCTCGCTGTGCTAACCAAAGGGGTTTATTGTGGATACGCAGATCGCGGGCGCGTTCGTTAAAGGGGCGTAGATGACGTCGGTCTTGAAGGATAATCCTGAGCATTTTTCGCCTATTACCGATAAGTTGATCCTATCCCCGTCCAAAAGGTTTGGGGTTTAAGCACTCATGGATAGCGTCGTTGAAGTAGTGATGGGAAATTCGACGAGATCCCTTTTTGGATAAACTTTACTTGCCAGGAAATCCGAGAGCGAGATGATGAACCGTTGGGTTTCATCCAGCATAATGAAATGGCCGGCCTGGCGAAACCGCTCTATGCGTACATAAGGCACCTTAGCGGCCAGATGCTGCCATTGGTCGGGTTTGACGATGATATCTCGATCTCCATACATACCCATAACTGGCAAGTTAATCTGAGAAAGGAAAGAACGTAGGTCTGTTTGGCGGAGGGAACGAATGCTTTCCATGAACGACATCAATGTAGTGCGAGAGATGTCGTCGTTGAACATGGCGGGCCAGCGGCGATCACGAGAAATGAGGGGTGCGGCGGCGCGAATTCCCAGCTTCAAGGCCCACATCGCATTATAGACAAGCCTGGCAACCGGCCGAATCCCCGCCATTTTTAGGGGGAAAGCCAGGGAGGTGCCTTCGATGGGGGACCCAATCACGACAACCTTGTTCGTCCGGTGAGGATTCTGTAGGGCAACCATTAAACCCACTGTCCCACCCATACTGTGTCCAACGAGTGGTGCCTGGTCGATGCCCAGATATTCCATAAATTGGTCTACAAGTTGGACAAAATCCTGCATCGCATATGAAGTACGCTTCTTGCCAGATTCGCCAAAACCCCAAAAATCTAAGGCGTAGGTTCGATAAGAACGACTCAGGTATGCCATAGTTTCTTGCCATACACCCCAAGATCCAAGCCAACCATGAAGGAGAATCACCGGCTGACCCCGCCCGAAGACTTCAAAATGCAGCATGCCTTGATCAGTAACAAGAGTTGACATGGTTTCCCTGTTGCTCCAGATTGCTCAAAGTGCAATCAGATCCATTTCAGCCAGGATACTGTAGAGCAGTTCCAACAATACATTTTTGACACTTTCCTTCCTGGTCGCAGTGCAATTTACTATTTTGACGTGAGGGTTCAACCGGAGTGCGATGCGCAGATCTTCCAGATCCCAGGCGTCCTCCCGATCCTGTTTATTGGCAGCGACTACGTAAGGAGTTGGTGCGTAAGCATGGAAGGTTTCTAAAATGCTGCGGGCTTCCCGGAAGGTTTCCGGACGGGTGCTGTCTACAATGACAACGAATCCCAACATGCCTTCCGATAAAATCTCCCACATGAAGTCAAACCGTTTTTGTCCGGGAGTACCGAATAAATAGAGCACAAGTTCGTCGTCAATTGAGATGCGGCCAAAATCCATCGCTACGGTGGTGGAATCCTTGACGCGTTCTGCCTGAGAAGAGATTCTGCGTTCTGTTGAGACGACATCGATTTCGCTCACAGCGCGGATAAATTCGGTTTTTCCAGCGTTGAATGGCCCGGTTACCACCATTTTTACCGATTGCATTTCGCTCTTACCTCACCATTAAAGGGAACGAATTCTCTTGATGATGCGATTGATCAGTGAAACCCGCTCTGATTTTTGGGTAGTGGTCATGGGCAGACCGGGTCGACCACGCAGTAAAGAGAGGTTTGGCGAATCCTCTGGTTTAGTCAATTCAACCAAACCGGCCTGGATCAATCCATACGCAATCCGTCGGATATCCAGATCGTTTAAATTGGATGCCAAAGCGATTTGGCGGATCGTATTCTTTGGATTGATGAGATTGANTACGCGCCACTCCGCTGAACTTAAGGTGAGCGTGTGGATATTGGTATTAGGTCGATCGGCAAACTTCAGAGCCATCTCCAGGCTAGGGATTTCATCGTATAATTGTTCCCTTTCACGCATTTGACGTGAGCTTTCAAGAATGATGTTCTCCAGGTTCACCCGCACAGTGATTTTATCCTCGGGAGGAAATAGNTCACTTTCGAAGTGAAACGGACTGTTAATCAAGGTGAAGAGCCGTCTGACGGTATCGATAAAATATGATTGCAGACTTGTCAAAATTTCCTGCTGGGTAAAGTAATTGGCGTTTATCAGAAGTAATCCCAGCTCTTTGTCGCTCATTCCATTGATGCGGGCGCGGATGCCACGATATTGAGCGGTGGTTAATCGGTTGGTTCGATGGAGGATATTGATCAGGCTGCCGTCTTCATGCCCGGTCTGGGCGTATGCCAATTTGCCACCCCGGAAAAATACCCATACNGATTCGTTCGGGCTTTCAACGACCAAAGTACCGGTCTTATGAGCCAGGTTTATCAGGTTAAGTAACTGGGCTAAAGTAAAATCCCTGAGATTGCCTTTTAATGCCATAAGAGCCTCACCAATAGAAACACCATGTTTACACTGCCTTGACACCCATCCGGCTTATGTATATAATCCTTCTCGCTGCCTTCCTCGGTAGCTCAATTCGGCAGAGCGGGCGGCTGTTAACCGCTAGGTTCCAGGTTCGAGTCCTGGCCGAGGAGCCTCGGGAAGATGGTAAGTCCTACTCCTCCCCAAAACCATTGCGATTTTCTACCCAAATAAAATTTATATTGTTTGATTGTATCAAAAAAAGACGCCTCTTCAAGAGCAGGCGTCTTTTTTTTGATATACAAAACTGATAGGCGAGAGAGGTTTACCTAATCTTTGTTGTCCTTGTTTGTCGGTTCTGGTTTAGAAACCGATTCACTTACTTTAGTGTGTTTCACTTCACTTTCTGGCTTGGCATTTCCGTTTGAACGAGGATTCCCNGACGGGGAGCGATGATCGGTTGAATAAAAACCAGAGCCCTTAAAAACGACACCCACCGGAGAGTATATTTTTCGCAGGGCTTTTTTCGAGCACTCCGGACAACGTGCCAAAGAGGATTCGTCGAAATTTTGATAGCGTTCAAATCGAACGCCACAGTTTTCGCATTGATAAACATAAACCGGCATCAAGCACCTCAGAACCACAAGGCATTAATAGAATCTATCGACTTTAGATTATATCTCGGCAGAGACGGNATGGCAAGGCTGGTTTAGCTAGAATTTNGATAGAAGATTGTTAACAAATTATTGGGAGGGTATAGTTTGGTCCAATTCAGCCAGAGGTAGGGTGAACAGGAAAGAGCTGCCTCCCTGTGGGGTTGAATCCACCCAGATGCGTCCTCCATGAGCCTCGACCGCCATGCGGCAATAGGCTAATCCTAAACCGGAGCCTCGCCTGCGCCCAACCTGGCCAGGCACCTGGCTGAAACGATCAAAAACTTTATCCCGGTATTCCTCAGGGATCCCTGGACCGGTATCTCTGACCTGAACTGTCACTAAATTGTTTTGATAAAGGGCCACAGAGACGGTGATTCGTCCATGTTCAGGTGTGAATTTGATGGCATTATCCACCAGATTACCCAAAACGCGGAGGATCTTATTCTGATCAAGGCGGATTAGAGGAAAATCGGGTGGCACTTCGTTTCGCATAGTTATGCCATATTCTGCCGCCTGTTTGGCTAACTCGGAGAGAGTATGTTCGACTAATGTCCTCAGGTGGGCTGAGGTCAGGTTTAATTCGATTTTACCGGCTTGCATACGGGCAATCTCGAGCAGGGATTCAACCATGCTCAAGACGCGCTGCGCACTTCGCCGGGCAATGCCAATTGCCGGTTGCGTCATTCCACCCGGGTCGTTATCGGCGACCGATTCCCCGACAACATCTAGCGCGCCAAGCACAGCGCTGATCGGTGACCGCAGGTCGTGGATCAGGGTTTCGCTGATCAAGTCCCGGGCTTGTCGGATTTGAAATTCATCGGTAATGTCTCTCAAGACGATCACCCAACCGATAACCTGGCTATTTTGACTAAGGACTGGAACAAGAGTCCTTTCCAGAAAACGCTCTGGTTTATGATCAGCAAGCGTAAAGGTGACTTTGGCAGTTAGCTGTGTGTCTCCCTCGATTAATTTAGCGATCAGGTCTTCCGCCTCGTGGTGGGAAAAGCCAAATGTTTGCAGGAGTGGCTGTGGAAAATCCCGCAATCTCTTTCCAATAAAATCGGATTGAGGCAAGCCAGTTAAAGAGGCTATAACTTCATTGGCTAGAGTGATGCGCCCATCCGTTTCTATCAGGGCTATTCCTTCGCCGACAGAGTTCAACACGGCTGCTAAGCGGTCTCGTCCGAGAGTGATGTCTGTAAAGAGTAAGGCGTTATGCAGGGCGATTTCAATAGCCACACTGGTTTGGCCGGAAAGGATTGTAAGTAGATTTAGATTATCTTGAGTGAATTCGATGTCCGGGGAGGTTGAGAATAAAGCCAGACAGCCGATGGCATGGTCCGAGGCAATTAATGGGACGCCGATCCAGGCATAGGGGGCATCTTCATCACCCGGCAGCCCAATCTGGGTAAGCTGTTCCCGGGCGTGATGAGCCAGTAGGATCGGTTCCCTATTTAGGATGACGCGATCCGTCAAACGGTTCATCAGTGGGCGTCTCGGCCACTGCTGGCGTTGCCCATTTTTAACCGCCAATGGATACCAGATCTGATGAATTCCTGAATCGTAAAGGGCAACATAAAAATTATCGACGCCGAGGAGTCTGGTAACCTGCTCATGGATGGCTTTCAGCAGATTTTCTAGATCGAGGGTTGAATTGAGCGAGTGGCTGATCTGGTTTAATGCAATGAATTCTTGCGATCTGCGTTCCAGGTGGCCACGTGCAGAATCAAAATTATGCAGAGGAATCGCAATGAAAGTAGAAATAAATCCCAGCATCGCCAGAGTGCCAAGGTGAAGGGCTGGAAAGGTTAGCAACGCAAATAGAGCCAGGGATACAGGCATGATCTCTAATAATGCTAAGGTAGCAAAATCCCGGCGCATGCTGGAGCTGCCAAGTTTGTTTTGAAGGCTAACGTTGGCAAGGAAAAGCCCCGAATGGAGAAAACCCACAAGCAAACCAACGGTCAAAACACTCGTCCAAGGCTGATATGACCCAAGAAGTCGATCGCCGATGCCGCCTTGCCACTCGTAGATTGTTAATCCAACAACCAGAGGAATCAGATTTAAGCTGAATTCATATCCAAGAGCGATCCATTGAACCTGGTCACCCATTTTCTTCCCTTTGCGGCGGTTAGGAAGTGCCTGGGGAAGGATATATCCCGCGAGGATGCCTAAGAAGCACGCCCAACCGATCCCTGGGGTACCATATAAAATTCCTCCACCCAACATAATCCAATTAATTAAGCTAAATTTTGAATCGAATAATATGAGTGGAAAATTGCTTAGAATGGCGATGAACGATCCAGCTAAAAGCACGAACCCTACTTTTAATGGTGCTGGGGGGAAAAGTAAGGTGCTAACGATAAGCAAGATAACACCGACGGTGAGCACCAGCAAGCGGAAAAAGATAAAGGTGGGTTCCCTTGACTTGGTCATGCTGTGCTGATCAAGGCTGGTGCGTACCGGTAGGAGGAGCACCGGAAGCGCTGGGGGTGGGAGATGGTGTCAGGGATGGGTGCGGGCTTGGGGTTAGCTTTGTTGCAACAGGTGTTACCCGAGTTAGGGTTGGCGAACGGCTGGGCTGTGGTGTGAGGAAAGCCAGGTTCTTTTGTGCGAATACTATCCATTCTATCGGGACTGCTGGTTTGGGCAACCTCAATAATGCTTGCCAGTCCTTGGTTGCGGCGTTTTTCTCCCCCAAGGCTTCCAAAGCTATTGCGCGCCAATAATAAACCTCAGCCAGTTGACGGTCGTCCTTAGATAGGTCCTGGCTGCCTGAGATCTGGTTCACTGCATCCTCGAGGCGATCGGCGAGGAGTAAAGCCCTGCCTAGCCCAAGGCTAGCTGCAAAAGATTCGCGGTCCAGGTTGCGGGCGATGAAAAGATCGTTGACGGCTAATTGTCCTTCTTCTAAGGCCAGGTAAGTCAGTCCGCGGTAAAGGAGAGCGGAAAAGAGGTCTTCCTGAAATTTTAAGGCTTGGTCGAATGCTTCGATGGCCGCTTGGTAGTCATCACTCTGTTCGAAGATCGCCTGTCCCAACATTGACCAGGCTTGGGCGTTATCCGTTTCGAATTGTAGATAAGTGTGAAGGTATTGGCTTGCTTTTACCGGTTCCCCAGATTGTAGATAGGATTGGCCAAGTACAAGGTAAGCCGGTAAAAGGGTCAGATCCATGTCATGGGCAAACTGCGCAGATTGAAGAGCAGCAGCGTCTTCTCCCTGTGCGAGATAAATATACGCGCGGTAAAGGTAAAGTAAGGGGGATTCTGGTGATAGCTGTTCGAACAAGCCTAAATCTTCCAGGGCTGCCTCGTGATCGCCTAACTGAGAGTAGTATGCCGATCGTTCAAGATATGCCTCTGCCAGGTACGGGTCTAGCTGGATGGCGTGATCGAGATCACCGATGATATTCGCAGTCGGATCGAGAGCAATTGAGACACGCGCCCGTCCTAGGTACGCGGGAGCGAAGTTGGCATCGATTGTTATAGCCTGTTCATACGCGGCTTTGGCTTTCTCCAGATCGCCAATTAACCGCTGAGCTTCCCCGATATAGTAATGCGCATCAGCGGCTTGCGGTTCAATCTGGGCGGCCTGTGTCATGAAATTCAGCATGCCCTCCAGGTCACCACTGTGGAAAGCGCGTAAGCCGGCCCGGAAAGCTTCGCTGATTGGATGGGGTGTGTCGACATAGAGGGGGGTTGGCGTATAGGTGGCCTTAAGAAGCATCCACAGGGGTGTTGGGCTAGCAGAAGTCGGTGTTGGAATGCGCAAGCGAGGCGTTTTGGTGGGTGTCAAGGTGACAGTTAGGGTCGCTGTCCAGGGCTTTGGTGTAATGGTCAACGGCATTTCGGCAAAAAAACCACCGGCGCGCCAACGGAACCCGAAAAAACTTGCCAACATTACAAAAACTAACAGGATTCCGGCTCCAAGGAGGGTCAGTCTCTTACCTTTTAAACTGGATGACTTACCTTCTTCGTCTACTGCCCATTTCCTGCGGACAGGCAGTGACGGGGTCAGGTCTTCTGCTGGTGGTAATGATCCATTCAACACCAGCCCAAGCCGCGCAACCCGGTTATCCGGATCTAAACGCAGAGCATTTTGCAGGCAGTAGACTCTCTCTTTAGGTGAGTCGACGACCGAGCTCATCCATAACCAATAGGTCGGATTGGATTGGTCGGCTCGCAGCAAGCGGGTCAGCAGATCCCGTGCCCGCTCTCGCTGGCCTTGGGCAACCGCGTCTAGTGCCTCCCGAAACATCCCTTCTTCAGCCATTATTGCCTCTCGAGTGAGTTTAGCATAGGCAAGCCTAACCATCAAGTCGAGGGAAGTCGCCTTATATAACTGTAAGCTTTTTACCTCAGAGTATAATCACAGCTATGCCTCATTTGGTTCGCAGACTTTTAATTGTGCCATGGATAGTAATAATTGTACTTTACATCGGCGCTTGTATGCGGGTAAACCCCACTCATACGCCCACAACAACAACCCGCTATTTGCTGACATCTTACCTGACCATTACTCCCAGTCGGGCGCCTTTAATCCCAACCCTGGTCCTGAAAACACCGACCCTCAAGGCGACGATAACTCCCACGCCGATAACTTATACGGTTGTCAAAGGCGATACAATGCTGGGGATTGCCATACGCTTTGGCGTCACCCTAGAAGAACTGATGGTAGCCAATCCTCAAGTGAATCCACGCATCTTATCAATTGATACGATTCTGGTCATTCCGCTTGGGGAAAGCAGTCCTGCCCTTCCAGCTACACCAATTCCCTTACCAATCACAATAGATGAGCCAGACTGCTTTTCGACTGCCAGTGGAGGCGCTTGGTGTTTCCTACTGGTAAAGAATACACGAAACGAACCTGTGGAAAACGTTGCGGCGCGTATTCTATTAATTTCATCTCAAAGCGAAGTGGTAGTCGAGGGCGTCGCCATCCCACCCTTGAATCTGGTTCCCCCTGAAACAGCTATACCTTTGATATATTATTTCACCCCGCCTCTGCCGGAAACTTATAAGCCAATTGCAGAGTTGCTGAGTGCCCTTCCAGTTACTGAGGGTGACGAACGTTACCTTTCTGCCAGGCTCAAGATCCTAAGCGAGGCAATCGAACCAAATGGGNTTCAGGCTACCGTCAAGGGCGAGGTGAGTCTGCCAAAGAGAAGTCAGCCTGCTAACCAAACCTGGATCGCAGTAGTGGCCTACGGTACGAATGGGGAAGTGGTTGGGGTTAGAAAATGGGAGGCGAATTCAGCGCTCGAAGCGGGTGAGGACCTGCCATTTGATATCACTGTTTATAGCCTTGGACCCCCCATTGAGAGGGTAGAGGTCTTAGTGGAGGCGAGGCCGTAAGATGTGAAGCACAAAGTGTGTAATATTAACCACTGAACATGCTAAGAGGGATTGGAGTGAAGACCAGCACGAAAATCAGCAACCCTAGAATGGCAAGGGCCTTTCTTCTTGTATCTAGGGTAGTGATCTGGTCGAGAGGTTCTGCGTATACTCGCCCAAACACGAAAATCAGGAATGCCCATAGCCACCATCCCGACCAAACCGTGCCCAGAGCGATCATGAGCACCAGAACGAAGGGCAAAATAGTACGGGCTTTNTTGCCCAGCAGAACAAAGAGCACATGCCCACCATCGAGTTGCCCTGCCGGAATCAGGTTCAAAGCGGTGATTAACAATCCAGCCCACCCCGCCCAGGCGACTGGGTGTAATAATACGTCCTGACCTCCAAATGGGATTGGTTGNCCAGTAAAGAAATAGCGAATCCAATATATAAATGGATTGAGATCGCCGAAGCTCAATGGGTGAGGTAACCATTGACCGAAGACAAGAAATTTAACAAATAGGTAAAGAATGGAGTTTCCTTCCAGGCTGAATGATTGTCCTGAGTGCAAGAACCCCGGCAGTTGATCGATCTTCGAAAGGTAAAGACCGAGCATTAGTACTGGTAAGGCAACAACTAAGCCGGCCATAGGGCCAGCGATGCCGATATCCAGCAAGATGCGTTTATTCCTTGGGGGTTCTTTGAGCTGAATGAACGCGCCCATTGTGCCGAAGGGGCTAAGTGGGAATGGGATGAAATAAGGCAATGTGACAGCAGTGCGGTGGTAACGCGCAGCCAGGTAGTGACCAAATTCATGGGCCATCAGGATGGCTAACAAGCTGGCTGTGAATGCCAGAGCCTGACCTAGTGTAGGCNACAGGTATGGCAAGACCAGGCTGAGATCTGTTGTCAAAGGACCATTATATTGAGCCAGAATCCCGGCAAACAGCATGCTGAGCAAAGTGAGAATAAAAAGCACCAGGTTTATCCAGGGATTGGAGGGGCGTGTGCGGAGGCTGCCTTTCATTAAAGCGATAGTATGTTTTCCAGCCTCTTCACGGAATAGGGGGATAACGTCCATCGAGTGGAGTGCGGTCGATAATTTCTCGTAAGCTGCCGCAGCGTCCTCAATCAGGCGCCCGCGGTAACGCACCAGAAAGTATTGTTTCTCATCACCCCAAGTGATTTCTTCAATGGATAAAACTCGTTTAACCTGGAGTGAATAGGGATCGATCGGCGAGGTGTATGGCAATGATTGGGTGTAAGGGATACTCATAGTATTATTAATATATAGGCGGGAGTGGATGGGAGTCGAACCCACCGCGGCCCGCAGAGCGACCCGCCACCGGTTTTGAAGACCGGGGAGCCCACCGGGACCCAACCACCCCCGACTTCGTCGGATGCACCCCCAAAGGGATGTTTTCTGGGAAGCCATTATACCTGGATGTGTGGAGGGTGTAAAGCAACATAACGTGAAAGCAGCCCTGACGAACCGATTTTTCCCAGGCCGGGGCGAGTATGGCACAGGGAATGGTGAAAACGGCTATCGCTTGTGCCTGCCATCCGAAGCGGAGTACAGGCAAAACGGCCCCCTCCCCATCCAGGGCTTTTTGTGGTCAGCCTCTTCCATTGTCGGACAAAACGAGTAAAATCACAGCAGAGAAAGTTTTTGGGCTGGCATGACTGTCGGTGCAGGGCACTGCGTTTCTCCAAGAGGCCGCAGAAGGAAGCGCTTTGACCCTGCCTGAGCGGGCATGCCTGCCGCCTTTAAGAGCTATCGAAGCGGATTTGATAGCGACCTCCATACAGGCTGACCCACTCGTCTGGGCTCAGGCGGAGGTTGCGCCAGGCTTCCAGCAAGCGGAAGGCCAGGTTCTTGGAAGAGCCCCAGCCTTGGGGGAAGGCCTGACGCAACAAGCTGCCTTTTTCCATCAGTTGCGTGATGAGATGAGCGATTTGTAAGAGCAGGTAGAACACCTTGCGGGCGTTTTCATTCTGGCTGTAAGGGTGTTCCAGGTGGAAGCCGCCGTTCTTCTGCACGTTGAAGCCTTCGTTTTCGATTTTCCAGCGTAAACGTCCGCCCTGGTTGGCGAGGGTGTCCACGTTGCGGGAAGTCGGGGTGAAATTGGTCAGCCACAGGTATTTGGTCAGCTTTTCCTGCTGGGCATCGGCCTGCTCCTGGCATTCCAGGAGGTTCAGGTGGTGGAGGCGATCGTTGGTGTCCCGATACCCGATGCCGCAAGCCCAGCGATAGGACTGCCGGATCTGTCCCGTTTTTCCCAGGCAAACCTGCTTATGGTTGTTGGGTAGATGAGGCATCACGGCTGCAAAGCTGCGATGAACCTGGGACAGGTCGTCGTCCTGGAGCACAATCAGGTACTGCCAGTCGTAATCCTGGCAGAGCTGGAAGGTCGGCCCACCCGCATACAGGCCATCCAGGAGCAAGCAGATGGGCAAGCGCGGGAAGCGCACTTTCAAGCGCTTGGCCAGGCGGTAAAAAGCCTTCAGTTCACAGTCCTGCTTCCCCCCTTGCAGGTCAGCGTTCTCGATGAATTCGGTCATCAATGAAAAGACAAAGCCATTGGCGGTGATCAGTTTGGCTTCCAGGACTGGGTGGTAGTATAGGATTTCCCCATTGGATAAGCGCCGGGTGAGACAATACGGGCAGTGCCGCTGGGGAAAGCTCAACACCCCGGTACCATCGATGGCCACCCGGTTCCACACGCCGAGCAGGCGATAGCGGTACAAAACCTTCTTGCGCATCAGGCCTTCCACCAGCCGACTAGCCACCTCCTGCACTTCGTCTACCTGTACCCGCCGGAAAGCATAGTTCAGCGTGTCCATGCGGCACACCCTCCACCCCGAACCAGGCTGCAAATTTGGTGGCCGAGGCTCCATTGCCACGCAGTTTGTAGTTGGCTTCCCGCCGGGACCCCAAGCGGAACACAAACAGCAGCACACCAACGCATAGCAATTGAGCCAGGGAATATTGGATGAGTTGGGGATTACGTGGGTCACAGACCCCGTGGAAAATCGCTGGCCAACTCCCCCAAAAAATGCTGCACCGTGCCGACGAACGCTTTCAACAAAGCTCTTTGCTCGCCTTCTTCTTCTGACACACTCGGACTGCCTGGCTGAATGTTCATGGCGCTTCGCCTCCTCCAGCCAAAAGTTGATTACCCGCATGGAAACACCCACTCAATATACCTCATAATGGCCTATCAGGCAGCCTGGTTCGCGAAAAAAGTTGCTCGGTCAAACGTTCCCCCCTACCAGCCTTTAATGAAGGCTTCCCCCCATTTGCGCGAAAAATCCCCTATTCGTCAGGGCTGTTTAACCAATGGTGCTACTTTAGAGACTGAATTCAGCGATGGAAAGGCGAATGAAACCGTTGTCATCTGGCATCAGGCCATTCCACTAAACCAGCAGATTATAGGCTGCGATCGTGAAAGCCAAATGGGCTTTGAAATACTACCAGATATGGTGAACGATCCGCTTGATATGACAAACTCTTGTCAGCATGGATAAAACTATCTCAATGCGCATACTGAGCAGCAGCGCCATCGTGTATTACAATGGGAAGGTCAAGCTATCTGGCGTGATGGCTGAGTTCGCCTGGCCTACTCTATAAGAACCTTCTTCTCCTGAGCCGGTTTCCTCTCGTTGGAGAAAACACCA
>C687J35164_10000165_pt1 | contig 22763 bp, 32 predicted proteins | sample RifCSP13_3_FD_35164 | JGI IMG/M metagenome (IMG submission 35164)
AAGCCACAAGCCACAAATCCCAAGTCACAAAGTTAATTAGAAATTTGGTAGAGGAGGCGGCAGCGAAGCTCCGAGAGATGGGGATGGCGGGGAGGACGTTTTGCCTATCGCTGGATTCTTTCTGGGCCAGGAAGACCGTCGAAGCTCCGACAAGCGATCCGCTAGTTATTTTTGATTTGTTAAATAGGGAGTATGAGAAAAATCCGATAGTGAATATAAGGCAAGCGGGAGTGTGGATTAGTAACTTAATGTTTAATACTCAATGTTTAATGTTTAATAACAGGCGGCAACTACTTGATGCGACAGATAAGGTTAATCAAAAATTTGGCTTGTTTACGCTGTATCCGGCGACACTACTGGGTACCGAATTAGTTCGGCCCGAGGTGACGGGGTATTTAGGGGATAAATACTATCGGTTTGCAGGTGATCGATGAATATGGTATAATATGTATGCTATCGCAAGATAGTGGGAACCTCAGCAATGGTGTTCCCGAAAAACCCGTTGTCGCAAGATGACGGGTTTTTCATTTGGGTTGGGATTTATTGGCCTCGGTTTGCCTTTCGAGAATTTCGAGGGGAAATTGATAGTCCCTGTACCTGATTTCGGTAATTTTGTCGCCGATAACTTTGTTGACTTTAAGAGATGCAGCCCAATACATCGGAAGAATGAGAATATTTGGGCAGAGCCATAAATAGCTTTCTTCCATGCGAGTGACAGAATAGGCGAAGGTGGCGAGGCTCAAAGTGATGGCAGATGCCCAGAGGAATGTACGGAGAGCTTCGTATGGCCTTTTGTTGGCCAGATATCTTTCCCACGACCTTTTTTTGTTCGGGTCGATGATCAAGTAGTCAGGCATCTCAGGATACACATGCTAATTATAGGCTATGTATGGCGGAGGTGCAATTAAAGTGGGGCTGTTGCGAAGAGGATGTTGGTGGAGATACCTGCTACACCTGCGCAGCCGTGATCCCAGGCGGGGTCCAATTGGTTGGCGTTGTGTTCGGGCGAGCTCATATATACCCACTCTACCAAGTGGACACCGGTGAGAATAAAGCCATAAGAAGAGTTTTCCCCCAGCCTACCGTAACCCAGTTTGATAAACCCATCTTCGTTTTCTAGAAAGTCCTGGAATCCAGCGTGGGCATCGGTGCCTTCAATTTTTTCGAAATGTTGGGCCCGGCTTTGGGTATAGTCGCAAAGGCGGGGATCGGTTTTTAGGGGCTGGGAGCCGACACTCTGGCGCAGGTTGTTTATGGCAGATAATAATTCATCGGCAGTTGTCATTTGGGCATCATTTTCAACACGGATGGTGTAGGTGTGGTCGCTGACTTTTTTAATCTGACCCCAGGGATCGGTGTTTGGGTAAACATAGGAGAATTCTCGGGGGGTGGGTTGAGGAATTGATGCCGGTTTGGTCAGAGAGTATGCGGGCGAGAGAAGAGGGATGCGGTAAGTGAACTGGAGGGAAAGAAGAGTGAGGATGATGGCAAAAAGAAAGGGCATAGATGTGCCTCCGAGAGGACTCGAACCTCTAAGGGTTACCCCACAGGTTCCTAAAACCTGCGCGTATACCAATTCCGCCACGGAGGCGTGAGGTTATTTTAGCATTGCCTTTGGTGCAACCAAAAAACCCCGGCTCCTGCCCGATGCCGAGGCTTTTTGATAAAATTCTGCCGCCAGGCCTTTCGACTCAGCCGCAGAATGTGGATGAATTGTACTATGGGGTGGACTGCTTGTCAACCCGCTTGCATAAGATGAAGATACTGGGCCCGAAATAGACTTTGGCTAGCGGACTCTGGGATATGGATTCTAGATAATTGAGAATGGGTGGGGGAATGAACCGTTTGACCGTTGGAGAGCGGAAGTTGGAGACGGATAAAAGTCTCAAAGGCTTGAAATTGCAAAGGCTTAAGGTATTGAGGATGGACTGGGGATAATGGTTGACGAAGGGGATAGTGTGGCGGCGGATATTGGCTAGACTCCTTTTTTCGATTGGGGCAGTGGAAACAGGAAGACCGGTAATCAGGCTTTTTACTCTGGACATGAAGTGGTAGGAGTTGGCAAATTCTAGAAGGAGGTGGCCCCCGGGTTTTAGTAGTCGGTGGATTTCTAACAGGGCGGGAGTAGGATTTGGCAAGTGGTGGAGGACGCGAACAAGAACTACTAGGTCTGCGCTTGTCCGGGGGAGGGTGGTGCGCTGGATGTTGCCAGAGGTGATATTTAAGTTTGGCTGACCCTTGAGAAACCGGCGGGCGACTTGTCTTTGCTTGGCTGATGGCTCGACTAAAGTAATGTGGTGGGAAAATTGGGATAAAGTGGGTATCAGGCGGCCGTATCCTCCACCTAGGTCGTAAACTTTGTTGAAGCGTAGAGATTTGAGGAGTTTACTAATAGCGGTGACTTCTGATTGGTGCTCGTACTGCCTGCTTAACCAGTATTTGGGGTAGGAGAAGCGGGGGTCGTCGTAGTGGGTCATGTTACTGGAGGTCGGAGAGGAATTGGGAAATGGCCTTGGCCCATGGACCACCTTTCTCCACCGACGGCGGGGTATATTTGGCCATTATTTCTTCGGGTGTATTTAAGCCATGGTCGATGTAATTTTTTTTGAGAGTGCTGGCTACGGTTTCGATGGCTTGGGGATAGTTATCGAAGCGGGTAACTTTGTCGCCGTATATGCCAAAACCCCAGCAATTATGGGAGTCGGCGGGAATTTTTTTACACAGATTGGATTCTTGTTGGGCAATAGCTACCAGTAGTCTGTAATCAAGAAGATATTTGTCCGAGATTTCTACCAGGTATTCGGAGTGAGGTTCTAGTGGGGAGTCGTACTCGTGTAAATACCGTCTGATAATTACTGGACGGGCATCACGGACGGAGAAACTGGCGAAGGTGGACGGAGCAGGGTCGGTAGAGGTAGCAATAACGGCGGGATTTTGGGTTGACAGGGAGAGAACTTGGGGAGGGGTGGAGAAGGGCTGGGTGTAGAGAATGTAGGCGCTGGTTATAAGGACCACTGGAGTGAGTGTAAAAAAAGAAATCAGGAGAAATGGTTTTGACATATTATTTGAGCGGCTAACGGGAATCGAACCCGTGTCATCTCCTTGGCAAGGAGAAGTTCTACCATTGAACCATAGCCGCGAATTTTCTTCCTTTTTGATTTTACCAAATATGTGTGTCTTGGTGGTTTTTGTTCATATATAGAGCACGTATTTAAACATGAGCCAGAAATGGGAAAAACTGGCGGCGATGACAAAAAGATGAAACAGTTCGTGCATTCCAAACCAGCTCTTCTGGGGTAAAACCCGACCTAGAATGAAAGGTATGACCCCCAGGGTGTATAGGGTGCCTCCCCACATGAGCCACCAGAGGCCGCCCAGTGGCAACGATTTGATAAGGACCGGTAAGGCAATGATCCCGAGCCACCCTAGAGCCACATAGGGGAGAGGGATGAGCCAGGCTTTCTCGTTCTTGACGGCGATCTTGAGCGCGATTCCGATAATCGCCAAGCCCCAGACAACGCTAAAGAGGCTCCATCCCCATCCTCTTTGTGGCAGGACCAACAGGATTGGCGTGTATGTACTGGCGATGAAAATATAAATCATTGAGTGGTCGATGATTCGAAAAATTTCTTTGGCCCAATGCGTTTTCGGAATGAGATGATAAATGGTGCTGATGAGATAAAGGAGGATAAGCCCTGAACCAAAAATAGAGAATCCAACAACGTGACGAGTCTGACCGTAGTGGGCAGCAAAGACGACCAGGAGCACGAGTCCAGCAATCGAAAGAAGAAATCCGATAAAAGCCGTGAGGCTACTAACCGGTTCACTGTTGCGCAGGAGATTCATTTGTGCCGGGGAAGGGAGTCGAACCCTTACGGACTATTCATCCGGAGGCTCTTAAGGCCTCTGTGTCTACCATTCCACCACCCCGGCTTTTTTTAGGTGGAGCCAACAGGACTCGAACCTGTGACCTTCTCTGTGTAAAAGAGACGCTCTACCAACTGAGCCATGGCTCCAGATTTTTTGTGCGGCGAGAGGGAGTTGAACCCACACGTCCTTGCGGACACTGGCTCCTGAAGCCAGCGCGTCTGCCATTTCGCCATCGCCGCTCTGGTTGTATTTTATCATTTGTATTAGGGATGATTTGATTTGTCTTGGGGTATAATTGACAGGTAAGCCGGGATGCTGAAACTGGTAGACAGGCATGCTTGAGGGGCATGTGTCAGCAATGGCGTGGAGGTTCGAGTCCTCTTCCCGGCACATTAATTAGTATAATTTTGTTTCCCGCAGCGGTAGCCAAGGTGGTCAAGGCACCTGTCTGAAGAACAGGCCATGCAGGTTCGACTCCTGCCTGCTGCACAAGTGAAACGGTTGCTTGCGTGCTGTGGAGTGTGTATTATGAAAAGTGGAGTATGAGGCCGACGGATGAGATTGTTAAAGCAAGTTTGGGTTGGGTAAATGTGGGGTTGGGGTTATTTATTGGGGTGATTGTGGCGGGGGTGGGAGCGTTTTTGTGGGTATTTAGGGATAAATTGCGAGATGCGAGAGCATTACTGACAATTGCAGCATTGTTGATCTCTCTGCCCCTGGGGGTAAGGTTGATTTTGGAAAGAACCAGTTTCAGAAACATTGCGGCGGAGGAGCTGAGTATCGTGGCGGTGGAGATAAACCAAACTACGGCCGGTGAGCTGGTAATTTATCTGACGTTGTCGCGGCCGGCGGTGGCTTATATGGAGTATAAGCCGTCTGGTTTGAATAAGAGCACTTTGGTCTTTGCCTTGGGCAAGGTGGAACCAAGAATCGGGCATACATTTGTGCTGAGCGACGTGGGGCAGGGTGGGGAGGCGGTTTTTGTGCTGAATGGGCAGAAAGTACTGTGGCAAGGGGTGCCGCTGGTGATTCCGGGGAGGTGAAGGAGTAAAATATGGGAGTGGCGGAGACTAGTTCATCGGTAGAACGCTCGGTTTGGGACCGAGAGGTGCAGGGTTCAATTCCCTGGTCTCCGACCAAATTGGTGATAGGTGCGGTGGCCATTTTTTGCTCGCTAGTTTTTGGATTAGTCGGCTATTATTTGGGTATAAGACAAAACCGACCTGGTTCTGTATCAACTGTTTCTGAATCGAACCCCACTACTATTTGGAAAACTTACAAGAACGGAGGTATCGCTTTTGAGTATCCGCCGAATTGGATAGAAAAGCCTGTTCTTGTCCAAGGAAGCGGTTTTACTCAGGAATTTGATGATCCGGAAGATAAATACATTTTTTCATTTTCGAGCATTGGGAATTATAACCAGGTGACAGGCAAACCTTATGCGACCATAGATGAATTTGTGGGCATGCCTTACAAAGTTGGTGCGGTAACGGCAGATGGTCAGGAAGGTAGGCAACCGCTTCCTCGGGCTGGGAGTGAGGACGTAAACTCAGCCGTTTTTTTCTCGGTTGACGCAAAGGCTATATATACTCTGGAGCTAAAAGCTGTCGATATTGGGGGAGGTCGAAAGTTGTTTGAGCAAATTCTTTCAACTTTGAAGTTTTCGAGGTTACAGGCGGAGCCGACTCTAGCTCCGGCGAAAAATGTCAAGAGACTTACTTATTACTTGCCCAGTGGTTGGCTGACTATGACTGATGCTGCCGGAACACTTGAGGTGGGGTATAACCCGAAAGTTTCATCGGCGAGCACCGTTCGGGGAGTGGATATTGAGTTGACCCCCAATGACCCGAACGTAATCTTGCGGTCGCATATTGTAGTCCGGTTGCTGCCGTATGATGGTGGGTCACGCCATAGGTTTATATACGAGTCAATGGGGGGAGTTCCTATAGCAGAGGAGCGAATGGCGGGTTATACCGAGAAAGAATACTTGTATGGCGGCCGGTCTTGCTTGTTTTTAGTTGGGATCAGTTATTCTCAGTTTCCGACAACGTGGGGAATGTGCGATGCGGGGAGCGGCCGGGCGTTTTTGATTACTGCTAATGGCGAGGCCTACGAGGATACAGTGCGGACTATCAGGTTGGTTAAGTAGATATTTGGGATCCTTTTTCGGGTTTGAGGCGCAGGGATCCGGTGCGTTTGACGCGGCGGGCGACCAATAATAGGTTGAGAAGGGCGACCGTTGATAGCCCCAAGAGCATGGGAAGAAGGAGCTGGTATTGGCGAAAAGAGGGGTTGGTGTGACGGATGCTTTGGAAAATCAGAGCCAGAGCCAGCCAGCAGGCTAGAAACGTGGCCTTGAGATCCGCCCAGCGACCGACGTACTGGTCCTTGGAGTGAGTGTAGCGGTACATGGCAATGAAAGCTAGAGCGCCAATACCAATGCCCGTAAGTATCGGTCCGGTCCAGGAAGCGTAGTTAAAATCCGGAACGTGGTTAAGCTCTAGAAGAACGAGCCCAGACATGATAAAAAATGTGCCCATCAGAATAAGATTATGGGAGAAGTTCATGTGAAAGTATCGATTAAGTTGACCGACTTCTGATTCGTCCCAGCGGAGATCTGATTCTGCCAGCATCTTGGCGACTGAATGGATGGCTGCACCGCCGTAAGCTAGTAGCATGGAGAGAAGGGTGGCTTTGACCAGGATGGAATCGGAAATAAAAGTGGTAGGTGCAGGAGGTTGCTCGACGATTTGTTGCATGTAAGTGTAGAGAAGGAGAAAGACAGTTCCTGGAATGACAATGAGGTAAACAATTTGAAGTAAGGACATATGGAATAAGTGTTTGTTGTGGAGGAATGAAGAACGATAGGCGATGGCGCCGGCGAAAAAGATGATGAGAATGCCAGCTAGGACGTTGGAGCTAAACATTATTAGTAATATTCTACACGAATTTGGTATATTGGGAGGGTGAAGAGATGGGAGGGGGTTGTGTCGTTATTGATAGTGGCGGCGGTGTTGCCGGTTGTTTTGTTTGGGGCATTGAACCGGGATAAAGTGCTGTTTTTGATCGGCGCCAGCACGCAACTTGAGCTTTCAATATGGTTGGAGCCAGCTGAAGTGATAACTGATGTTGGTGTGCCAGTGGAATTTACTGTTTTGGCTGAGTATGGAGAACCGAATCGGTTGGTGCCTCAGGTGGTGGTGCGAGTGGTTGGCTCCGGGGAAGTTGAGATATCTCCCGACAACGTGTCTTATATGCAGGCATTTTCCGGGCGAGTGAGTTTGGGTAAAGTTACGGTCGTGGCTTTGAAAAGAGGGAAATTCGAAGTGGGTTTGGATCCAGCTTCCATTGATACTAAATTGCCGGACTTGCCGATCGTGGTGGGGAAGGCAAATTTGATAGTGAGGTAAACATAATGCGAAAAATACCTGCCCTGACATTGGTGGAAGTTCTATTGTTGCTTTCCGTATTGGCGGTGTTGGTCTCCGGAGGAATGTCTGTTTTGGTAGGAGTGAGACTGAATCAGGCGATGGTTGCTTCGGCGGAAAAATTTGCTACGGTTATCCGCCAAGCCCACATTTTTGCCAGAGAAGAGAAGGATGACCGGGCGTGGGGAGTAAGATATGAGGGGGTAAATAGTTATTCTTTAATCGCTTTCGGGGAGACCGTGGAAGTTAGAGCCGGCTACAAGTTGGGAAGCCCCAGCGTGTTTGAAGATAATTTTGGGTTGATAATATTTGCTCAGGGGACGGGAGCGCTGACAGATAAAAGGGAGATTAAAATTAGGAGTTCTAATGGTCGGGCGGTGAGGGTGAACATTTTGGAAACGGGGGTAGTGGAGGCACAGAGATGATGAGAAAAGGGGCGTTGCTTTTAGAGATTGTGATCTCGTTAGTAATATTGGGGATGGTGTCGGCGGTGTTTTTCCCGGCGATTGTGACTTTGGTTAAAAGGTCGCACCAATTGAAACATGCGGCGGTTGCGGCTGCAATATTACAGGAAGGCATGGAGGCGACGTATAACGTATTTTTGAGCGGGTGGTCGGGTTGGGAAGAAGGGGTGTATCACCCGGTGGTGGTTGTGGGGCCGGGTACAAAACATTGGACGCTTATCTCGGGGGAAGAGACAGCTCTCGAGACCAGGTTTACCAGACGGCTGGAGATAAGTAATATTTGCCGGAATCCACGGACGGGCGATATAAGGCCCAATTGCGGTAATGGAGAAAGTATCGATGAATATAGTAGATTGGTGACCGAGACCGTGATTTGGAGTGAAAGCGGGCAGACGCGCCAGTTAACTACCAGTTGGGTGGTGGCAAAAATATGACTAGAAGAGGATTTACACTGGTGGAATTGGTGGTGGTGATTGGGCTTTCTGGCTTGATATTTGTAGTAGTATCCGGTTTGACTGTATCGCTACTAACAGTGGGGACAAAAAACCGCCACCAACAGACTTTGGAACAGGCACGTGACGATGTGACGAGTGACATATCAAACATAGTCAAGTGGCGGGAGGGAATTCTGGCTTGGGATAACAATAGGTTACAGGTGGGAGACGTGGTGTATGAGAAAAGCGGTGATAGATTTTTGAAGAACGGAGTGAGTCTATTGGGTGAAAATGTGGTGGTAACAGAAATGGGGATCGAGAATTACTCTGCCCTTGAGGACTATCCGAGTTTGATCGTGGGCCTGAAAATTGAGAGCCGGGTACTGCCACAGGTGAAGGATGAAATTAAACTGGTAGTTTCCAGACGCAAAACAACTATTGAGACGGACTTATGAAACAGGGCATATCTACACTACTTACTGTATTTGTGGTCATGTTTATAGGCATTTTTTTGGTGGCGGTGATGCAATCGCAATTTCTTTTGGCGGTATATCGGGGTCAGTCGGGAGCTGACCGGGTGGTATCGGGGTATAAAGCCGAGTCGGCTGTTTATGACATTGTGGCTAAATTTTTAGGGGGATATCCGCAGGCGTTCGCGTTTCCGTTTAGTACTTCTAAAACTCTTGATGATGGAACGACACTTACGGTAGAGGGGGTAACCGAGGGAATGGGGCAAAAGCTATTGGTGACGGCAGATAGGGAATACGCAATGACCCGCTTGGAAATGAGCCGGGGGGTGCGGGAAGTACAGACACTTCCAGTGGAGGCTCAGGTGGTATTAGCACTGGACTGTTCAGCTCGGATGGATGAGCAGGCTGATCCAACGTGCGTGACCGGTTGCGGGAAGCGGATTGTGGAGGAGAAAAACGGGACGCTGCAATTTATCAACTCGGTAATCTCTCGGCCGGTGAATGCCCGGTTTAAATTGGGCGTTGCTGTATTTCGCGTGGGTGCGGCGTGGCTTATTGAACCGACTTACGATATGAATGCGGTTAAAGATGCGGTGCACGATGGCCTGAGACAAGATACAGCTAGCAGTCCGGCTTGCCAGAGTCTTTCGGGAGAGCCAGGTGAGGTGAGCCTGGGCTCGGGCTTGTCTTTTTCTCTGGAGAGCCTAAAAGATTCGGCGGGAGAGGGAATGGCCCAGGCGGTGGTGTTGGTATCTGGAGAACAGACTAATTCCAGAATTCCTTACGACCCATGTCCACCAAGCGTACTTTGTACGGGGGCGGGTTGTAGGCCGGCTGCCTTGGAGATGCTAAAGTGTACGGCCGCTGATGACGCGGACAGTAAAAATACCGGTTACCTGGGAGTTCGGGGCCAGAAAGTAAGTTTGTATGCCGTGGGGGTGGGGGGTGGAACTGAGACTGAGGAGGAGATGATGTTGCGCTTGTATGCCAATAAATATTTCCATACGGCGAATGCCACGGTGCTGCCGAGGTTATTGCAAGAGGTATTTGGGTTGGAAGTGAACAGGGTAGCGACGATGAAGATAAGGAAAGTGGTGCCTGTTATAATTCCCTGAGTTATGAAGAATTGGTTGATCGGGGTTTTGGTTGTGATTGGTCTGGGAGTTGGGTTGTGGAAAATGACGTCGACTAAACCGTCGACACAAGATTCAAAACTTAAAATTCAAGATTCAATTGAAATCACTGAGAGTGATTGGGTGAGGGGGAAGAGGGAGGCGCCGGTTACCCTGGTTGAGTACGGGGATTTTCAGTGTCCGGCTTGCGGGGCGTATTATCAGGTATTACTTCAGCTGGAGAAAGAATTTCCTGACAGATTGCGGGTGGTGTGGCGGCAGTTTCCGCTGACTACGATTCATGCCAATGCCTGGGATGCGGCTGAGGCGGCCGAGGCGGCGGGACGCCAGGGAAAGTTTTGGGAGATGCATGACGTGTTGTTTGAAAATCAAAAGGAGTGGACTGAATCTGGAAAATTCGACGGGTATGCTTCTAGGATCGGGTTAGACGTGACTAAGTGGAAGGAAGATTTGGGTGAGAAGTCGATTGAGGAAAAAGTCAGAAAAGATCAAAACTCGGGAATTGATTTGGGGGTGACGGGGACGCCGTCGTTTTTTCTAAACGGCGAAAAGATTGGTTTGCCGGGAAGTTATGAGAAATTTAAGGCAATAATCGAAGGAGAGGTGGCTAGTCTGCCCGAGCCGGAAACAGTGCATATGCATTTTGACATAGCGGTTTATGTGGATGGGAAGAAACTCGATTTTTCGGCGGATAAGTACCAAGAGAAACATCCGGCGGTGCATTTCCACGACAATAACGGTGAAGTAGCGCATATTCATCAAAAGGGGGCGACTTTGGGGGTATTCATTGACTCGTTGGGATTGAAATTGGACTTGATCCCCAAGGTGAATGACAAGTTGGTTGATGATTGGAGGGATTACGTGCCGGCCGATTTGGATAGAATAGTTTTTGGGGACGGGGTGGTTACCGATAAAGCGTGTATTTATTCGGAAACTTGTCCCGAGCGGGGAAAGCCGCCGACGGAGAATTGCGTCGGAGGATTAGGTACTGAGTGTGATGACCATGAAACTCAATGAGCTTACACCGGAAGAGGAGAGGGTCATTGTTCACAAGGGGACGGAGGCGCCGGGGACGGGAGAGTATGATGATTTTTGGCAAAAGGGGGTGTTTGTATGTAGAAGGTGTGGCTCCCCACTTTTTAGGTCTGAGGATAAGTTTGAGGCGCATTGCGGCTGGCCGGCATTTGATAAATTTATTCCGGGCGCAGTTAAACAACTTCCGGATGAAGACGGAATGAGAACGGAAATTCAGTGTGCCAAGTGCGGAGCCCATTTGGGGCATGTGTTTGTGGGCGAAAGGTTTACGGATACGAACACTAGACATTGCGTGAACTCGATTAGTTTGAGATTTAAAGCATAAACAATGCGCTCGATACTCGCAAAAATCCGTCCTCGACTGCCTGGCGTTTGCCGGCGTCCGGCTGCGGGCGGTTTTTGCTGGAGTATCTGCGCGCCCTTTGTTTATGACTGAAGCAATTGTTCTGGGGGGTGGGTGTTTTTGGTGCACGGAGACCGTTATGAAGCGGCTGCGAGGGGTAATATCGGTAATGTCGGGATATGCGGGGGGAAATATCCAAAACCCTGATTATGAGCAGGTGAGTACAGGCCAAACGGGACACGCGGAAGTGATAAGAGTCGTCTTTGACCCTGATCAGATCGGGTTGGAGACGATACTGGAAGTGTTTTTTGCCACGCATGATCCGACTACTATGAATAGGCAGGGGGCGGACGTGGGCAGCCAATACCGATCGATAATTTTATTTGCAGATGATAAACAAAGAGAAAAGATATCTGAAGTGATTAAGAGATTAAGGTCTAGTTTTGACTCCCCTATCGTGACAGAAGTTAAGAGATTGGAAAAGTTTTATGAGGCTGAAGAATATCACCGAAATTTTTACGAGAGAAATGAAGGTAAACCCTATTGCCAGGTAGTGATTAACCCCAAACTGGCCAAGCTGAGAGCTAAATTCGCGGATCTTTTGATAAAATAGATACAGTGCGGGTGTAGCTCAATGGTAGAGCGCCAGTTTTCCAAACTGGTGACGAGGGTCCGATTCCCTTCACCCGCTCAGGGCTTGGTCTGATATAATGATGGGAGTATGGAACTGGGGGTGAAGATATAGGTGGCAGCTAAACTTTTTGTAGGAGGGCTTTCTTGGGATACGACAGATGATTCCTTGCGCAATTTTTTTGCCCAAGCAGGAACGGTGGTATCGGCGACAGTTATCTCTGATAAATTTTCCGGTAGATCCAAGGGATTTGGATTTGTGGAGATGAGTTCGGACGAGGAGGCTCAGGCGGCAATCGCCAAACTAAATGGTCAAAATCTGGATGGACGGACAATCGCGATTAATGAAGCCAGGCCCCAGGCCCCGCGGGACAATAACTTTTCCCGTAGGCCAAGTGGCGGCGGTGGCGGAAGAGGCGATTATCGCCGAGACAACAGAAGTCCCCGAGGTGGGGGTAGATCTTTTAGATGATTCCTTTGAGGGACCATAACAAGAGTCTGACATGGCCGGTAGTAACATACCTGCTTATCGGTATTAATTTGTGGGTCTTTTTCCAGATGTGGGGAATGTCACCATCTGGGCTGGAGGAATTTGTGGAAACGTGGTCGGTGAGGCCGGCGAGTATTATGAGTGGGATGGGATTGGTAACTCTTCTGACATCGATGTTTTTGCATGGAGGAATCGCCCACGTATTGGGAAACATGCTTTTCTTACATATTTTTGGAGATAATTTGGAAGACAGACTGGGTCATATTGGTTATTTGATTTACTATTTGGTGAGCGGGGTGGCGGGGTCGGTGGCGCAAATATGGGCGGATCCATCCTCTACCATACCCATGCTTGGGGCTTCCGGAGCGATCGCAGGATTGATGGGGGGATATCTGGTGTTGTTTCCGCGGCACAGAATTGACGTTTTGATTCCGTGGGGGTTTTGGTTCGAAGAGTTGACGCTTCCGGCCTGGACGATGCTAATTTATTGGATAATATTTCAGGTGTTTGGATCGTTAGGCTCTTTAGGTGTGGACGGGGGCGGGATTGCCTATATGGCCCACGTGGGTGGATTTGCGGCGGGAGTAGTGTTGGTTAAATTTTTTCTTCGTTGATTTGGACGGAAGTGATGGAGACGGGAGAGACTGGTTGGGAATTTTCTCCGAAGCGGTTGGCTGAAACCTCGGCGGTGGCGATTTTGTCGACGACTTCGAGGCCTGCAGTTACTTTCCCGAAAATGACATAGTTTTTGGGCAGAGGATAGTCGGCGTGCATGATGAAAAACTGGGAGCCATTGGTGTTGGGACCGGAGTTGGCCATGGCGACGGTGCCGCGGGAATATTCGCCCGTTATGGGCTCGTCGGCAAATTTGTAGCCCGGTCCCCCACTCCCATCACCGTTGGGATCGCCGCCCTGGATCATAAAGCCCTTGATCACTCGGTGAAAGATGGTTTTGTCGTAGAAGTTTTTGCGGGCGAGGGAAATAAAATTATTGACAGTGATGGGTGTATCTTTGGCATTTAAGGAGATGATAATTGGGCCGGTGGAAGTTTGGAGAACGGCTGTGTAGGACTTTTGGGCGTCGATTTGCATGGCGGGTGGGCCGGATGTGGGTTGAGGAGTGGGGTCAAGCATGGGTGTGGGGTTGGGAAGTGATTGTATAGTATCGGGGGCGGGTTTGGAAAGCCAGAAATAAGACCCGGTGAGGACGGCTACTAAAATTAGAGAAGTTATGATCCAAGCAGTTTTAGTCATTTAGAGAGTGGTGCGGGCGTTGTGGATTGAGCCGGCGCCCAGGATGCGCCAGGATTTTTTTATTTTAACATAAGCGGTATTTTCGTCGATGCCGATAATTTTTCCAATTTTGGGTAGGTTTTTTTTGACAAGCTCGATTTGTTCCGGGTTGAAATAATGGGGGATTTCGTTGAAATGGGGAATTAGACCGAAGTTGACTAGATTTAGACCCGGTTCCCAGGGTAGGACTTCCCCTTTTTTGTCAAAGGCGTAAACCCGAGCCCAAACTGAATTACCTATGACCATGGCACCGGCTGAAGCTGCTGCCAGAGTGGCCCCGGATTTGAACTTATTTAATATTACTTTCCAGGCGGGAGAACCTTTGAGGGTGTCTAACAGATGGCCGGGATCGCCGCCTGAGAAATAGAAAAAATTAAAATTGGTTAGATGGTTACTTAGTTCATTGTTCATAGCATCCTTGCGATTGAGTAGGTGGATGCCGGTGGCGGTGGCCCCGAGTTTTTTGAAATGAGCTATGCCGTCGTTTATCCATTTTTGGAAGTCGGGCTCGAGGCCGGCGGCGGTGGGAAGAATGGCGATTTTGGGATTTTTGGTCTGAGAAATCAGGAATTTATCAACCTCGTTGCCGGCAGGGGTAAATTCTCCCGATCCAATTAAAGCTAAAATTCCCATGTTACAATTCTAACATCATGATTGATACGGTGGTGTGCCCGAATTGCGGAAAGGAAGTGGAGATTTCGGAAGCCTTGTCGCACGAGATGATGGAGAAAATTAAGCAGACGGAGAGGATGAAATATGAAGCAGAAATGAGAATAAGAAGCAAGAAATATATTGATGAGTTGGCGCAAAAAGAAAAAGATTTGAGGGAGTTGAAGCGAAAGGACGAAGAGCGGAGTTTGGAAATGGAGAAAAAACTATCGCAAGTCGAGGATAAAATGAGATTGGAAGCGAAAAAGAAAGCAGAAGAAGAGCAGAATCTTAAAGTTTTGGAGTTGCAAAAACAGCTGACGGACGCGCTTAAAGTCAATGACGAATTGAAGCATAAGCTGCAACAAGGATCACAGCAAACACAGGGAGAGGTGTTGGAGTTGGAGTTGGAGCAAATGCTGAAACGGGAGTTTCCCAATGACAAGATTTCCGAAGTGGCTAAAGGGATGCGGGGGGCGGACGTAGTACAGGAAGTGTTTGAAAAGACTGGCAAAAGGACGGGGGTAGTTTTGTGGGAAAGTAAAAACGCCAAGTGGAGTGAGGGATGGATTGACAAACTGCGTGAGGACATGCGGCGGCTGAATGCCAACGAGGCAGTTCTGGTGTCGGTGGAATTACCACGGGAGATTGGCACTTTTGGATTTTATAAGGGAGTGTGGGTGACTGGTCGGGTGAGTATGGTGGGGTTGGCTTGGGCGTTGCGGAAGAATTTTTGGGAGGTATTTAAACAAAACCGGCAAAATGAGGGTAAGAAGGAAAAGGCTGAGGAAGTTTATGAATATGTAAATAGTTTGGAATTTGGACACAGAGTGGAAAGCATTGTGGAAGCGTTTAATAACTTAAATGAAGATTTGGAAAAGGAAAAGAGGTGGTTTGGCTTGAAGTGGGCTAGACAGGAAAAAGAAATCCGAAAGATAATGGATAGTACGGCCGGGATGTATGGGGAATTGCAGGGGGTAACTGGACGGGCTTTGCCGGAAATTAAGGCTCTGGAGTCGGGGGAATGACTTGGTAGACGACCCCCTTCTTGTCGTCGGAGACATATAAATTCCCAGAAGAGTCGAAGATGAGATCAACTGGACGGCCTAAAGCCCCAGCCAGAGGCTGGTCGGCCTTTGGCTCGAAGCCGGTGATAAAGTCTGTAATTTGTTTAGTTTTCGGATCGATGATGACTATTTTGTAGCCGGTGGGCGGGTTTCTGTTCCAGGAACCGTGGTACGCGACTAAAAGTTTGCCTCGATAATTTTGAGGCCAGCTGTCGGGGATAAAAGCTAGTCCCAAGGGAGCGGAGTGGGCGGGGAGGTCGATAAAGCTGGGTTTCTCGAGCGGCTCTTGGCAAGGATTTCTGATGTAGGTGTTTTTGTCGAAGTTGGTGTCGTGAATGTTTTGGCCGTAGCAGATGGGCCAGCCATAATTCCCCTCCCCAATAATATTGATTTCGTCGGGGGGGGTGTCGTTGCCGATTAGATCGCGACCCATGTCCGTGGCCCAGATATTTTTTTGAGAATCAAGAGTCATGAAGACTGAATTTCGTAATCCAGTAGCGAAGGAGCGAAAACTTGAACCGTCTAAGTTTGAGACGTAGATGGCGGCACGGTGAGGATCTGGTTCATGACAAACATTGCAACTTGACCCAATTGAGATGTATAGCTGATTGTCTTTGACCAAGAGTGAGCGGGTGACATGGTTTCCCCCTTCCGGTAAATCCAAGATTTTTTTGCCGTCGATTGTCACCTTGTCTTCTTCGGCGATGTAGAGATGTCCATTTGTATAAGCTAGTCCGTGGGGCCGGTTGAGGCCAGAGACAATAATTTTTTTGTCGGGTAGAAGTACCACTTGTCCCCTACTGGGAATGCTAACTAGTAAGTTTCCTGTTGGATCAAATTCAAGGTCGCGAGGGTTGCCTAAATCGGAGGCAAAAATAGAAATCGAGAAACCTTTTGGCAGGCTCAGAGGCAGGCCGGTGGAATTTATACCCGGAGATTGTGTTGAGGTAGGAATAGCTGGTGCCGGTAAAATTGCAGGCTTGAGACCGCGGAGATTTTGCCAGTAGAAGTTGACTAGCCAAACTAGAGGGATAATTATAGCGGCGGACAGGATAATTTTTTTCACTTGTGCCCCCGAGAGGAATCGAACCTCTATCAACTGTTCCGAAGACAGTTACTCTATCCGTTGAGCTACGAGGGCGAATGAAATGAGCCAAGTAGCCAATGGATTAGCCGAAGGCGCTTCCGTTGAGCTACGAGGGCAGTAGGTAAATTTTAACATTTGAGGCTCGCTTTGGCTTTGTGGAGACTAGATTTAACCCCACCTGGGGTGGTATCGAGTATCTGGGCAATTTGTTCGATTGGGACAGGTTCTGACTGAAAATACCTGAGGTTGATGGCCAGTTGCTGTCTAGGTGGAAGTTTTGATATAGCTTCATGGAGGCGGTTTGTTTGATCACGCTCTTCTATTACTCGCTCAGGTGAGGGGGCGGTAAGTTGGTTTTCTAGGTCGTCTAGCGAGAGAGAAGAAGCGTGTCTGTAAGCTGATCTTCTTAAATAATCGGCCCATCTAGATCGGACTTTCATTCCAAGGAGGGCTCTGGCTTGGGGATCGGTGGTGTAGATGAATTCGGAGACAAGTAGTTCGAGCATAATTTCGGCGACTAAATCGTCGGCAAAAAAAGCATCTCTCCCTATCAAAGATCGAGCATAACGGTAGGCATAAGGATACATCTCGTTGAAGAGACGTTCTGTGTCTTTGTGACTGGCCACGGCTGGGAGTATAACTCTATATAGTGTAAAATTACAGAGGGTGTGGTGGTTGTAGTCCTGGTGCTATAATAGCTTTATGTCGGAAGTCGAGTTTCAAGGTCGGATGGTATCAGTAAAGGCTTTGAATGTGTCCAGGGCTTTATTGGATATGGCAATTTATTGGGGCGATGCCACATTGGAGGATCCGTATTTGCACAGAAAGGGGCGCCGGGTGTCGGTGGCTAGATTTGTAGGTGGAGATGGGAGAATAGATTTGGATAAAATTGCCTTGACGAGTCCTGAGTTTGCAGGCAAGCTGAAGGGGGCCGGGCTAAAGAGATCCGAGCGGTAGAGAGGACTGGGTTAGAGTGTAGTAAAATTGGTATAGGTGGTGGTTGTAGTTCAACAGTAGAACGCTAGGTTGTGGACCTAGAGGTCGCGGGGGCAGCACCCGTCAACCACCCAGATCGTTTGTTCTTATGCTATTCTTGATACGTGAAGGAGGCAATTGATGGGATAAGGAGCGGATTGGAGGTGATGTGGGAAAATATCGTTGTTCTGAATGTGTTTGGGATTGGCGACGTGACCAGGTTCGTTCATGGATTGATGGCAAGGTTGGGTAGAAATCAGAAGGGATAGCGGATGTTATTTCCTTCTCTCTTCGGTTTCTTCGGTTTCGACTTTGCCGATCTGGTCGAATTCGTGGTAGCGGGATTTGGACAATTCGTCTTTGGCCCAATCCCACACCTCTTTTTTTGTAATACTGGCTACTCCTATAACGGTGTCGGCTCCTCCGTAATAGACCCAGTAGTTGCCGTCGTCTTCGATGACGCCGCAAGTAAAAACGACATTATTTACCCGTCCCTGTTTTTCCCATGACGTTTCTGGTTCTAGGACCGGCTCTGCCGTTCGCCCTATTACTAAGCTTGGATCATGCAGATCTAATAGCGCAACACCTAGGCGGTAAACTTTGTTTCTATCCACGCCGTGATAAAACAAAACCCAGCCATAAGGGCATCTGATTGGCGGGGCTCCTACTCCAACTTTGACCTCATCCCACATATTTTCCCTGGGCCCAAATACCGGCCCTCTCTCTTTATACCTGCGGCCGTCGGTGGATATGGAAATCCGGACGTGGGGGAGGACTCGATGTAGAAGGCAAAAATTTCCATCGATCTTTTCGGGGAACAGGGCTGCATCTTTGCTGTCGATATGGCTGATGATCACTCCATATCTGGACCAACTGGAAAAGTCTGACGTTTTAGATAAACTTACCCGGACCCGCCAGTCTGACCCTCTGGGATGAGCTGGAATAGCCATTAAAGTCGGGTATTTTGAAGCCGCAACATACAGCATGAAGTATTCGTTATCGATTCGGGTGACGCGCGGATCTTCCACTCCCATACTTTCGTATTCACTGTCCGGATCCGGTTCGAAAACAGGTTCAGGTTTCCTCTCTGCGATTTCTGTTGGTGAACTTAATTTTACTATTCCCAACCTAGATACTCCATCTTCTCCCTGGGCCCGGTACACAAGGTGGATATTTCCGCGCCATTGGGAGGCCGCAGGGTTGAATACTGCTTTGTTTTCCCAAGGTTTTCCCGTTGATGTCAGAATTGGATTTTCGTGTCTGATTAGCTTCATTGTTTTTAGATTAGCTGGTCACTTCTTCTAATGCAATATGAGCTATAACAAAGCTTAGCACTGCTTCAGCTCCCTCGTTTAAACTGCAGCCTTGTGGACTAAAGCCGTCTCTTATACCTCCGGTTCGGCTGTCGATAAGCTTCTCACCTATAATGTTGCGTCCGGAATACCACTGCCAGGCTTTGTGTGCCCAGTCTAAGTACTTTTTGTCTTTGGTGGTAGAATAGGCTACCGCACAGGCTTCCACAATGCTGCCTGCTTCTACCGGCTGTTGATCAAATTCGGCTTTTGCTTCGCCTTTTTTCCACCATCCGGTCTGGCCGACAAAACTGAAACAGTTTTTTTGTTTACTCCACAATTTGTCGATTAACCAGTCGAGGGTTTTTCGTCCAACTTCCTCATAACCGGTTATAAACAAAGCATGAGGTAAACGGCCATTATCGTAATATAAACCCGGCTCAAACCATTCCCAGTCATCAGACCGATATTTTTTCCAGGCGGCGACTAGTTTATCCGTCATATGTGGTACCCCGGCTATTGCTAACTGTGCAATTGTCCTGGGCGAAGTGACTTTGTCAAACTGCGATTTGGCTGCATCCCAAATTTGCCGACACACCATTTTTTCATTGCGGTCGCCGGACTTGATTCCCCGACCTGCTGCCACCACTGCTCGCCCAAACCATTCCCCCAATCCAGGCTTGTCTACCCACTGTCCAAGTATGTCCATTTCGTTATGAAATCCACTAACATTTGCTGCCCTGCGTAAGAAATCCAGATAAATCTTGCGAGGTTGTCCTAATTTCAACATCACCTGATATGCCCGAGCGTTGTCGTCCGTGGTGTAACCCTCCGCAATGTCTGGTTTACCCAACTTAGCATGCTCTAATATGCCCGTCTTGTCGGTCATTTTGCGAATGTACGACAAGGTCAGATCAAGGTTTATTGAGGGCATGTTGCATTAAGTGATAGTACTGGTGGCCAACATAATACCAGGTCATTGTCCGGCCTAGGTCATAAGCTTTCCCTTCGCATTCGACTCGGCTTTGTTTATCCTTCCACGTTTCTATTACTGTCCGGGCGATGGCTTCGCTATCTGCAAATGGAACCAGCTTACCGCAACCTAAGTCAAACATTTCCCGGGCGTACAAATAGGGGGTGGAGATACAGGCTTTGCCTGCTCCTATGGCGTAGGCTAATGAACCCGATGCTGCTTGCTGCGGGTCCAAGTAGGGAGTGATATATAAATCGCTTGCAGCCACATATTTGATTAGTGTTTGGAGTGGTAAGTACTTGTTTACGAATCTGACGTGTCGGCCCAGATTCAGATCTTTGGCCATTTTTTTGAGTTTGTGGCGGTACTTTTCTCCCTCGGTTAGTTTGACTACCGGGTGAGTTTCTCCGACCACTAAATACACAATTTCGGGAATTTCCTTGATAATTTCAGGCATGGCGGCAATTACGTACTCAATACCTTTGGAAGAACTGACCAAATTGGCGCTGGTCATGACGACCTTTCCATAGAGACCGAGTTTCTTTTTTCCATTTGTAAATCTGGGAAAGTCCGGTACTCCATGGGGAATGACCACTACTTTACGTCGGTCAACTTTGTACTTATTGACCAACATTTCTCTGGCTGTCTCCAGCATAACTATCAAGTAATTGGCTTTATGGCCTATGCGCCTTATTATTTCTTTCATTTTCGGCGTCGGCTTTTCCAAAACGGTGTGCAAGGTAGCTATCACCGGTTTTTGGAGCTTTTCCATAAATTCTAAAATTAGATTTCCGCTCTCCCCTCCAAAAATGCCGAATTCATGCTGGATGACTACTATGTCTACTTCCCCGGTCTCGTTTACATATTTGACCACCTCGTCGTAATCGTCTTTTACTTCCTGACCTATCCTGAATCTGACTTCATGTGGGTACCTTAAAATCTCGGTGATTTTATTGTCCATGGCAGCGATCTGAGCCAGGGCCAGCGGGTTTAGGAGATTGATGGCGTTGGTCAGATCTTTAGTAAATGTCGCTATACCGCACTTTCTGGGAATATATGTCGAGACGTATAGGGCTTTTATCGGCTGAGTAAGTTTTTTCAGGCTAATCATCTTTCTCTTTGACATTATAAACCTTCCAGTCTGTGGATGAGTAAATTGTTGGGTAGGGCATGATTTGGGTCGTTATGATGTAGTTTATGCCGTATTCTGTTATGAGTTTGTTAATTTTTTTACTGTCTAGATTGTAGTAGTCTGTAAGACGCTGTTGTCTTTTGGCCCACTCAAGGGCGAGTTTTCGCGAATAGAGGGAATCGCCGCCTTCCTTGCGCTCGACTACGACCGAACGCTGGCTAAAGAAACGAAACCCAGAAATTTCCGGAGGGACGAGAAATAGACTATCTGTTGGGGTATTAGTTTTGGCCCAGAGGGCCGAATTTACATAACCGGCTGGGGGCGTGTAAGCATAGCTCTTTTCATCCGATTTGTTTTTTAGAGTTAGCAGAATTGACGCGATTGATAAAACAATTACTACTGATGTAAGTAATTTTTTGTTGATCCTTGAAGTTAAGGTTTTGGCGGTATAAAGAATGAGAAAGATAAAAACCAAATATAGGTTTCGTGTGAGTTGAAGCTCTAAGCCTAAATGAATTGATAACAGATCCGAAATGATGTTTATCAGAAATAATAAGTAAGAAGTGAAAACGGCGGTGACGGCTACGGGATGGATTTTTTTGAGGTAAATAAAGAAAAGAGGAATTAGGGCAGTGGCCACTTGCCATTTCCATGACCACGTTCGGGCAAATATATAAGGCATGCGGGAGACTAGTATTTCGCGCCAAGCGGGATCGACAAAGAAGGGATTTGAAGATTGAGATAAATAGTAGCTGATTGCCCAGGGAAGTGATAGTAGAGAAATCCCGAAGAGCCAATATAATATTTTTGGTGGTTTGAAGTAACCGGTTAGCGTGAGTATCCCTAGAATAAGTGGGTACGGGATGAGAGTTAGGGGGTGGAAGAGAAAGCCGATTACGGCGGGCAAGATCGAGAGACGAAACCTTTTTTTGAGTAGGAGGTAAACAGAGATCAGTAAGAAAACGTCGCCTAAGAATCTGGGCATTAGAGAAGCTTCGACAGTGTTGATGCTGCTTTGGGCTACCGGAAATGGGTAAATGAATAAAAATAACGATAACCAAATAGTCTTTTTGTCGAAACCTAAAGCCTGTCCGATTTTGAAAATGACCCGATAGAATGCGAAGAGGGTTATAACGTAAATGCCTAAGGCTGACAGTTCTTGGGAGTGGGTTAGTTGGGTGGTGAAATTGACAAAACTGGGAAATAGAGTGGGAGATAACTTATGTGTGGCTAGCAGATAATCTCTGGGGTAAAGGGAGGGACTTTTTTGATAATTGGCGTAAATTAGATAATGGATTTGGTTGCCCTGGCCATACTGGTAACCGCGAATGAACATCGAAAAAATAGTGAATAAGAATATTAAAAACATGAGAGAAAGTTCAAACCGGCAGGAGATTTTTATTTTTGGTTAGTTGTTGCCTATTAGCTCGAGGTCGAAGCTCATATCTGCACTTGTTGCCGAGGCCTGATGAACCTCTACGGCGATTACGTTTGTGCCGCTAACTAAAATGGATTGGGGGGAAATGGTTTTGGAATTGAATGTAGATTCTTCCGGTGTGCCTAGACTGGTAGCGGCCAGTGTTTTCCAGTCGATAGGGCCTGGAGGCATATTGGTGATTCTGACTTGACTTCCGTTTATATAAACTACGGCTCCGTCATCTTTGAGAATATTGATGGTGAGACTGGTGAGACTCTCGGGGTTCGCTACCTCGAAGTATTTTCTGAAATAAGTGGTTATGTACTTATTTGCCGAATTTGAACCGTAACTTACTATGGTGGCTTCGTCGCCGTCACCGTAACCAAATTGGGCTACACCCTGTTTCCAGGAACTGTCGTTAAAACCCAAATGCCTCCATGAGCTACCGCGGTTTGAACCATCGTCAAGATAGTTCCAGGCTGATTCTTTTTGGACCAGGGTGGTGTTTGAAGGAACGGGTGAGGTTGTGGGAGTGGGTGTGGGGGTGGATGTGGGTGCGGGGGTGGGAGTTGGGTCAGGTTC
>C687J35164_10000166_pt1 | contig 22723 bp, 19 predicted proteins | sample RifCSP13_3_FD_35164 | JGI IMG/M metagenome (IMG submission 35164)
GGGAAGAGGGAAAAGGGCGTTTCAGTTTCCCTTTTTCCCTCTTCCCCTCTTCCCCTTCCCTCTGGACTGGGTTTCTCCAGATGCGGTGTTTTGGCGTAGCATGTAGAATGCCTAACGAACTTCGAATCAGAACATCGGGAAGAGTAACTTGTGAGACGTATCGAGCCCATAAATANACCAGCAGCGCACGGAGCGTTGACTGCCGTTCACCAGATTAGACAGCTTCAGTTCGCAGTAGAAACCGTGATTAAGGGAAAGCCTGAAGCGGTGCGCTTGGCGATTGTAACGCTCATCGCCGGAGGCCACCTGTTGGTCGAGGACGTGCCCGGGGTTGGCAAGACGACGCTGGCACACGCGCTGTCACGTGCCCTTGACTGCTCATTTCAGCGCATACAGTTCACATCAGACCTGCTGCCTTCCGATGTGATAGGTCTCTCTGTCTACAACCAGCACACTGGAGTCTTTGAGTGGAAGCCGGGCCCGGTTTTCGCCAATGTCATATTGGCGGACGAGATCAATCGCACAACCCCGAAAACACAGTCTGCGTTGCTTGAGGCCATGGCTGAACGCCATGTCACCGTCGAAGGCGTTACGCATAGACTCCCGGCCCCGTTCATGGTCGCCGCAACCCAGAACCCCATCGAGCATCACGGCACTTATCCGTTGCCAGAATCCCAGTTGGATCGTTTCATGCTCCGCATAAGGATTGGCTATCCAGGAATTGAGCACGAAAAGGAGATTCTGCGCGATCGTGAGACGAGTGACCCACTTGACGATTTGCAACCAGTCATGACTGGAGGTGAAGTGGTTGAGCTGCAGAAGCAGGTTTCTGAAGTCACTGTTGATGAGGCGTTGGTTGAATACCTGATGCGCATTGTGGCTGCTACCCGGGAATCAGAGATGCTCGACCTGGGAGTCAGCCCACGTGGCACACTTGGCCTCTTTCGCGCCGCCCAGGCTCTGGCCCTCACCGAGGAGCGCAACTACTGCATTCCCGATGACATCAAGAGATTGGTCCTGCCAGTTTTCGCTCATCGGATTCTGGTGAGTTCGCGTTTCTCCTCTTCGATGCGGCGCAGTGAAGAAGCAGAAGCTGTGTTGCAGGAGATTATGAAGACGGTCAGTGTTCCGCTATAAAATGTCTAAAGCGCTCTGTCTCCTCAATTACAACAACTGTCAATGAGCAGATCGCCTACATCGGATTTGTCGTCGCATAAATGGAGAACGGCAATCTTGGGCGCGATGCTGGTCATAGCTGGCCTCGGCGCGGCGTTGGTCACGGTCTTCGCTCGACAGAACAACGACAGCACTCTGGCTGGCGCCGCTGCGCTCTTCTCACTTCTTATTGCCGCACTTTTAGCTGTCTTTGTCGTACCGCCCCTGGCGCGCTCAGCGCGGTCTGAAGTAAAGAACCTTGATCTCCCGCTGGAGGTGACAGCTGGAGGTGCAATCTTCGTTGTCATTCTCATGGTCGTCGCATTTGCGGCCTGGAATACCGGGAATAATCTTCTGTTTCTGGTGATGTCGCTCCTCGTGTCCACACTATTCGTGGGTGCGATAACTGCTCGCTCGTCTCTCCGCGATCTGATAGTCTCAGCGCGTTTCCCGGATCACATTTTTGCGGGTGAGCCGGCTCCAGTGATCGTCACGCTGCGGAATACAAAGCGCCTCCTGCCGTCCTTTTCAGTGACCGTTGAAGCTCGAGGACCCGCACCATCCGAGGACCTGCCGACCAGCCGCCGCAAACAGCGCCATCACAAGCGGGTTCTCGCTTACTTTGTTTACATTCCTCATCGTTCCGCAGCCGAACAACGGGTTGAACAGCTTTTTACGCAGCGCGGACACGTGTTGATAAATGGATTTGAACTCTCCACGCGATTCCCGTTCGGATTCTTCCGCACGCGCCGCCGGCTGCGAGCTCGCAATGTTGACATTGTGGTCTATCCCAAACCATTGCCGATAAGCGATGAACTCCACCTTTTACCGATCAATGCCGGACAAATGACTTCAGTTCGACGCGGTGCGGGGCATGATCTGTTTTCGTTGCGTGACTACCAACCAATGGATGACCTGCGTCACATCGACTGGAAGGCCACCGCTCGGGCGCGACGCCTTACTGTGCGTGAGTTCACGGCCGAGGACGAGAAGCGGGTTACTATTGTGTTAGACAACAACCAAACTGACACAGCAGATTTTTCAGAGAGGTTCGAGGCTGCCGTGGTCCAGGCAGCTTCTCTCGTCAAGCATTTCGTTGACGAAAGAGCGGAAGTCAGACTGGTGCTCGGCACGGAAGAAGGCAGGTACGGTTCTGGAACGGAACATCTTTACGAATGCTTGCGGCGTCTGGCCCACGTCACGCCGCAGCACGATCGTGTCCAAACTGATCTCTTAGGCAGTGCCGATGTTGACGATTTTGCGATCCTTCTGACTAGTTCGGCTCCTGGGTCGATCCCCTCAAGAGTGTGGCGATCTTCACACGTGATCTATTTCTAGTCTAACGAAGAACGAAGACCGAAGACAAAAGCGGAGGCGCGAGCTTGGCGCCCTTGCNTCCGCACTCCAAAAGGAGAGCATGTATTCGAAACGAACGGTTCTGCTGATTGGCGCGTGTTTTGTGCTCTCCGGCGCGACCGGGCTCATTTATGAGGTAATTTGGGTCCGCCTCCTCGGATTGGTGTTTGGAGCTACCACGCTCGCGATCAGCACCGTGCTGGCCGCTTTTATGGGCGGATTAGCGCTGGGAAGCGCGATCGCGGGACGTTGGGGTGCCTCGATCAAACGACCCTTTCGGGCTTATGGCTTGTTAGAGATCGCCATCGCGGTCTACGCGATCGCAGTGCCCTGGCTCTTCAGCGTCGTAGACAATCTCTACGCCTTTGTTTGGCAACAGTTTCAACCGGGGTTCTTCACCTTCAGCGTCTGGCGTTTTGTCCTCTCATGCATCATGCTGCTCGTCCCCACAACTCTGATGGGCGCTACGTTACCTATTCTTGCCGCTGCCCTCAAAAGATCCACCACCTACAAATCGGCCTCTGTCACACGTCTCTACACTTGCAATCTTGTAGGGGCAATAGGTGGAACCATAGCGGCTGGATTTTTTCTGCTGCCACATCTGGGGGCGCGGAATACGATCTACTTTGCCGCTCTGGTGAACGTGATTATTGGAATCGTGGCGTTATTAGTGGACCGCGACAGCACTGGGGTTCAGGCAAAGGAGATTGTTGTTGAGCTGGTTGCGGCGAAATGGGAAGAGGTGCTTGGTTCGAACAACAGAACGTTCTGGTACTTCGTCGCCTTTGTTTCGGGATTCGTAACCATCAGTACTCAGGTGGCATGGACGAGAGTGCTGACGATGGTAATTGGATCCAGTACTTATGCATTTAGTATCGTTGTGGCTCTGTTTTTGGTGGGCCTGTCCGCCGGCGCCTACGTCATTGGGCGCAAGGACTATTCACGACGATTGTTGCCGGCAATCCTCAGAATTGAGGCAGCTACTGCGGCAGGTCTGTTTCTCAGTTTGTTCATCATCAACCAGATCCCAAACCTGTTAGTAGAGCTCGGACTTAACCTAAACATTTCCAGCTGGCCTGCATTGTTGGCGCTGCAGGTAGCTATTGCTGCGCTACTCATTTTGTTGCCGGCGTTTCTGATGGGCTCCGTAATGCCACTGGTTCTGGTTTGGGCCAGCAATCGCCCTACGTCTGACGCGGTGCCGCTTGTAGGGCGTAGTTATGCCGTGAACACTGTGGGTGCCATTGTGGGCGCCTTCAGCACAGGTTTTCTTCTCATACCATTGCTTACAACGCGGTTCACTATCCTCTTTGCGGCAGGGCTCTGCTTGTTCACGGGTGGCCTCGCCTACAGGCCAAGGTCCGCAACTGCCGATTTGGATCTACGTCGCAGCTTAGCGGTGGGGGTTTCTGTTGTACTTGCGCTCGGGTTGTTTGTTATCTCACCCCAACTTCGTGTCGCGGATTTGTCTATCGGAGCGTACGACAGTCTCGTACGTGTCCTGGCCCGGACTAGAGAAGGTGTTCAGGAAGAGTCGAACCGTACTGGGTCTATGACTCATCAGTTGCTGATGTATGAAGAGGGTCCGACCGCTACCGTATCAGTGCGAAAAGACTGGGGCATCACCTCATTGGCGATTAATGGGCGCACAAACGCCTCCGACAGTGCCGACATGCCTACGCAGGTGATGTTAGGGCAACTTCCCCTATTGGTGGCCCCTAGTATCAAGAACTCACTTGTCGTGGGGTTTGCCTCGGGTGTAACCGTAGGTTCGATGCTGCAGTCGCCGATCGAATCGGTTGAGTGTCTGGAGCTTGAGCCCGCGACGATTCAAGCGTCTCGGTACTTTGAACACGTTAATAACCGGCCGTTAGACGACAAGCGGATGCGCTTGATAATCGACGACGCACGAACGTACCTGCGGGTGACAGACTCACGCTACGACGTGATCGTCAGTGAACCGAGCCATCCCTGGGTGCCGGGCGTGGCCAACCTCTTCACTCAAGAGTTTTTTGAACTCGGTCGCAGCAGACTGACGGATCAAGGCGTGTTTGCTCAATGGTTACAGATTTATCAACTCTCAAATGATAGTTTGCGATCAGTGCTCGCGACGTACAAATCCGTCTTTCCTCATGTGCTTGTGTTTCGTGTTGGAGGCGCAACGAAGGGAAAGGATCTCATTCTCCTTGGCAGCATGAGACCGCTGAGCCTGAACTTCATCAAAGAACGGTTAAGTGATGGACGCATCTCGGCGGAACTCACCCGAGTAGAGATGTCGAGTGAAGAGCAGGTCCNGTCATGGTTTGTCTGTGATGAGACGGCGTTGCTTCCGGCTGTGGCGGGAGCGCAAATCAACACCGATGACAACATGCACATCGAAACGACAGTTCCGCGTGAAGCATTTCTGCCAATGGTCCAGGTGAACTCTGATTGGTTGGAGCGGCTTTCGAAGTAAACGCGAGTTTGGCCGCCACTGAGACGCGTGCTCAATCAAATCCTACACCCGGCAGAAGTTGTGAAAATAATCGGATTCAGCCACAGATCTCACAGATACACGCAGATCTGAATAAGGATGATTGATAAAACGCTGCCGTTTTTAAGATTCTGATCCGTGTTCATCTGACGATATCTGTGGCTCATTAATTTTTTTCACAGCTTCTGCCGTGTGTAGGATTTAGTTGAACTTGTTTAATTGGACTGCAACACTCCCCAGATCCGTTCGGCTGCTTGTTCGCCGCTTCTGATGCAATCGGGAATGCCAACGCCGGAATACGCGTTACCCGCCAGCTCAAGTCCCCGAACACGCCTCGAGAGATCATGAATACGATCAACTCGTGCCTGATGCCCCACTTCGTATTGAGGCATAGACCGCTGCCACTTCGTGAGAGTAGTAAACAAGGGCTCGGCGGTAATACCTAACAATTCGTTTAGGTCGCGTTTCACCGGCGCGAGAATCTCTTGTGTCTCGAGAGCAAAAAACTCCGATTGCAAAGCGCCACCAACGAACGCGCGGAGCAGCACGTGGTCTTCAGGCGCTCTTCCCGCGAACTTGATGCTACTAAACGTACAGGCGATTACAGCGCGCCGCTCGATCGCTGGCACCACAAACCCAAACCCGTCCAACGCATGTGAGATATCCCGGCGCTTGTATGCAAGATTCACAGTGGCGGTGGACTCGTAGCCAATGTTGTCGAGTTCTGAGCTGAGTCTCGAATCGAAGTCCCGCAACAGAGAGGCAGCTGCGTAACTGGGCACAGTGATGCAAATGGCGTTAGCGGTTATCGTCTCTCCAGACGAGGTTCGTACATGCCACTTCGCGGTGCGCGCTATTGACAATGCCTTACTATCAGTCCGCACCAAATCGGTTGGCAGCCTCGCAGCCAGTGTATCAGTCAAAACCTGCATACCGCGGTCAAACGACAAGAACAAGCTGTAACGAGCCCCTGAGACCTCCGCACCTTCCTCTCTTTGTCTTCGCAATGCGCGTATGAGGCTGCCATGTTTGGACTCCATCTCGAGGAAGCGTGGAAACGTCGCGCGCAAGCTGAGCCGTTTGGGATCAGCTGTGTAGATCCCGCCGACCATTGGTTGGGCTATTCTTTCGAGTGCCTCCTGCCCCAGACGGCGTCTCACAAAGTCGGCCAAACTCTCATCGACGTCGCCATTCGACGCTCGCCTTGGGACCACGGTTTCAAGCAGGATTCGCGCTTTGCCACGCCAGGAAAAGATGTCGCTAGTGATCATGGGCCACAGGCGGGAAGGCGCCAGTAAGTGAAAACCCTTTGGCACGTTACATAGACGCCCTTTGCTGACAATGAAACTGCGACGGTACCTGGGGTTTGTTTGAGCCAATCGCGATTTAATTCCAATTCGTGCCGCGAGGTTTATCACTTCTGGTTTTTCTGAGAGAAAGGAATCTGGTCCGTGCTCGAGCAGAAATCCATCGCGCTCCTCGGTCCGCACGATTCCGCCCAGTCGCTTGGAGCCCTCAAGGAGAAGAACCTCGATACGATTAGCGGCGGTCTGGTTGAGCTCCACCAGGCGATTGGCTGCAGCCAACCCCGTAATTCCGGCTCCGATGACAAGTACCCGTTTCATTTGCTAGGAGCTGCAAGGCAACAGTCAATTGGACACTGGCTCGCTGCCTGTCCAAGTTCACCTACGAATGATGCGCGACCATCGAGCTCGATCTGTTCCCTGATCAGTTCGCGAATCATTTTTACAAATAGTGGATCAGTGCCCACTGTTTTGGCCCGAACCATGTGAAGACCGAGGTCGTCGCAGACCCGGCGCGCCTCAGTATCGAGGTCATAGATGATCTCCATGTGATCAGACACGAATCCCACCGGAGCGATGACCACATCGGTTATTCCCTGGCTTTTTATTTTACGCAGCTCGTCGCAAACATCCGGTTCCAGCCACGACTGGTTAGGGGGACCACTGCGGCTTTGATAGACGAGAGCATACCTAAGGTGATTGAGAGATCTGCTGATCAAACGCGCGATTTCTCGTAATTGAATCTCGTATTTACAGTTCACGGCCATCGACTGTGGAATGCTATGCGCCGTAAATAAAAGCATCGTGTTCGCTTGACGCGGTCGGGGGATCAGGTCAAGCGCTGCACGCACATTCGACGCATTCGCCTCGACGAATAATGGATGATTGTAGAAGGGGCGGAGTTTTACGATCCGTGGCGCCGCGATTCCAACCTCGAGGCGAGCAGCTTCAATGTTTTCCAGGTATTGGCGGCAGCTTGAATAGGAACTATAAGCAGAGGTTACAAACGCCAATGCAGATCGCACGCCATCGTTGGCCATTTGCTGAATAGTATCCCGCAGTAGCGGGTGCCAATTGCGGTTGCCCCAGTAAATCTTCAGCTGTGGTCCATGTTCAGATAGCTCTTTGCCAAGTGCCCGGATCAGCCGGCGATTCTGTTCGTTTATCGGGCTAACGCCCCCGAATCTTTGGTAGTGCTCGGCAACTGTGAGAAGTCGTTCGCGTGGCACATTCCGGCCTCTCAGTACATTCTCGAGGAAGGGGATTACATCGTCCCGTCCTTCAGGTCCACCAAATGAGACGATTAGAAGTGCGTCGAAGCTTGCCGGCATTGCAGGTAAATTTTTGGCTCGGCCGAATGGAAATTCAGCGGCGGCTACATTCATGGACCGTGTCCACCAGGGCGATCACATTATCCACAGGCGTTTCAGGTAAGATGCCGTGACCGAGGTTAAAGATGTGACCAGCTCTGTTATTGGCTCTTGATAGAATCCTCTTTGTTTCCCCCACCAGGTGATCGCGATTCGCAAAGAGTGCAATGGGATCAAGATTGCCCATAACGCCGGTGTTCGTTCCGATTATCTGCCAGGCTTCATCAAGTCGTACGCGCCAGTCTACGCCAATGACATCCCCACCGGCTTCACACATGAGTCTAAGGAGGGCGGCAGTTCCTGTGCCGAAGTGGATAACTGGAATTCCGTCAGTTACGCCCCCTATGACGGTCCTGGTATGAGGCAATACAAAGTCTCGGTAATCATCAGGACCGAGACACCCAACCCAGGAATCGAAGATCTGCACAGCTTGAGCGCCCGCGACGACCTGTGCATTCAGGTATCGCACCAGAGATCGCGAAATTAGTGACATCAAGGAGTGCCAGGCACCGGGCTCATTGTACATAAACCGCTTGGTGTGGACGTAGTTTCGCGATCCGCCTCCCTCAATTATGTAAGACGCCAGCGTGAAAGGCGCCCCTGAGAACCCGATAAGCGGAATGCTGGGTGGCAGTGCGCTGCGAGTTAGCTTGATGGCCTCTAGCACATAATCCAGAGGCGTAACGTCGACCAGTTCACGCATTCGGCCAACGTCAGCAGCGGATCTGACCGGGTTATGAATTTCCGGTCCTTCACCCTTGGCAAACTCCAACTCGATCCCCATCGGTTCAATGATCAGAAGAATGTCCGCAAAGATGATGGCGGCATCAACGCCGAGCCGCTCCGCCGCCGTAACCGTGACTTCGGCTGCCAGTTCCGGCGTTTTGCAGAGGTCAAGAAAGCTGGTTCGAGCTCTCACATCTCGATATTCCTGCATGTACCGGCCAGCCTGGCGCATCAGCCAAACAGGTGTGTATGAAACAGGCTCGCGGCGGCAGGCCCGCATGAAGGTGCTCTCGCGAAGTTCTGATGACAGGTTGGCCTCTGTGCTCAATTCACCGCCCCTTGGTTATTTGAACTTTGGTGCCCGGTCGGGCGTTTAAAACTGCGGTTAAGAATACCAATATTACAGGAGCGTTCATCGGATCCTCCGGGGAGAAGCCGCTCAACGCGGTGCACTGAAACCATTCGCCCTTCTGGTGTTGCTGCGTTTCAGACTACAATAAAACCGCACCAGACCGTTAGAGAGGCTGCGGACTCAAAAGTTGTCACAAATCAGTAGTTTGCGGTGTTTGCTTCCTGAGAGCGGTGTTAGATGAGCGGACAAGCTAGAGCGTTGATAGACTCCCTGCCGAACGACATCACAACTGCAGCAAGTTCGCTCAGTTTTGATGAAGCTTTTACGCTGCACCATCGTGCGGTCTTTAGGACGGCGCGTGCCGTTGTGCGCGACTCTGCTCTGGCAGAAGACGTGACGCAGGAGGTCTTTCTGAAGCTTTACCGCAATTTGGATTCAACGCCTGGCGACGAGTGGTTACGTCCCTGGCTTTTGCGCGTCACGTTGAACGTTGCACGCAATGCATTGAGAGGACAGAACCGCTCAATTGCGCGTGACAACGAATACCATAAAGCCAACTACGCCGACGGCTGGTTGCAGCCACCTGAGGAGGATTACGAGCGGTGGCTGGTTGTTGAAGAAGCGCGCAGGGCTTTGGATAAGATAAAGGAGCCGATGCGCAGTTGCCTTCTGTTGAAGCAGCAAGGTCTGTCATATCGGGAGATTGCAGTAACGTTGTCGATCAAAGAGACAAATGTAGGCAGCCTCGTTGCGCGCGGGCGAAAAGAGTTTGCGAGAGTGTACGGCAAAATCGGAGGCAAACGATGAATAGGTGTTTAGACGAAGGCACGCTGCAGAGCTTTAGCGATGGCGAGCTTTCGGATTGGCAAATTGAGAAGGTAACGAGCCACCTGTCGCACTGCGACGCGTGTGCATCCGCTACCCGTGAGTTGGCAAGAGAGAATGAGTTGGTCTCCGCCGCCATGGCTCCTGAGTTCGAGGCGGGCGTGCCTACCGAACATTTGCGGAGGCGTATTGATGAAGCTATTGCGGGCCTGCTCGTAGTGCCCAACCAGGAACCAATCGTACAGCGTTGGGCCAACTCCCTTCTGGGGGCCTTCTCGCTTCGGCAGCCGGTGTTGGCTTATGGCACCCTCGCCGCAACACTCCTCTTCGCCACAATCGCAGGTGTCGTTTATCTTCGCAGCAAGGAGAGAATCCCAAATCTTGGTGCCCAGATGGCAGACAATAAGATTATAGAGTCCACGGGCGGTGCTAAAGGTATCGCAGATGTGGAGCCGCCTCCTGGAGACGAAGGTTCGGACACAAGCGTGTCTAACGTACCAGTTCAGTCGCACAAGCCACTCCGTAGTTTCAGAAAACCCAAAAAAGCAGTCGAAACTGTTGCTAAAGTCGAGTTGTTGCCTGGTGAGCGTAGTTATCTGAGGACGATTGCAGCCTTGGATTCCACTATCAACTCAAATGATCGTCCAATGCGTCCCGCGCTACGAGCGGAGTATGAAAGAAACCTCGCACTGGTGGATCGGGCCCTAGCCGCGGCGAGGACGGCAGCCAAGAGCAATCCGAACGACCCGGACGCCGCCGATTTCGTGTTTGCTGCTTATCAGAGCAAGGTCGACCTTTTGAGTACTGTTGCAGACGCACGCAGCTATAACCGGCAGCCGTGAAGGTGATTTACCACACGATGAAGTTTAGAAGTCTAATCCTATTTGTACTGATTCTGGTGCTGACCACGAGTGTTGCGCTGGCCCGTAGTGCAAGAAAGGCCAACGCGCCTCAGCAAGCCCCGCGTACGATCAGTGCGAAACAAACTGTAACGGTTTCGGTATGTGTCCTTTCCGGAAGTATCAAGGTCACNGGGTGGGACCGCAGCGAAGTTGCAGCCCGCTCCGACGGAGCCCAGATCGAGTTCAGAAGTGTTAGAGGTCAACAGGCGTCATCGCCCGCGGAGAAGATCCAAGTTGTTGTTATCGACGATGGTGATGTTTTGCGGACCACGAGTAGTTGTCAAGCCTCAAGTGACGTCGACTTGAGCGTTCCCCACGGTGCCACAGTCCAGGTTCAAACACGCGATGGCGAAGTGAACATTAGTGGGGTTGCGACGGCGTATGCCGGAACTCAAAACGGCGACATTTACCTGGCGGGNATTTCACGGGTGGTCGAAGTNGGAACAGTAGGCGGTAACGTGACACTCAAGGAGTCGACTGGGAGAATCGACTTGAACTCCATTGGTGGTAATGTGCTCGTGAGAAACGTTCGCCCAGTTGAAGCAGCCGATGCCTTTCAGATCACAACTGTTAGCGGTGATCTTGAGTTACAACAAGTGGGCCACTCCCAACTCGGTCTTCGAACGGTCAACGGGAATCTCCGGATGACGGGACCATTGGCGAGCGGAGCGCGTTATGGAATCAACACGATGTCCGGTGATGTTGTGTTGGCTTTGCCGGCGGATGCTTCATTTCAGTTGCATGCAAGAGTTTCTGCGAACGCAGATATCATTACCGATTTTCCCTTAACACTATTGAATGAGCCTACGCCGCCGGCACGGCCTTCGCCAGCTAATCCCAGATCAGCCCCAGCTCAGCCTGCCGAAACACCTTCTGCTGCAGTTTCGCCTCTACTTCCACCCGCAGATGCACCGCATCCGAAGGCTGCGCCAGACGTGCCTCAGGGAACACCGCCTCCGGGAGCACCAAAAAAAGCAGTGAAGGCGCGAGTAAAAGTTGCTCCTAGCATTGTAAGGACATATAGCCTTCGTCGCGTCAGCGCAATTTGTGGAACAGGCGACGCGGTGATCTCGCTAGCCTCGTTCAGCGGTACGATTCACCTTCAGAAGAATTAATTATTCCACACATACGGTAGTGTGAGGCTCTCGCAAAATCGGGCCTTGAACAGTGTCTTCCCGGACCTTCCGCAGCGGCACAGCAAATTTCCAATTGGCTACTTTAATTGCCACAAAGGACAGGAGTTCGGTGTTCTGGTTATAGAGCAACGCAGAAGGGCCGGAAGCGGCAGTTAGATTGAACCTCCAGGGCGCCGTTTCCGGTCCAAAAACAGCAGGAAGTCAGGGTAAACATCATGTATCGAACCAGAGAAAGAAGAGCGTATCGAGTTTTTTTATTGCTGTTGGTGGCGCTTGCAGTCGTCTCCAGCGCGATGCGGGATCTGCGACGGTTACATACCCTTATGAACGACTTGCATCAGGTCGCGGTGAACTTGGCTGATCACGGCCTTATCCCGACCGTGGCAGCGGCTGCACTGCCAGATGCTCCCAAACCGGTTCAGGATCTTACCCCGCAGTTTCGATGGAGTGGAAGACTTAATCCGGGTATGGCAATAGAGATCAAGGGGCTCAATGGTGACATCGCAGCGGATCTCGCTACTGGTTCAGAGGTTGAAGTCGTAGCGGACAAGCATTCAAGCCGTGGCGATGTGAACGCAGTCAGCATTAAGGTCGTTGAACATGCCGGCGGCGTCACTATCTGCGCGATCTATCCGACCGACAACCCTAGCGTGACTACGCGTTGCGAACCCAGCCGCGGCCCAAGGACATCTGACCCGATTGACACGTCTTCCCAGAGAACAAACGTTCGCAGTAACGATGTACGGGTCGACTTCCGTTTGCGCGTTCCCGCGGGTGTCGATCTGTTGGTACGAACTGTCAATGGCGATATTAGCGCCCAATCATTGTCGAGCAACGTCGAAAGCAAGACCGTAAACGGTAACATCCGGATTGCAACTAGCGGTTATGCAGATGCCAAGACTGTGAACGGAGAGATATCCGCCAGGATGGGTAATGCAAGTTGGACCGGTGCTTTAAACTTCAAAACTGTCAATGGTGAGATTGTGATTGAGCTGCCGGCTGACACGGGAGCAAACGTGCACGCAAGTACATTTAACGGAACGATCAATTCAGATTTTCCGTTAACGTCCCTCGGTAAGAACACTAAACGAAAACTGAGTGGGACAATTGGCACTGGAGGCCGTGAACTGTTGCTGAAAACCTTGAATGGCAGTATCAATCTGCGTCGTGCGAGCTGATTAAGAAACGAAGACACCGTTCGAAAGCGAAAACCATACAAATGTTGAGAAGCATATTAGTTATAGGTCTGATATTGGCGGTGATGGTACTGGTCCCCCAGTCCGCCAAACTCAAGGCTGTTCCCCGACAATTTAATCAAACCGGGATTACAGAACCGTCGGCGGTCAGCCTCACTAGCGAAGCTGAGGACGTGCGCGAAGAGTTCACGCAAAACTATCCCTTGGCAGATAACGGTCGGCTTGTGCTTGAGAACCTCAATGGTGGAGTCAAAATCTCCGGCTGGGATCGGAATGAGGTGCAAGTACAAGCCGTCAAGCGAGCATTCAATCGCGAGCGGTTGGCTGAAGCCAATATTGATGTAACGTCGACACCTGAAGTCATACGCATTCGCACCAGATACCCAAAGGGAAATCAGATATTCAGGGGTGATGAAAAAGGCCGGTACAACAACCCAGCCACCGTGGATTACACGCTGACGATACCGAGAAAAGCGCGACTGGAATCTGTCGAACTTATTAACGGCTCGCTGGAGATTGATGGGGTTGAAGGTGATGTAAGGGCATCCGCCGTCAACGGCAAAGTAAGGGCGCGCGGGCTGACCGGAGAAATCAGGTTGACGACAGTGAATGGACCACTAGAAGCGACATTCACAAAGCTGGAGAACAAGTCCATCTCTCTCAGCTGTGTAAACGGGCAATTGACCCTATTGATCCCTTCGAATTCGAACGCAGTGCTCCGAGCTGGAACTGTGCATGGATCTATTACCAATACCTTTGGTCTGGAAGTTGAGCACGGCACATACGTCGGACATTCGTTATATGGGCAACTTGGAACGGGGGGACCGTTGATCAAACTGGGTAATGTCAACGGCAGCATCCACATAAAGAATATCCAGGACGGCGCCCAACTAAGTACTGCGACTTCGCTGCTGGCGGTAAAAGACAAGGACAAATCAAAGGATAAGGACGACGAAACAGTTGAGGCGCTTGAAAACATTCAAGAGGCCTCACGCGAAATTGCGGCTGAGACTAGAGCGGCAGCTCGCGCGCAGGCGCGGATTCAAAGACAGGTGCAGTTACAAACGCGCCGTGAAGTAGATCGCGAGCTCCAAGAAGCCCAGCGCGAGATCCAGCGGGCCCAAAGGCAGGTGCAACTCGAAGTGCGTCGCCAGTTGCGCGAACAGTTGCGCAATGAGGGTGTCGGCGCCGGCACCGGTGCTGGCGTCGGTAAAGGCGTTGGTGGTTGGCGTGCGAGCGATAAAGAGACCAAGAGCTTTCCGGTTACTGGTACACCGCGCGTGCATATTGCGACTTTTGACGGAACAATCACCGTGCACGGATGGGACAAGTCTGAAGTCTCTTACGAGGCTACCAGACGAGCTGCGACGGAAGCCGAACTGAAGAACATCGTTATTAAGAGTGAGCAACAGGGCGGCGCTGTTTCCATCATTGCAGAGAATGTCGACGGTAATGGCACCACGGATATTGATGTCTACGTCCCGCGAGATGTTTCGCTCAACGTTTCATCGGGAGACGGGCGGCTTAGGCTGGATGGCGTCTCGGGAGACATGACACTACGAACCGGGGATGGCCCTGTTGAAGTTTCCCAGGCTCGCGGTTCACTGAAGCTCAATACGGGAGACGGGCCGATTAAGGTCACAAAGTTCGAAGGTCAGATCGAGGCCCGCACCGGAGACGGGCCCATTCTGCTCGATGGAAACTTCAGAAGTCTGGTAGCACGTACGGGATCCGGGACGGTCACTCTCTCTTTACCTGGCGGGTCGAACTTCACGCTCGAGACGAATGCAGAGGATGTGACGAGCCAGGGGCTTGCGATCAGTGAAGAGGTTGGCCCGTCAAGGCGTTTGCGTCGTTGGAAGGTAGGGGAAGGCGGGAATGTCTTTACCGTCAGTACGGGTGAGGGAAAGGTGATTCTGCGCGCTGGGCAGTAGTTGCGCGCGCTTTGGCATCCCACTCCGTTGGTTTCCGATTTCTCGGAAATGTTTACGAGAACCTTGCGCACAAACTCAGCGTAAGGTCAGGTATCAGGCCGCAGGGTTCTCTTGCTCTTTACCGAACGGAATAGTCTCCCCGGCCGCTTCCGTAAGCTATTCAGAAGAAAAAGGGGCTGCGCTGGTTGCGATCTGTGCGCAACTGTTGACGCTCTTTGCGCAGGATGGATGATGATCAAGGGAACGTCACTCGTTTGTGCCTGTCTGCTTTCCTCACTGACTGTTCTGGCGCAGTCAACCACTCCCCCAACTCCTTCAGAGGTAAGCGCAGCGCCTCCAGCAACTGCTTCCTCGTCACCCACTCCTGCAGTCGCGGCGGCATCGCCAACTCCCACGAGTTCTACCAGCCCAACTACGAACACAAGTGGTACCAATGGAACTAATGAAAACAGTGCCGTGTCTGCGGTTGCTCATGCACCTGCAACAAAGGGAGCATTTGTACTGCCCCCCGAGAAGGCGAAACCTGTCGTGGTACCGAAATTCGAGAAGCCACCAGTCATTGACGGCAAGCTCGATGAAGACGTGTGGCAAGTTGCGGCAGTGCTGAAGGATTTTTACCAGATAGATCCGGGCGACAATGTTCCGCCGTCGAAACCCACGGAAGTATTGATCGGTTATGACGCGAAGCATTTCTACGTTGCATTTCGTGCGTTTGATGAACCCGACAAGATCAGAGCGACGGTAGCCAAGCGTGACAATATCTTCCAGGACGACNACGTCGGATTTTTTCTCGACACATTCAATGACAAGCGCAAAGCCTTTGAGATGTTCTTCAATCCGCTTGGGATCCAAGGTGACGGAATTCTCACCGAGGGCAGTGGCGAGGATTTTAGCGTCGATGTCCTGATGGAATCGAAGGGCATCATTAACGAAACCGGATACATTGTTGAAATCGCGATCCCGTTCAAATCCATTCGATATGAGGCGGGTAAGGAGAAGCTTTGGGGGGCGCATTTTTTCCGTCGCATCAAGCGTTTCGAGAATGAGCTTGATTCGTGGATGCCATTTTCCCGCAGTGTGAGTAGTAATCTGAGTCAGGCGGGCCACTTGACCGGATTGGATGGTATCGCGGTGGAACGTACCTTAGAGATTATTCCTAGTCTGACCTTGTCGCAGGACGGAAAATTTGTTCGCACGTATGGAGTTTTTCCCAACACGTCGGCGGCAGCCACTGACACCGGACGAATAGTCAATCAGCCGATACATTTTGATCCTGGCCTGACGGCGAAGTTCATACCCAGTTCGGCAATCACGCTTGATTTGGCCATCAATCCTGACTTTGCTCAGGTTGAGGCTGATCAACTGGTGGTAACTGCCAACCAGCGTTTCCCGATCTTTTTCGAAGAGAAACGCCCGTTCTTCCTCGAAGGGATTGACATATTTCGAACTCCGATAACTGCGCTTCACACGCGGGCAATCGTAGATCCGGATATCGCCGTCAAGACGACGGGTAAGATCGGAAGAAACACTTTTGGCATTATTGCCGCGAGTGACAATGGCCCCGGCACCTTTGTGGGAGACGAGAGGCTCAATGCCAACAACTTTCGTTTCCTCGACAAGAACGCGTACATCGGAGTCCTGCGTCTAAAGCGGGATGTCGGTAAAGAGAACAGTATTGGTCTGCTCGCGACGAGTTACAATTTTATTGAGAAACACAACCAGCTAGTTTCGATTGACGGTCGATTCCGCTTCGATAAGCAGACGACGTTAACATTCCAAGCCCTGGGGACGTCGTCTCGTAACTTCTTTTTTGATCCCCATGACCCCTGCGGCTTACCCGGTCAGCAACCCGCAGGTTGTGGAGCCGTAGTAGCAGGCGTTCCTCCAGGTACACGCTATCGCACGGGAAACGGTTTCGGATACTCGGTGAATTATGTTGTATCGGGACGAAACTGGGGTGGGGAGCTTGGTGGTGAAGGATTCACAAAGGATTATCGTGCGGATGTCGGGTTCTTTCAAAGAACCAACTCCAATTTTAATTACGGTTACATCCGTTACAATTCCGATCCTAACAAGAAGAAGAAAATCATCTCGTACCACGTCCACAATTCTACTCATATCGACTATGACTGGCAGGGGCGACTGTACATCTGGGAGAGTGAAAACCTGATCGAGTTCAACCTGCCGCGTTCCAGCTGGATTGGTGTTTGGTGGGAACCGGCCTACGAACGCCTCTTCGATCACGAATTTGGTCCGACACGTGAAGCTCGTCCCTGTAATCCGTTCTCGGTAACAAACAAGTGCACCTTTTATGGCGAGAGCACCGAACGGGCCACGATGAAGCAACACATCTCGGGATATTTTGGATCGAACTTCAGCAAGAAGATACAGTTTAATGGTCAGGTTATTTATCGCGCCGGCCACTTGGATCTGGATTTTGGGAATGGTTCAAGATACCCGAGAGTTAGTCCAGCGGCGTTGTTACTGGGCCAGAGTGCGCCGCTAGATCCGGGCCGTGGCGGACTGTTGCAAGTTACTGCCGGTATCACTTATCAACCGACGAACGAGTTTCGTACTTCAATAAATCTGAACAAGCAGCGTCTGCGAAGATATGACACCAACCTGGTTGCATTCGATGTGAATATCCTTACCTGGCGCGGGACTTATCAGTTCACGAAAGCCACCTTTGCGCGAGCGATTGTCGATTACAATACTCTGAACCGTAGGGTGCGAGCCCAATTTCTTGGAGGCTGGACACCTAGTCCCGGAACCTCCTTCTATGTCGGGTATAACGACGACATGAACTACGAGAGCTTGCACCCGTTTACGCGCGAGATAGTTCCGGGCTTCAGACGCAACACGCGCACATTCTTTGTGAAGATGTCCTATTTGCTTCGCAAGAGCTTTGGAAGTTAATGTTCATGAGAGTCTGTCAAAATCTGTTACACGTCCGCTCGAACTAAGACACGCTCTTCATGGACCAACAAAATCTACCCACGGCAGTGGGTAGTCGTTTCAGATCCGGCCCACAAAAGCGCCGACCCCGCCCCCTTATTTCTCAATGTGCCAACGCACAAGGACCGGCGAAACTGGAAAAGCCGAATACTACTCCTCTGGTGTGGCTGCCAGGATTAGAAACAAGAAAAGGGGGCATCGCGCCATACTCTCTTGTTGAATCTTCTTTTGGGGGAAAGGATGCTGATTTTGAGGTTCATCACTGGTATCGTTATGTGTTTGCTTTTCACCGGCTTTGTCGCAAGGGGAGAGGCGCAGGACACATCTGAAATAGCGGCTCGTCGGCTGATTGCCGTGACTTTTGATGATTTGCCCGCAGCAGGCCGGTCACGCAATTATGATGCTAATGTCATCAAAGATATGACGACAAACCTGCTGCGAGCGTTTGACACCTATAATATTCGTGTCGTCGGATTCGTAAACGAGAGAGGCCTTTTTCAGAAAACCGGAGAAGTGGATGAGCGCATTGCTATTCTTCAGATGTGGCTAGATAGTGGACAGGAATTAGGTAACCACACATTCTCGCACCCTTCATTCAACACGACGCCGCTCGCCGAGTACGAAGAGAATGTTGTTCGTGGTGAGACCGTCACAAAAATGCTGCTTGAGAAGAAGGGAATGAAACTGCGGTATTTTCGCTACCCATTCTTCTTTACGGGTCCGACGCTCGAAACCAAAAGGGCTTTCGAGAGATTTCTAACCCAGCGTGGCTACACGAATGCTCCTGCGACGATTGATAATCAGGATTATGTGTTTGCTGACGTCTACGCTAGAGCGAAGGAGAGAAATGATAAAGAAACCATGAAGCGCGTAGTTGAAGCCTATGTCGCATATATGGAAAAAATGCTTGAGTTTTATGAGAAAATGTCCGTTGATCTATTTGGGCGTGAGATTCCGCAAGTATTTTATGTTCATGCCAATCCGCTCAACAGTTACCACTTTGAAGAACTCGCTCAAATGATCAAACGAAGAGGTTACACTTTCGTTTCGTTAGAGCAGGTTTTGCAAGATAAAGCCTACAGTCATTCAGACAATTACGCTGGCCCGAATGGTATTTCATGGCTGCAAAGATGGTCGATTACAGAAGGAAATGATTTCCGAACCGAACCGGATGTACCTAAGTTTGTAAAAAAGTTGTTCGCCTCGAAGTAGATCGAGTCAAAAAACATATTGGCTTTTTATTAGGACGACGGGAATAGAATTAGCGGCCTCACATATTGTGTAGGAGACACAGATATGATGGTGCGATTGTCTCGGTTGCTGGTTCCAACGATTGCCCTGACTCTTTCTTCCCCGCAGATCGCTATCTTTCAGTCAGGTAAGAACGCTGATCCTCTCAAGCATTACACAACCTGTAAGGTTCCCGGCGATTTGAAGATTAAGGAAGTCACACGCAGAACGGCGGGCGATAAGTATCGGGAGGTTACGACCGCCAACGGCAAAGAGAAGGTTTCGGTCGTCGACGGCTACCGAGTAATGTTCGCATACCCAGATCTGACCTATTACTTTGCCAACGTCAAGATCGAGCAGTCGGCTCCCGAAAGTTATCTTCAAGACAAGGAGATACTTGTTAATCAACTGAAACATTATTCATCCACAAAAGAAGCGACGGCGATCATTTTCGCAGACAAGACAATGATCAATGGATTTGAGCACTACGGAGTAGATCGCGACAAGATCGATATTGGAGGTCAAGTGGGAATTCATATTCTCTTTTATGATCCCGCCCATCTAGTTCTCACCATCTACTTTCTCAATCAGTCAAAAGCTGTCTTTCTTAACAAGCGCAGATTTGAGAGTATTACAGAATATCGAGAGCTGAGGGATGACTTTTTAAATCACTATTCAGTCTGTATTAAACGCTTTGAAGATGCGCAACATTGATCAATCAACAGGGGTACACCGGAGTGAGGCGAGAATCATAAGGAGCGATTACATTTGAGCACTCAGTGATGCGCTGTGCATANATTCATTAGGTCGAGGAAAGGCGATCAGTTATGTGCATGACTGATGATTGCGGCGCCAACTCAACTGGTAGGAGGTCTTTTCTGGTTGGGGCGACTGCAACTATTGCCAGCGTTCCGCTTTGGAATCGGCGGGCGGCTCGTGCCCAAGAAAAGCAGCCTGAGACCCGAGTCTTGGACGACATCAAGATTCAGCATGGCAAGGTGACCTTTAAACATGGCGGTAAAGAGACCATTGGCGGGTTCATAGCCCGGCCTAAGCCTGAAGGGGCTTATCCGGCAGTGCTCGTCATAGCGGGCAACAGGATTNCGTTGAGGTGCATTTCTACGAGGGTGCGGATCACGGCTTTCTCGCTTACACGCGCCCATTCTATAAGCCAGATGCGGCTACGCTAGCATGGGGGCGCACCACGCAGTTCTTAGCGAAATCTCTGAAGTAGACAAATGGACAATTTAACTGATCCGAAACGCGAACTGCTTCGACATACTGTCTCCACCCTGGCTTACCGGGCCGGTAAGACCCTGCGTGATGCCCCAGATGGCTTTGAATCGTTTCGTGTTGGCGAGACCACGCGTACCCCGGCGCAGATTTTGGCCCATATGGGTGACCTGTTTGATTGGGCACTTTCACTGGCTATTGGAGATCAAAAATGGAACGACTCAGCGCCCTTACCGTGGGAGCAGGAAGTTGCGCGCTTTTTTGAAGCAGCGAAGCGTTTCGACGACTACCTGGCCTCCGATGCTGCGCTTGGTAGGGCCTGCGAGAGAATCTTTCAAGGACCAATCGCTGACGCGCTTACGCACGTTGGACAGCTGGCAATGTTGCGGAGGCTGGCGGGTGATCGCGTATGCGGAGAAAACTATTTCAAGGCAGAGATCGAAGTTGGCCGCGTTGGGTTAGCACAGTCGGCGAAGCGCCAGGAGTTTGAGTGAGAGAATGAGACCGGCAAGATTATTATGACGCGTTAAGCTGTCTGGCGTTGCACATCTTGCTTGCGTGAAAAGACCACAAATCTTCATGATCCAGACTTTATAGGCATCGCGCTCCCAGGTGCATCAACTGAAAATTCTAATTCATGTTCGTTCTGAATATTTTGTTCGCATTCTCGTAGAATGGGCGTTCAGCGGTTTGATAATCGTAGGTCACTGCCCAACAATACATGCTTGCAACTAGCTGATGCGGTTGTCGCCCAGCCGCGCGATTTTCNGCTTCAGCTCTATTCGGTGAAGATTCTGAATGAGCTCTGCACTTGATCAGTGCGATCTGATGCTTGGCGCGTGGAGAACCAACAACCGCGTCACGGTCTTCCTCATCGAGAACTTGCCCAAGGAGGTATGGGAAGCCACAGTGCCGGGGGCTCCACGTCGAACCGTCCGGATGATCGCCGGTCACATCCACAATGCTCGGTGCATGTGGATTAAGACATTAGGAAAAGAGCATGGAATTGCGGTGCCGCGGGCGATCAATCGACACAAGGTGGGACGGAAAGAGCTGATCTTAGCATTGGGCCGCAGTAGCCGAGGTATCTCGAGTTTGCTGACCCTCGGCTGTGAACGGGGTGGTACGATCCCGGTTTCGTCGTTGTATATCTGGCGCAATCTTCCCCTCGACGTCGGGCATGTCCTAACCTATTTCGTAGCGCATGAAGGGCATCATCGCGGGCAGATTGTCATGCTCGCACGCCAACTGGGCTATCGTTTGCCTGTTGAGATCACGGGAGGGCTTTGGCACTGGTCTAAGCGCGCAAAGGAGGCGCTGAACTAGGTTTTGCTGACGTCGAACAAGTTGGAGCGTCACCGCCCCGCGGCTTCGCCCCGCGACTCGCGCGAAAGCTAAACTGCAGCTTTCGCCAACCCCTCGCGGGGGTGCCGCTCAACTCGGGGCCGTTATGCGCTTGCGCCTACCGCAACTATGTTGGCGAACTTGCTGGTTCAAAGTATCGTAACCCAAGCAAGAGGTGAATGATATGTATTGCCCATCCTGCGGTACAGAGTTGACCCCAGAGTTGAGTTACTGCAACCGTTGCGGAGCTAATTTAAGGCCAATATCAAATCAATCTGGTGTGCCGCCTGCCAAATTGGTTGGGGCGGCTTGGGCCATCTCAATAGCTGTCGTGCTTGTCACGCTGGGGGGCTTCGGTATGATCTTTGGGCTAGTGATGGCCCTAATCACAACTGGTATTAATCTATCTGCTGGCGGAATGGGCCTGATATTTATCTCATCGCTAATCATACTCGCTATCGACTGGTTGCTCGTCCGTCAATTGTCTCGTGTGCTCAACGTGCCTCAACTCTCGAGCGACGCTACTCAAGCGAAGAAGCCGAAGCTGACCGAACAGGCTGTTCGGCAGATTGATGCGCCACGTGAACCTGTGTCAAGCGTAACGGAACACACAACTCGCACGTTTGAGCCGATATACAGAGAGCGAGACACGCAGCGGTAAACTACACTTTGAAATCAATTTCGCGCATAAACAAGCGCTTGCAGCGGGCGGCTCGATAGCATAGGTTCTCAGACAATTCAGTTGATACGTAGATCCTTTTAGTGTTGTTTAGTGTGATTTCGTGGACCCTCAGCCAATGAAGCAAAACGATCCACGAAAGCACACTAAAGGCAGGGAAGCAATCCACGCGACCACGATCGAGTCTGAACATTAAGCTTCTGTTGTCGGGCAATGGAGCGGAATATGAAACGGTTTACTTCCAACCTTCTCCTCACTATGTTCACGTTTTGTGTTGGGGTTGTGGTCTCTGAAGGTTGCTCCTTCTTTCGCTGCGGTGGCCCGGAAACGGAGGGCTGGAAAACTTACGCAGATGAAGAGTACGGTTACCGCCTGCGCTACCCTGAGGGCTGGCAGCTCCGAGGCTCTGGTGGAGCACTTAACTTGTGCAGCCGCCGGCTAAAACGCCCATGCGGTCCCACCCCGCACGAGGTTTACGCGACGGTCGGCGTTGGGATCAGGGACCCGGAGGGGCTGCCGCTGTCGGAGTACCTTCGGGCGCCGGCGCGCGGCG